>Ga0187771_10001404_pt1 | contig 16048 bp, 14 predicted proteins | sample 0116_SJ02_MP15_1_FD_133139 | JGI IMG/M metagenome (GOLD analysis project Ga0187771, IMG submission 133139) | Tropical peat soil microbial communities from peatlands in Department of Meta, Colombia - 0116_SJ02_MP15_10_MG | ecosystem: Environmental > Terrestrial > Soil > Wetlands > Peat | place...
CAAGATGTGCTGCTGTACGACTCCAATTGCGTCGCTGAGAATAACGTGAAGCTGGTCATGCCGTCACAAACGGCGATTGTTGCTAATCGTATCAAGTCGGTTACAGCCCAAGGGCGTAGTTTATTTTTGTACGGCGAGACGATGGGGGGCGGGCCGAGCAGTGGAGCTGTTCGGGCGCATGTGCAAGCAGGGTGTCCGGTTTACGCGACGCCTCTAGCGGCAAAAACACTAAGTGACGACCTTGACAAGGTTCGCTCCTGGGGGGTTAAGATCACTGCGGTTCCTCCTGAACCAGACTGTGTTCGGATAGAGATGAAAGATGTAGATGTGCCAGCGCTCAGATCTGCACTTCAGCAATTTGACGTAAGTTTACCCACGACCTGTGCTGTGGCGTGTCAAGATCATGGAGAGAGTTCAGGGAGCAATCGGGTTTTTCGTTTTCAGCACCTGAAGAAACTAATCAGGGCGGGGGGAGAGCTGACGAGTTTTGGCTACCTAGATGGCAAAATCCCCGATTATTTGACGCGACTGAATGCAGTCTACCGAACCTTGGCAACGGGCGAAATGAAGCGCATTTTAGTGATGGATACTGGCCCGGCCGCAATATTAGGCGCGCTGTGTGACGACATTGCAGCCGAGCACGCGTGGGAGCCTCACATCATTGTGAATATCGGGAATGGTCATACTCTCGCAGCTATGATCGATCAGAACAGGATCATCGGCATGTTTGAACACCATACCTCCCTTATTGATACCGACAAACTCGATTATTTCTTGTCGCTTTTTATAGACGGCAAACTGACAAACAGGCGAGTCTTTGACGACGGTGGGCACGGATGTTACATACACAAAACGGGATACCAAGAGATAAACCGAGCTTACAAAGAGCGTGGGTTTTGGGTCACCGTGATAGGACCTCAACGGCAAATCATGAAAGATTCCCGTGTGAACCCTTATTTCGCAGCACCAAGCGGTGACATGATGCTCGCCGGATGTTTCGGACTAGTAAGCAGCTTCAGTCGCCTGGCCTAAAACTGAGAATTTCAATCAAAATAAGACGCCCCCCATGCCTGCGCATCCAGAAGACTTACAGCAATGAAGAGATCAAAAAGAATTTATAAAAACATTTATATATTAAAAGATTATTAACACAACAACACGCTATTTTTTCATAACTAATATTATCAGTTATCTTTAGCTATTTTTTGAATTTACAATGGAAAACATGGGGCGGGTCTTGAATCACCTCCACTAGAACCAAAGGTATGCTTACCGAAAAACTAATCTGCACGAGTATCCTCATGACTACGCAGAACCTAGATAAAAATAAATTTCTTTTATGCCATTAAAAAGCAAATTGCTGCCTAAAACGAAGCAATAATAAATAAACTATCCAAGTTTATGATCGTGAAGCTTCATTGTAGTAATACGAAATGGATTGATTGCAGTGGAAAAAATCCTAATTTCCAAAGGAAATTTAGGTTATATTGCACTGGAAATGTAACTTCTGAAATCATAAAGTTTATTACCTCACATTTCCAGTATACGGTAAGACTAAGCGGATGGCTCTGAGTAGTCAGTTATCTTTGTTAGAATTCAGTGCCTCCAGCAAGCATTCGCTTCCTCTGTTGAAATTGGAGGCAAGAAGTTGGAAGGGCTTTTTGACAACCTTTTGGAAAGCAAACCTGTTTTCAAGGACAAGGAAGTACTTCGGCCATCCTACACACCGAGCTATTTGCCTCACAGGCGTGATCAGCTCAACTCGATCGCTATTATTCTCGTTGTTGCTCTCCGAGGGGAGACCCCGTCAAATATTCTCGTGTATGGCAAAACCGGCACCGGTAAAACAGCTTGCGCCAAATTTGTCGGCAGAGAGTTGATGGAAGTCGGCGCATCGCGAGGAGTTCCGTGCAACGTCGCGTACATAAACTGCGAAGTGGTCGACACTCAGTATCGAGTTCTTGCATATCTTGCTCGCCAGTTCAACAAAGATGTGCCCATGACCGGGTGGCCTACCGACCAGGTCTATTCGGAGTTTATCGAGGCACTCGACTCTCAAGGCGGGAGCGTTATAATAATTCTTGATGAGCTTGACAAGCTCGTGCGCAAAAGCGGGGACGACGTGCTTTACAACTTGTCGCGCATCAATCTTGAACTGACCAAAACACGAGTGAGCCTTATCGGAATTTCCAACGACTTGAAGTTTACAGACTATCTTGACCCCCGGGTTAGGAGCTCACTCGCAGAAGAAGAGATAATTTTTCCGCCATACGACGCCAATCAGCTGCGAGACATCCTTGAAGAAAGAGCGCGCCTAGCCTTTAAGGAACACGCGCTGAGCCACGAAGTGATTCCGCTATGTGCAGCTCTCGCCGCTCAAGAGCATGGCGATGCCAGGCGTGCGCTCGATTTGCTGAGAGTATCAGGCGAATTTGCCGAACGTGTCAATGCCGATAGCGTAAAGGAGGAGCACGTAAGGACCGCTCAGATGCGGATTGAACTTAACCGCGTCGCAGAGGTCATTCGTACGCTTCCGACTCAAGCAAAGTTGGTGTTGTACAGCATAATCACGCTTCATCAAAACGGAGCACGCAGCGCAACAACCGGCGAGGTGAATCGGGTGTACGAAACACTTTGCGGGCAAATCGACCTCGACGTGTTAACTAAACGACGCATCACCGATTTGATCATGGAGCTCGATTCGCTCGGAATCATCAGCACAAAAGTTGTCAGCAAAGGTAGGTACGGTAGAACCAAAGAGATATCCCTTTCTGTCCCTATCGACGAAACGTTTCGAGTTTTGTTAGAAGATTACCGGTTGGAAGCTCTAAACGGCACGCGATTCACACGAAGATCGGTTAAGGAGAGCTTATTCTAGTTTCTTGATCGCTGTACGAGCAAACACGCGCAAAGTAACGGCGATTTCGGCACGACTTCCGGCGAGCGTAGCCTACCACAACGCTTTTAAAGACAATAATGACTGTAATAAACGCGCCTCGGTATTCTTGATCAAAACGGCAAAGGATTCAGCGATGTGATTCAGGTGACTGATTTTAACAGTGAAAATCAATTTTTTCAAAAGATTTACGATGACGCGTCTGTGGTGTGGATGGGTCAAAACACAAACCATCTCCCTACTCCAGCGGTGATCCGGCAGGCTATGGTAGAAGCCATAGGCAGCGAGGAGTACCACAAATACCCTCCACCGTACGGAATTGAGGATTTGCGGGCGCTCATTCTCCAAGACTTGAAGCTGAAATCGCCTAACGAAGTTCACGTGACCGAAGGCGGGACTGAGTCACTCTATCAGGTCACGCGTGCCTTGCTAGATCCCGGTGACGTCATGATATCTACTGACCCAGGGTACTACGTTATTCATAAGTTTGCAGAATTAAGCGGAGCACGCGTCCTCGACCTCCCGATCTACGCAGCCGATACGAGTTACAAACTGACGCCGGACATGGTAAATGAAGCGATGACCAAGCAAACGAAAATGCTCACTCTGGTCGACCCGCTGAACCCGCTGGGGGTTACTTACGCAGCAAACGATGTCCAGGCATTTTGTGAGATCGCTCAAGATGCGGGCGTGTACCTTTTGAATGATGTAACCTATCGGGATGTGGCAAAACTACACACCCTTGCTGCCGACTTCTACCCCGAGGGAACGATCACTATTTACAGTTTTTCAAAAAACTGTGGCTTCGCAGGATTGCGGCTAGGTGCTCATATCACAACGAATAATCTCATGGGAAAGCTAGCTAAGTACAAGATAAATGACTTAGGCACGTCAATAATCAGTCAAATCGCAGGAATCGCCGCCCTGAAGACCAAACGCGACTGGCTGCCGACCGCGGTTGAGACTATTGGGGCGAATCAAGCCATTATACACGACGCAGTCGAAAAAATAGAAGGCACCCATCTCCCCGTATACCCGTCGCAGGGAAGCATGTTTGTTATCGACACTTCGGGCACAGGAAAGAGTCCAGAAGCTATCGCGGATGCGATGCTTAAACGCGGCTTTTTCATAAGGGAGGCTGCGTACACGACACGACGATTCCTCGACAAGTACGTGCGCGTGAGCTTTGCCATCCCGACTGCCCACGTCGAGCGATTTGCGATCGAGTTTTCGAGCCTTTTTTCAGCATGAAAGTCTGCGTGAATCGTGGAGTTTTGGTGGCAATCGAGGGGATAGATGGGGTCGGTAAAACAACGCAATCCATCAGACTCGTAGAGCGATTGGGGGCTCTCGGGTTCAGCGCCGTCCGCTTTTTTGAGCCAACTGATGTGACTCCTGCAGGTCAGCAGATACGTGAGACGCTCGCGCAACCCTCCCCTCAACAAAATATCGACTTGGTTGACCTCTTTGCGGCCGATCGCCAGTATGATGTGGAGACTAACATTGTTCCAGCGCTCTCAGAAAAAAAGATCGTCGTCATGGACAGATATTTCTTATCTACCGCGGCGTACCAGTCCGATTCTCGATCGTGGCAAGAGATACTGCAGATGAATCGAGAATTTGCACCAGAGCCAGACATCAGTTTTATCATTAATTGGCCTGCGGATATGGCCATAAGTCTTATCGAAAAACGCGACACAAGTCTAACGGTTTTTGAGAACAAGAACGCGCTGATCGAGGTGCGAGGACGCTATCTCGAGATGGCGCGCGAGGACGCTGGGAATTACGTCGTCGTCGAAAAAATTGCTGATGAAGAAGACGTCTGCGACGAGATCCTAGACCACTTGCTCAAGTACCTTCATACCCACGGGCTTGTCGAACATGAAGTTTGAGACCCTGCAAGCTCTACAAAAGATCGCTCCGTGGGCCTGTCCTGCAGGACACTTTATCACTCTTTTTCAAAGAAGCTAACCGACGATCGCGTTTAGAAAATCTCTCTCGGTCATAATACCTGCGAGAGTTCCATCGACCACGACTGGCAACACGCTCACGTCACGAGCTATCATAAGGTCGGCCGCCTCGCCCAAATCGAGATCTGGATCAACGGTGATCGGCCCCTCGCGCGCCAAAATCTTGATGGGCACTCCCAACGCCTCGTGCATGTTGCCTGTCACAAGTTTATCAAAAACCTCACCGGTTCCGAGATACTGCACAATGTCCGATGACGTTATGACGCCTATCATGACCCCCTCGTGAACTATAGGCACACGGCGAAAGTCATGTGAAATCATCACTCGTGCGGCCTCTTCGACTGGGGTATCTGGCTTAACCGTGACGACGTCTCGGCTCATGAAATCAGCCACTTTCTTTCCGGTCACAACATTGGCCACAAGGCTGACAAAATCACGCTCCGACACGATTCCGAGCACTCTTCCATCTTCAGTGACGATGGGGAAGCCACCCAAGTTAGCCTCCAACATCTTTTTTATGGCATAATCGATCGAATCGTCCTCGTGCAAGGTGACGACGTCTTCTTCCATTATTGAACTGATTTCTTCGTTAATCGCTGACAGCAAGTTTCCTTTGTGCTTGTACTCGATTATCTGAGCTTTGTCGCCTCCGCCGAGAAAGTTCACAACGTCCATCACCGTGACGATCCCGACGAGTCTGTTCGTCCCAGGATCGCTCACAGGCAGCCGCCTAAAACGATATTTCACCATCGTTTTAACGGCCCCCATAATCGTCATCGTAGGGGGTATTTGGACGACGTCGCGTTTTGCGACCATCATGATGTCGCCGTCGTGGTGCGACAGCTTGCTTTTGAAATCTAGGCTTCCCCTGTCCGATTTGCCAGTGAAATCACTCTGAGCTCTTTTCTGACGTTTATCTCCGCGTAGCATCGTAATCTTCCGTCGAATGTTATCTGATGGTTCGAATTAGGTCTTGTCGGTCGACTATCCCGATTAGTTTCGAGTCTTCGACCACCGGCAGTCGCCCGATTGAGTATTGCTTCATCAAATTTGCCGCTTCCGAGATTGATGAATCTGATTGGACAGTGATGACAGGAGTTTTCATGATCTTCTCGATCGCCGCAGCGTGAATTCCCCGGCCACCTCGCTCGTCTTCGCGCTCCAGCCGCACATAACCAGCCTTAAGTATATCTTGAAGCGTCACGATGCCGATGAGGCGCTTTTTCTTCACGACGGGGTAACCTGATAATCCGTATTGCGCCATGTTAAGCCAGACCTTCGACACTGGATCGGTTGGGCTGCAGGTCTGAACGTTTTTCGTCATCACAGAGTCGATTGTGATATTCTGATCAAAACTAAGCGCGTTCAGGAGCACCTCCGAGTTGATCACTCCGATGATCGTATGATCCTCTGCGGACTTGACGACGGGAACATCGAATCCTGTGGCTGCAAATATTTTTGCCACATCTCTCGGGACAGACTCAGCTGTCGTAAGGCCCATCTCGCGGACAAAACCCACAACGGTGACATCGGACTTCGTGGAAGTTACTTTGATGACATCGGTAAGGATTACCACGCCCTTCACGCGGTTTTGGCCATCGACAACCGGAAGGCTGCGGTAGCCTTCTCGCATGAGCTGGCGGACGCGAGTCACGTAGTCGTCCTCACGCACCGTGACTGGCGGCGACATAAGCGTGACCGTCATCGAATGCTCTCCTTACACGATTCACATACAATTATCCCGTCGGCATATTCGAGCACATCAGAAAACTCTCCGCAGATCTCACAGACGCCGGATGCGGTCGAGCCTCGACATCGTGGACATTTGAGGCGCCCGCCCTCTTGGCGCAGATCATCTGAGTACTCTTCACACTCTTCACACTCTCCTTGGGTGACGACGATTTCCCGGCGATCGAGGACGCTCTCTCTGTTCATTTCGATCAGGTTGTCGAGAATTGGGTTGATTTCAGAAGAGACTTGAATGACGTCGGCGTCGGTAATAATTCCGACTAGTTCATCTCCATCGAGCACGGGAAGACGCCTGATCTTTTTCTGGGCCATGTTAAGCACCGCATCGTGGACATCATCGCTGCTTTTCGTTGTGATTAGAGGTTTTGACATAAGCTGCTCGAGTTTGACGGCGCTTGGCTTAAGGTTCTTAGAGATTACTTTCGCGACCATGTCGCTTTCAGTGACGATGCCGACTGGCTTTCCATCCTTGACTATTATGATGCTCCCGACTCGCTCTTCGACCATCTTTTTACCGGCTTGCGCCGCCGTCATGTCCGGAGTTGCCGTCACCACTGTCCTCGTCATAACGTCTCGAACTGCCAACCGCGTTTCCATCAGATTCACCTCGCCACTGTTTTTAACTGCCCTTTCCACTTTTCTTCTTCGCTGTGAATGGTGAAATCGCTCGCTCGTCACGCAACAAAACGTCCCGCATGCGTGTATTCTGGGGTTAACGTATTTCAAAGCTTAGATTATTGGTTCTAGTGATATATCTTCTGGTACCTGCGATCCGCAGCCATCTTGAATACGACGGATAGCAGGTCGGGCTGCTAAATAAACTCGAAACCCAGAAGAAATCACGTGTGCGCCCCAAAAGTCGATCGGAGACCGGTCCCTGCCGGCGCGGGTCTTGGTGCTCCTAGACTGCAAGAAGCACTCAGCGTGGCACAGCAGCTATATAGCAGTTAAAAAAAGACCCAGGATTTAAGGCGGCGGTGCAATTCTGGCCGTTGTGTGCCTCATGAAGATGGGCGAAACTGGAGGCTTAAAGATGCCGAACAGAACGATGGAAGACGAAAAGGAAATAGAGTCGTTACTTAATGACTTGCAACACGCAAATTCTGACACGAGAAAAATGGCCTGTTTAGCCCTCGGCAAGGCGAAATCAGCTCGCGCAGTGGATCTGCTAATCAGTGCGCTCTACGATAAAGAAATGATAGTGCGAGAGTGCGCGGCAGAGGCGCTCGGAGAAATAGGGGACCCCAGGGCCGTGGAGCCGCTTATTAATGCGCTTAAGGACAAAGAGTACTACGTCCGCCTTGAAGCCGCAACGGCGCTTGGACAGATAGGTGATGCGAAAGCGTTGGAGCCTCTGATCGATGATATGAACGACGAAAATCAAGTTGTACGCGAAAAAGCGGCGCAAGCGATAGGCGAGATTTGCGGCCTCGGTGACGCTTGTGGCATCAATGAGGTGGAGCTTCTCTTGGACGATCTGAAGGACGAAAGCAAGGGAGTGCGGTGGCGAGCATCTGACGCCCTGGTAAAAATCGGTTCTGCTTCAGTGGGGCCGCTTATCGCAATGCTAAGTGACAAAGACCCGGATATTAAGATGAGGGCGGCGAAAAGCCTCGGCGAAATAGGTGACAAGACTGCTGTAGAGCCTCTAGAGGCGGTCTTAAAGGACAAGAATCCAGACGTTCGCGATGCCGCGGCGAAGGCAATCGATCGCATTAACCGAGGGGCCGCCGAGCGGCCGTGACTTTGATCCTCAAGGCGTAACAGCGTAAGTCTGAAGCCATCACAGGTGTTCAACAGCGCAGAAATGCTTCGGCGTACTTGAACGAAACTGCACGTGAAATGAAAGAAGACGTGATACGAAGCCCTGATACCACGAGGAGTGAGCGAATTCCTCCAGGGCAGCAACAGACACAAAATTGGCCAGTACTCCACTATGGAGGGATCCCACACGTTGACATCTCCAAATGGACGTTTACTATCTCGGGACTCGTCGAAAGCGAGCGAAAGCTGAATTTTGAAGAATTCAGCTCACTTCCTCAAGAGACAGTTTTTTCTGACGTGCACTGCGTCACCGGCTGGTCGAAGCTGGACAACTGCTGGGAGGGGGTCGGCTCTCGAACGCTCAAGGGCTTGGTGCACATGCTTCCTGCAGCCAGATTTGTTATGATTCACGCAGAGCGGGGCTTTGCGACGAACCTGTCGTGCAAAGACTTTTTTGAATCAGACGTGTTGTTTGCCCTGAAGCATAACGGAGAACCACTGACACCGGGACACGGCTATCCCGTGCGGCTCGTGGTTCCCCGCCTCTATTTCTGGAAGAGCGCTAAGTGGGCCACGGGCGTCGAGTTTATGGAAGAAGATAAGCGTGGATTCTGGGAGTCGCACGGATATCATAACCGAGGCGATCCTTGGCAAGAAGAGCGTTATGGCTACTAAGCGAAGCTCCGGAGTGCAGCTGGACGACGCTCGGCGGTGCCACAATGCGTTGCGAGTTTTTCTTGCTTGAGCTCGATAAGTTCTGTTCTCTCTAAGAAAGGTGATCTATAGAGGGGCACTCTCTTGCGCTATTGGCTCAGTCCCGAACCTTAAACGGGAATTGACTTATACCTCTTTTTTTAGTAATGATAGCTGATGAAGGCAGTGATTTCCGTCGGCGGGTCGGTGATCGCTCCAACGTTATCGCAGGACAAGTTCCTGGAGTACGCTGAGGTGATCAAAGAACTCGCAAATGAGCACACGTTGCTTATCGTAACCGGAGGAGGGAAAGCCGCCAGGGACTACATACAGGCAGCTCGTTCGATGGGCGCTAGCGAAGCGGTGTGCGATCTGATTGGCATCGCGCTTTCGCGGGTAAACGCTCGATTGCTGATTTCAGCGTTGTCAAGCGCGGCGTTTCAAGACATACCGCACGATTATCGCGAGGCCGAGACGGCTTTGGCTTCACGCAAAGTCGTCGTAATGGGAGGCGTAGCTCCCGGACAGACGACTGATGCCGTTTCTGCGATATTGTCGGAATATGTACAGACGGACCTCCTCGTGATAGCCACATCAGTGGATGGCGTCTATACCGCGGACCCATATATTGACAAGAATGCCGTCAAACTCGACCAAGTGACAACTGCTGAGCTGGTGAAGATCGTGATGTCCGAGGAGATGAAGGCCGGTGCAAAAACGGTCATCGACCCGCTCGCTGCCAAGATTATCGAACGCTCCAAAATATCGGCTGTCGTCATCGACGGACGCGAACCGCAAATCCTGCTAGATGTTGTCGCGGGAAAAAAGGTAGGAACGCGTATCGTCCACTAATACTCTAACCTTCAGAGCTTTCTTGATTTTCAAAACTGAGCCAGATTGACGGCGAGTCGGTTGTGCGTGCCGGGGCTCTTGTGGCTGCGGCATTTAGATGTTACTTTTTTTTTCTCGCGCTCTGATTCTCAAGCCTGTAGATAGTAAACTACTCGTTTCACAAAAGCAGCCCGTGTTCGTCGATTTCGCCTCGGAGAATCCGCGTCGAAGATATCGGACGTCCGTCTTGTGCAAGGACAAAATCGACGCACACGATCGTTATCGGTGGAAGCCCGCGTAGCCCCCTCAGAGTGTTTATCTGCCTCGCGGTGGGAAGAGTTTCGGGTGACACCACGATATAGTCAAATTTCTGTGTAAGTGTTGGCCCATAAGGATCCTGAAGCGCAACTACCACGGGATCAGCTCCGGTCAGCGCTTTTATGTAGCTAGTGACGGCTTTCTTCCGGGTCGCGTACGCGTTGCTGGCGTGGGTTTTCGCTCGCGCCATCTCATCAGAAACGAGCCCGATGGTTACGTCACCAAGCGAATACGCCTTTTTTAACAGTGCCTTATGTCCATCGTGCAGCACGTCAAACGTCCCGCCAATTGCGACTGAAGCCATGACTGTTTCGTTAGTGGCGCTTTTATGTGATATAGAGCCGCGCGTTTTTGACTGGCTTTCTTAACTGAACGAAAAATCATTAGTCCCATTGATGCGTGCAAGAAGCCAATGAGCAAAAACTTTGAAGGCGTTTTCATTGCTCCAACCGCAACAGTAGTTGGCAACGTAACGATCTATCCAGGTTCAAGCGTCTGGTTCGGCGCAGTCGTGCGTGGTGACGTGGCTTTGATCCAGATCGGCCGAAACACAAGCATCCAAGACAATGCCGTTATACACGTAAAAGAAGGTATCGAGACCCTTATCGGAAACCAAGTCACTATAGGGCACGGTGCGATAGTCCACGGAGCACAAATAGAGGATAACGTGCTTGTCGGAATTGGCGCAATCATACTCGATCGAGCGCGTGTTGGAGAAGGTTCCGTTATTGGTGCAGGAGCGGTGGTTACAGAGGGCACGCAGGTACCTCGACGCAGCCTTGTTTTGGGAGTTCCGGGAAAAGTCGCCAAGGAGGTCACAGAAGAACAGTTTGAGTGGATAACGGCAAACGCAAAAAGCTACACGGAATTGGCCGAACGCTATTTGAGGCGCGAGCAGCCCAGGTAGTGCACCGTCGTTTTTTGAGGCTACTTTTTTAGCTCCGGACCGGGATTCCGCGCGCGTTCAGGTATTGCTTCAACGACGCGATTGAGATCTCTTTAAAATGAAAAATGCTCGCGGCTAGGCACGCATCCGCCTTGCCGTCAACAAAGCCCTCATATATGTGCTCAGGGGTGCCGGCACCTCCCGAGGCAATTATCGGCAGGTCAATAGCCTCTGATATCGCTCTTGTGATAGGAATATCGTAGCCATCCCTTGTGCCATCTCGGTTCATGCTTGTCAGCATGATCTCACCTGCGCCAAGACGTTCGCTTCGAATCGCCCACTCAATCGCATCGACGCCGGTCGGAGTCCTTCCGCCATAAATCACAACTTCATACCAGGCTGGAGTCCCATCTTCAAGGGCAACAATATGCTGTCCTCTCTCGACATTTGTGTCACGTCGACAATCGATGGCCAATACGACGCACTGCGAACCGACCGCCTCAGCAGCGCGTGTGATGAATTCTGGGTTCTTGACAGCTGCAGTGTTTATCGCAATTTTGTCAGCGCCAGAGCGCAAGGTCTGGATAATATCATCAAGAGTTTGCAATCCGCCACCGACACAAAATGGTATGAATACTTGGTCTGCTGTGTGCTCAACAATTTCGAGCATGGTTTGTCGCTTCTCGTGAGAAGCCGTAATATCAAGGAAGATTAGCTCGTCAGCGCCCTCTTGGTCGTAACGTTTTGCAAGATCTACTGGGTCACCGGCCGCTCTCAGTGAGACGAACTCAATGCCTTTAACCACTAGCGCCATGTTACCGCGTCCATATTTCACATCAAGGCACGGAATAATCCGCTTCGTGAGCATCCATGTGGAGTTGCGCTGCCCTTATTTAAAGCACGTTCCACGCGAGGTCGCTAGGCATTACCAGTAAGGTCATCAACCGCTAAACGTGACTTCAACCAAGCAAAAGCGACAAAAGCGACAACAGCAATCAATGACTAGGAAAGCCTTGACATAGCCTCAGGTATCTGAGTTCAGAAGCGAGCGTGTGTGGCGTTACCGTAGCAACCCGTTGCTCGTCGCAAGGCGATATTGGAAACTTCAGGCCATACCGTTCAGAAGCAAACGGACCAAGCATATGCAGCGCTTAGGAAAAGCGCCATCTTTGTGGCATAGGAAGCTCAGCGATAGGGACATTTATAACTCTTGTGGACTAGTCAAGAAAAGCGCCACAAAGGTAGGTCGAAACAGCTAGAAGAAAACAGGCACAGCTGAAGGCACAAATGGCAGCAAAGAACAGCGCTAGTTCGGGAAAGCTGAACCTCTTTGACGTTACAAATCTCGTAGTTGGCACTGCCATAGGCGCGGATATCTTCATTGTTTCGGCATTGGCCAGTGCGTACCTCGGACCTGCAAGCCTCATAGTTTTTATTGTTGCCGGCGTGATCGCGATACTTATAGCGTTAAACTTCGCAGAAGCATCGGCTCTTGTTCCCAAGGTGGGAGGGGCGTTTGCATACGTGTGCGAGGCGTGGGGGAACTTTGCCGGCTTCGTCGTAGGTTGGCCCCTCTGGATTGCCGAAGTTGCCGGGCTTGCCGTAATGCCGGTCGCGTTCGTGCGTTATCTTGAGTATTTCTTGCCCTCGCTTACGGCGCTTCAGGGTGACATCATAAAAGTCGTTTTTGTCGCAGTTATCGCATACATAAACCTCCGCGGGGTAAAGGCTGCGGGACGGGTCAATGATGTGCTTACCATCGGAAAATTAAGCCCGCTGCTGCTGCTGATCGTCGCCGGTTTTATCTATTTGATCGTTCATCCGGGCACTGCTGCTTCGAACCTCATACCGTTCGCCCCGCTTGGTTTTAGCAATTTTGGGCCAGCGCTGATCATCATTTTTTGGGCATATACAGGATTTGAACTGGCAGTCATCCCCTCTGGTGAAATAGAGGATAGCACGAAGACGCTCCCCATAGGGATGATCATCGGCATGGCAATTGTTACCTTTTTTTACATAGCTGTAGGCTTTATGGCGCTCGCTCTCGTCAACTGGACGTCGCTCCAATTCGATCCCGCACCGCTTGCCACAGCTGGCAGTGTCGCCCTGTCGTACACGCCGGAGCTTGCCCTTATCGGAGGTGCGATACTTGGACTGGGGGCGCTCATCTCAATTTCCGGGTTTGAGGAATCTGCTACGCTAGCGAGCGCTCGGCTTTCTTATGCAATCTCATTGGATGGACTATTTCCAAAGCTTTTCAGCCGAATTCATCCGAAGTTTGGCACACCTTCCAACGCGATTATTGTACAGTCTGCGATTGTGCTATTCCTTGCATTAATAGGCGATTTAACGCAACTCATCACCTTTTCAGCATTTAATCTTGCTTTCGTGTATGTAGCTACGTGCGCCGCCGTGCTGACACTCCGAGGGAGGCAACATGAGAGTAACCGCACTTACCTCGACCGGTTCACGGGGCCGGCACTCCCTGTTTCGGGCATTATCTTGAGCGTGTTCCTCATGTATGAGTGCGGCGTCAGCACCATAGCACTCGGAATCGTGTCGATTCTGATTGGCATCCCGATTTATGTGTTTTATGCACCGCGCACAGAAATAACGACTCTAAAGAGGGACTTTTATTCGACTGAATGCGTCCTTGCGAGAACTGTACACACCAATCTAAATTTGTTTAGACGCCACCGAAAGTAAGCCTATTCGACTGAAGAGTTTCTTGCCCGGAGCGCAAGCTAGAGAAGATGTACTTAGGTTATTTGGCGCGATTGGTAAGGAGGACCGCAGCTCTGGTGATCAGAAGGACGGAGCAAACCGGTCAATGCCGAGGAGTGTCGTAGCGCTGCGTTACCTTTGCCGTATTCGTCTAAACATAGGAACAAGCACGATGGTGAGAGCGACCGCTGACGCGAGTGCTAGGAGTAATGCCACGTCGGTGTTGCTGTAGTCAAAAAGCCCTAAGAAGTTAGATGGTATGGGCTTAGCGCCAACGGTCGTGTAAAGAGGAGTATCGTAAAGCCAGCCGCGAGAAGAATTGTTGTAGTAGACGTACGCGTTATACGCGGCTCCTTGGATGTCTGCGGGCAGCGTCGGAGGTGAAAGGACGCTGATCTCTTGACCTGCGCCGAGATGAACCCAGCCATAATCGTCGTTCTGCTGAATGGTTGCCGCAGAACTTGTGCTTGGGTCTTGGCTCAATACCGCTTCGCCGCTAATTCGCCCAGGGAGCGCGGTGCTTGCGTTATGAAGTATGGCGTAAGGGGCCACCCAGGCATCTTTGTCGCCAAGATTGGCGATGTCCCACACGAGGGAGTTCTGGGGATTCGGCACTTGTCGCACCGAGGTTACCGTGATTGCGGGCCAAGCCCCGGGCGGCGTTGGCGGGTAGGCTTGTTGCAGTTGTGAAATGATCGCAGGAAATCCGACGCTCTGATAGTCAGCAATCGTTGCACCCAAGCCGAAGAACACGTTGAAGTGAGTGAAACCGACGCCCTCGGAGTAACTCCAGTCGAGCAGCGATTTGAACGTCTCATAATTAAGATTCTCGTTGTTGACACTCCATACGCCAGCCGTTATGCCCTGAGGTTTTCCGAGGTTGTACGAGATAAGAGCGCCTTGCTGGATGCTTGAGATTTCAGATGGATAGTACGTCTCCCACGACATCTCCGTCACGTATTGATTCCGGTAGCCGTCTTGGTAAAGGCCACACTTGTCACAGTTAAAGTAAGTAATCTTGGCGAAGTAGTCTTTCAGCGCATCAAAGTCGCCACTTCGCCCCCCTTCTGTGGCAACGTTGTTCCAGCCGGCCTGTTTCCACATGCTGAAGGCCTGATCGTACTGCGATATGGGCGTTGACTTGTTAGTGCCTCCGTTCCAGATGACGGCCTCGATGTCTAAAATAGGGTACATCCCCAGTTGCTTTATTTTCTGCAACTCCTTGTCGTAGGGGAGTGGTTCGGCGGCCACAAGTACGACGGACGTAAAACCTTGTCCCTTGAAATACTCGAGTGTGCCATCCCAAATTTGATTGGGCGCCAGCGACACGCGGTAGTCGAGCTGAGGCTTAGGCGCCGCGTCTGATGCGGCTGGGGCGGTAGGTGAGATCGTTGGAGCTGACTGTGAAATCGCCGTGGCTGATGCTGTTGACGTCGCGTTCGAAACCGTGGTCGGGGTTGTTGACGTCGCGCCTAAAACCACGGGCGAAAAAAAGGCAGAGCATCCGACGAGCAGGACTAACACAAGAACGAGTGACTTGTTGATCATTGTGATACTCACGACTTGTGGTCGGCCGCCATTAAGAAAGACCAGCGCACTTGTACGCGTCTGCTTTTTGCGAGTTGAGACCCCTCGTTCGGTTGTTAACGGACATTCGTACGCCGGTGTACCCCTATCGGTGGTATATTTATACTTACTCTGAAGAAGGCCATTATTCAGCAACCAGCGAGGTACCGCACCAGATCTCGACGCTTTAGATCGTCATTTCTGCGCCTTGAGCTTTTCGAATCCTTCGCTTTGCTGCGAGTGGAAGGCAGCAACACCTTTTCGCGAAACTAGCGCAGGCGTGCTGAGTCACGTATTTCGTTCGGTGATCACGAATGTCGTTGCTCCCGCTTGAGACAGATTTAGCGGGCCAATTTGCGCTGTAACAGTGGCGATCGCAACGTGCACCGTACTCGTTCCTTTGACGAAAGTAAGAACTACATCTGACCCAGGGTTTCCAGAATTGGTTTGAAACAAAGTCGATGTTTGGTACCCGCGCTCTGCCATTTCAGTCTTGTAAAAATCAGCAACTTGAGCAGCGCTGTTGGTCGTCTGATACGTTGTCACATTGCCCTCGCTGGTATGAACTGAGGCCGTCTTTACGGAAGGTTGATACACAGGCACTCCGCTTGAGCTACTCGCCTGCCCTCCAGAAGGGTTAGTTGATAGGCA
>Ga0187771_10001405_pt1 | contig 16042 bp, 16 predicted proteins | sample 0116_SJ02_MP15_1_FD_133139 | JGI IMG/M metagenome (GOLD analysis project Ga0187771, IMG submission 133139) | Tropical peat soil microbial communities from peatlands in Department of Meta, Colombia - 0116_SJ02_MP15_10_MG | ecosystem: Environmental > Terrestrial > Soil > Wetlands > Peat | place...
GACTGCGGAGTAGGTCGTGTTCACCGACTGGCCGCCGGGACCGGAGGAGCAGAACGTATCGATGCGGATATCTTTTTCTTCGATCCTGATTTCGACTTCGTCGGCTTCGGGCAGCACCGCGGCGGTGATTGCCGAAGTATGCACGCGGCCCTGCTGTTCGGGGGCCGGGACGCGCTGCTCGCAATTCACGCCACTCTCATAGCGCAGGCGGCTGTAGACTTTACCGCCGGTGACGAGCGCGAGAACTTCCTTGAGCCCGCCGACGGCCGATTCGCTGGCTGACGTCACTTCGCATTTCCAGCCGCGCGTTTCGAAATAGCGGGTGTACATGCGGAAGACTTCGGCGGCGAAAAGGCTGGCTTCGTCGCCGCCCGTGCCGGCGCGGATTTCGAGGACGACGTCCTTTTCATCGAGCGGGTCTTTGGGCAGCATGAGGATGCGGAGATCCTCTTCGATCTGTTCGATCTCGGGCGCGAGGCGGTCGACTTCGAGACGGGCCAGATCGCGCATATCGGGATCGGAATCCTCGAGCATGGCTTTGGCCTGATTGAGCTCGCCTTCGGTGCGTTTGAAGTCGCGGTATTTGGTGACGACTTCCTCGAGGCCGCTGCGGGCCTTCGAGACCTTGCGGTACTGCTCGCCGTCGGAGATGACGGCGGGGTCGGCCATCTGTTCGGTGAGTTCGTCGAAGCGAGCTTCGAGTTTGTCCAGCTTGTCGCGGTATTGCATTTATGCGATGACGAGTTCCCCGCCCTGCTCGGCTTCGAGCGCCATGGCGCCTTCAAGAGCGTGGATCGCGACCGCGGCCTGATCGTCAGACGGACCTTTCGTTGTGATGCGCTGCGTCCAGAGGCCGGGAGCGGCGAGGACGGCCAGCAGCGAGCCCCGGCGTCTGGCGGCGAAACGGATGAGTTCGTAGCTCACCCCGGCGATGGGCAGGAGCAGCACCACGCGTTCAGCGAGCTTCATGAGGAAGGTGTGGGGCGTGGGAATGATGGTGTAGACCACGGTCGAGATGAGCAGGATCACGAACATGAAGCTCGTGCCGCAACGCGGGTGGAAGGTGGTGAAGCTCTGGGCATTCTGAATGTTCACTTCCCTGCCCGATTCGAAATTGAAGACGACTTTGTGCTCGGCGCCGTGGTATTCGAAGACGCGGCGGATGTCTTTGAGGCGCGAGAGCGCGTAGAGGAAGCCGACGAAAATCGTGAGCCGGATGAGGCCATCGACGGTGTTGTAGAGGATCTGGCCCCTGAAGGCGGAAACGTGGTTCTTGAGCGATTCCGTGAGGTAAAGCGGAACCAGCTTGTACATGAAGATGAAGAACGCGACGGAGATGATCACCTGGAGGGTCATCGCCCAGGCGGGGATTTCGGTGGGCTTTTCGGAACTGCCGTCATCGAGCGCGGCATTGGCGGAGAACTTGAGCGCGCGCATGCCGAGCGAGAGGGAGTGGCCGATGGTGCCGAGTCCGCGCAGCACCGGCCATTTGAGCCATTTGTGTTTATCCGAAAGACGCTGGACGGGGTGGGATTCGGTGACGATTTCGCCCGAGGCTTTGCGCACCGCGACACAGTAGCTGTGGGGCGCGCACATCATGACGCCTTCCATGACCGCCTGGCCGCCGACAAGGGTCTCCTCGCCGCCTTCGAGGATGGGCAGCATCTGGACGTGCGCGAAAAGGCGCAGGAAGGTGCGGAGGGACTTCATGGGTTAACTCCATTATAACGTTGGCGCCCGAGCGGCTGGGAGGCGCTTTTTGGAGTAGAATCGTGCCAGCGTGGCGGATTCGGCAGCTTCGGGACTGATCGACGCGCTGATCGGGCTTTTCAGCGCGATCATAGGTGCGGCGGTCGGGGCCTGGATGACCACGCAGTCGGAGGGGAAGCGGCGGAAGACGGAGATCGCCCTCGATCTGGTCGGGAAGTATTTCGAGCAGTACGACCATCTGGCCAGGGCGCTGTGGCTGCTGCGAAACCCGGAAGCCTTGAAAAAGGATCGCAACACGGTGCTGCGGATGGGAGACTGGTACGACACATTTGCCGCGCTCATCGTGGGCGACATGGCAGACCGCAAACTGCTCGACAGGATCGGGATGCCGGAGCAGATGCGGACGTTCTACGCGCAGGCTGTCAAGGCGGGCCTTGACGACACGCCTGTGCGCGACGCGGTGGGCAGCTGGACGAATCTCAGAAGACTGGCGGTGTTGAATGGCTATCAGCAAGACGCAGATTCTCGGCGAACTGGCGAACCTTCCGACGCACCTCGACACGATGGATGAGGCGCAGTTGGAGAGTGCGTACGAAATAGCGAAACTCCTGGGGCGGCGGCCGGCTTCGCTGAAGTTCATACGGCCAGAGACACAGATTCGGGGTCCGGAACCAGGCGAGGGCAGCGGCGAGCCGGCCTGGTTCGTCGTCAAGGGGTCGGGGATCCCCGTGTTAAAAGGCGAGGGAGGTGAAATTCGCGTCGTCGGGCCTGAGCGCGGAGTAGTCTTCCCCCAGCACTCGAGTGGGCCTTCGAAGGCGACTCTCGTGTGCCCGTATTGCGGGAATACCCTCAAAGTCACGATCGAGAAACAGGCGTAAGAGGCGCGCAAGGAGCCATGCCGGACAGTGGCCCGCAGCGGGGCGCGCGGCTACACCCACGGCTTGTTGGCGAAGATCAGCGGTGACGGGCCGGGCGATGGCACTGTCCCGACGTTGAAGAATCCGGCCAGTTCCAGCCACTCGCGGATTTCTTCGAAGCTGTATGTGTTGCCGGCTTCGGTGTGAACCAGCATGTTGACGCCGAAAATCAGGCCCTGCAGAGGGCCGCGGCGATCGGCGTCGACGAGGAACTCGGCGATGATGATGGTCCCGCCGGGGTTGAGGGCTTCAAAAACCCTGCGCAGGAGTTCGCGGCTGCGCGCCACGCCTTCGCTGTGCAGAATGTGGCCGAGCGTCGCGACATCGTAGCCCGCGCCGAAATCCGCCTGGGCCAGGTCGCCCGAGACGAACCGGAAGCGATCCGCCATGCCGTATCGCGAGACCATCCCGCGCGTGACCTCGAGGACTCTTTCCCAGTCCACGGCGGTCACCGTCACCTGCGGTGAGCGCTGCGCCATGGCGATGCCCCAGACGCCGGAGCCGGCGGCGAGATCGAGGACGCGGGTGGGGGTGGTTTTGTGGGCGAGCGCCAGGGCGTCGGCAGCGGCGATCGCCGAGGGGTAGTTCATCGGGAAGAGATCCGTGACAAAGGAGGCGAAGAATCCGCCTCCGTCAGCTTCCTGATTGACCCGGCTTTGCGGCTGGCCGGTGCGGACCGCTTCGGCGAGGTGCAACCAGTTTGGAATGAGTCTGTTACTGGCTTGCTCGAAGATCCCGCCCATATAGCCGGGTTTGGAGCGGACCAGAAACGCGGCGCTTTCCGCGGTGAGGGAGTAACGGCCGGCGCTGTCGCGGGTGAGACATTCGAGCGCCACGAGCGCGTTCATAATGCCGGCGAGGCCGCGCTGGGAGGCTCCGGTGGCGGCGCTGGTCTCGGCGACCGTCTTCGGACCCGCATCGAGAGTGTCGAAGACGCCATTCTGGAGGGCTGCGCCGATGATGAGGGGTGGGGCGTAACCCCACGCGTACTTCATCAGGTTCTGGGGGCTGACCATACCTTGGATATTGTAGTAGTGTTGTGTAACCCGGGAGGGTTAGCGCGGCGCCCTGCCAGAAGGTAAACTTTTCTAAAGATGTGGATTGTCCGACTTGCGCTGCGGCGCCCTTACACCTTCGTAATCATGGCTTTGCTGATCGTCATCCTGGGTGTGACGGCGATCGTGACCATGCCGGTCGATATCTTTCCCTACATTGACATCCCGGTTTTGAGCATTGTTTTCAACTACAGCGGACTCCCGGCCGATGAGATGGCAAATCGAGTGGTTACGGTATTCGAGCGCGGCATCACGTCCGCGGTGAACGATATCGAACACATCGAATCGCAATCCTACAACGGTGTCAGCGTAGTCAGGGTGTATTTCCAGCCGGGGGCGCGTATTGAAGCGGCGCAGTCGCAGGTGGTGGCCAACGGGCAAAGCACATTGCGCGCGATGCCGCCGGGTATGTTCCCGCCCAACATGATCAAGTACGACGCGTCGAGCGTGCCCATCCTGCAGCTCGGGCTGGGGTCGAAGACCCTGAGCGAGCAGGAGCTCAACGACCTGGGCGGCAACTTCATCCGGACCGGTCTCGCGACCATTCAGGGCACAACCGTCCCCTCGCCCTATGGCGGCAAGGGACGCCAGATCATGGTTGATCTGGATCCGGCGGCGATGTATGCCAAAGGGATTTCGGCAACGGACGTATCGAATGCGCTGAATCTTCAGGCGCTCGTGCTCCCGGCCGGTACGGCAAAGTTCGGCGACCGCGAGTACTTCATCAAGCTCAACAGCAGCCCGCGAACCATCGCCGAGCTGAACATGCTGCCGGTGAAATTTGTCAACGGCGCGCCGGTTTACGTGCGGGACGTGGCGCAGCTTCGCGACGGCGCGAGCGTGCAGACCAGCATGGTGCGGGTGAACGGAACGCGCGGTGCGCTGATGAGCGTGATGCGCAATGGCCGGGCTTCGACGCTTTCCATCGTGAACTCGGTCAAGAAGGCGCTGCCGGGGATTCTGGCCGGCCTGCCTCCGGAGCTCGAAGTGAGCCAGCTTGCCGATCAGTCGGTGTTTGTGCGCGCGGCCGTGCAGGGAGTGCTGCGCGAGGCGGCCATCGCGGCTCTGCTGACCGGCCTGATGATTCTGCTCTTCCTCGGAAGCTGGCGGAGTACGGTAATCGTCTGTATCTCGATTCCGCTGTCGATTCTGGTGTCGCTGATCGTCCTGAATCTGGTGGGCGCGACGATCAACGTGATGACGCTCGGCGGCCTGGCGCTGGCCGTCGGCATCCTGGTGGACGACGCGACGGTGGAAATCGAGAACACGCACCGCAACATGGCGATGCGCAAGCCGCTGGTGCGCGCGGTGCTGGATGGCGCCGAACAGATCGCGGTGCCGGCCTTCGTTTCGACAATCTGTATCTGCATCGTGTTCGTGCCGGTGCTGCTGCTGACGGGCGCGGCGCGATTCCTCTTCACTCCGCTGGCCATGGCGGTGGTGTTCGCGATGCTCGCCTCGTACCTGCTCTCGCGAACGCTGATTCCGAACATGGTGCACTACATGCTCCGTTCGGAAATGAAGCTTTACATTCTCGGCGAGCATGGCGAAGCGGGCGGCGGTTCGGGCCTGTTCTGGACCGTGCACCACGCGTTCAACGCGCAGTTTGAGCGCCTGCGCGCCTTCTATGTTTCGCTGCTCGACTGGGCGCTCGATCACCGCAAGACCGTGCTGGCCTGTTTCTTCACCTTCGCGCTCGGCTCGATCAGCCTGGTGCATTTCATCGGCAGCGACTTCTTCCCGAGCGTCGATTCCGGCCAGCTTCGCCTGCATGCGCGCGCGCCCGCCGGAACGCGCATCGAAGAAACCGAAGTGATTTTCGCGCGCATCGACGAGACCATCCGCCAGGTGATCCCCAACCGCGAGATCGATACCATCATCGACAACATCGGGCTGCCGCAGGGCGGTTTCAACCTCGCCTACGGCGACACCCCGACGATCGGACCGGGCGACGGGGAAATTCTGGTTTCGCTCAAGGCGGATATGGAGCGTTCCGCGACGACGCCGGAATACCAGAAGCGGCTGCGCAAGCGCCTGAACGAACTCTTCCCCGACTGCACGTTCTTCTTCGAACCGGCCAACATCACGAACCAGATTCTGAATTTCGGACTGCCGGCGCCGATCGATGTCCAGGTGGTGGGACGCAACGCGGACGTCAGCTTCCCGCTCGCGCAGAAACTGGCGCGGCGGATCGCGCGGATTCCGGGCGCCGTGGACGTGCACGTTCACCAGGTGATGAATTATCCGGAAATCGATCTCGACGTGGACCGCGCCAAGGCCGGCCAGACCGGACTGACGCAGCGCGACGTGGCCAACAGTCTCATGATTTCGCTGAGCGGCAGCGGCCAGACGGCGCCGAACCAGTGGCTGAACTGGGCCAACGGCGTGCAGTACGGCATCACGGTGCAGACGCCGCAGCGCGAAGTCAACTCCATGCCGGTGCTGCTGAGCACGCCGATCGCGGCGCAGCAGAACACCTTCCCCGGGGCGACCGACGGGCAGCCGGTGGCGAACAGCCCGAACCAGACGTCGTTCGCTTACGCGAATCCGGGCGCGGCGGCGATCCCGACGCAGCAGATTTCCAACCTGCTCTCCGGCGTGCGGCGCGGATTCGGCCCGCAGATCGTGAACCACTACAACGTGCAGCCGGTCTTCGATGTCTACGCCAATGTGGAAGGCACGGATCTCGGCGGCGTGGGCGCGGCGGTGAACAGGATCATGGACGAGGAGTCGAAGCACCTGCCGCGCGGCACGACTCTCGACCTGCACGGACAGATTTCCACCATGCAGAGCTCGTTCTTCCGGCTCGGCATCGGGCTGCTGTTCGCCATCACGCTCGTCTACTTCCTGATGGCGCTGAATTTCCAGAGCTGGATCGATCCGTTCATCATTCTGATGGCCCTGCCGGGCGCGCTTTCGGGGATTCTCTGGATGCTGTTTATCACGCAGACGACGTTCAGCGTGCCTTCGCTGATGGGTTCGATCATGTGCATCGGCGTGGCGACGGCAAACAGTATTTTGATGGTGGTGTTCGCCAACGACCAGAGGCTCGAAGGGATGGATTGCCGCAGCGCGGCGCTGGCGGCCGGCCATACGCGCATCCGCCCGGTGCTGATGACGGCGGCGGCGATGATCATGGGTATGCTCCCGATGTCGCTCGGCCTCGGCGAGGGCGGCGAGCAGAACGCGCCGCTCGGGCGCGCGGTGATCGGCGGTCTGCTGATGGCCACGGTCACCACGTTGTTTGTCGTGCCGCTGGTCTACAGCGTGCTGCGCAAGAAGGTGCCGGTCGATTACGACAAGAAGATCGAAGAAGAGGAACGCGAGGATATCAGCGTCTATCTGCAATGACCGGAATGAGACAATGTCGGAGATAAGACCAGGGGGGCGGAACGGGTTGACGGAAAACAGCGAAGAAGCTCTGCGGGCGGAAATCGAGGCATTGCGCCGCCAGTTGGCCGAGCGCCCCGCGGAGAGCCATGCGCACCCTCACGGTCACCGCTCGAAGCGCCCTTCGGCCGGAGTTCTGTGGTCGCTGGCGCTGGTGGGCGCGGCCATCCTGGTGGCGGCTTTCTTCGCCGGCTACCTGCCGCAGACCAGCCGCGAGACGGCGCTGGCGAAAGAGTCGAAGGATGAAGGCGCGGCGCTGCCGCCCGTCAATGTAGTGCTGGCGCACCGTTCGCCCGCCAAAACGGAACTGGTGCTGCCGGGCAGCATCGAAGCCATCACGGAAGCGCCCATCCTGGCGCGTGCCTCGGGGTATATCAGGAAGCGCATCGCGGATATCGGGGACCACGTGAAAGAAGGCCAGGAGCTGGCGGAAATCGAAGCTCCGGAACTCGGCCATCAGGTGGCGCAGGCGCGGACGCAGGTGCAGCAGGCGTCGTCGGCGCTCGAAGAGGCGAATGCCAACCTCGAGCAGGGCAAGACCAACACGGAAATGGCGCGGCTCACTTCCGAGCGCTGGAACAGCCTGGTCGCGCGGGGCGCGGTGGCGCGGCAGGATGCCGATACCTACCGGGCGCAGTACGAGGCGCAGCGGGCGGGAATGCAGGCGCTCGAGAAGGCGGTGGCGGCGGCGAAAAGCAATGTGTCCGGCGCCGAAGCCAACGTGGCGCGGCTGCTCGAAATGCAGAGCTATCTGGTCGTTCGCGCTCCGTTCGCCGGTGTGATTACGCAGCGTAACGTGGACACGGGCGCGCTGGTGAACGAGGGCAATACCCTGCTCTACCGTATCGCCCAGAACGACACGCTGCGCACGTTCGTGAACGTGCCGCAGGCGGACGCGGTCTCGATCCACGTGGGCCAGACCGCGGATGTGACCATCGCCAGTATGCCTTCGAAGAAGTTCGCGGGAACCGTGACACGCACGGCGAACGCGCTCGATCCGGGGACCCGCACGCTGCTCGCCGAAGTGCAGGTTTCCAATAAAGAGGGTCTGCTGCTGCCGGGCATGTATGCACAGGTCAATTTCACGACGCTGCGCGCCGAGCCGCCGATCATCATTCAGGGCGATGCGCTGATCCTGCGCTCGAATGGTCCGCAGGTCGCGGTGGTTGGAGCGGGTGACGTGATCCACTACGCCAAAGTCCAGGTGGGCCGCGATTACGGCGACCGCGTGGAGATTCTGGGTGGCATCGACGACGATGCGCGGCTGGTGGTGAATCCGGGCGACGTGGTGCAGGAAGGCGTCAAAGTGAAGCCCATGATGCTGGCCGCGGCCAATAACAACGGCAACAACAAGAAGTAATTGCTTCTTTGCACGGTTCGCGACTGCCGTCTGCCGCTCGCGCGCGAGGGGCAGAGCTATCGATGTCCGCGCGGGCACTCCTTCGATATTGCGCGCAGCGGGTACGTCAATCTGCTGCAGCCGCAGGACCGGCGTTCGAAACAGCCGGGCGATACGGCCGCGGCGGTGGCGGCACGGCGGCGCCTGCATGACCGGGGCGTGACCGCGCCTTTCGTTGAAGGGATTCGCGCGGCGGCCCGGGTGGCGGATTCCGATATCGTGCTCGATGCCGGGTGCGGGGACGGCTTCTATCTGGGGCATCTGGCGGGCGAGCGGCATGGCGTGGACATTTCGGTTCCCGCGATCGATGCCGCGGCCAGGCGATTTCCCGATTGCGAGTGGGTGGTGGCGAATGCGGACCGGTTTGTGCCGTGGCCCGATGGTTCGTTTTCCCTGCTCCTTTCGATTACCGGGCGCATGAATCCGGCGGAGTTCCGGCGCGTGCTGCGCGGCGATGGGAGATTGCTGGTGGCTGTGGCGGCTCCTGACGATCTGATTGAGCTGCGGGGCAGGGGGCGGGATCGCGTGGAGCGCACCGTGAGCGAGTTCGCTAGGCATTTCCGGCTCGAGGAGCGCGGAAACATTTCGGCCGCCGCGGACCTCGATCGCAGCGGCGTGGAAGACGTGCTGGTCTCGATTTACCGTCCACTGCGGGCCGAGCCGATCGAAGCGAAGCGCCTGACGTTCAGCCTCGACTGGCTGCTGTTCCGGCCGATTTGAGCGCGGCGCGGGCGCGTTTGCGCATCATGGATTCGAACGACACGCGGGGCACGCTCACGAGGCGGCGCACTTCGGCATCGCGCAGAAGGCGCTGGCTGGCGGCGGGCATGCGCGACACGGCCTTTTCGAACCGGCCGGGCGCGGCGGTCTGCATGCCGGCGATCGCGCGATAGTAACCCTGCTGGCCTTCGATCTTCTGGCAGCCGGAGAGCAGCGCCGCGAGCACTTCGTGGCTTTCGTCGAGCTGCACCACGACACCGCCCCAATCGTCGAGGAACGGGCTCAGCGGAAGCAGCGTGGCGGGCGAGCGGCGCAATGCCTTGACCGCGCGCAGCGGATAGTGGCGATGGCCTTCGGCGGACATCCCGGTTTCCTGATACATGCGCACGGCAACGCGGAAACTGCCGCGTTCGAGCAGGTGGTCCATCACCGGAGCGGTCACCGGTGTGCGCTTCCAGAAGCCCATGCTCTGTTTGAGATCGCCCTGGTTGTGGGCCATGGTCATGGCGAGGCGGAGGAGATCGAGTTCGGCGTCGCGTTCGGCCGCGACTTTCTCAAAGACGCGCAGTTCGCGGCCGATTTCGGCTTCGATGGCAGCCTGCGCCTGTTCCGCCGATTCAAGATCGCCGAGATGCAGCAGGCGGCCGAGGCCTCCGGCGATGGCGCTCCAGTGCTCGCCGTTGTGGCCGCTCACGCCGCGCACGTTGCGCGTCGAGATGCCCTTGTCCGTCCAGCCCTCCGCCTCAAGCGCGAGCCGCAGCATGGGGCGCAGAACCTGAGGGTCGCGCGACTGGCCCCAGAGGATGCCGCGGATTTTGGTGTCGACATCGGTGGGGACGAAGGTCGCGACGGTCGCGTGATGGCAGGCGAGACAGAGCGCGAAATAATCCTGAAGCTCTTCCTCGTGGCTGAAAGTTCCTGCCAGCATGTTCTGCCAGTTGGCGAGAATCCGCAGGAAACCTTCGGGAGAATCGCCGCAATCGATGGGGCGGCGGGAATCGCGCGGCGGCAGACGTTCGGCGAGGAAGGGCGCGGTGTTGTCGACCTGGGAAAGCAGGGTTTCGGGAGAAATCCACTGCTCCCAGGCGCGCGGTTCAGGAGCGGAGGACGTCGTATGCGTCCGTTCTAGTTTTTCGTCATGGTGAAGCCGGTGACCTGGACTTCGGTGTTGTGGGCGAAGCGCAGGCCGTAGGTGCCGTCGGTCGACTTCAGCTTGCCGGTGGTGACAAGGTCCGCCTTGTTGTAGCTGAAAACGGACTTGCCGTTGATCAGGCAGGAAACCTTGTCGCCCTTCACCTGAATGGCGACTTCCTGCGTCACCGCCTGATCCTTGCCCGCCGCGTGGTGCACGGCTTCGTTCTCTTCGCCTTCGCGTCCATTGAGCTGGAACGGCGCGGGGCCGAAGCCGCGCACGATGAAGTTGCCGGTGCCGTAGGCCGCGCAGTAGAGAGAGCCGGCGTTGGGAGTGCCGAGATCGTTGCCCGCGATCATGATCCCGTAGGGATGCGCGTGGGTGTTCAGGTTCATGAACTTCGGCTCGGTGAAGGTGGCTTTGACTGTGTAGTCGCCTGTGGCTTTATCGCCTTCGTGCCAGTAGGTCACAGCCGGACCGGTAACCACGTGGAAGCCGGAGCCCTGGGCTTCGAATTTCGCGTTCTCGAGGGTCGAGCCGCGGCGGGCTTCGTTGGCGTCGATCTGTCCTTTCCAGCCGGGTACGGAAATGCCGCCGCCCGCGACCGAGCGCGAAGCGTCCTGCGCGAACATGGCGCAGGGAATCAGGAAAACGAAAAGAGCGTGATGGATGCGCATGAAATTCTCCTTGCTCATTTTACATGCAGGAATTCGAGGCGGTTGCCCCATGGGTCGGAGGCGTAGAAGCGTTCGGCGCCCGGGAGATTGTCGTCGTCGATGACTGTGATTCCGGCATCGGTGAGGGCTGCGCGCAGGGCGTTGAGGTCATTGACGGCGAAGGCCGGGTGAGCTTTGCGCGCGGGCTGAAATTCCTTCTCGACGCCGACGTGGATCTGGCGGTCGCCGCACCGGAACCAGCAGCCGCCGCGAGAACGCAGGGGTTCGGGTTTTTCGATTTCCGGCAGGCCGAGGACCGATCCGTAGAAGCGCCGCGCTTCGGCTTCGCAGCCCGGCGGCGCGGCGATCTGGACGTGATCGAGGGTGACGATCATCCGAGGGGCTTGCCGATTTCCCAGTGGTGGCCGTAAGGGTCGACTAAGCGGCCGAGTCGCCAGCCGTAGTCGCGGCGAACGGAGAGCAATGGAGCGATGGTGGTCATCTGGCGATCTGCTCCCGGTCGAGTTTGTTGACCTTGTCGATGACCATGGCATACGCGCGGGCGATCTGCTCGAGGCCGTTGGCCGGGACCCAGTCGGCGTTGTCCTGTTCGGTGTGCTTGACTTCGGGCGAGGTGATGACCTGGATCGACGGCCGGTCGCGCGAGACGGCGCCCATTTCGCCCGAAGCGTTGTCGTCCATATCCGCGATGATGCCGGCGTTGAAATGCGCGAAGGAGGACGTCACGATGCCTGCAAGGTTTTTGCTGCCCCACACCCACCAGCGCATGGGTGCGACTTCGGTGCTCATGCGCAGATGCGGTCCCCAGTATTTGGTGCGGACGGCGGAAACGTGTTCGAGGTTGATGATAAGGGCTGTTCTGGCGAGTTCGGTGTCTTTGGCTTCGTGAATCCAGCTCGAGCCGGGTCCGCCGTGATGGCCGGCCGCGCCGATGAAGCGGATGCTGCGGCGGCGCTGGGATTGCGGAATCTTCGAGAAGTGATCGAGCAGTCCGATCAGGACGGCATCGCCCGAACCGTTATCGAGCCCGCCTTCGAAGTAGCCGTCGATGTGGCTCATGATCATGATCTCTTCGTCGGTCGCGCCGGGCAGGGTGCCGAGGACGCTGGCGGTTTTGAGGCCCGATTTCATTTCGGCGTCGAGCTTGATGTTGACTTTGACGGACTCGCCTTTGCCCAGCATTTCGCGGATCGATTTGCCGTCTTCGTAGCCGACACCGAAACCGGGGCGCCCGCCGCTGCCTTCCCAGACGGCGAAATTATCGGAGATGCCGTAGACGATGCCGACTGCCGCCGCGCCTTTCTGGAAGGCGCGGGCAACCGAACCGTCATAGGTGAGCGACTGGTTGATCACGCCGGGCGTGGGGATGTCCTGAATCAGCGCGCATTTGCCTTTGACGTCGCGGCCGAGAAAATCGGCTTCGGTGCCTTCGCCGACCCAGACGAGATCGAGGTCGAGCCCGCCGGGAGGGGTGGAAGCGGCGTTCATCTCGGGGCGCGCGGTCGCGAGTTTGAAGGTTTTGCCGCCGCTCGAGAAGGTGATGTCGTAGCTCCTGGGAATCCACTGCGGACGAAGGTCGTGCGCCTGGCGGTGAACGTCTTTCAGACCGTATTTTTTGAAATACCCTTCGACCCACGCCTCGGCTGCTTCGTGACCCGGCGTGCCCACGTTGCGGCCCCAGAAGACGGCGCCCGAATCGCGGTCCTTATCGGAGATGGCGATGATCTCGCGCAGCCAGGCTTTCATCTTCATGCCATCCAGATCGGCGTATTTCGCGTCTTCGGGAAGCAGCGGCGCGTGGATGAAGGCGTCTTCTTTCACCTGCCAGTGGCCGTCGATGAGCGGCTGGCCGATGGGGTTGGCGGGCTGCGGGGCGCGCTGCGCGAAGAGCGCGAGAGCGAGCAAGGCGACAAGACAAAGCTTCTTCATGCGATGACTCCTTCGGTGGGAGGCTGGACGAGGGAAAACACGGCGCCCTGCGGATCGGCAAGAGCGGCGTAACGGGAGACGCCCATCGGGATGGGGCCGACGTGGATTGTGCCGCCGTATTGCTTCGCGCTGGCCACGGCCGTATCGATATCGGCGGTGACGAAGAAGAGCAGCCAGTGCGGGGGAAGCGCGGTTTCGCACCGGACTCCCCCGATGTTTCTTTCTTCGCGGCGGATAACCGGATAATCCGGCGGGAAGCCGTCAACGGGACCGGTTTTCCAGCCGAAGAGTTGTTCGTAAAACCGCACCGCGCCGCTGGGATCGCGCGTCGCGAGCTCGGCCCAGCAGAAAGCGCCGGGCTCGCCGACGATGCCGGCGCCAGAGTGGTCCCTGGGCTGCCAGATGTTGAAATACGCGCCGGTCGGGTCTCGTAGGACGGCCACGCGTCCGAAGGTGTTCACATCGAACGGGGCTTCGACAACCTTGCCCCCGAGTTCCGCCGCGCAGCGGGCGGTTTCACCAGCGTCTTCCACCGCCACGTACGGGTTCCAGTGCGGCGGAATGAGGGCGGCTTCTTCCGGCCGCATAGCGTACGCCGCGGCTGCGTCCGCGCCATCGAGCTGGAACATCGTGTAGAAACTGTCCGGACCCATGGGGAAATCCACGGCGCTCCAGCCAAGCACCGCGGCGTAAAAAGGTTTCGCGGATGCCTGATTGGTGGTGCCGAGTTCAAACCAGCAGAAATCGCCCGGCAGATGCCTCTCGATTTTTGGCATGCGTACAATTTACCTTAATGTTTATGGCCCGGCTGCTGGCGTTTGTTCAATCGGACTGTCCAACCTGCCGGTTGATTGTTCCCTATCTCAATGCACTGGCCAAGAGCGGTGTGCCGCTCAAAGGCATCTCGCAGGACAGCGAGGCGCGGACGCGCGAGTTCGTGGCGCAGACGGGCGCGGCGTTTCCCGTTGAGCTGGACGATCCCGAGTGGAGGAAATCGAAGCGCTTTGACGTGGTGACGGTGCCGAGCCTCGTCGTGATCGACGAGGATGGCCGGCTGCTGCGGCTCGAACCCGGCTTCGACAAGAAGGCGATCAACGAGATCGCGGATCTGTTCGGCGTGCCGCCGGTGGCGAGCCGGTACGACGGGTATCCGGCTTCGAAGCCCGGATGCTCTTCGCGCCATCTCGAGGTGCCCGCGGAAGGCGAGGCTGCGCCGGGGCTCGATGCCTTTTCGGCGGGCGGGAGGCCGGCGCGGGAGATCGATCTGGCCGGCGACGACGATCCGGTCGAATACTGTTTCCGCGCGTTCCACGATGCGCTGCCGGTGGTGCCGCCCACGCGCACGCGCCTCGATCGCATGCTGCTCGGAACCACGCGCGATCCGCTCGAGGTGATCGGGCGGATTCCACCCTGCTACGGCGCGGCGACGGTGCAAAAGATTGCGGCGAACGCCGTGATGGCGGGATGCCGGCCGGAAATGATGCGCGTGCTGATTCCGCTGGTGCGCGCGGTTTGCGACGAACGGTTCAATGCGCACGGCGTACAGGCGACGACGCAGTTCGCCGCGCCGCTGATCGTGATCAACGGGCCCATTCGCAGGGAGCTGAGCTTTCATTCGCGGCAGAACGTTTTCAGCAACGTGGCGCGGGCCAACAGCACGCTGGGGCGGGCGCTGCAACTCATCCTGCTGAATCTGGGCGGCGCGCGGCCGGACGGGATCGACATGTCGACGCTCGGCAATGCGGGAAAGTTTTCCTTCTGCATCGCGGAAAACGAGGAAGCGAGCCCGTGGGAGCCTTTGCATGTCGGGCGCGGGTTCCGGCCCGAAGAGAGCACCGTGAGTTTGTTCGCGGCGGGTTCGCCGCATGGGATCTCCGAGCAGGCGGCGCGCACGGCGCGGGGCGTGCTGAAGACCTTGACTTATTCGCTTGCCACCAACTGGAGTTACCGGGCCTGCCGGGCCTTCGAGGTGTTTCTGGTGCTTTCACCGGAGCATGTCGAGACCATCCATCGCGATGGCTGGACGAAGCAGAATGTGCGCGATTATCTGTTCGAGAATACCGGCGTGCCGCTGCGCGCGTACGAAGGCACCGATCCCGGCGAAGGCGCGGCGCTGCGGCATACGTACCGGGAGATCGTGATCGACGGCGAACCTTGCTACCAGAAATTCGCTTCGCCCGAATCGATCAAAATCGTGGTGGCCGGCGGGACGGCGGGCAAATTTTCGGCGATGATGCAGGGATGGGCCAGCGGCGCGAAAGGGAGCGAGATGGTCACGTATCCGATACGGGAGGTTTGAGATGCCGGTTACTTTAGTCAGTCCGATGAACGACGCGCAAGCCCGGGCGGAAACGGCGGCGGCGCGGCTCGATACGCTCGCGGGCAAAACGATTGCCCTGCTCGATATCAGCAAGCCGGGCGGGAGCTGGCTGCTCGATCGCCTCGAGCATGTTCTGCGCGAGAAGTTCGGCGTGGCGCGGGTCGTGCGCGAGGCCAAGCCGACCTACACGAAACCGGCGCCGGCGGCGCTGCTTGAAAAACTGCGCGGCGCGGATGCCGTGATCGAAGCACTGGCCGATTGAGGCTCGTGCACAACGTGCAGTTTGCACGACACGATTCAGCTGGAAGGTTTCGGCATTCCCTCCGTGCCCATCGCGACGCATGAGTTCATGAACGCGGCGCGGGCGCAGGCGGCGGCTCTCGGGCGGCCGGATTTCGACGCGGTCTATGTGCGGCATCCGATCCAGGATCAGACGAAGGCGGAAGTCGAGGCGAAGGCGGATGAAGTTGTGGACGAGATCGTCACTCGCCTGACCTCTGCCTGAAGGCGCGGACGAGCGGCTCAGCTTTCAGGTTGATTTCTTCCCATTCGCGTTCGGGGTCGGATTGGGCGACGATGGCGCCACCGGTTCCGATGCTCACTTCCCCGCTCGCGAAGACGGCGGTGCGGATGGCGACGTTGAATGTCGCCGCTCCGGTGTGGCTGAGGAAGCCGATGCAGCCGGAATAGACGCCTCGCGGGCGGGCTTCGAGACGGTGGATGATTTCCATGGTGCGGATTTTGGGAGCGCCGGTCATGGAACCCGGAGGGAAAGCAGCGCCGATGCAGTCGA
>Ga0187771_10001406_pt1 | contig 16032 bp, 11 predicted proteins | sample 0116_SJ02_MP15_1_FD_133139 | JGI IMG/M metagenome (GOLD analysis project Ga0187771, IMG submission 133139) | Tropical peat soil microbial communities from peatlands in Department of Meta, Colombia - 0116_SJ02_MP15_10_MG | ecosystem: Environmental > Terrestrial > Soil > Wetlands > Peat | place...
CTGGATGACACGCGTAAACGCACCCAGCTTGTTGATAAATTCTGCGCAGACATCGGCAGAGCCCCTTCCTCACTCCGTCATTCTTTCCTGATGTATCCAGTAGGAGCTCGAACGAAAAGAGGAATGATTAGTTACTATGAATCAGAGGAAACTTTCGTTGATATGACGCAGAAACTAGTCGACGTCGGAATTACCGAGTTCCTATTATACTATCCCTTCAACAACGAACAGCTACCAATATTCGAAAAGCTAGCAAAAGAGGTAATCCCAGAACTAAAGGCAAAATACAGTTAGCGCGCGCTACAGCAGCTTTTTAACGAGAGGAAATAGTAACAAAGTGGAAGTAGCAAAGTTGGAAGCAACGATGGAGGTATAAAAGTGTCCTGGGTATGGAACATAAAGTTGCGGCTCCTCGTGGGGGGACCAGTGTTAATTGTTTTGGGTCTGGTCCTCTATCTTGTAAGAGGCATAGAAGCTGCGCTAATATTGCCCGTTGTTGGAATAGTGTTGCTCATTGCAGGAGTTATTTACAAGCCATACCAGAAAAAAACAGAAACCCTCGCTTAGACACCGTACTAGGATATCTCAACTCACGCACGCGCGATTTCTGCAAAGAAAAAAGAGAGGATTTTGCGGGTGACATCTCCAATCGTTACAGGTTCAAACCCGATAAGAGCGCAGAACTGTCGCAGTCTCGTCATCAAGCCGCGTTAGAACGTGCGGATAAGACTTTACCCCCAACCCAAAAAACTTTGCAACGACGACGCAACAACGACGACGTGTTGAAGGTTGGAAAAGACGAGGGCTCTCGGTAAGAAGCGAGGACGAAAGCTCGCTTTTCACGCGCGCACTCGAGCTTCGGGACGGTCAATTCAAACGGAACACAAACCCCAACTAAGGTCCTCACGAAACCGCTAGGTTCCACAATAGAACTCAAAGCACTATCTCTGACTAGTATTCTTCTTTCTTGTCTATGAGGCCGTCTCGGCGGGCTCTATACATGGCCATCTTAAAGAAAATTAAGCCAACAACTACCGTCGCGATCATCGTAATGACAAGATACAGCAGGTCCACACCCACAGTTGATGGAGTTTGATTAAGAAATGCAGATCTGATGCTTCTCAAGAAATATGTGATCGGAAGGACCTGCGATACTGCCTGCCCCCACGCCGGCAGCACGCTGGGTAAGAACACCACTCCGCCGAAGAGATAGAGTATTCCCGAAACATAATCTGAAAGCAAGAACTGAACCTTGGCTGTCATTATGTTTATGGAGCTTAACACGAACCCTAGGCCGATGAAGCATGCTATTCCCAGAAGCAGGGTTACTGTTAAGAGAGGAACGTTGATGCTCAGCCAGTTTATGGGTATGCTTACCCCTAGGAAACCCTGGAAAATGAGAACGCCAAAGCCCAGGGTCAGGACCAGGGAAATGGTTGCGTTTAAAACTCCGTTCAAAGCCCTGCCCACTATGTACCATGACAAGGAGCCAGGAGCCAAGTAAATGTGCTTCAACACTTCATAGTGGCTCCTGTCATCGTGGATCAGCATACTCATAGTCAGCATTATCTGGGTGACGTAAACGAAGAAACTGTTCCCGATGAACATAAACGCAAAATAGCTTGGGTTGAGAACTCCGCCTAGGCTGCCTATAATAAAAATGAAGCCGACAATCAGAAGACCAGCAAGGGGCCTGACTAGGTAGTAGATCGCGAAAATAAGCGGGTCGGCCCAGTTGGTTTCGACCTTCCAACCTACCCAGATTGCCTGTTTGACCGTTTTGAGTACAGCTCTCACTGCCATCTCAGCGTCAACCTGCCCTCCCTCTTGCCGAGGTTCTCCATATAATTCAACGCGAATTTTGCCAAGGGTAACAGTATAATAATGAAGACCACAAGAGCGACTACGTCTATCCACACATCTGCAATTCCCTGACCTAGGATGACGACCCGTCTGATTCCGTCCAACCCGAAAGTCAGAGGTATAAAAGAAGCTACTGCCTGTATCAAAATCGGAATGCCTCCGCTTCCAAAGATCGGAAAGTATGAGCCCGAGAAGAAATAGACAGGCTCTTGGAGTAGGTTAGCAGTGTGCCACGCCTGCCTTCCGTACATCAAGAACAGCGAAGCAAAGAGCATCCCCAAGGCATAGAGCGCCACAATTGTGAGAGCAAACATCAGCACAGCTGTTAAAGGCTGATTGAGCATCAGCGGAGTTTGAAAGATAAGAACCCCGACAGTTAGAACACTTGCCGCACGCACCGTCGTGTTGACGATCCCACCTAGGGCCATACCTAGCAGAATCGCCATTCGCGAAATGGGAGCGGTGAAGTAAGTTTCTAGGGTTCCCGTTTCTTTCTCCCAGTAGAATTGAGCGGACATATTCCACAGGACATTGGCCCAGAAAGCTATCATCGTGCCGCCGAGTATGACGAAGCCTGAATAAATGGCGGGAGCGTTCAGCATTCGGTACATGAAAATGTAAGCGCTTAGAGTGATGACTGGAATTATCATCTCGGCAACAATCCACGCGGGTTGGCGATTGTTGCCAATGACTCTCACCCACAATCTCGCATAGATGACCTTCCAGTTGCGAGTCAACCAGGCGCGTATCATTCAGACACCTCAGCTTCCTGGAAACCGCGCCCGCAGAGACTGATGTAAACGTCTTCCAGAGTCGGCTCTTCAGGTACGGAAGAGAGGATTCTTAAGTTCTGTTTTTCTAACGTGCCAACGATTTTCGAAAGGACAGATTCATCCCGCACCATCAGCTTCAACGTAGTCGTATCCGTCTGAATGCTCCGCGTCTGTGAGTAGCCGATTATTCCGCCCATCTTCTCCATAAAATCGAAATTAGTCGAGACTGATGACACTTCAAGCCTAGTTATGACGTTTTCTTTCAGTTTCTCCTTTAAGGCCAACGGACTATCACAAGCTAGGATTCTGCCCTGGGCGATCATGGCAACTCGGTCACACATTTCGTCGGCTTCTGCCATGTAGTGTGTCGTCAAAAGAACAGTTCCTTTCCTTTCTCTTTTCGACCAGTCGATTATGTACCCTCGCAGCTTCTTCGATGTCATGACGTCCAAACCCAGCGTCGGCTCATCCAGGAACAAAATTCTCGGGTTGTTTAGCATACCTCTCGCAAGGTTCAATCTTTGCTTGTACCCTGTCGACAGTTTCGACATGCGCGTCTTGGCAAACTGCTCAAAATCCAGATCTTTGAAGAGGCGGCTGATTTCTTCCTTCGCAGATTTTGACGATAAGCCGTAGAGTTGTGAGAAGAACCAAAGGTTCTCCTGAGCCGTGAGAATTCCGTACCCAGGCGTCTCTCCACCTGAGACCACGCTGATGATCTTTCTCACCTCACCAGATTCTTTGGCCACATCAAATCCGCTGACGTAAGCTTCACCGCTAGTCGGAAGCAGCAGCGTGGACAGGATCTTTATCAGAGTGGTCTTGCCGGCACCGTTGGGACCTAGCATTCCGAAGATTTCGCCCTCCTCGATGCTGATAGAGACGCCGTCGAGAGCTTTCACTGACACATTCTTCCCTGCCCTGAACGTGCGAACAAGATTTCGAGTCTCAACGCTGGAGGGCAATTTTGTCACGAATCAACACTAAATAACAATGAAGATAATTAAGAATTTCCACGTAGGCTAGTGGCCAAAAAACGATGTCTCTGGAAAAAGCGTGCGCAGAATGCAAAATAAATGCAGGTCAAATGTTCTACAGACAAAGAAAAAATGGGGTTTTGCGGGTGATATCTCCACTCGTCACAGGTTCAAACCCTGCCCTCGGCACCAAATAGCCTCGATTTGAGCTTATTTTTATAGAATAGCCACGCAGCGCGCGCACACAGTGTCGCCGCAAGCAGTGCAATTGTGATTAGCATGATTTTCATTTTTCTTTACAAGCATTCACCTCCGTATTTTTTTGAATCCGCTGCAATACTCCACGAAGCCTGAAAAGTAGTTAAGGAATTTTCAGAATTACACTAAATTGCATTCTATATCTTTACCAGATTCTACTGCATGCACTAGGGTAACCAAAATGACGCCTCTCTTCCGCTGAGAATAGGGGAAGGCGAAGTTCTATTGATTTTCATTTTCGTTGGAAACTATGCAGTAGGTACCTGCCATGAATAAACGCTTGCAGTCGGTCTTATCTATCTAGATGAGCATGTACGGACTCAAAATCCACCACAATAAGAATCAACTGTGATCTTCTCCAAAAAGCAGGTGAAGTGGGACTAAACCTCAAACGCGCGTATGCTCGCAGACAACAATTGTTAAAAGTCGGTAATATGTGCTCCTTCGCCATCTTAAAAGTGAAGGAAATATGGCGAGGAAACAAGGCGTAAAAGTAGTATTGACGGCTTCAGCCACCGAGATGAGTGACTTCTACAACAGCCCCTTTATCGCATTTGCTGCTGGATTCGCTAAGGGCCCCTTACCTCTGTGGCTTCTCAGAAGAAAATTGTATCCGCCCACGGAACATGATGACGATGGAAGGGCTAAATACGCACCGTATGGTCTGAGAAAAGTTGAAGCTGTTCTGTTAGAAAATGGTTTCGACGCATCTGAGGTGGCTGTAGTTCATCCATCCGACTTGAACAGTTTCATAGGTCCTAACACTAAAGCTGTGGGCATATCTTCCATGGATCCCACAGGGATGGGATACGTGAGTAAGACTTATTCTTCAATCGTAGGCGGAGGCGAATCAATGAACGCCATCGAGTTCAGAGCAGTCGTGAAGCATCGAAACATTCGAACCTACAGGCCCAAAGTGATCGTGGGCGGCTTTGGCGCTTGGCAACTCGAACGCAAAAACGTGGCAGACCGATACGGCGTAGACTGCGTGTTCATTGGCCAGAACGAAGAGGCTATCGCCGAAATCTTCAGAAAAGCAGTAAATGACGAGCCTGTCCCACGTGTTGTACGTGCTGAGAAAACGGCGAGTTACATACAAGTGCCAATGATTAGGCATGCTGCCATTCATGGTTGCGTTGAGATTTCCAGAGGTTGTGGCAGAAACTGTCAATTCTGCACTCCGACCATGCAGCGAAAAAGCGATGTGCCTTTGCATAAAATAATGGATGAGGTGGAATTGACAGTACGTGAAGGTAGCGAGCGCATCACTCTTGTCACAGAAGATATTTTCCTGTACGGTGCGAAAGACAGACAGTTTATCCCGAATAGGCGGGCCGTCATAGAACTTGTGAAGAGTGTTGGGGGGCGTCCAGGAGTTGAAGCCATACAACCTGCGCACATGTCGCTAGCACCGGTTGTCCATGACCCAGGCATGATTAGAGAACTCGCAGAAACCCTGATAGATCTTAATTGGTATGTTCATGGGAAGAAGCACATCGTGACTTCTGAAACCGGGGTGGAAACAGGAAGCGTTAGGCTCATGAGGAAGTACATGGCTGGAAAGATGCTACCTTTCAAGCCTGAACAGTGGAAGGAGATTGTAAATCAAGCCTTCGGAATACTTAACGATAACGACTGGTACCCACTCGCCACGCTGATAGTTGGTCTGCCGGATGAGAATGAGGAAGACGTTATCGAAACTCTAGAGCTTATGGACGACCTGAAAGATTATCAAGCGTTTTACGTTCCCCTACTTTTCGTTCCATTGGAAAACTGTTTGTTGGTGAACAATCGTGGGGCAGAAATCGATTCGCTAACAAAAGCTCGCTGGCAATTCATCACCAAATGCTGGGAGTACAACATCAGAATCTGGAGAGACACCTTCCTAGAAAGGAGAATCCAAAACTCAATACTAAACAAAATTGCCAAACAAGCAGCCCTGCCGCTCGCAGGCAAAATCGCGGGAATATACTATGGAGCAAAACACGGTGAAGAAATGAAAAAAGCCATTTGGAGAATGGCAAACGCTTAGCTTCAGTTTACTGCAGCGTGCGCCTCATTCTCAGAATCTCAACCTCACTTTCAAAAAGCCGACTAAACCCTTCAGCCAAGTAATTATCTGGTAGTCGCATAAATGAATTCTAGTGTGCGAAATCGTGACAAAACATAGAACGACGGTGTAAACGAGCTCGCTCGAAATCAAAACAGAATTCCTTCCCTAAAACATGATCTAAGGCAAGTCCTCTCCGCTCTGATGCGGGTGGTAACTGCCCGCGAGGCTTAATGAATATTAGCAACGATTCACGATATTCTTCTCATGGAGAGAGACTCGCCCGCCCGCGCCGGGTTGGAAGTCGGTAACACTCCGCTTCTGAAAGTCGATGGAATACTTGCGAAACTCGAGTGTACAAATCCACTGGGCAGCATCAAGGATCGAATGGCGAAATATATCATCGAAGAAAGCGAGAAACAAGGGTTGCTCAAGCCAGGCATGACGATAGTAGAAGCTTCGAGCGGCAACACAGGAATCGCACTCAGCTACTTTGCCAAGGAAAAAGGATACTCGATCGTCATCATAATGCCTGAGAACATGACTGACGAAAGAAAAAGAATCCTAAAAAAACTAGGGGCACAACTTGTACTTTGTTCAGAGGGAAACTTTGCAGAAGCAGTGAAAATCCGGGACGAGATAGCTCGAAAGCCCATGCATTTTAATCCAGACCAGTTCTCGAACACGCTGAACGCAGAATGTCACTACAAGACCACAGGGCACGAAATACTGGATCAAATAGCTACTTACTCAAAAAGCATCGATGCATTCGTAAGTGGCGTAGGCACAGGAGGCACACTGATAGGATGCGGAAGACGCCTCCGAGAAGTCTTTCCGACGATCAAGATCGTAGCAGTGGAGCCTTCAGAATCCCCGGTGATGAGCGGAGGAAAACCAGGAAGGCATGGTATCCAAGGAATAGGCGACGGTTTTGTGCCTGCCTTGGCGTCCGATGGTAAAAGCGGACTGAACAGCCTGATAGATCAAGTGATCTGCGTGTCCACAAAAGAGGCAAAAGACGCCGCAAAGTATCTTGCTGAAGAAAAAAGCCTGTGTGTGGGCATTTCATCTGGCGCTAATTTTGTTGCTGCGAAGAGGATAGCGGCGAGTTGCGGGACTGTCGTCACGGTGTTCCCAGATGGATTTTCAAAATACAAGTCGCAGGGTCTCACGAGAAATGGGGCTGGACCTTGCATGTACCAAAAAGAGTGCAACTGCCCTTTTAAAGCGCAATGTATCGGAAACAAGACTATGGTAGAATGCAAATGTGGCTAAGCTTTAACAGCATTGCTCAAGCATGAACTGGGTAAAATCTTCAACATTCTATAATAGTTCTCAGATTTTTATTTTTTTGTCATGAATACCGAGCGCGCGCTAACGGAAACATGTCAAAAGTGTAACGACGGTCTAAACGACGGTGTGAAGCTAGCCCTCGGCACCAAAAAACCTCACTCTAGGCTTATTTTAGCAAATAAGACGAATATTGAGACTATTTTTTCGTCATTCTATTAGTCTTTCACTAAGGCGCGCGCCTGCGAAGATAGACGCCAAAATAAGTTTTCATCTTCAGCAACCACGAGCTTCAGGTTTTGTTCATGCCGCACATAGTTTTATAGACCTTATGCCAGACATTAATGGACCAGAAGGTATGCTGGATGCTCATCAGCGAAGGAAACTTGCCACATGACTCATTAAAGGGGGACATCGCAGTCGTTACCGGTGCTGGTCGCGGCATTGGATATGAAGCTGCCCGCGCACTCATCTGGCTTGGTGCAAAAGTCGTCATCGCTGAAGTTAATGAGAAAAGCGGGGAAACAGCCGCAGAAACCTTGGAGAGAGAATTTGGGTCTGGAAGAGTGCTCTTCGTTAAGACCGATGTTGGCGACGACAAGGATGTTGAAAGACTAGCTAAAGAAGCCAAAAAGAATTGGGGAAGAGTGGACATCGTGCTCAACAACGCCACGGTTTTCCCAATAGGTGCAGTTAAGGACATCGCTTTGGAGTTATGGGATTTCAGTTACCGAGTGAACCTACGCGGTCCGGTTCTTCTGGCACGAACTTTCCTGCCTGATATGATACGAAGAAAACATGGCGTATTCGTCTGCGTTTCCTCATCTGGTGCTGCTCCGTTTATGGGCGCCTACGAGGTTTTCAAAACGGCCCAAGTCGAACTTGGCAACACAGTAGCCGCCGAAACCGAAGACACGGGCGTCTACGCCTTCACGATTGGACCAGGCATAGTCAAGACCCCGGGTTTCATAGACGGCGGGGGAAAAGTTGCATTATTGATGGGCAAAAGCTTAGAGGAACTTTTAGAGATGAACAAGGATTTTGAGATCTCCTCCGAAGCGGCTGGAGCGGGGTTCGCTGCGGCCATTGCCCTAGCTTCAAAGTACCACGGGCAGGAAACAAGCTCTATCCAAGTGCTACGCGCCATCGGAATAGTTGTAGGAAGCGAAAAAGAAGAGAGAACAGTCCCAGAACAACAACGGCGTCAAGCGAGCTCCGTGCCAGTTGTCTCAAAAACGAGAAGCGTGAATGATCTGTACCTGTCAGTGCTGAAGACGTATATGGAGCAATCCGAGGGTTGGAAGAAACGCAACATTTTCGAAAGACAATGGATCTCCAGAGATTTCAAGAAGAATACGGGAATATCGATAGACGAAATGCTCACGGCATTGAAGGGTATAGAGAGCAGCTTAAACAGAAAAGTGCGTTTGCAAGATTCAATTGAGGTTCTAGAGAAACTAAGGGCTTACTATGAGCACCAACAAGTTCAATTGAAAGGGTTTGAGAAAGACCCGAAGAAACTCCAGGAAAATCTCGAAATAATAGACGGCTGGAAAATGGACATAAAACTTCTTCTGGAGTCTCTGAAAGGCTAAAAGAAGAGAGAACAACGAAAATTCACTTCGCATGTTAAAATATCTTGAGCGCAGGCTGTGTTTAAGAATAATAAGCATTTCAAGGCAAAAGCGCTCTGGCGCTCCACAATGCGAGGAGTATGAGTTCTGTTCCTACCGCAATGAACCAGCATATCATCGAAACGTAGAAGAGTCGTTCAAGCAAACCGAAAATTTGCTTAAGGCGTGGCAACACGAGCCCAACACCGAGAATAGTGGCTGTTGCGATCACTATCCAACCGATTACGTCAGTGATCGTCGTTGCTTCGTACATTCCAGCTACAATTGCTATGCTAGCAAATGTGACTACTGCTAGCCCGAGATGGATTCGACCAGTCCTCGTAGTCGGCTGACCTTCAAGGTCTGTAGGAAAAGAGATAATCAGCAAACGCACAACAAAAAATAATATGAGAAAACCTATCACCCAAGCCGATTCAGGCAACACATCACCAAATGATGCAATGGCCACTGCAAGTCCTGATATTCCGATGGCAACTACGTAGATATGATGCAATATTCGATAACGCCCCACTCCATAATCGCTCACCGCGTTTCTCACAGGATTATATCCTGTGCGGAGCAAGTGAAGCAACAACATCGTTCCAGCACACGTAACTGCGCCTATAACTGTTACAATCCCGAGCGCAACCGATGAAAGCTCAATCATAACAATCGCATGTCACTTTGATCATATTATTCTAGTTTGCCTTTTATTTATTTAGATTTCATTCTTCAGTCACGCGCCTGACTTTTTTTGGCGCAATTATCAAGAATGGAAACTGCATTTCCTTAACTTTTTCTTAGGTTTTGAAGATGACTAGAACATGTAAATCGTGAAACGACGGTTTAAACGACGGTGTGAAGCTAGCCCTCGGCACCAAACAGCCTCAAATTGAGCTTATTTATGAGAAATAGGCGCGAATCTGGTGCGCGCGCAAAACACAAATAGAAATCCAGAGCGCGCGCGCGCAAAAGGACGAGTTCAAAGTGTAACTGTGGTAAGATATCGCCCGGAAATATATGCTCAACCTCTTGTGGCGATCCTGTAGCTCTCCTTTCCGTTTGGATTAATGTTTGGCATTGTTATGATGAATTGCACGCCTTTGGTGGGTTCGCCGGTTTCTTGAATGGTCCATCCGTAAACCTCTGTCATCTTCTTGATCAAGTATAATCCGTAACCCGTGCCTTTGCCCGTCGTGAAACCCTCATTGAAGAGTTTCCCCTTAACTTCCGTAGGTATTCCTATACCATCGTCTTCATAGAAGAGTTTAAGCTGATTGTTTGGTGCCTTTTCGTAGTGTATTTTGATTTGTGTTAGTTTCTTTGCATACTTGAGCGAGTTGTCTACTAGATTGTAGAAGAGTTGTCTCAAGAGCGAATCAGCCTGAACACTCAAGCCATGGCAGCCATTCGTCAATTTAACGCCATCAAGACCCGAGAACAGCGACACTGCTTCATTGATCGTCTTCTCAACATCAACGTAGGTCAATTTTTCGACGCCAAGCATCTCATACATCTTGGCAAAATCCAGAATACTGACAGTTTGTTCAACAGCGACTTCCATATCTCTGAGCTTTTCAAGAGCGTCATTGTCGCTGGCAAGTCGCCTCTTGAGCAGGTAAGCGTTTCCGGTAATTGCGGAAAGCTTGTTCCTGACATCGTGTCTAGTCAAACCGCCAACTACCCGAAGCTTCTCGTTCATGACCGCTAAGTTCTGCTCAGCCTTTTTCAAGTTGGAGATGTCCTTGTAAACGGCCACATAGCCAGAGAATTGACCGTGAACAGTTATCGGTGCAGCGGAAACAAAAACCTGAACGAGCGAGCCATCTTTCCTCCTTCTAACAGTATCTCGGCCAACATGCTTGTCTTGCTTAGCGCTTGCATCAAGCATCTGTGCCTCATCAGTCTTATCTATTGGGACGATTATGTCGTCTATGTTTCTGGCCTTAATTTCGTCAAGTCTGTATCCAAACAACGCTTCAAATGCAGGGTTGATATCAATAACATGAAAATCTGGTCCCACGTGAACAACAGCTTCGGGATTACCCTCAAACAAGGCCTTAAATTTCAGCTGACTCTTAAACAAATTCTCTTCGGCTCTTTTCCTCTCTGTGGTGTCTCTCAGGATACTGTGAACGCAAACAACCTTGTTGTCACGAATTATGGGGTTACTCCTGTACTCCGCATGTATTTTCCCGGAAGGCGTATTTACCTCGATTTCACCCTCAACGCGCTTTCCTTGGGCCAATTGCGAAAGTGCCGCAATGCTTTTTGGCCAGTATTTCTTGGGAATAAACTTCAGCATGTTCTTTCCGATAATCTGTTCTTGTGTATAGCCATATTCTTGGACAACTTTGTTTATCGAGATTATTTTTCCTTTCAGATCATAGACATAAATGGCATCCCGTGCGTTCTCAAAGATGTCTTTGTATTTTTCTCTAGACTCGATTAATTCTTCTTCTTTATTCTTGCGTTCAGTCAGGTCACGAACAATATCTACGAATCCTGTCGAGTTGCCCTTCTCGTCTACGAGTAGCTGCGTTGTAACCTCTATTGGGACTTCAACTTGATTCTTTGTAAGAATAGTATATTCAGCTGTCTTGCCCTGTCCAAATTGAATAGTCTCCATTGAATTTTGCTGGGCTCTTGCTCGGTCTCTTTCAACCAGCAAGTCCTGAACATTCTTTCCAATCAATTCGCTTTTGTTCCGACTGCCATATATCCTCAGTGCGGCTTCATTAGCGTCTCGAATGTTGCCGCTCATATCCCCGGTTATGACACCGTCGAGGGAGGCCTTCACAGCGCTGGAGAAACACCGTAAATCTTGCTCAATTCTCTTGAGTTCCGTGATATCTATGATTGAGCCTTCAAGAATCCCTTCCTCTGGATAGAGTTTCATGGATGCAAGGCACATTCTGATTTCGCTTTGTTTAGTTAGGAGTCTACATTCGAAGTCTTTCACTTGTCCTTCTGCTTTTAGGATGTTAACCAATTTTTGCCGTTCAAGTGGGTCAGCCCAGAGGATCGTTGAAGGTTTTCCCACGATCTCCTCTAGTGTAAGACCGAAAATGTTTAGGAATTTCTCGTTGCAATCAACAATTTCTGAACCGTCCAGTCTACTACGGAACATAGCCACTTCGGCATTATTGAAAATGCCTCGGTACTTCAGCTCACTCTCGACAAGCCGCTTTTCTGCATTTTTGCGTTCGGTTATGTCTCTTATTATCATACTTGTTTTGGCCGTGCCGTCGGTGTCTGTGAAAATGCTTGAAGTCATTTCGCCCTCAAACGTGGAGCCATTTTTGCGTGTAAAGGTGAGTTCTGCTCTGGTTTTGCCCAGTCTTTCACGTTCTTTAAGCGCGGAAATAAGCCGTTCATCAATGACCATCACACCTCCCCTTCCCGCCTTCCTTATCTCTTCTTCAGTCATGCCAAAAATGCAGCAAGCTGCAGAATTCGCAGATAGAATTGTCCCGTCAGGTTTGGTCAGCAGGACAGCGTCAAGACTATTCGCGTACAAGGAACGAAAACGAGCCTCGCTTTCCTTCAACTCATTCTCTGCTTTCTTCCGTTCACTAATGTCGATGATGATTCCTCTGGCGCCACATATCTTTTCATCTTTGACGATGGGCGAGCTGGAGAGAGAAACTGGAAAACGTGTTCCGTCCTTTTTAATGAAAGTATACTCGTTGCTGTATCGCATTTCCCCCATAAACATTTTTCCCATGTTTTCCCTTGAACGCTCCAAATCTTCGGGAGCGACAAACCGATTTGCGTCAAAGCCTCCTTTAAAGTCCTCTTCAGAATAGCCCAAAAGATCGCGTCCTCTTTTGTTGATAAAGATGACACGTGCTTTCGTGTCTATTTCCATAACCATTTCTGGCAAGCGGTCAACTAGTTCGCGATACTTGGCTTCGCTTTCCGAAAGAGCAGCTTCGGCTTTCTTGCATTCTGTCAAATCCACTATTCCCACTGCCACATAAGAAGGTCTGCCTTTTGCATCCCTTATCAGGCTTCCAGACACTTCAGTTAGGAGTTCGCGCCCATCAACTGTCAGTAGAGATACTCTTTGCGGTCCCTCATTGATTGTTCCCGTCAACACTCTCTTGAACATCTTCATGGCGTGTTGGCGATCTCTTGGAGTTACGTAGTCGAAACTGCTTTTTCCCACTATCTCTTCTTTTTTGGAGAAACCATGCAGTTTCATGGCGGCATTGTTAATTTCTATGACATTCCCGTTTAGGTCGAAGATATCTATAGGGTTTGGAGAAGATGTGAATATTGCTCTTAGTCTTTCCTCGCTGTCTCTGAGATTGTCCTCCGTCTTCTTGCGTTTTTCTTCAAGCTTTTTGATCTTCGTCAATTCTGTTACGCTGTGAGCTAGCTCGACATAGACAGTTTCTGTATCTCCAGTTTTGTTGAGGTATTGATTAGCTCCTAGGTTGAGGGCTTTTATCGCGACTTCTTCTCTGCCCTTCCCCGTAAATATTATGAAAGGAATCGAGTCGTTCCTCTGCCTGAGCTCTTTGAGAAATTCCAGTCCATCCTTGAAGGGCATCTGATAGTCAGAAACAATTACGTCGAATTTTTCATTCTCCAGTTTCTTGAAGGCTTCTTCAACAGAAAGTGCAGTCTCAACATGGACGGGTGCCTGCATCTCAAGACACTCCTTAGTAATCTTGAGAAGACCTGGATCATCATCCACGTGCAATACACGGATTTTCTCATTCAAGTCAACAACTGCTTGTGATGAAGATTCTACAGCAATCTCGCTCATCTGAACACCATCTATGCCCATCGCTAGGTTGAAACGTCTAATGGTCATATGCAAAATCTCACCTGCATAAGACATTTATGAATACATAATCGAAATTCAAAATCATAAAAAAGTGCGCTTCAATTGAGAAAAGAGAGGAGTTTGCGGGTGATATCTCCACATGTCATAGGTTCAACCCAATACGAGTACAGAACTGTCGCAGTCTTGTAACATACCCGTGCTAGTGCGCGCTACATGGAATGACTTTCTGAGAGACAAAATTAAGAGATGATCGGAGACCAATTCTAACAAGCGCGCGCGTCTCATTTCCATTTGGTGAGTATCTGGTCCCTTTGGAAGGTGGAAGTGCTGACACGGAACAAAACGAGGTCAAGTACGGCGACAACAGCTGCTATGATCAGAAGTGTATTGGTGTCAAGTGAGATCAAGCCTATCTCTCCCGCCAGGTAGATGCCCATGAACGGGACGAACATTAGAGCACCAAGCTGCCCCGCTGTCCGCACATCACTGACTCTTGAGGACGAGATTACATTCAACTCGATGCTTAGTAGCGTTACGAGAGGGGCTAACAGAAGAAGGATGACGCCGATTTCCCAATTTGGATAGTAAAGGTAACCCAGCCTATTGTATGTCACGGCATCAGTGAGCGCCATGAAAACTGAGGCACCCGCATAGGTACCGATGATAGCAGGTAGGAAGGCAGCGATGCTTTTCCCAAGCAGAATCTCTCCATCAGTGGTAGGAGTCACCAAGAGGGGTTCGAGGCTCTTCTCTATTTTTTCCCCGACTATGCTGTAGGAGGCGATTGGAGCAGGAATTATTGCCGGTATAATAACAAAGAACCAAGCGAACGCCTCCAGCAGAGTCGGGAGATACGAAACCGGGATTCCCCCGCTCCTCCTACCGCCGAACTCGATTACCATAGGGAATAGGACAGAGAGCAACAAGGGAAGAATGACAACCGTGTATAGAACCGTCCTCTTCCGCATGAATACCTTAAGGTCCTTTAGGGCGATTGTCCATGAATGTTTCAGGTTCATTTTCCTTCCCTCTCCCTCACGAGTTTAAGATAGGCGTCCTCCAGCGTAGAACCGACCACGTTGACTGACTGAATACGACCCCCAGCCCTGAATATCGCGTCGAGGATTGTGGCGTTCTCTTTCTCAGGGTCTGCAACGCTGATAGTCAGTTTGTTGCCGTCTACGGACACGTCCCCGAGCCCCAGCTTCTTCACGGCGTTCAGAACGGCATCGCTTGACTTCTCCAGCTGGACTACCGTCACCCTGCCCCTCACAGATCGCTCAAGTTCCTCTGGCGTGCCCATCGCCCTTAGTGTCGTGTTCAGTATACCGATTCTATCACAGATCCTCTGAGCCTCGTCCAGGTTGTGCGTGTTCAGAAAGATGGTCTTCTTCTGCTTCTTCAGTTCAAGAATGAAATCTCTCACCGTCTTTGCTGCCTCGGGGTCCAGGTTCGCAGTCGGTTCGTCCATGAAGAGTATCTGCGGGTCGTGAACGAGTGCGCGGGCTATCGCAAGCTTCTGCTTCATCCCCTTCGAGAACGTCGCTACAGTGACGTCCTTCTTTTCCCATAGCTCTAGCATCTTGAGGAGAGCTGCTATCTTCTCCTTCCTATGCGCTTCCGTGCAATCGTAGAGTTTCCCGTAGAAGTCCAAGTTGTCGTAGGCCGTCAAACTCTCGTAGAGGCCAACATTGTCAGGAACCAATCCAATAATCTTTCTGATCTTCAAAGAATCTTCCCTGTCACCTACTTCGTATCCCGCTATCCTGGCCTCCCCGCCTGTCTTGGATATCAAGCAGCAGAGCATTCTTACCGTTGTGGTCTTACCCGCTCCATTCGGTCCCAGAAACCCAAAGACTTCCCCTTCCGCTACTCGGAGCGTCACTCCATCCACAGCAGTCAAGTCATCGAACTTCTTAGTCAAATTCTCGGTCTCAATCAAGTCGTAGTCATTCCTAGAATCCTAAGGTCACTGAATATGAAGAACGCGCGTGCTTAAATACTGTAAGCGAAGAGATGAACTCAGCGCGCTGCGAAGTAAAGAAAAAAAGGGTTTTGCGGGTGATATCTCCAGTGCGCGCTAACCTTTTTTTCGATTTTTTCATTTTCCATAACTAACACACAAGTGCGCGTGCGACTCGCATCTGTATTTTAACGACGGTGTAAACGACGATGTGAAGCTAGCCCTCGGCACCAAACAGCCGTAATTTGAGCTTATTTTCTTGAATTAACAGAGAAATGAGGCTACTTTATTTGGTTTGCTCGGTGTCATCTACGCAGGGGCTGAGATTCTTGACTTTCCCTCAAGTCGCGCTTCCTCTTGAGGATCGTGATCGATATCGCGAGCAGGGTTATCGTCATGAACAAGAGCAGAATAAGGGATGACCGAAACTCTGGCACGGATGGTGGC
>Ga0187771_10001407_pt1 | contig 16023 bp, 16 predicted proteins | sample 0116_SJ02_MP15_1_FD_133139 | JGI IMG/M metagenome (GOLD analysis project Ga0187771, IMG submission 133139) | Tropical peat soil microbial communities from peatlands in Department of Meta, Colombia - 0116_SJ02_MP15_10_MG | ecosystem: Environmental > Terrestrial > Soil > Wetlands > Peat | place...
AAAAGAGGTCAGATTTGTTCAGTAAATTGAAATTGATACTACCAAATATGGCAAACTAAAAAATTGGGATCACGGAGAAGACCCAAACTTCCAAAATCGCCTTTTTCGACAGTCTCGGAAGTACTCTTGCACGGGGATCATGGTGGAAGGGCGGTGTCTTTTTGAAAATTGAGCACTTCAAGGTTCCATGCCCATTTTGAAGGGGAGGGTTTTGTCGGCGGACCACTCGACCCAGGAGCCGCGGTATAGAAAAACATGGGGAAACCCGAGGACGTATTTCAAGGTGAAGTAGAGATGGCTCGCTTCTCTTCCTCTCTGGCTGTAGACGACGATCTCTTTTCGCCATGTTACGCCGGATTCAGCAAAGAGTTTTTCCAAATCCTCTTTCTTCTTCCAAACCCAGACCTCTTCTCCTTCGAGAGTCGTTTCCCAGAATATATTCTTGGCTCCGGGAATATGGCCCCTCCGCACCTCTTCTCCCTCTTCGCCGCTGTATTGTCTTGGGTCGCGGGCGTCCACGATCACAACATTCCTTGCGGAGAGTCGATCTTTAATCCATTTTTTTTCGGCCATCGTCTCCCGGATCACTTTCCCGAAAAATTTATTGGGCAAAAGAGAGGGATAAGCTTGGGTGATGGGATATCTCTCTGAGGCCCATTTCTCCCAGCCTCCGTTCAAAACGCCCGCTCTTTTATGGCCCAGGAAGTCTAGGGTCCATGCAAGGAGCGTCGCATTTGGATTTGATTTTTCGGAGTAGAGGATGACCCCCATGGGGTTGGAAAGGGCTAAGTTATCTCCCAATAATCTTTCTAAACAGATCCGGTCAGGAGCCTGGTCGGGGATGCCCTTGTCTGGGATCTGGAGGTTTTCAAAATGGAGATAGACAGCGCCTGGGATATGGCCTTTGAGATAATCGGAGAGCGACGTCCTCATGTCAACGATACGAAGCAAAGGGTTATCGATCAGATTGAATAATTCTCGCGTTTCAATCAGCCTCGGGTGGTCGAAATTAAGTAAGGGAAACGGTTTGGCAGAGAGGATACTTGGAGGGAATAAAGCCACGAAGGTTAGGATTCCTCCGATCAAGATAAGAGATCTTTGATTCGTCATAGGGACCTCGTTTTCCCTTCCAATGCTTTCCGGTAGAGTTGAAGGTAAGCCTCAGCCGATTTTTTCCAGGAGAAGTCCGCGGTCATGGCATTCCGGAGGAGCTGCTTCCAATGCTCCGGCTGGGAATAAAAACGAATGGCCTCCTTGATGGCGTTCAAGAACTCATTGGCGTCGTAACGGGTAAACTTGAACCCGTTTCCCTTTTTCGAGGCGCGGTCGTATTGGTTGATGGTGTCATCGAGCCCGCCGGTCGCACGCACAATGGGGATCGTTCCGTATTTCAGGCTATAGATTTGATTAAGGCCGCACGGCTCATATTTGGAAGGCATGAGGAAGCAATCGGCTCCGGCTTCGATTTTATGGGCCAGCCGGTCATCATAGGCGATCCGGATCCCTACCTTTTGGGGATAGCTCTGGGCAACGCGATTGAAGAGATCGTGGTATTTCTGCTCCCCTGTTCCTAGAAGTACGAATCCGATGTCGAGGCTGAGAAGTTCATCCAAAATTCCCATCAGCAGGTCGAATCCTTTCTGATCGGTTAGCCGGGAGATCATTCCGAGAAGAGGAGCTTTCATCAGCGAAGAGGGAAGATGGAATTCCTTGAGAAGGTCCTTCTTACATTCCTTCTTGCCGGAGAGATCTTCTAAATTGTATCGGGCGACCAGGTGTGGGTCGCGGGCAGGGTCCCACTCTCCGTAGTCCACGCCGTTCATGATTCCGTAAAGGCTATTCTTTCTCTTTTTCAAAATGCCCTCCAGACCGTATCCGTATTCCACGGTCTGGATCTCTTCGCTGTATTTTTTGCTCACCGTGTTGATCGCATCGGCATAAACGATCCCGGCCTTCATGAAGTTGATCCTCTCCCAGAACTCGATCCCTTCCGGGTTGTACATCTCTGCGGGAAGGCCGGTGAGCTGGAACTTCTCCTTCTTGAATAACCCTTGATAGGCGATGTTGTGGATGGTGAACACTGTCGCCGTACGGGAAAAGAAAGGATCATTCGCGTAGATGGATTCGAGATAGCCCGGAACTAATCCGGTCTGCCATTCATGATGGTGGATGATGTCGGGAGAAAGCCCCAAGTGCTGACAAAAGAGGAAGACAGCTTTGGAGAAGAAAATGAAGCGCTCCGCATTGTCGAAGTAATCCCCTTTGGCCGTACCATAGAGGTGGGGTCTGTCGAAGAACTCTTCCCGGCCGATGAAATAAACCGGGATGTCCTGGTTCAGGCGACCCTGATAAATTTCTGCCTTGAGCTTCTCATATCCGATGGGGATCTCGATCTTGTCGCCCAAATATTGAAGGGGAAGACCGGAGTCTTTCACCATCCGGTAATAAGGCATGACGAGCTTGATCTCGCATCCCAAGGCCCGTAGGGATTTGGGAAGGGCTCCGGCCACATCCGCCAGCCCTCCTGTCTTGGCGAAAGGAACGGCCTCCGGAGTCACGAAGAGAATCTGTAGGGGCTTATCCACTGAGGCCTCGATCTTGATCTAAAATAGGTGGTTTGTTGGAAATGTCAAAGATCAAATCCCGAAGTTCAAATCCCCCCAACCCCCTTTGCTAAAGGGGGCGAGGGTGGATTAGCCTATTCGCTTTTTTCAGTCTTCCGGATGGCCTTTTCCAAACGTTCCAGCGCATCGGCCGTCTTCTCTCTCAGGGAATCGGTCATCGCCAGCAAAGCATCTATCTGTTTCTTCAAATCAGGGGAAGAAGCGGTGCCCTCGATCTGCCGCTTCAACTCCGCGGTTCCTCCTGTGCGCTGATAGGCGAGGATAGCGATGATGAGCGCAACCACTGCGATCAGAAGCGTGATAGCCTCCATAGTCAAGAACCTCCTTCCGCTTTTGGATTAAGATACTTCATCCCTCTGAAATTTTCAACCTATTCCTTTTTCGATTTCGAACTGGATAGGGGAACCGAAAGCGTGCGGGGAGTAACGATTCCCACGGACATGATGGCTTTGATCGCTTCTTCGACGGTCAACTGGGCAGGGAGTGTCTTTTCTTTGGGAAGGAAGAGAAGGAAACCCTGAGGCGGCACAAAGGCGGTAGGGACGAACACGGTCACCTTTGTTTGGCGGTCGAGATCCGTTAACTCATTCGTCACAAATCCAAGCACATAATTTCCTTCCTGCGGGAATTCGACGAAAACGGCCTGGCGGAAGGAGCCTTTTCGCGTGGCCGAGAAGGCATCGGTCAGTTGTTTAGAGGAGGTATAGATATTCTTGACCACTGGGATAGCCGTGAAAAGACGATCCCCCCAGCCAATCAATTTGCGGCCCAGGACGTTGGTGGTAATCAATCCGATGAGATAGAGCAGCAGCAGGAAGCTAATGAGTCCCACGTAAGGGAGATGGAAGGGGTGATGGAAAAGGAAGACATTGATGTCGGGGATCAAAGGGCCGAGGATGCTGTCCAGTGTATTGAAGACGAACTTCAGGACGAGAAAGGTGATCCCGAGGGGAAGGATGACCAAAATTCCCGCGAACATCTTTGCCCGGAGATGTTTTAAAATTTTCTTTGTCATGCGCCGGCGGGGGGTAACTCAAGAATCTTTTTCAGATCCGCCTCCTCAACCACCTCTTTTTCAAGTAAGAGACGGGCAAGCTCCCCCAGCTTATCTCTCTTAGCCGTCAGTATTTCCCTGACCCTGAGATAGGTTTCATCCACAATCTTCTTCACTTCCTCATCGATCTGTTTGGCCGTGTCCTCGCTGTACTCCCTGGAGGGGAAAAGGGAAGTGGGGAGAAAAAGAGGCTGTTTTTCTTTTTCAAAGGTGACGTACCCCAGTTTTTGGCTCATCCCGAATTCTTTGACCATGCTGGTGGCAATGTCGGTCGCCCGCTGGAGGTCGTTATGGGCACCGGTGGAGATCTCTCCAAAAATGATTTCCTCGGCGACCCTTCCGCCGAGCAGAACCGCCAAGCGGTCGAGGAGCTCTGTCTTGGTCATTAAATAGCGATCCTCTGTGGGCAATTGAAGCGTATAGCCTAAGGCAGAAATCCCTCTCGGGATGATCGAAATTCGACGAACCGGGTCGGCGTTGGGCAACAAGGAGGCCACAATGGCATGGCCGGATTCGTGAAAGGCTACAATCTCTTTCTCCTTCTTCGACATCAACCTGTTCTTTTTCTCCAGGCCGGCCACCACGCGGTCAATGGCCTCCTCAATATCGGCCATTTCTACGGCCTCTTTGTTCTTTCGGGCGGCCAGAAGGGCCGCCTCATTCACAATATTGGCAAGATCTGCGCCTACGAATCCAGGAGTTCTCGAAGCGATGACCTTCAAGTCGACATCCGGAGATAGTTTGACATTGCGGGCATGAAGCTTCAGAATTTCCTCCCGACCGACGATATCGGGCCGATCGACCACCACATGACGATCGAACCTTCCCGGCCGGAGAAGCGCGGGATCCAAAATTTCAGGCCGGTTGGTGGCCGCCATGATGATCACGCCTGTATTGGGGTCAAACCCGTCCATCTCCGCCAGAAGCTGGTTGAGGGTCTGCTCCTGTTCGTCGTGTCTGCCCATGGGATTGACCCCACGGGCCTTTCCCAGGGCATCCAGTTCATCGATAAAGATGATACAGGGGGCGTGGTTTTGAGCCTGACCGAAGAGATCCCTGACCCTTGCCGCTCCCACGCCGACAAACATCTCCACAAAATCGGAGCCGCTGATGGAGAAAAAGGGAACGTTGGCTTCTCCGGCCACGGCCCGAGCGAGCAGCGTTTTCCCCGTTCCGGGCATTCCCACCAGGAGGACTCCTTTCGGGATCTTTCCTCCGAGGCGTTGAAACTTTCCCGGACTTTTGAGAAACTCCACCACCTCCTTCAATTCCTCTTTGGCCTCGTCAATTCCTGCCACATCGACGAAGGTGATCTTCTTATCCTTCTCGGCGTAAATTTTCGCCCGGCTCTTCCCAAAGGACATCACGCTGGTTTCGGCTCCGATTCGGGAGAAGAGGATCCTCCATAAAATAAAGAAGAAAACAAGGGGGATAATCCAAGAGACAATATTGGTCAACCATTTACTCTCGACCTTCCCCTCGAAGTTCACATGGTGGGCCTCCAATTCCTTCACCAGATCCGGATCTTCCACCCGCACCGCCTGAAATTTTCTTAAGCCTTTTTCGGTCTCCCTCTTTCCTGTGATCAATTCGGAAGTAATGGCCACGTCTTTGATTTTGTCTGCCCGGAGGGACTGCTTGAATTCACTGTAAGTGATGACATCCTCGTCCTTTCTTGAGCTGATGTAATTCTGGATGAGCAAGATGATGAGAAAGGCGATGACGAAATACCAGATCGTAAAGTGGGCCTTTTTAAAGATAGGTTTCTTCCCGCCTCGATCCGGAGGAGGCTCTTTGATTCGGAGAAGATCTCTCAGGTCAGGGGCAGGTTTTTGATCCTTCTTCATCTTAAGCCTCTCCAAATACTCTTCGGAAAATATCATCGACGTGTTTCAGATGTGCCCGGACATCGAGCAGACCGTCCAATTCCTTTCCGGTCATGAGGCACTTGATGGTTTCGTCCCGGGAGAGAAGCGTCTTGAAATCCTCGCCCTTCTCCCAAACCCTCATCGCATTCCTCTGCACCGCCCCGTAGGCTTCTTCCCTCGAGAGGCCCTTTCGGGTCAGGGAGAGAAGAATCGATTCGGAAAAAATGAGGTCTCCCATCTTCTCCAGATTAGCCTTCATATTCTCCGGGTAGACGATGAGATTCTCAATCAGGGAGCTGAGGCGGTTGAGCATGTAGTCGATTAAAATCGTGGCATCCGGAGCGATCACCCTTTCTACGGAGGAGTGGCTGATGTCACGCTCATGCCAGAGGGGAACGTTTTCTAAAGCCGCCAGGCTGTAAGATCGTACCAACCGTGCCAGACCGGAGAGATTTTCTGACGAGATGGGATTCCTTTTATGGGGCATGGCAGAGGAGCCCTTCTGCCCCTTGGAAAAGAATTCCTCGGCTTCCAGGACCTCCGTGCGCTGGAGGTGACGAAGTTCTACAGAAAATTTTTCTATTGAGGAAGCGATGATGGCCAGGGTGGTGAAGAATTCGGCATGGTGATCCCTCTGAACAATCTGTGTCGAGATGGGCGCAGGTTTGAGTCCCAATCGGCCGCATACAAACTCCTCAACAGAGGGCGGGATATGGGCGAAGGTTCCCACCGCTCCTGAGATCTTTCCCACGCTCACCGCCTCTTTGGCCCTCTCCATACGGATGAGATTTCGTTTCATCTCATCATACCAGAGCGTCATCTTGAGGCCGAAGGTGATGGGCTCGGCGTGAATGCCGTGGGATCGACCGATCATCAAGGTCTCCTTATGTTGGAAAGCCTTTTTCTTTAACACCTCTAAAACCCGCCGGATGTCTTGCAGGATGAGTGCAGAGGCGTCCTTTAAAAGCATGGCCAGAGAGGTGTCGAGGATATCGGAAGAAGTGAGGCCGTAATGGAGATATCTCGACAGGGGACCGATCGACTCCCCCACATTGGTCAGGAAGGCGAGGACGTCGTGTTTCGTTACCTTTTCTATTTCAGCAATACGGCGGATATCGAAGGAGGCTTTTTCTTTGATTTCCCGGACAGCCTCTGCCGGGACCTCACCCGATTGGGAAAGAGCCTCGCAGACCAGGATCTCAATTTGGAGCCAGGCTTCGAACTTTCTCTGATCCGTCCAAATCTTTCCCATCTCAGGGTTGGTATATCTTGGAATCATCTCAGGCACCTCATGGAATCCATAGAACAATATTACTGAATGGTGTTGAAAAGTCAATAAAAAACGGGTTGTTAAATATTTAGCCTTCGGGGACACAAACCGTCACCGCTGGGAGGATTTCGGGGGTCGATAGGTTGACAATTCCATGGTTCAAATGCATATTAGTGCTATGGTTGTCATAAAATCCCAGCGGGAGATTGAGCAATTGAAAAGATCCAGTGTTCTGGTGGCGGAGGTCTTTGAAAAATTGAGGGGAATGATTGAGCCCGGAATCACCACAAAGGAATTGGATCAGGTGGCCGAAGAATATATCCTTTTAAAAGGAGCCCGTCCAGCCTTCAAGGGTTACAGGGGATTTCCGGCAACCCTTTGTATTTCCATCAATGATGAAGTCGTTCACGGCATTCCAGGCCAGCGCCGCTTGAAAAAAGGCGATATTGTGAGCCTGGATGTAGGGGTCAATTATCTTGGCTATTTCGGAGACGCAGCCATCACGTTTCCTGTGGGAGAGGTCGACCCAGGAGCCAAAAGACTTCTCGAAGTAACGGAGAAGGCTCTCTATATTGGCATTGAAAATGCGAAAGTGGGAAATCGACTTTTTGATATCTCCTACGCCATTCAGAGTTGGGTGGAATCCCACGGATTTTCTGTGGTAAGGGACTTCGTAGGACATGGGATCGGGAAAGAGCTCCATGAGGAACCACAGATTCCAAATTTTGGGATGCCCCACCAGGGACCGAGACTCGGGAGAGGCATGGTCTTCGCCCTGGAACCCATGGTGAATGAAGGAACGTATGAGGTCAGGGTTCTCTCGGACGGCTGGACCGTCGTGACGGCGGATGGAAAACGCTCCGCCCATTTTGAGCATACCATTGCCATCACAGATGACGGAGCTGAGATACTGAGTGTCCTTTGACAACGCGACGAAGTTATCTGAGGATGATGAACATTAAACGATAAACGAGGACCAGTGTATTCTTTTTGTTCATCGTTCATTCAGGGGGAAGGATTATTCTTAGGGAGGTATGAAAACAGCGATGCATCGTGTGGCTAAGAATATGGTCGATTTAGTGGGGGAGACGCCTTTAGTCAGGATCAACCATATCGTTTCCGGCAAAAAAGTGAAAGTCTATGCAAAACTGGAGCGATATAACCCGGCTGGTTCTGTCAAAGATCGGATTGCGAAGTACATGATTGAATATGGAGAGAAGGAAGGTCTCCTGACGAAAGACAAGATCGTCATTGAGCCTACCAGCGGAAATACCGGTATTGCGCTGGCTTTGGTCTGTGCGGTGAAAGGGTATCGATTAGAATTGGTGATGCCGGAAACGATGAGTGTGGAGAGAAGAAAGATCCTCACGGCCTTTGGAGCAAAGATCATTTTAAGTGAGGGCTCCAAGGGAATGGATGGAGCGATTGATTTGGCTGAGGAGATGGCCAAGGATCCTAAATATTTCATGCCCCAGCAATTTGAGAATAAGTATAATGTGCTCGCCCATTATGAGACAACCGGCGAAGAGATCTGGAGGGCAACCAAAGGAAAGATCAATATGTTTGTCGCAGGTATTGGAACCACCGGGACCCTCATGGGCGTTTCCAAGCGATTGAAAGAATATAATCCTGAGATCAAGATTGTTGGCGTGGAGCCCTATCCAAACTCGAGTATTCAGGGGTTGAAAAACCTTGGCTCCCAGTATGTGCCGGAGATCTACGATCCAAGCCGATTGGATGAAAAGATCAATGTGAAAGATGAGGATGCTTTCGAGATGGCAAGGGTCCTCACCATTCGAGAAGGAATCTTTTGTGGAATCAGTTCCGGGGCGGCCATGTGGGGGACGTTACAGAAAACGACAGAGATGGATCGGGGTGTGATCGTCACCCTCTTTCCGGATGGCGGAGAGAAATATGTGAGCACCCCGCTCTACGAGCCGAGCAAATGTTTTGAATGTCTGCAGAAGCATCGGATCCCCACCTGCATGACAGAAGAATATATCACGGCCTTAGAATGCTTGGTAAAAGACCGGAGCTAATCAACAGATCCAAATCCATGCCGACCCCCTGCCTACCGGCAGGCAGGCTCGAACAGTGAAAATCATAAATCCTCCCTCTCCCCCCTTTGCTAAAGGGGGGTTGGGGGGATTAGATGTTAGTATCATCTTGAAAGTTGACAAGACAAAGAAGGTCTTGGGTTATCCTCGCAATAAATGTCGAATCGAATTCCTTCCCCGTGCGAGACGCCCTTGAGAGAGACGTAGCTTTTGTAATAGACGGGTCCTTTGAACAATGCCAGTAGACGGAATCTGGATGGATCGAAATCCGAAAAGCAACTCAGGCTTCTTGTTAGTATTAACAACGGTTGAGCAAAATCCTTTTTAAAACCGAATAGCCTCGCGTACAAACTGCTGTAGTGAATCCCGTTGGCATCCCCGGAAATCCTGGCGAAGCGAAACCCGATTCCATCGGGAAGATACCAGGAGGCCAATGTTTTAGGCTCCGAAATGGGTGGGAGTTCCGGTTGGTCAAAATTGGAGAAATGCCCCTCTCCGAATTTCCCACGATAGTAAAGGGTATGTAAAGATTCCCACACGGTTTCATCACCGGCCTGAACAGCAGAGGTCAAATCTAATTCAAGCCCCTTAGGGACAATCCGCAAAGATCCAGTTTCACACACGATCCGCAGAGGCTCATGCACTCTGATTCGGCGATAAGAAGTAACCTGTAATTTCGTATTTAACATTCGAAATATGCTTAAGGGTGCCTTTCTATGACCGAGGGCCCTGAGGACAAGGGGATAAATGAGCGTCAGAGGATACAGAGGATAAAGAAACTGCCCATGAGAAGGAAGTCCGCAGGCTTGTCCAAAATCCTTAAGATGATCTGGGTCTATTTTCACATCTTCCCACACCGCCCTGATTTTCGGCACTCGGTCACCCATCTTGAAATCAGTCGAAATTCCATAAAGGGCGAGAGCAATGCTCACGAGAGCATTGGGCCGTCGATGGAAAGGTAAGATGATTTCATTCTCTGTCATAAGGATTTCTCACCGACTGGCTACAGTTTATACTTGAACTTCCTCAACAGGTTTTTCCTCCACGCAATCCCGTCTTCTTTTTCGACGCCTTTCGGAGAGGAGCCGTCGATCACACCCAGAACCCCTCTGCCCTGTTCTGACTGAGCGAGGATGACTTCCAGCGGGTTTGCCGTGGCACAAAAAATGGTACATACCTCCTGACACATTTTGACCGCGTTGAGGACATTAATCGGGAAGGCATCCTTTAAAACAATGACAAAGGTATGACCTGCACTAATCTTCAGGGCATTCTTCTTGGCAACTTCCTTCAACGTCTCGTCGTTTCCCTCCAGTCGGACGAGACAATCGCCCGAGGCTTCACAGAATCCGATTCCAAATTTCGCCCCGGGAACGGAACCCACCATGATCTCATAAAGGTCTTCGACCGTTTTGATGAAATGGGTCTGGCCAAAAATGACGTTACATCCTTCCGGGATCTCCAATTGCTCTGTCTTCAGTTCCATAATTCACCTCCTTAAATCTAAATAGAAGGGTTCAAGGATTCTAGGGTTCAAGTGTATTTGACTCGACCCCTTGAATCCTCGATCCCTTGAACCCTTTTTAGTCTTAACATATCGTTAGATGGGTGAATTGTCAACGGAGGTTATATACTGTGCGAGAGTCATCCATATATCGAAATGATTTTATTTTCGTTTTAAATCTATTGCGGTCATGCAGAGGAAAGTCAATGGAAAATAAGGGGGGACGTAGGACTACTCATTGAAAACAAACGCCTGACAAAGAGAGGGAGACGGAAAAACGCTTTGCTCTATGCTCCACCCATCCTCCACCGCAGCCTACTGCGGAGGGGGGTGAAATATGCCCGCCTCGGTCAGTATTTGGCATTCGGCAATCCGAATGCTCCGCGATCCGATTACGTTCCTGTTCCGATCTCCTTTAATTTTCCGACAATCTTTTCCTTTTCCATCATTCCGACATTCCGAAAGGCTTCTTTTCCCTTCGAATCGAAGAAAACCAGCGTAGGAAGCATGAAAACTTTATAATCCTGAGCAAGATTCTGATTTTTGTAAACATCGATGACCAGAACCTTTGCCTTTTCCGAATATTCCTTGCCGACCTCCTTAAGAACAGGCCTCATCTGGCGACAGGGGACGCAAGAATTTGCTCCAAAATCCACCAAGACGGGCTTTCCACTCGTGAGAGCCTTCTTCAGATCATCCTCCGTATTCATGTCAGGCGGTTTGGCTGCAATTTTTTGTAACCGTTCCTGGTTGATATCCACCTTAGCATTTTTCCGAAGCTCCACCAAATACTGCTCCAGGGCATCCTGTCGTTTCGATTCCCGGATATACTGTTCAATCGCCGGAGCGACTTCTTTCAGAGGTTTCCCCTCCATTCGATCCTTATACATCTTATAAAATCCCTCAACCTCCTCGCGTTTTACCTCCGGCGGGGAAGAGAACTTCTTGCCGACAAACTCAACGATGATCGATTCGTCGGGTGAGAGAAGATTTTTGGCCGCATCCTTATAGGTTTGAACGGGAGCTGATATTCCCTGCTTCTTTGCCTCTTGTAAAAGAAGGGTCTTCACGATCAATCTATCGAGAAATTTGCCAGGTTCTTCCCGAAACATCTCTTTTATCAAGGGGGGGTCAATTTTGGCAATCTCCTTGTTGAATTGGTCGACCGTAATTTTTTCATCGTTCACCCGGGCAAGAACTAGGCGGCGTGGACTTTGGAGATAGAAAAAGTAAAAAAGCAACGCCCCTGCCACGATAACGATTGCAGCGGCCGCAAAGAGAATGGTTTTCCGATTCATCTTTCCTCCCTTAGGTTCGGCGGATTGTTCCTCAACCGTGTTATTCATCTTAGCCCACTCCTTTCATTGTTTTGAGACGATCTGTCAAGCGAATACCTCAACGATCACCCGGATCTTCTCAGGATCGACCAGACAAGGAAGAATACGGGCAATTTTGTAAGATTCGAGTCGCATCTTTATGACTTATATCAAGGTCAAAATCAATATCCCTGCCAGGGCAAAAAAGAAAGCAGAGGTGAGGAGCTTAATGCTGGATGCCCTCTTCTGGAGAAAAAAGGAAAGTTGCTCCGAAGTGACTCCCCAGTAGACGATCCCAAAGATGACCAATAATGGAAGGATATAGACAACATTATACAAAACGAGGTACAAAACAGCACTCCCTCTGAGGGAAGGGATATTAGTAACAAAGAGGATCGTGGGAAGATAGACCTGGCTTGTACAAGTAGATTGCAGGAGGGTGACAATGAAACCAATGACGACAGCGGCAAGCAAGAAACGGACAGACGTGCCTCCCCTATTCGCCTCCAACTCATTACTTCTTACCCGAATGATCCGGTGGATCCTCTTTTTCAAAAAATCCGGAACCTGAAGCTTCATCTTGGAAGGGCGTCCCTTTTTGAGCTGGATGTAATCATAAAGGCTGAAGATTCCAAGGAGAACGGCGAATACAAAGGTGATCAAGTAAACGATTTGTGAGAAGAGAGGCAAGAACGAGAGATGCTTGATGAAACTTAGAATTCCAAGACCGAGTGATAAATGGGTGACGAAGCCTATTCCTGAAAAACCCAGCCCTACGTAGAAGATCTCCTTTCGTTTTCTGCCAACCATGGTAAGATAGGAAATGAAAAAAACCAGAGTGGCTAAGGCACACGGATTCATCCCCTCAATCGAGCCTGCCAATAGGATGGCCAGGACTCCAAAGGACTTAAAGCGTTCTACAATTGATTCTTCGGCTTTCTTGGACTCCTCCGGTGACAAGGATAGGGATGGTGCCGACTCAGATATCTTACTCTTACCGACGGCGACGCCAACACTTACCCGTTCGTATCTCTGGATCAATGCCTCCACCTTGGATTCCGTGATCTCACCCGAAAGAAGATAATCGTTTCCAATAAAAATACTCGGTGCGATCAAACGTTTCTCCATGGGGAGATTGAGTCGGTTGGACAGGGTTTCGTTTAACCGCTTCCCGTCCAGTGTATTGAGGTCAATCTCTTTGATATTCAATTGGGGATACTTCTTGGCCATATATTTGAGAAGGGCGTTTGCTCGGTCACATTTTGGACATCCCTTCTGATAAAAATAGTCAAGATCCACTGACCCCGTGGTTCGTGAATCGTGTTTGGTGATTGGCATTTTTCCCGAATCACGAGTCACGGTCCACGAGTCACTCAGTTCAATAGGAGGAGGGGAGGCACCCCCTTTTGCCTGAACTTCCAGGAGAAGGGGATTTAGTTTGTCCATAACCTCCATCTCTCCGGAGAGCATTTGATCCCCGATGAAGACGATAGGGAGGTCACCTCCTACATGGCCAAACTTTTTCTCCAGTTTGGTGAGGACTTCATAATAGGCCGGTTTGCTCACATCGAACGTCTTGATTTCGAGCGTCGGTACCATCGTCTTCAGCGTGGGAAGATAACTCTGGAGAATAACCTGACAGGACTGGCAATCCTCGGTATAGAAGAAATAGATCTGGATAGAAGAAGGATGCCCTTGGGCTATCCCATAGACAGGCCAGCAGAAGAGAACAGTGCAGAAAAGAAAAACGATCAGTCTTCGCATCACTTCCCTATTAGGCACATTCTCAAGTGCGATCTCCAGAAAAATTTGGTGCTCAACCTCAAACCTTACGATTTCAATCGGGTCTTAAGCGATCAGATCCGGCCTTGGGATTTCAAATTCACATGGAACGTCAGTTTGACAGAGGCCACAGGAAGGAGGAGGGTTTTGGAGCCCGTATTCTAACCGCTTTGCTTGCAGAGACTCAGAGCGGATATACTTATAGCATTTGTCCTTGTTATGGCCTTTTTCCGTAATCGCGCCGGCCGGACATCTCGGTATGCACTTTCCGCATTTCTCATTCCGAAACTGGAGACAGTTTTCCCGGTGGTGGCGATATTTCTTCTCATTCGGTGTCAGCTTCAATAAAGTAACCACACTCCCGAATCGAACGGCCATCCCCTTTGGAGTGATGAGACCGTCATTGAGGCTGAAGGTTCCAAGACCACAGGCATAGGCAATATGGCGCTCAGACCAGGGAGAGGCCCAGCCTGCCTTCTCATCCCTAATATACTGAAACGTTGAGGAGAGCGTGGGTGCCACGGCAAGATGTCCTAAATCCTCCAAGAAGGTAACGACATGTTTCTTCAGGGCACCATTACAGGCCTCGCCAAAATCTCTGGTGTAAGCCCAGAGTTTGGACGGGAATTGTTTCTCCTGACGATTGCTCTTTCGAGTATCTTCAGGTGCAGGGAGGACCCACGAGATGACGCTAATCTGTTCAATTTCGGTGAAGAGAAGGCCTCTTCCCCTCTCCCTCAGAGCTACCGAGACGATCTCTCTTGGAGTGCGATGGAAGGGGCCGATCAGTGTTTTATATTCAAGAAAAAGTGGGTTAATCCCCGATGCAAAGCCCACCAAAGGTTCTTCCCAATAAATTCCATGGTCCAGTTGGGTTCTTCGATTCGGTTGAGCTTCGTTGATGAAATTTTTGATGACTTGTTCCAGAACACTATTTGGGTTCTTGAGGAAGACGACCTTTTCCTCTTTCGTCATAAGATTGCCCTTTTTAATCTTTCTGCATTTCTTCCAAATTAAAACCGCCCTTTTCATGAATCCCAGCCTGTTTGCAACGGCACTCCTCGATGGCTAATTTCAAAGCATCGGTGGCCAGAGTAAAGCACGGAACTTTTTCTTTGGGCAATTGGGAAAGGACTTCCTTGGAGGTTTCCTCCGATATCTTCAGGGCCTCATCGAGCGTAGCCCCTTTGATCCGCTCTGTCAGAATAGAACTCGTGGCAATGGCAGCGCCGCAGCCAAAGGTCTTGAACGTTGCCTCGATAATCTTATCGCCGTTGACCTTGATGAACATCTGCATGATGTCCCCGCAAGAGGCGTTCCCGACTGTGCCGACACCATCCGGATCAGAAATCTCACCCACATTTCTTGGATTCTGGAAATGTTCCATCAAAAATTTCGGATATTTTGCCATGGCTCGCACCTGCAAAATTTAATTGGGGTTTACTTCAAATCTTAACTTCAACCTTAACCTTGTATTATTAATCTTTTTTCTCTTGGTTCTCCAGTCGCTTGACTCTCTCTTCTAATTTAGAGTGTAGCTGGAGAAGCATCTTCATGAGATCTGACAATGGGTCCGGGAGATTTCCATGTTCGAAATCGAGTTCTTCCTTTTCTGGAGTCAGGGATTCCACAATGCGGCCGGGGACACCAACGACTGTGGCACCGGCTGGAACGGGTTTAACCACCACAGAGCCTGAACCGATTCTTGCTCCGTCGCCAATGGTGATCGCTCCCAAAACAGTGGCATTTGAGCCAATGATCACACGGTTTCCCAGGGTGGGATGGCGTTTCTTCTTTTCAAGAGTCGTGCCACCCAGTACAACGCCTTTATAAATCAGGCAATCGTCTCCGATCTCAGTGGTCTCTCCGATCACCACACCCATTCCATGGTCGATGAAGAGTCGCCTGCCGATTTTCGCACCAGGGTGGATCTCAATCCCTGTGAACCAACGGCTGAAATGGGAAACCAAACGGGCAGTTGTAAACCATCTCTTTTGATAGAGGAAATGGGCAATGCGGTGGAGCCAGATCGCATGGAGACCCGGATAGCAGAGGAAAATCTCCACGACGTTTTTCGCCGCAGGATCTCTCTCTTTAATGGTTCGAATATCTTCCTTCAAGCGCTCCCACATTGCTAAATTTTACTTACACTAAATTACCATAATAACTTAAAAATTGAATGAAATACAATGGCGACAAAGTAATAAAAATTTTGAGATTGACCCTAAAATCCCCTTGACAACTAAACAAATGTATAGTATCTATAAATACAGTTCGGAGTGATGAGTTCGCCTGCCTGCACGAAGCGTTTCGGCGAAGGCAGGGAGTTGGGAGTACGAATTAATAAAGAGGGAATGATGAATGCAGAGATATTTTGAAAACGTGGGAGTCTGTTAGATGAAGGGGGAATGATGGAACTGACATCCCGGCAGAGAGAAATCTTCAATTTTATTAGAGGATTCATCAAAGAAAGAGGGTATCCTCCTTCTGTAAGGGAGATCGGCGAGCACTTCGACATTTATCCCCGAGCAGCCTTCGATCATCTCAA
>Ga0187771_10001408_pt1 | contig 16022 bp, 15 predicted proteins | sample 0116_SJ02_MP15_1_FD_133139 | JGI IMG/M metagenome (GOLD analysis project Ga0187771, IMG submission 133139) | Tropical peat soil microbial communities from peatlands in Department of Meta, Colombia - 0116_SJ02_MP15_10_MG | ecosystem: Environmental > Terrestrial > Soil > Wetlands > Peat | place...
CCACCCGCAGTCCGCCTGTGTCGGAGAGCAGAGGCCGCACCAGAGCGCGGCCCAGCGACTGCCGCACCGATTCGACCAGCACCACCGGATTCTTGGTCGCCGGGGAGACGTCGAGCAGGGTTTCGAGAATCGCCGGCAAGTCGCGGATTGAGACCTGCTCGCGCAGAAGCTGCTGCAGAACCTTCTGCACTTCGCCGAGACTCAGGGTTTTGGGCACCAGCTCCTCGACCAGCTTGGGATGGCTTTCCGCCAGCCGATCGAGCAGCCGCTTGACTTCCTGTCGGCTGAGCAATTCGTAGGCATGCTGCTTGACCACCTCGGCCAGATGCGTGGCCAGCACGGAGGTCTGGTCGACGACGGCGTAGCCGGAGGCCAGCGCCTGATTCTGCAGCGCGGCCGGAATCCAGACGGCCGAGACGCCAAAGGCCGGCTCCTTTGTGGGAGTGCCCGCCAGCGGGCGCGGAGAGCCTTCGGAACTGATCGCCATCATCTGGTCTTGGTACATTTCCCAGCGCGCTACTTCGACCCCGCGCAGCGCGATCACGTATTCCCGCGGCTTCAACCGCACGTTGTCGGTGATGTGGACGGGAGGAACAATAAACCCCAGTTGCTGCGCCAGATTCTGGCGCAGGGCTTTCACGCGGGCCAGGAGTTGGCCTCCCTGATTCTGGTCCACCAGCGGGACGAGCCCGTAGCCAACTTCGAGCGCGAGCTCGTCGAGCTTGAGCAGATCCTCGACCGACTCCTTGGCCGGCTTTTTCTCGGCTGCCGGAGCGGACGGCGTTTCCGCTGCCAGCCGAGGCGCGCGCCAGGCGAGGAATGCTGTGCCAGCGGCCAGGAGAATGAACGAGAACTTTGGCAGGCCGGGAATGGCGGCCAGCGCCAACATGACGCAGGCGGCAATCAGTAGCGGACGGCGGCGCGAGAGCACTTGCCGTCCCACGTCGACCGAGAGAGTCGCGTCGGAAGAGGCGCGGGTCACTACCATGCCGCCCGCCATCGAGACCAGTAGCGATGGGATCATCGTCACCAGGCCGTCGCCCACGGTCAAAACCGTGTAGGTCCTGAGCGCCTCGCGGAAGGGGATATCGAGCTGGAAGACACCGATCAGGAATCCGGCAACGATGTTGATGGCGGTGATCAGGATGGTCGCGATGGCATCGCGCTGGTTGAAGCGGGCAGCGCCGTCCATGGCGCCATAGAATTCGGCATCGCGCGCGATCTGCTCGCGCCGGGCCCGCGCCTGGGCCTCGTTGATCAGGCCGGCATTCAGGTCGGCGTCGATCGCCATCTGCTTGCCGGGCATGGCGTCGAGCGTGAAGCGGGCGGTGACTTCGGCGGTGCGCACGGCGCCGTGGGCTACCACGATGTACTGAATCGCAATTAAGGCGATGAAGATCACGAATCCCACAACGTAGTTGCCGCCCACTACGAACGAGCCAAAGGCTTCAATCACCCGCCCCGCGGCGGTGACGCCTTCGTTGCCGTGCAACAGAATCCGGCGGCTGGAAGCCAGGTTGAGCGACAGCCGGAACAAGGTCAACAGCAGCAGCAGGCTGGGGAAGACGGAAAACTGCGACGGACGCAGAATCTGGATCGCCGACAAGAGCACCAGCACCGACGCGGTGATGCTGGTGGCCAGCAGCACGTCGAGCAGCAGGCTGGGCAACGGAACCAACATTACAAAGATCAGGCCCACGGCGGCCACGGGCATGATCCACTCGGCTGCAGCCGGTTTCGGTTTGACGGCGACGGTGGGGGCTGAGCTGGGAACGGCCGTGGCAGGCATGCGTCAGGCCCTCCCCGGAGCGGCACCGGGCGTGGCCCGGGCCTCGGCCCGCCAGATGGCAGCCAGAATCTCCGCCACCACGGCGTAGAGTTTGGGCGGAATCGCCTGCCCGACTTCGACGGCGCGATAAAGCGCGTGCGCCAACGGCGGGTTTTCGACCAGCGGAATTCCGTGCCAGAGGGCGATTTCCCGAATCTGCGCTGCTAGTAAGCTGCGGCCCTTGGCCACCACCACGGGCGCCTCCATCTGCAGGTTGAACTCGAGCGCAACGGCAAACTCGACAGGGTTGGTGATGACGACCGCGGCCCGCTCGACATCCTTCAGCATGCGGCGGCGGCGCGCCTGCCGCTGCAGGCGGCGGATCCGCATCTTCACCATGGGGTTGCCTTCAGTCTCCTTGAACTCGTCGCGCAAATCCTGGCGGCTCATCTTCAATTCGTTCTCATGGCGCCAGCGCTCGAGCAGGTAGTCGGCCGCGGACCAGACGAGCAACACCAGCGCCGCTTTCCAAGCCAGTTCGAACATGTGGTTGGTGGTAAAGGCGACCACGCCGCGTCGGCTGCCATAGAGCAGCGACGGCAGAAGCGTCCAGTCGCGCGCCAGCAGGGCGACCGCGAGATAAACGATGACTGCTGTCGGCAGAAGCGACTTCAGCATGCGGCTGACGGCCGAGAGCGAGAACAGCTGGCCGAGCCGTGTGCTCGGGTTGAGCCGGTTCAGGCTGGGAGCAAGGGCGGAGGGAGCAAAGACAAGCCCACCCTGAGCCACTCCACTCAAGGTCGCGACGAGCCAACTGAGACCTGCGGCCAGAGCGACGCCTTGGAAAATGAAAAGATGGTTGCGCCAAACGGGAAGCGGCTGGCCGTGGTGGGTGGCGGCGAAATCCAGCTCCTCGCGCACCAGCCCCCGCCACTGGACGGCAAAAGCCGGGAGTTGCCAGGCCAGAAGCATGACGGCGGCCATGGCGCCTACGCCCGCCACCAGATCGCGGCTGCGCGCCACCTGGCCGTGCTCGCGCGCCTTTTGCCGCCGCCGCGGTGTCGCTCTCTCGGTCTTGTTCTGGTCGGCCATGAGCTTTTCTTCAGTGCGCCAAATGCAGCAGCCGCTCCGCCAACGCGATGGACTGGGCGAAGCGCTCGGCGAAGCAGTGCGGCCAGTACGCAACGACCGCGATCAACACGGCGAGTCCCGCTAGGTTCTTCACCGCCAGCCCGATGAACAGAACGGGCATTTGCGGAGATGCTTTGCCCAGAAATCCCAATCCGACATCGGCCACGAGCGTGGCCACCAGCGCCGGAGCGGCGATCTGTACGCCCGCCAGGAAAATCCCGCCCGCCGCGTGCAACAGTCCGCTAACGGCAGCGAAGGTCGCAGGCGCTGTTCCTGCCGGAAGATAGCTGAAGCTCGCGACCACGGCACGCAGCAGCCAGTGATGCACATCGAGCTGCAGAAAGATTAGAAGCGCGGCCAGTTGGTTGAACTGGGCGAGCACCGGAGTGTCAGCCTGAGTGTTGGGGTCAAACAGGGCGGCCAGCGAGTATCCCATCTGCACGCCCAGAATCTGGCCCGCCATCATGGCGCCTTCCAGCATGAAATTCGCGGCCAGACCGAGGACCAGCCCGATGACGACTTCACTCAAAGCGATGCCCACCCACTGCCAGGGTTCGAGCGCAAGCCGCAACGGTCCATGCACCGGGTAGACCAGGCCAGTGACGAGCAAAGTCAGGACAGCTTTCAGCGGTGCCGGGATGGCGCTGCTCCCGAGAAACGGACAGAAGACCATCAATCCGGACACTCGCGCCCCGATGAAAATCGCGGCCGCGAGAAGCTGGTCGAGATGCAAGCCGTCTGTCATTTCAACCTGTCCCACCCATCAATTCGAAGCGCATTGCTAGACCCTGTCCGGGTGCCCGGCTTGCTTCAGCGCAGAAACGGCCGGAAGTCAGAAAACATCTGCAGGGTGAACATCTCGATCCGCCGTACCATCCAGGGCATGAGCAGCAGCGTTGCCGCAGCTACGGCAAACAGCCTGGGGACGGTCGAAACCGTGGTTTCCTGCAGCGAGGTCAATACCTGCACGACGTTGATCAGCAACCCGACGACGGTCGCCACGACCAGCAGGGGCGCACCCATCCAGAGCGCGGTCTCAAGCGTCAAGCGCATGATTTCAACCACATGCTGCGGTCCCATTCCGAATCTCCTCGCCGTTTCCGTTTCAAAAACTCTTCAGCAGCGATCCAATCAGCAGATTCCAGCCGTCCACCATGACGAACAGCATGATCTTCAGCGGTGTCGAGATCACGACCGGCGGCAGCTGCAGCATGCCAATCGACGTGGTCACCGCTGCCACGACCAGATCGATCACCAGAAACGGCAGAAACAGCGCCGCCCCGATCTGGAAGCCCGTCTTCAGTTCCGAGAGAATGTAGGCCGGCACCACCACGCGCATGGGCACGTCTTCAGGCCGCGCCGGGCGGGGCGCCTGGGCCAACTCGAGAAACAGCGCCAGATCCTTCTCGCGCGCGAACTTGAGCATGAAGTGGCGCAGCGGAGGCGTGCCCTGCTCAATCGCGCCCCAGGCGTCAATCTGGCCGCGCTCAAACGGCACGACGGCAGCCTGGTAAATGGAAACGCCCACCGGCTGCATCAGAAAATAAGTCAGCACCAGGGCCAGCCCGATGAGCGTCTGATTGCTGGGCGCAGTCTGCGTGCCCAACGCCTGGCGGAGAAAATGAAAAACCACCAGCAGTCGGGCAAACGGAGTCAGAGCCACGACCAGCGCCGGAAGCAGCGTCAGCAGCGTGAGCAGGACGACGATGTTCCACGGCACCGAACCGCTTGCTCCCCCAGGCGCGCTCCAGTTGAGTCCGGCGGCATGATGCGGCTTCGCCGCGGCCCACGCTGTTGCTGAGGGCAGCAGCACGGCCGACACCAGCAGCCATCGTTTGCGGACGTTCCAATTCACTCCTGCTCCTTTGCCAACACTCGCGAGTCCGGATCGTCTGGCGGGCTCGGTGACAGCTGGGCCAGCAGCACAAGCGAAGCCGAAGTTCCGCCTACCAGAAAGCGAGAGCCGTCAAACTCGACGACAGCAACAAAACGGCGCTCGCCGAGCGACAGGTGCTCGGCTAGGCGCAAGCGGCGCGGCGGTCGCCGGCTCAATTCCAGAACTCGTCGCCACCAGGTGCGGGCCAAGCTCCACAGCTCTGGTGGCGCCCGATGAAGCATTGCCGACTTGGCGACAACATTGCCTGATGTTGCTTCTGCGGTACTCGTCATGCCAACTCCGTTAGCCTCACTGCCAGCCGGTTGCCCGAGCCCTCAAGTTCGCCCCATCCGATGAGCGTTCCGTTAATGCGCAGCGGAACCTCGCGGCTGAGTCGCCAGCGGGTGGAGATCACCGACCCGCGGCGCAGCCTGAGGAAGTCGGCGACCTTGAAATTGGGCAGCGGGAGATCAATGGTGAGCTGGCAAGGCAGCCCCAGCACAGGCTGCCAGCGGGCATCTTCGTCTTGCGCTGCGGCCTCCGCTGCTTGCGCCGGGCGCGGTTTTCCTTCGGCTGCCGGGGACGATGTTGCTGCTGCTGCCATAGGCTCTCCCTTTCCCCGCTTAGCGCTGGATGAGAAACTCGGTGAAGTAGATCTCTTCGGCCCCCAGCTGCGGGACCCGTTCCTGCAACGCCCGCAACAGATCCTGCTTCAGCTTGGTCTTGCCCTGGGCAGTGACGAGTTCGTCGCCTTTGGCCTGCGCCAGTACACCGAGGATCGTGTCCCTTATCTGTGGGATGGGGGCTGGTTCCTCACCGGCTTTCATTTCCTTGTTCAGCCCAAGGTCAATGCCCACCCGCAGGTAGGCGCGCTGATCGGGATCGGCCAGGTTCAGGACAAAAGTTTCCAGATGCAGGGTCGAGCGGACGCGCTGCTCTGCGTTCGCCTGAACTGCGGCATCGTCTCCCCTGCTCGCCCAGAACCAGATTCCAATCGCAACCAGGATCACGACAGGCACAGCGAAAACGAGCTGTCCTCGCAAGCTTCTGCCGCTTTTCTTTGCTTGCTCGGGAATGGCTTCTTCCGGCATGGCTTCTTCCGGCATGCACTTCGGGAAAGCAATCTTGAGTCCGTCGAGGCACACCAAAGGGAGGGGCATTTTACCGGCTGTAGAATCAGCACTTAGGACGCGTTGGCCTCGCGCTGAGGTCGTTCGTCCGGAGGCCACGCAGGAGCTAAGCTCGCTTCAATTGGGGGGTTCTCATTAGGGCCGCATAAGGACAAAGAGCGTTCTCTGGCGGGGAGGGTTCCCCGCCGGAGACACAGTTTGCTCAATTCTCATCCCTGAGGATGCTTACTGCTTCAACGCGATCGTATCTTGCGTGATCTGGTCGAAGGTAGTCACGGCCTTGGCATCGGCCTCGAAGCCGCGTTGCGCCACGATCAGGTTGGCGAACTCGGTGGCGATGTCCACGTTCGACTCCTCCAGCGCACCGCCGGACAAAGTGCCCCGGCCTCCCGTGCCTGGGACTCCGAGGACAGCCTGTCCGGACGCGAGCGTCGGACTGTAGTCGGTGTTGCCATCGAGCTGCAATCCGTCGTTGCTGGCGAAAGTCGCCAAGGCAAGCTGCCCAAGCGCCTGGGTTTTGCCGTTGCTGAACGAACCAGTGATCGTGCCGTCGGAACCGATGGTGAACTTCTCGAGAGAGCCGCTGCCAGCCCCGTTCTGGTCCGTAGAAGAGGTGCTACTCGGCGATGCCACCTGGGTCAGCAATCCGGTCGTGCCATTGTAGAGCTGCCAGGTGAAGGTCAGATTGGAGGCGCCATCGGCCAGCTTAGCAGTGTTTGGAGGACCGATTGTGATGTTCGCAACGTTGGCTGCTGGCGTGGTGAGGTTTCCGTTGCTGTCGAAAGCAAGTTTGCCGGCCGCAACCTGGACGGGATTCCCAGTGGCTCCAACATCGGCGGCCGGGATCGTGATGGTGTAGTTCCATGCGCCCGGACCGGTGTTGGTGTAAGTGAAGGTCAACACGTGGCTCGCGCCCAGCGAGTCGTACACCGTGATAGGAGTCGAAAAGGTGTCGCCGACGGCGGCTGCGGCATTCAAGTTTGTCGTCAGCTCGACATTGGTGGTAGCGGTTGGCGGGCTGATCGTTCCCGCGCCCAGCTGCAGCGGCACGACGCCCGTGCCGGTGTTCACGACACCATCGACTGCGGGATAACCAAGCACCTGCTGTCCCTCGCTGGTCACGAGAAAATCATTGGCATCCACGGAGAAGTCGCCGGCGCGCGTGTAGCTGACGACACCGCTGGTGTCCTGAACCGCGAAGAAGCCTGTGCCTTGAATCGCTACGTCGGTGGCCACGCCGGTAGCTTCAACGCTGCCCTGCGTGAACAGTGAAGGCATGGAACCGACCTGAGTGCCGGCTCCTAGCTGAATGGGATCACCCGAGCCGGTTGTTCCCAGGTTCTGGTAGAACAGGTCGCTGAACAGCACGACTTTGTCTTTGTAGCCGACCGTGTTCTGGTTAGCGAGGTTGTTGGCGATGGTCGACAACGCGGCGGATTCGGCGGTCAACCCGGAAAGTGGAATGGAAAAGTTAGGCATTAGAACACTCCTTCAATTTTGTGTTTAAGAAACGACGACGCGGCCTGCGCCAGATCTGGGACCGCGGCCTGGGCTGCCGAGGCTGCAGGAGAGAGACTCGCGGGCAACGGGCCGCGCGACGCTGGATTCGCCGCACCGGCCGTTGTTGCAGTTGGAGAGGCGTTGGCTACATGGCTGGCTGCGGCAGAGCCTGAACTGGAGCTTGCCCCGCCGGATGTGCCAATTACGGCTTGTTGCAACAGCTGATCAATTTGCGTCACCTCGCTGAGTTCACTGAACTGCGCCAGTTGGCTAACGAACTGGGTGGGATCCATTGGGCTGGTCGGGTCCTGGTTCTGCAGCTGCGCGACCAGCAACTGGAGGAACATGGTGTCCAGACCCTGCGAGGTGGGCATTCCCGACCCGTTCGTTGAGGTCGTGCCACTCGAAGCGCCTTGCGGAAGAATTGCGGTTGGCGTGATCACAAAAAGTTCTCCTTTACACGTGAATGCTGAGATGGCCCGTGTGCGGCCGGCCGGGCGAACCGTCGGTGGTGTCACTGGATTCACCATCGCGTGTTTCCGCTGGTGCGACGGAACCAACAGCCGCGGATTTAGAAGCAAAAGAACGCGGCTGGGAATCTCCTCCCGACGACAGATTGTTGGAAAAGGCAAAGCTCTGGTGAAAGTTCACCTGATTGAGCCGCAGATTCTGCTGTTGCAGGCTCTGGGCAATGCCCGGGAGTTCAGTTGAAAGCAGGGAGCGCAGGTCTCCCCGCTCGCTGCCGATCACAACTCCCACATCATTGGCATGGACTGTGGTGCGGACTTCGACGCCGCCAAATGCGGCCGTATTCATCTCGATGCGCATCTCCGACTGCGCTGCCTTGGAGACGATCTGCGCCATTTGCACCGGGCCTGTGGCAGGAGTGGCCGGTGATTGGGCAGCACTCGCGGCGTTTTGCGGCAAGTTTGTCGTGGTCGCCGAGCCGCTGGCGTCTGCCTTGTTCGCGGAGGCGGATGGCATCGGCAGGCTGGAATTCTGCGGGGCCGGAGGGCCCGCCGCTCCGCCAGCAGGAGCTGGAGCCGTCGGAGTTTGAGGCAAGGCCGCCTGCGCCTCGGCGGCGTCGGCCGCTGCAGCGGGCGAATTCTTGTGGGGGCTTTGGTCTGCGGCGTTCCCATTGGCGCCGTTTCCTGAAGAGGCCTTGTCCGAAGTTACGCTTGGCGCTGAATTGGTGGGCGAGACGGCACCGCTTGACGGCGATGAAGCGGGATTCGCTCTCCCGTTGGCCGGACTGATTCCTGCCCAAGATTGGGTCGCGCTTGCTGACAGCGCGTTGGAAGTCACTCCGGAATTCGACGGAACGGGAGATGCTGAACTGTGAGCTCCAGGGGCGGCGGCTGTGTTGTTCTGGCGCAGCTCTGAGGACAACAGATTCAGCGTCGCCGAAATGGACGTTTGCAGCGCGTTCAGAAACCCTGCTGCCGGTTCCAAGGTGGGTTTGGCCGGAGAGTCTGAAGTGATGGCCGCCTTGGGAGGCTGCGCGGTCAGCCCGGAATCGGCTGGCTGAGTCTTGACCGGCGCAACGAAAGCCTGCTTCGCCAGACTGAGAAGGTCGGCGGGAGTATTGTTTTGCGGCACCGCATTCTTAGCGAGCTGACCCGCCCATATAGCGGGTGTCGGCGAAGCTGCCGAAGAAGCAGTGCCCCCGCTCGATGGCGGAGAGTCGGTTGAGGTAGAGCTGGCAACGTCCGTCGAGTCCGTTGCAACCGAAGTGGTCAACGCGGCCATCGTGGCGGCGAACTCGCCTTCCTCTTGTGGCTCTAGTTTCAGGACTGCAGTTGGAACATTCGGAAAGCTGATGGGAACTTGTGAAGTGACGGCATCAGCCGACGGGTCCTCGCTGAAAGAGATGGCCGCTGCTTCATGCTGGGGAGGAGCCGTCGAGCTCGCGTTGCTTGCCACCAAGTCTGGAGAAGTTGCCGCTGCACTTGCCGCAGGGAGGGTCGCGAGCTCCGTCGGCGGAGAGGAAACTTTTTCCGGTTGTTCATTCGCGTGCACACCAGTTGCTCCCATGCTCACCGGCTGCGGAGCCTCGACCTGTGAGGTCGCGCCCAGAGTAACTTCTGGTATCAAGGGAATGGACGGGACCGGCAGCGAATCCGATACATCTCCGCTCTGGCTCGATAGGCCCAGTTTGCTAAGGCCCGATGTGCTCGGTAAGGGCCCAGTGGGCTGAGCCTGTAGCGCTTCGGAGAATACAGGCGGCGGTAGAAAAAACGCTAGGACTGGCAGTTGTACCGACGCTTGATTCGCGGAGTTCTTCGCACTCGGTGTGCCAGGCTTAGTGACCTTGTTGCAGAGTTGTTGCAAAAATGGGGCGACGGGAACTGCAGCCGAAGGACTCGCACTATCGCTCGCAGAGGTGAGCCGCGAGGCGCACATGGCGGCAAAGTCACCGGATGGGCTTGCAGCAGAGCCTGCGCGACCGGAGGATACCGGAAGCGAAGCTGTGCTTGCGTTCGTGATCGCGTTTTCGATAGCGAAGGTCACGGCAGGTTCTGAGCTGCGTCGCAGGCTCGTTCAAAAAGCATGCACCTTGCGCGCCAACCTTGCGGACGGGAAGGAGGAAAGAAAGGGTCATGGAATCAAGAGAATCCGAATTCTGCCGATCAGAGAGGCGATAGCTGGGAGTGTCGGCCTTGGGCAAGGCCTGCCCAGGCCTCGGCAGATTCTAGCCATGCCGCAGGTAGGCTTGCCGCAAAAGAAACAGATCGTCGAGCTGCCGCTGTTCCCGCCGGGCTCGACTGCGGTGGTATTCGGCCAGTTGGCGATTGCGCAGGCTTTCGAATGTTTCCCGCTCGCGCCGCGCCTGACGATAGACTGCCTGCTGCTTGTCGCGCAGCGCTTCCAGGCGCAGGATCTGCCGCTCGATCTCGCGGCGCTCGTTGTGCAGGGCCGCGTCGCAGAGCAGGGCAAAACGCAGTTCCGCCGCCGTCGTACCGGCATTCAGTTCCTGAGACTGGCGAGTGCGCATTTCTGCGATCCGATGGTCCACTTGCTCTAGGAGATGACGTGCCCGGGCCAAGTGCTGATTGGCTGCGCGCAGTCGGAGCTCCTCTTGATGTTCCAGACTTTGCCGGAAGTGAAACACCGCTTCGAGAGGAAAACGAAAGGCCATATTCTCAGCTGGGCAGGGCCAGCAGCCGCGCAACGGTATCGGCAAAGGTGGTGGCTTCGCCGGGTCTCTGTACTAGAAATCGGTGCAGCTCCGGGATCAATGCCAGCGCCTTGTCGAGCGTCGGATCGCTTCCCTTCTGGTAGGCCCCGATGCGAATGAGGTCTTCGGAAGCGGTGTAGGCGGCGAACAAGCGCCGGAGTTCATGAGCCCTCTGCAAATGCGGTGCGGAGCACACCGCCGGCATCAGACGGCTCACGCTGTCGAGAACTGCGATCGGCGGATAGTGGCTGCGCACCGCGAGCTTGCGGTCGAGCATGACGTGGCCATCGAGCAGGGCGCGGGCGCCATCGACCAGGGGGTCCTGCTCGTCATCGCCTTCCATCAGAACGGTGTAGAACGCTGTGATGCTGCCCTTGGCGAACCGGCCCGCACGCTCGATGAGCCGCGCCAGCATGGCAAAGCAGGACGGAGTGTAGCCTTTGGCCGTGGGCGGCTCGCCCGCGGCCAGCCCGATTTCGCGCTGCGCCATAGCCAGCCGAGTGATCGAATCGACGACCAGCAGAACGTTTCTGCCCTGGGCGCAGAAGTATTCCGCCACGGCGGTGGCAGCGAGCGCCGCCCGGATGCGCAGCAGCGGAGACTGGTCGGAAGTGGAAACGACGACCACAGCGCGCCGCCGGCCTTCTTCTCCCAAGGAGTTCTCCAGGAAGTCGCGCACCTCGCGTCCGCGTTCTCCCACCAGCCCGAGCACGGTGAGGTCGGCTCCAGTGTGGCGCGCCATCATGCCGATGAGCGTGCTTTTGCCCACGCCGCTCCCGCCGAAGATGCCGACCCGCTGTCCGCGGCCGCAAGTGAGGAAGGCATCCACGGCGCGAATGCCGCAGCTCAGCGGTTCCGAAATCGAGACGCGCTCGAGCGGCAGCGGCGCCGCTCCATCAAGGACGCGATATTCGCGAGCGCTGTAAGGCGGAAGCGAATCGAGAGGCTGGCCGCCGCCGTCGATTACGCGTCCCAGCATCTGGTCGCTCACCCGCAGCGAGGGCCGCTCTCCCCAGGTCACGACGCGGTCGCCATGACGCACGCCGCGCGGCAACTCAAGCGGCATAGCCAGCACCGTGGACCCGCGGAATCCGACAATCTCTCCGGGCAGCACCCGTCCTTGAGCATCGTGGATGTGGCAGATTTCTCCGACCGAGCAGAACGGACCTCGCGACTCGACCAACGGGCCAACCACCTGGGTGACGCGCCCTTGCCAGCGCAATGCCGAACAGGTTTCGAGACGCGCCAAGTAAGGCGCGAGCGATGCTCCCGCGCTCATTCGGCCGCTCCCGGACGCGCCGCCAGCAAATCCATCAAGCCTTGCTCGATCTCTTTGAGTTGCACTTCCAGCCCCACGATAGCCGTGCCCATCGAGGTTTCTAGAACGCAGCAGTCCGGTGGCTGGGACGCATCTTCGACAATTTCGGGAAGATCGGCGGGTTCGATGTGGGTCGTCAGATAGCGTTGCCAGCCGGCGGCGTTCTGGGGATGAACGCGCAAGCGGACGCCGGTCGCGCCGTCGATCTTCTCGAGCGCCACGCGCACGATTCCCGCCAGCAGCAAAGGATCGATTTGCGCTTCGCGATGCAGAATCTTGCGCGCGATGGCGAGCGCCAGCTGGACCACTTCGCCCTCGATTCTAGGAAAGTAAGCGGCCCGGTCGCGGGTAAACTGCGCGAGCGCCTCCGCCAAACTGGCCCGTTCGCGCGCCAGTTGTTCTTCGAAAACCTTGCGCGCCTCCGCCTGCCCTTCCGCGCGGCCCTCGGCACGTGCTTGGGCTTCGCGGGCCGCGGATTCGTCCAGACCAGCATCGGACCCCCAAAAGGAAAATGCGCCGGAGATGCCCTCGGCCAAGTTCCGGCGGGAGGCGCCCGGCGGAATCGAGGCGTAAGGGAAGGGCTGAACCTCGCGCAGAGTTTGGGCATCGTCGGGCGCGCTCTGAGCGGGCGACGGCTTAGGCGACGTACTCATCATCGGTCTCCGGCGTCAGCGAAATCTTGCCTTCTGCTTCCAGCTTGCGCGCCACCGCCACGGCTTCCAGTTGCGCTTTGTGAATCTCGCGCGATTTCACCGGCCCAAGCACGTCCATGTCCTCTTTGAGCATCTCGACGGCGCGCGAGGACATAGACTTGAAGATGTAGGTTTTCAGTTCTTCGCTGGCGCCGCGCAGAGCCGTGGCCAGGGTCTTTTTGTCCATCTGGCCAAGCAGTTCGCGGATGCCGGCTTCGGGCACGGTCAGCAGATCTTCGAAGGTAAACATCAGGTTGCGGATCGAGAGAGCGAGCTTGGGGTCTTCTTTTTCAATGCCTTCAAGAATGGTTTTGGCCACGTTGATGTCGAGCCGGTTCATGACATCGGCCACGCCGCGCAATCCGGCATACGCCCGGCGGCCCTGCTCGCCCAGCGCTTCCAGGCGCTTGTGCAGGACCTGAGCTACACGCTGCGCCATCTCGGGAGAAAATTGCCGCAACTGCGCCAGCCGCTTGAGGGCCTCGGCGCGCAGTTCCTCGGGCAATTTCATCAGCAGGGCGGAGGCTTGCTTGGCCTCAAGATGGGCGAGAATCAGCGCAATGGTCTGCGGGTGCTCTCCTTCGATGAACCGCGCCAGCTGCTGCGGGTCGGCCTTGCGCAACGTGTCCAGCCGCCCGGAATTCATCTCCGCCGCCTGCGGCACCTGGCGCAGCAGCTCTTTCGCTCCCTCCTCGCCGAAGGCCTTGACCAGCAGCTTATAGGCGTACTCCCTTCCTCCCTGAGCCAATGTGTCTCCGCTGGCCGCCAGGCGCTGAAACTCTTCGAGGACGCGAAGCGCGGTGTCGTTGTCCACGACCTTCAGGCGGCCAATCTCCTGCGTGATCTGGTCCACTTCGGTGGGCGACAGGTAGCGATAGATGGCGCTGGCTGCATCTTCCCCGAGAGTCACCAGCAGAATTGCGGCCTTGCGCAGGCCGGGCGGGGAGGCAGCGGCAGCGGTCACGAACGCTCCTCCCCGACCCAGTTCTGTACCAGGCGGCTGGCGCTTTCCGGTTCGGCCTTGACCTTCTCCGCCAGCAGGCGCTTGAGCTGGCTGGCGCGCTTGCCACCGTCTTCGACGCCAGTCTCTCCGCCGCCCAAGGCCCCGCCGCCCGCCGGTTGCGGAGCCAGCCGTCCCGCAACCCTGCCGGGCAGCTCACGGAAGGCGCTGAGAGCCTGCTTCTTCACCGGACGCAACACCAGCCAGTAGACGACCAGAAACAGCAGCGCGAGTCCCACATAACGCAGCGCCCAAGACCAGGGCTCAATCAGACGGCGCAAATGCTCGGTGCGAGCCGGCGGCGGAGGGGCTTCGACGGGAATCTCCTGAAACGACAGATTCTCGACCGCCAGCACATCGCCGCGCTGCGCGTCCACTCCGATGGCAGCCCGCGCTAGCTGTTCAATCTGCTTCATCTCGTCGGCCGTACGCTTGCGCCGCGTGCTCGAGCGCTTGCCCGCCTGCTCGCTGACTTCGACCGCGTCATCCACCAGCACCGCCGCCGCGATGCGCCGCACCCGCCCGGCTGGCTCCACGTTGTGGTGGAGAACCTTGCTCACGGCGTAGGTGGTTGAATCGGTGCGTGAGTTCGACTGTTCGGCGCCGGGTGAGGAAGCCGGAGGCGTGGTGCCGGATGGCACGTTTGAGGCCGTGCCCGGCACGCCCGCCGGCGCGCCGCCTGTCGAACTCTCCTCGGAATGCTCCTGCGTGAGCGTAGCGGGAGTCTTGGGATCGTAGGTCTCCTGGGTATCTTCGCTGGTGCCCAATTCGTACTCCACATGCACGCTGGCGCGGACATGGTCGGCACCCACTACGGGCTCGAGCGTGCGCACCAGGGTCTTGGCCAGTTCTTCGTCTGCGCCGAAGGCGCGGCCGCTGGCGCCATCGCGGTTGTGCAGCAACGGGGTGTTCGTGTCGGCGTCGACTACGGTGACGTTTTCCGGGCGCAGCCGGTCGACGGCGCTCGCCACCAGCTGCGGAATAGCCTGCTGCGCCTCGTCGGAAAGTCGGCCGCCGCGAGTCTTGACAATGACCGCAGCCTTGGCCTCGTGCTGTTGCTCGGTGAATAGCGATTCTTCCGGCATCACCAGGTGCACGCGCACCGCTTCGACCTCGCTCAGAGTGGCGAGGGTGCGCTCCAGTTCGCCTTCGAGGGCGCGCTGGTAGTTGACCTTTTCGGTGAAATCCGATCCCGCCCAGTTGGGTGTGTCGAACAGTTCAAATCCCAGACGGGCGCCGCGGGGCAGCCCTGCGGCCGCGGTTTCCAGCCGCGCAGCGTCGAGCTTGTCCTCGGGCACCAGCAGGCTTCCGCCGTCGGCAGAAACCTGGTGAGGAATATTTTTCGCCGCCAGACGGCTGGCCAGGTTCTGCGCTTCTTCGGCCCGCAGCCCCGAGTATAGGGTTACGTACTTGGGCTGCCCCAGGAGCACGACAAAGACCCAGAGCGTGGCGCCGATCGCGACCGCGCCGCCGGCCAGCAAAAGGCGCTGGTTCAGGGTCAGTCCCTGAAAGAACTGTCCCAGACGGTGGAGGAAGTCATCCGCCGATGTCGCTTTGTCAGCCATTCTCGTCGCCCGCGCGTGTCAGGCTTCAACCGCTCTCGGACCGGGGCCAGCTCGTGCCGCTGAGGCCCGCCCCGCTTAGAACTGCATGCGCGAAATCTCCTCGTAGGCGGAGACGATTTTGTTGCGCACCTGCATCATCAACTGAAAACTCAGGTCGGCCTTCTCGACCGCGATCAGAGCACTGTGCACGTCGGCGCCGTCTCCGGTGAGGACTCCAGCCACTTTGGCTTCCGCCTGGCCTTCCAGTTGCTGGGCGTCGTCCATGGCGCTGTGGAGGACCTCGCGAAACCCCGGTGCCGCCTCACTCGAAGAAGCAAGCGCAGCGGCGTCGATTTCCGCCGGAAGAATGCGCAGCGAAGATATCGCGTTCATGTCGTCGTCTCCCGCATCGCCGGACCTCAGCTCAAAATCTCGAGCGACTGCTGGATCATGCTCTTGGCCGCCTGTACAGCCGCAACATTCAACTGGTAGGCGCGCACCGCGCTCAGCAGATCGGTCATCTCCATCAGCGGATTCACGTTGGGATAAGTCACATAGCCCGAGCTGTCGGCGTCCGGGTGTCCCGGCTCGTAGCGCCGCGGCAAAGGCGAGGCATCGGGGACAATCCGGTCGACGCGCACGCCTTCGGCGGCGGCATGATGCAACCCGGCCAATAGCAACGGGAATCGCAGCATGGGCCGGGCGCGAAACACGACCAACTGCCGGCGGTAAGCTCCGCCCTGGGGGGTGCGCGTGGTTTCCGCGTTCGCCATGTTGGCCGAGACTACCTCAGCCCGCCAGCGCTCGGCGCCGAGCGCCGAGCCTGAGACTTCGAGCATGCCAAAAAGGTTCATGACGACGAGCCTCCTCCGGAATTGATGGCGA
>Ga0187771_10001409_pt1 | contig 16016 bp, 16 predicted proteins | sample 0116_SJ02_MP15_1_FD_133139 | JGI IMG/M metagenome (GOLD analysis project Ga0187771, IMG submission 133139) | Tropical peat soil microbial communities from peatlands in Department of Meta, Colombia - 0116_SJ02_MP15_10_MG | ecosystem: Environmental > Terrestrial > Soil > Wetlands > Peat | place...
ACCCATACCCCTTCCGACCCGTCGGGAGGCGCTTAAAACGCGTTTAAACGCGAAAGTTTTTTGCGACAGTTTTAAGAACTTCGATCGATTTGATTTGGTGGGATTTACTGACAAATTCGGCGCGCATTTTGCAAGGCGAAAATGGGGCGAATTTTGGCACGTCAGGACGGGTGCGGATTGATTTTTTCGTGGATGGATGCCGTGGCGGAAGGCTTGCTGGACGCAGCGCGCATGGGGAGTCAGCGCCAGTAAACCCGCGCTCATGCACGAATTCAGATGCCTCGGGCTATTTTCAGCCAAGCGCAAGCGTGAGCGCAGGGCCAGCCGCGCTGACGCAGATGCATCGCCAAGCGGACCTGCCCACAAAAGGGAAACTGACCCACTACCCACCGCCCAGTTTCCGCCGTAAGCTGCTAATCTGGGATTTGACAATCTGTCGGGATTCGAGGTGATATTCGTTGGCAGAAGTACAACTCCATGAAGGCGAGAGCCTGGAGAGCGCGCTGAAGCGGTTCAAGCGCAAGGTCCTGCAAGAGGACATTATTAAGGACATCAAGAGTCACACGTTCTACCTGAAGCCCGGCCAGAAGAAGCGGGTGAAATCGGCGCTGGCGCGCAAGAGGGCTCGCAAGAAGAGGTCGCGGGACAGCGCAGCCGAGCAGGGGCGCGGTTAGGTCCGTTTCGGAATCGCGTAATTTGAGGCGTCGCCGGTCGTGGACTGGCGGCGCTTTTTCCTTTTTACACTGCTCCGTGTCCAGCGTAATGGACGAGGAATTTGAATCCCCATGCTGACGGCCGGGGTTATGCGTATTTCGTCGCCAGCCTCGCGGCTGGGGGTTGGATTCCGACTGCCCACCGGAGGGACGCTGCCGAACGGGTGGGTGATCCGCCCCTTTGGACGCCGTTAACGCCCACGTTTCCAGTATGATAACTGCGGCTTGACAGGAACTTCCCGGGGCGGTGATAATACATTCAGGACCAAAGTGGTCTGGGAGGACCGATCCGGTCTGGAAGGACTGTACCGGTCCGGGAACGAGACTGTGAGGCTGGTCCATGGATGGAAGTGAAGTTGGGCTGTCATAGATGTTGAAATTGACGAAAAAAGCGGATTACGGATTGATCGCCCTCCGGCATTTGGCGCTGGCGGCGCACACTCCCAGGGGCAACGCGTCGGCGAAGGATATCGCCGAGGCGTATGGAATTCCGCTGCCGCTGCTATCGAAAGTTTTGCAGAAGCTGGCCAAGGGCGGTCTGCTTGCCTCCGAGCAAGGGACGAACGGAGGCTACCGGCTGGCACGCGATGCTGCGAGCATTTCGGCGCTTGAGGCCATCCGCACGATCGACGGTCCGATCATTCTGACGCAGTGCTTCACCGAGCATACAGGCTGCGATCAGAGCCAGTTGTGCCCGGTACGCGAGCCTCTGCGCAAGGTGCATGAGGGAATCCTGGGGCTGCTGGCCAACATCTCATTAGCGGACCTGTCGACCGACGACATGCCGGTGCCGATGCACCGGCCCATGCTTTCCACAATTCAAATGAGGCCCGGCGGGCCTGCGAGTTCCTAACATGAAACTGCCGATTTACATGGACAACCACGCCACGACGCCCGTGGATCCTCGCGTATTCAAGGCGATGACGCCGTACCTGACGAACGTGTTCGGCAACGCGGCGAGCCGCAATCACAGCTTCGGCTGGGAAGCGGAGGAAGCGGTCGACCGGGCGCGCAAACAGGTGGCGGATCTGATCGGCGCGACGCCGAAGGAAATCGTGTTCACCAGCGGCGCCACCGAATCCGACAACCTGGCGCTTAAGGGCGTGGCGCAGATGTACGCCGAAAAGGGCAACCACATCATCACGGCGGCGACGGAACACAAGGCGATTCTCGACACCTGCAAACGCCTGGAGAAGGAAGGTTACCGGGTGACCTATCTGCCGGTGCAGCAGAACGGGCTGGTGGATGTCGACCAGTTGAAGGCGGCGATTACCGATAAGACGATCCTGATCAGCGTCATGCACGCCAACAATGAAATCGGCGTGCTGCAGCCGGTGCGCGAGATCGGCAGGATCGCCCACGAGAACGGCGTGCTGTTCCATAGCGACGGCACGCAGGCGGTGGGCAAGGTTCCGGTGAACGTGCTTGCGGACAACATCGACCTGCTTTCGATCAGCGCGCATAAGATGTACGGGCCGAAAGGCGTGGGCGCGTTGTATGTGCGGCGGCGCAATCCGCGCGTGCAGTTGACGGCGCAGATGGATGGAGGCGGCCACGAGCGTGGGATGCGCTCGGGAACGCTGAACGTGCCGGGAATCGTCGGGCTGGGCGAGGCGTGCGGGATCGCGCAGACGGAAATGGCGGAAGAAGCGAAGCGATTGAGCTACCTGCGCGACAAGCTGAAGGACCGGCTGCTGGCGTCGCTCGACGAGGTGTACATCAACGGCACGATGGAGCACCGGCTGCCGAATAATCTCAACATCAGCTTCGCCTACGTCGAGGGCGAATCGCTGTTGATGGGCATCAACGACGTGGCGGTGTCGAGCGGTTCGGCGTGCACGTCAGCGACGCTGGAGCCGAGCTACGTGCTGAAGGCGCTGGGGGCGGGCGACGATCTGGCGCATTCGTCGATCCGATTCGGGTTGGGGCGGTTCAACACCGAGGAAGAAGTGGATTACGTGGCGGAAAAGGTGATCGACGTGGTGAAAAAGCTGCGCGAGCTTTCCCCGCTCTACGAAATGTTCAAGGAAGGCGTGGATCTGACCAAGGTCCAGTGGACCGCGCATTAAGGCAGGAGAGGCCAAGGAGCTTTTATGTACTCGAACAAGGTGATTGATCACTACAACAATCCGCGCAACGTGGGGACGCTCGACAAAAACGACCCGAACGTGGGCACGGGGATGGTGGGCGCGCCGGAGTGCGGCGACGTGATGAAGCTGCAGGTGAAGGTGAACCCGGAGACGGGCGTCATCGAGGACGCCAAGTTCAAGACGTTCGGCTGCGGCAGCGCCATCGCGAGCTCGTCGCTGGCCACCGAGTGGCTGCGCGGCAAGACGGTCGAGGAAGCGTTGGCGATTAAGAACACGGATATCGTCAATGAGCTGAGCCTGCCTCCGGTGAAGATCCACTGCTCGGTGCTGGCCGAGGACGCGATTAAGGCGGCGATTGAAAACTACAAGAGCAAGTCGCGCCCACGGGTCCCCGAGCAGGCGCACGTGTAGGAAAGGAAATGATCACGGTCACACCCAAGGCGGTTCAGAAGATTCACACCGCGTTCGTGAAGCAAGGCGTGAAGGGAGGGCTGCGCCTGGGCGTGCTGGGCGGAGGCTGTTCGGGCTTGAGCTATCAATTCAAGTTCGACCCGAAGCCGCGGCCGACCGATCAGGTGCTGACGTTTCCGCTGGAGGGCGCCGATCCGGTGCAGGTGTTCATTGATCCGAAGAGCATGCTGTATCTGGACGGCATGACGCTGGATTGGAAAGATTCGCTGATTCACTCGGGCTTCGTCTTCGATAATCCGCACGCTAAGAAGAGCTGCGGCTGCGGATCGTCGTTTGCGGCGTAACGGCCGTGCGGTCCGCGGCCGCGCCGCGCTGCCTCCGTCTTCCTTTTCGTCATGCGATACTACGACGCGCTCGGCCTTGCTCCCAAGCTTTCTTTGGACGCCGAGGATCTGAAAAAACGCTTCTATGAGCGCAGCCGGGAGTGGCATCCCGACCGCTTCAGCCGGCGCGGCGCGGACGAGCAGAAAAAGGCCCTGGAGATGACGGCGGTGCTCAACGACGCGTTCCGCACGCTGCGCGATCCGGTGAGCCGCGCGGAATACTTTCTGGAACAGCGCCACATGCCGCCGACGAAAAATCCGCCGCCGGAGCTGCTCGAGGAAGTGTTCGAGCTGAATATGGCGCTCGAAGAATTACGCGGCGGCGAGGAATCGGCGCGGGAGCAACTGGGCGAAGCGCGGGAGCGGTTTCAAAAAATGCGCGCGGAGATGGACGAGGGGCTGGAGGCGCTGTTCGCGCGCTTCGACGGGGCGCATGGGGAGGAAACGGCGCGCGAGACGCTCGCGGAGATCCGCGCGGCGCTCGACCGGCGCCGCTACGTGTCCAACCTGCTGCGCGACGTAAACAAGGAACTGGACAAGCAGCCAGACAAGGAACGGAATGTCCACCTTTCAAATTGATTTCGGCACAGAGGCCGAACGCGCGGCCTCGAGCCCCGCGAGCAAGATTGTCGGCATCGATCTCGGAACAACCAATAGCCTGGTCGCGGTGATGGAGCTGACCGGGCCGCGCATCCTGGGCGGAATCGTGCCGAGCGTGGTTTCCGTGACGAAGACAGGGGCGGTGGTCGCCGGGCGCGACGCACGAGAGCTGCTGGTGACGCAGCCGGAATCGACCGTGTACTCGGTAAAGCGGCTGATGGGGCGCGGGCTCGCCGATGTACAGGAAGAGCTGAGATTGTTTCCGTTCCGGCTGGCCGGGGGAAGCGATTCGGTGCTGCGGCTCAAGCTCGGGGAACGCATCATGACACCGCCGGAGGTTTCCGCACACATTCTGCGCAAGCTCAAAAGCGACGCCGAGGACGAACTCGGCGAGCCCGTGACGCAAGCGGTGATCACGGTTCCGGCTTATTTCAACGACGCGCAGAGGCAGGCCACCAAGGACGCCGGGCGGATCGCCGGCCTGGAAGTGCTGCGGCTGGTGAATGAGCCGACGGCGGCGGCGCTGGCCTACGGGCTCGACAAGCGCAAGGAAGGCGTGATCGCCGTCTACGATTTCGGCGGAGGTACGTTCGATATCTCGATTCTGCGGCTGCACGAAGGCATTTTCGAAGTGCTGGCGACCAACGGCGATACGCATCTGGGCGGCGACGATATCGACAATCTGCTGCTGCATATCGCGCTGGAAGATATCCAGACCGAGTGGGGCGCCGACATTTCCGCCGACAGCACGGCCGTGCAGTTGCTGCGCCGCGCGGTGATCCAGGCCAAGGAAACGCTCTCGTTCGTGCCGGAAGCGATGATCGATTTGGAGTACGCGGGCAAGCGCTACCAGCGCGAGATTAACGTCGCGCTGTTCGACAGGCTGATTCAGCCGATCGTGGAGCGGACGCTGGCGCCGTGCCGCGCGTGCCTAGAGGACGCCGGCGTCAGCGTGGATGAGATCGACGAAGTGGTGATGGTCGGCGGATCGACGCGCATTCCTCTGGTGCGCGCGGAAGTGGAGAAATTGTTCCGGCGGCGTCCGCACACGGAGTTGAATCCGGACGAAGTGGTCGCGCTGGGCGCGGCGGTGCAGGCGGGCATCCTCGGTGGCGAGGTGGAAGACAAGCTGTTGCTCGACGTCACGCCGCTTTCATTGGGGATCGAGACGATGGGCGGGCTGGTGTCGAAGCTGATTCATCGCAATTCGACGATTCCGGCGTCGGCGACGGAAGTGTTCACCACGGCCGTGGACGGGCAGAAGAACGTCCTGATTCATGTCGTGCAGGGCGAGCGCGAATTGGTGAAGGACTGCCGGAGCCTGGCGCGCTTCGACTTGAAGGACATTCCTCCGCAGACGGCGGGCATGGCGCGAATCGAGGTGCGTTTTCTGATCGACGCCAACGGGATCTTGAACGTCACCGCACACGATCTGCGCGGCGGCAAAGAGCAAAGCGTCGAGGTGAAGCCGTCCTACGGCCTGACGGACGAGCAGGTCGAGGCGATGATCGTGGAATCGTTTACGCAGGCCGAGGCGGATTTCAAGGAGAGGCAGGTGCGCGAGGCGCGCGTGGAAGCCGACGGCATGCTGGCCGCGACGGAGAAAGCGCGCCACAGCAGGGCGTACGAGGAGCTTTCTGACGGGGCGCGCGCAGCGATCGACCAGGCGATCAATGAGCTCCTGGTTGTATATCACGGCGACGACCATTTGCTGATCCGCGCCAAGATCGAACAACTGGACGAGGCGACAAGGACACTGGCGGAGAATATCATGAATACGGCGGTGCGCGGCGTGCTGAAAGGCACGCAGCTTTAGAAGCCGCCGGAGGAATCATTATGCCGAATCTCACCTGGAACGATTTAGAGGACATCGCTCTGGCCCTCTACGACAAGTTTCCCGATCAGGACCCTTCTTTCATCCGCTTCACGGATTTGCATCAGTGGATCACGGAGCTCGAAGGGTTCAGCGACGATCCGAAGAAATCCAACGAAGCGAAGCTGGAAGCCATTCAGATGGCGTGGATCGACGAATACAGGGATAACCGGGCGTGACGCGGCGATTTCGAGTCCTTGCGGGCGCGCTGGCCATTGGCGCCCTGTGGACTGCGGCGTACCTTCCTGCTCCACTCGCCGCCCAGCAGAGGGCGCGAACAAAGAGCGCGGCGCGGGCCACGGCCTCCGAACCCGTCGGCATCACGCCGGAGATGCGCATCGTCGCCGCGCACATCACGGCGAACGCGCTGCGCGGACATGTTTCGTTCCTGGCGTCGGATCTGCTCGAAGGGCGCGACACGCCTTCGCGCGGGCTCAACATCGCGGCTGAATATATCGCGTCGCAATTCCGGCGGATGGGACTGGAGCCGGCCACGGGCGACAGCTTTTACCAAGCAGTTCCGATTCCCATACATAAGCCGAAAGGCGGCGATGCAGCCGACAATGCGACCGCGGGGACGGCGAACAACGTGGCGGGGATTCTGCGCGGATCGGATCCGGCGCTAAAGGATACTTATGTGGTCGTCAGCGCGCACTACGATCACACGGGCCTGGCGGCTTCCGGAGAAGATCGGGTTTTCCACGGAGCCAATGACGACGCGAGCGGCGTAGCGTCCGTGCTGGAAGTGGCGAATGCACTGGCTTCGCTGCATCCAAGGCCGAAACGCAGCGTGCTGGTGATCCTGTTTTGCGGCGAAGAGAAGGGATTGGTAGGATCGCGCTTCTATGCAAGCCATCCGCTGGAGCCGCTCGATCACACGATCGCGCAGATCAATATGGAGCAGATGGGCCGCACCGATAGCCCGGAGGGTCCGCATCTGAACATGATGAACGTCACGGGATTCGATTTTTCCACGATTCCGGCGTTGTTGGCGGATTCGGGGCGGCGCGTGCAGATCGCGGTGATCAAAGACGCGCAGGCGAGCGAAGCGTATTTCCGGCGATCGGACAATGGCCCTCTGGCCGAAGCGGGAATTCCGGCGCACACGGTAAGCGTGACCTACGAGTTTCCGGATTATCACGCGGTGGGCGACGAGTGGCAGAAGCTGGATTACGACAACATGGCGCACGTGGATCAGGCGGTAGGCATCGCGATGCTGCGGCTGGCGTCGGCGGTTACTCCGCCGAAGTGGATGGAAAGCAATCCGGGCGCGATGAAATTCGCCGAGGCGGCGAAAAAGCTGCATCCATAACGGAGTTCATGGTTCGGCCTCCGCTGTTTACGGCGCGGCACGCTGCTTCAGAAAAGCCTCGTCACGCGCTTTGGCTACGGGATTGGGGCTCGGCCGCTTTTGAGGACTAATTCGCGAAAGCGTTCAGCAAGCGGCGCAAGTTCCTCCACCGTCCCGCGCCATTTGCGCCGCCAGTTCGGATGCTGCCACGTGCTGCCGGGCAGATTCTGCTGCTCGGTCTCGCCGGAGAGATCCTCGTAGTTGATGATCGCCAGCAGGCACGGCGTGGCGAGGATGAAGCCCAGCGGATCGCCCGCGAAGCCGGCCGTTTCCAGCGAGTGATGCAAGCGGCGGACTTCGTCTTCGCGCGCGGCTCGTTGCGAGCGGTAAATATCTTCATCGATGAGTCCCGCGGCTTGGCGCGCTTCGATGTCGCGGGCCTGCATGAATCCGGCGAGAGTGGGCAGATCGTGCGTCGTAGCGGAAGCGAGCGCCCGCACAGGATATTGACCGGGCGGCTTGAAATTTCCCTCGAAATCTTTTTCAAACCACAGCAAGCGATAGCCGAGCACGCCCGCTTCGGCGAGCGCCGCGCGCACTTCACCGGTGACGGTGCCGAGATCCTCGCCGACGACTCCGAAATCGCCACGCACGCTCTCGAGCGCGAGGATTCCGACCAGATCGCTCGCGTAGTCGCGCACGTAGGTGCCTTCGCTCGCAGGATAGGCCTCGGGAATCCAGAACAGGCGGAAGAAACGCATGACGTGGTCGATGCGCAGCGCTCCGCCGGCATGCGCGGCGCGGCGGATGGATTGCGCGAACAGACGGTATCCGTCGCGGCGATGCGCGTCGCGGTCGGGAGGAGGAAACCCCCAGTCCTGGCCATGCGGAGCGAGATCGTCGGGCGGCGCGCCGACGCGGCAATGTGTGGAATAGAACGGCCGGTTGGCCCACAGGTCGCAGCCGTAGCGATCGGTGGCAAGCGCGAGATCGTGATAAATACCGATCTCCATGCCTTTGGCCTTCGCGTAGGCTTGCGCTTCGGCCGATTGGAGGCATAACTGCCATTGCAGGAACTGAAAAAAACGCAGCCGATGGCGATGGGTTTCGGCGAAGCCGCGCACGGCATCGGAGCGGGGATCGCGATATGGCTCGGGCCAGTCGGTCCACAGCCAGACGCGCGGATCGCGTGCGTGGATGTGTTCGTAGAGTGCGCAGTAAGTCGCGTAATCTTCCAGCGGGCTCCCCTCGGCCTCGATGAACTGTTCGAATTCGGCGGATGCGGGAAAGTTTTCGAAGATCTCACCGAGCACAGCGAGCTTCAGCCGCGCGATCCGTTCATATTCGACGAATTCGCTGGCGCGGAGCGCTTCGATCTGCGCGCGGATTTCCGAAGTGTAAGCGATCTCCTGGCCGGCGGCCTCGGCGACGCGCTCCACGTCAAGATAGATGAAGTTGCGATAGAAGGCGCATTCCGGAAGATAGGGACTGACATTGTACGGCTCGCGATTGGCGATGGCGTGCAGCGGGTTCAGCCCCAGGAAGGCCGCGCCGGCGGGAGCAAACGCATCGACGATGGCGCGGAGGTCGGTGAAATCGCCGCATCCCCAGTTGCGCGAGGATCGGACGCCGTAGAGGCTGAGTCCGAAGCCGGCCCGGCGGCGATCGACGCTTTTGGCGCGGTGCGGGCAGACGATAAAACGGGCTTCGGCGAGCGTAGCGAGCTGCGGCACCCGCATCGCCAGGATGCGCAGGCGATGGTAGCCAAGACGCAGAGCGGGCAGAGGCAGGCGCTTGACGGCCGGATCGGACGCGCCGGAATTCGCATCCCAGGGAGCGAGTTCGGGCAGCCAATACCAGTGGTGCTCGAGTTCCCCGCCTTCCCATTCGATTTCGAGCTTAATGGTCGCGCCTCCGATGGCCGAGGGAGGACGCAAGGCGATGGCGTCGGCGTCGTCGCGGACCACGAGGACGGGGTCGATCACGCGGGAGGCGCTTGCAGTGCGCTCGGCTTCCAAGGCGCGCTCCAGATCGGCGTCGGTGACGGCGGAAACGCCGAGCGCTTCGAGCAGCGCGCGCGTGACGGCGTCGCTGGCCTGATGGACGCGGCCGAAGACGTCCGTGTATTCAAGCTCGATGCCGTGCGCGGCCGCCGCGCGATCCAGAAGCCGTCCGCCGCTTCCCATCTATTTAGTGTACCGGCGGGTCAGTGTACCGGCGGGCTAGTTCCTCGGGCCGGTCAGGTTTTCGGTTCGGGGACACAGGGGCGAAGGCGCAGGGCGAGAAAGCCCAGCCACAGCAGGAGCGCAAGCAGCGGATCAGAGATTTCGGGAACATGCGAAGGAATGCGCGTTTGCAGCGCTTCGATGGCGGCGAGCACGGCGGCGACCAGAAACGCGGCACGCGGCAATCCGACGCCGGAACGGTGCAGCAGCCAGATCGATGCTCCGTATTGAAATAACTTCCTGAGCAGCGTCAGGACGCCGCTCTCGGGCGAAGCAGCCAGCAGACCCGCGAAGGGGATCCACGCGAATGGCTGCGGGGAATCGGAGAAATGAAACGGCGCGAGGCCGCGGAGAGCGACAGCAACGATCAGCGTGATCGCGGACCAGCGGTCCGCTTTCGCATGGGTGCTCGTTGCAGAAAACAGCACCAGGGCGAAGATGGCTCCGAGCAGGTCGGCAGGGGCGGGATTGCGATCCACGATTGCGATTTGCACCGGGATCGCGAACATGAATGCGACTAGCCACACGGCCGGCCGCCGGGCTCCGGCGGCCACGAGCAATCGGCCCACGGCCAGCCATTCGGCCGCGGCCAGCAGCGTGGCGACGGGACTGATCCAGGAGGCATGTACGAAAGCGAGAAGCTTCGCTCGCCAAACTAGGAGCGCGATCACGGGGAAAACCGGGAACACGAGGAAGAAGAACCAGCAGAACAACAGCGCAACGGCGTTGCGGTCGCGCAAACGGAATTCAGGGCCGGTCACGGGAAGGTTGGCGATCAGGGCGAAAGCGAATCCCGCGAACACGCCGAGCGCGGAGCCGACGGTGTTGGTGATGAGATCGACGGTACTGCAGTTGCGCTGCGGCGTAAAAAGCTGCGTCATTTCGATGGCGCCGGAGAGCGTGGCGCCAAGCACGACGGGTCCGGCGATTTCGAGAAGCGTGGACCGGAAGCGGCGGAAGGCGAGATGGGCGGACATCCCCAGAGGAATGTAGATGGCAATGTTGACGGCGACGTCGGCAAGCAACCTCCGCGGCGTGCTATGGACATCCCAGGAGTGAAACAGGAGATAAAGCGGACTGGCGGAAAGATGGCGCCCCTCGAAGGTCCAAGGATAAAGCGACCCGTAGACGATCAGGACGATGACGGCGATGAGAATTCCCAACAGAGCTTTTATCGTAGCGTGGGGCTGGCGGCAGCCGCACTGCGGCCCCGTCGAATCCCTCGCGTGAGATAATGGGGGGCGTGGAAGCGGAACCCAAATTTCACCTGAGCCAGCCGCCGGAACTGTTCGCCCGCGTCGACGAAGAGCCGGAGCCCGATCCGTTCGGCGAGAACCTGATTCTGACGACCATCGACAAGGCCGTCAACTGGGGACGCAAGAACGCCATATGGCCAATGAGCTTCGGCCTGGCGTGCTGCGCGATCGAGATGATGTCGATGATCGGCTCGCGCTTCGACATTTCACGCTTCGGCGCCGAGGTGATGCGCGGATCGCCGCGGCAGTCGGACTTGATGATCATCGCCGGACGCGTGTCGAATAAGATGGCTCCGGTGATCCGGCGTTTGTATGAACAAATGCCGGAGCCGAAGTGGGTGATCTCGATGGGCGCCTGTGCCACTTCGACGGGCGTGTTTTCCAACTACGCGCTGGTGCCGGTGAACCAGGTAATTCCGGTGGACGTGTACGTTCCGGGATGCCCGCCGCGTCCCGAGCAGTTGATTTACGCGATCACACTTCTACAGAAGAAGATCGAGCAGGACACGCACGTCGGTGCGAAGCTGCTGAATCTGGCGTAAACGGGCAAAAACCTTCACACTTTTCCGCCGCTGGCCGATGAGCTCCGCAGGAGAAAGGGTCGGCTCTTTCCTCGAGCGGCGATATGGATCTTTCGTAAATGAACAGTTTGGCCGCCCGCGCGGCAACAAGTCAGGCGTTGTCTGAGCCGGCCAGTGCGGATCGACGGGCGTTGATTCAAGCAGTGCGGTCGGTCGATACAGCTGGATTATTCGGCGCGGATAAGGAACTGACCTTTGTCAGGGATTTCGCAACGCAAACGACGGTAGCCCGGATTATCGACAAGGAAACGGGCGACGTCGTCGCGCAGGTTCCACCTGAAGATATCCTGCAAATGGCCGAAGAGGTGAACGGAAGCTAGACGCGTCCGTCACCATGACTCACTCCGTCCACGTTCACTACCGCGATGCGGGGATCCTCAGCGCGGATCCGTTACAGTTGGTGCAGATGCTTTACCAGGCGGCGACCGAGTCGGTCGCCGCGGCCCGCCGCCACGTCCGTGCGGCCAATATCCAGGAGCGTTCCAAGGCAATTATGCGCGCCTGGGAGATCATCAACGAGCTGCGCGTATCGCTCGATCACTCCGTCGGAGGCGAGATCAGCCGGAACCTGGCGGCGTTGTACGCTTACATGCAGAGGCGGCTGCTCGAAGCCAACGCCGCGCAGATCGAGCTGCCGCTGGCGGAGGTGGAAAAGCTGCTTTCGACGTTGCTTGAAGGATGGGCCAGTGCGGCGGCGCCGGCTCGGGCCGCGCAGAATGGGACCGAGGAGGAGCATACGGCGGAATATACGCCGATCACTTGCGCGTACTAACCTTGCCGGGCAGACGAAGCTCATAGGCAAGAGCGCCGTGTCGGGAGCGATCTAGGGCCAGCTCGCGGATACTTAAGCGGGTTTAGGGCGAATTTTCAGGGATTCTCCGGCAGACGCGACGTCATGTTCCCGTTAGGATAAGGAAGGGACAAGCATGACGGAGCCAGCGGCCATCGATATCCGGGATCTGCGCAAGATTTACGGAGACAAGGCCGCGGTGGACGGTTTGAGCCTGCGGGTCCCCCAGGGCTGCTTTTTCGGCTTTCTGGGCCCCAACGGCGCGGGTAAAACCACGACGATCAAGATGCTGATGGGGCTCGCGCAGCCCACCTCGGGCACCGTCGAACTGCTGGGTCACGCGATGCCGGAAGGGGCGCTGGAGGTAAAGAAACAAATCGGACTGGTGCCCGACGAATCGCTGCTCTTCGATCATTTAACAGGCGGCGAGTACATCGAGTTCGCGGGCCGCATCTACGGGCTGGACCGCGAGACCGTGCGCGCGCGCGTGCCGGAGCTGCTGGATCTGTTCGAGCTCGACGAAGCCCCGCGTAAGCTGATCGCCGAGTATTCCAAGGGCATGCGCAAGCGCGTGGCCATGGCAGCCGCGCTGATTCACCGTCCCCGCCTGTTTCTAATGGACGAGCCTTTCGAAGGCGTGGACGCGGTGGGCGCGCGGCTGATGAAGGAGATCCTGCTCGAGCAGGTGCGCCGCGGAGCCACGATTTTCCTCACCTCGCACGTGCTCGAAGTGGTGGAGCGGTTGTGCGACCGCGTGGCCATCATTCACGAGGGGCGGCTGGTGACAGAGGCCAGCATGCAGGAGCTGCGCCACGGCGCCGAATCGCTGGAGGATGCCTTCGTGCGCGCAGTGGGCGTGGGGCGCGGAGATACGCTCGCATGGCTGTAGGGAAACCCCAAGCGGGAGTGTGAATGCCGGTCGCGACCGCCATCCTGTGGGCGCAATGGAGGACGCTGCGCAATCATCGCGGGCGCCGGGGCGGCAGGCTCTGGACCACGCTAGTCAGCGCGGTCTGGTACGGCGGCTGGCTGCTCGCCTCGCTCGCCCTGGCGCGGATTTTCAGCGAATCCGAAAACACGACGCTGATCCATAACGTACTGCCGGCGGCGCTGCTGCTGCTGCTGCTGTACTGGCAGGTGATTCCGCTCATGATGGCGACCACGGGGGCGTCCCTGGAATTGCGTAAATTGCGCGCCTATCCCATTCCGGATGGGCAATTGTTCTGGATCGAAGCGCTGCTGCGGATCACCTCCGGTGTGGAAATGATCCTGCTGCTCGCGGGCATGGCGGCCGGAGCGCTATGCAACGCCAATTTTCCGAAGTGGTCGTGGATTCCCATTGCCGGCTACATTCTTTTCAATCTGCTGCTGGCGATCGGCATGCGTGACCTGATGGCGCGTATGCTGGCGCGCAAGCGGGTACGGGAGGCAAGCTTTTTGTTCCTCGCGTTGTGCGCCACGCTGCCGCAACTGCTGCTCACGCGGCACATGCCCGGAGGCTTCCGGATTTTGCAGGCATTCGGCGGCGAATCCTGGAGGGGATGGCCGTGGGCGGCCGCGGCGCGGCTGATGGGCAGCGACGGCGCAGCGCTCAACATGGCGGTACTCACGGCCTGGATCGCGGGGGCCGCAGTGTTCGCGCGATGGCAGTTTTCGCGCGCCTTGATCTTCGATGACCAGGCAGCCGCAGCCGCGGTTCGTGCTTCGGCGCCGCGCGCGGGATTGCTGGAGCGGTTCTATTGCTTGCCCTCGGCGATTCTGCCCGATCCGCTCGGCATTTTGATCGAGAAGGAGTTTCGATTCCTGCTGCGGTGCTCGCGCTTCCGCCTGGTATTCCTGATGGGCTTCACGTTCGGATTGCTGATCTGGCTGCCGATGGCGCTGGGCTACGGAGGCCACCGGATGAACGCGTACGCGGGCTTTGGCGGCCTTCCTTTCCTGGCGCGTAATTATCTGACGGTGGTGAGCGTATATTCGGTCCTGCTGCTGAGCGAAACGTGCTTCTGGAATGTGTTCGGATTCGACCGCTCGGCCGCGCAGTTTTATTTTCTGGCGCCGGTTTCCTTCGCCAAAGTGCTGGTCGCCAAAAACCTGACGTCGTTGTTTTTCGTCGGCGCCGAGATTTCAGCCGTGACGCTGGTGTGCGCCGCTTTACGGTTGCCGATGAGCGCGGAGAAAATGGCGGAGGCGGCCGCGGCGGCCGCGGTCATGAGCCTGTTCCTGCTGAGCGCGGGGAATCTGCATTCGATCCGCTCGGCGCGCGGCGTGAATCCTGCGAATTCGTTCCGCTCGGCCTCGGCCGGACGCGTGCAGGCGATGCTGTTTCTGGTCTATCCGGTGATTTTCGCGCCGATCGCGCTGGCGTTTCTGGCGCGCTACGCATTCCACAGCGACGGCGCGTTTTTCGCGGTGCTGGCGGTGGACGCGCTCGGCGGCGCGGCGGCGTACTGGATCGCGCTGCAATCGGCGTTGGCGTCGGCTGAGCGCGAGAAAGAACAAATGCTGGCCGCGTTGTCGGCCGCCGACGGTCCGATCGCCGCGTAACGGCGAGCCGGTTCCCTGCGGATCGGCCCGCACAGAGAGCCGTGGTCTGACACAATGGCAACCATGGATCTCAAGACGCTGCTGGCTCGGGCGAGTCCAGCGCGGTCCGGGGACGAACTGGCCGGCGTTGCGGCGCGGTCCGCCGAAGAGCGCGTGCGCGCGCAGATGCAGCTGGCGGATGTCCCGCTGAAGAGGTTCCTGAGCGAGCCGCTCATTCCGTATGAAACCGACGAGGTGACGCGGCTGATCTGCGATTCGCATGACGTGGAGGCATTCGCCGTCATCGCGCCTCTCGCTGTCGGGGAATTCCGCGAGTTTCTGCTGTCAGAGGAAACGACCGGCGATACGCTTGCGGCGTTGTCAGCCGGGATCACGCCGGAGATGGCCGCCGCAGTGTCGAAGATCATGCGCGTCCAGGATCTGGTGACGGTGGCCGCGAAGCGCCGCGTGTTGACGCGCTTTCGCGACACGATCGGGCTGGCCGGCAGATTTTCCACGCGCTTGCAGCCGAACCATCCGACCGACGATCCGCGAGGCGTCGCCGCCAGCGTCATCGATGGATTGCTCTATGCCAACGGCGACGCGGTGATCGGCGTGAATCCGGCGGCGGACGATCCCGCGACCGTGGAAACGCTGCTGCGGACGCTGGACCGGCTGCGCGAGACGCTCGATTGTCCCACGCAGATCTGTGTGCTGGCGCACGTGACCACGCAACTGGAAGCGTTGCGGCGCGGCGCGCCGGTGGATGTGGTGTTTCAATCGATCGCGGGAACGGAGGCCGCGAACCGTTCGTTCGGCGTGGATCTCGCGCTGCTGCGGGAAGCGTCGCAGGCCGCGGGCGAGCGCCACCCTGGCGCAAACGTGATGTACTTCGAGACTGGACAGGGCAGTGCGCTTTCCGCCGATGCGTATCACGGCGTGGATCAGCAGACGTGCGAGGCTCGCGCGTACGCGGTGGCGCGGCATTTCGATCCGCTGCTGGTCAACACCGTGGTGGGCTTCATCGGACCGGAGTACCTATACGACGGCAAACAGATTCTGCGCGCGGGCCTGGAGGATCATTTTTGCGGGAAGCTCCTGGGCCTTCCTATGGGCTGTGACGTGTGCTACACGAATCATGCCGAAGCGGATCAGGACGACATGGATGTTCTGCTTTCGCTGCTGGGGATGGCGGGCTGCAATTACATCATGGGTGTGCCGGGGGCGGACGACATCATGCTGAACTACCAGAGCACGTCGTTTCACGATGCGTTGTATCT
>Ga0187771_10001410_pt1 | contig 16015 bp, 15 predicted proteins | sample 0116_SJ02_MP15_1_FD_133139 | JGI IMG/M metagenome (GOLD analysis project Ga0187771, IMG submission 133139) | Tropical peat soil microbial communities from peatlands in Department of Meta, Colombia - 0116_SJ02_MP15_10_MG | ecosystem: Environmental > Terrestrial > Soil > Wetlands > Peat | place...
CAAAACAAATCGTAAACATCGAACAACACACTTAAAAATTAAAAAAATGAAGAATTGAATTTTAAAAAAGGTAAATTTTTATTTCTTTTTCTTAGGCGTTTTATCTTCGGTGGCAGGCGCTTCAGCTGATTGAGCTGGTGCTGGCTCCTCTACTTTGGGTTCTTCTTTTTTCTCCTCGATCTCGGTTGTGATTTCTTCTATGGGTTTTGGAGGCGGTGTTGTTGCCATTGTCCAGCCTATCCATGCACCAATCATTAGAATAGCGATGAATGCTATGGAAACAAGAATCAATACTGCATCTAGCCTGACAGTGGTCGCATCCCAGCCGAATAGACCTGGATCAGCCACTAGAATTACGTAGCCTACAGCAACTATGACGCATACTGCAAGTATCGCCCCACCTATTCCTTGATCTTTGCTAACCATTTAAGTCACCACTTTATAGCCATTTATCATTTCAAGCAATTTAAAGTTTGTCATGGCTAACAGTGTCCTTACCTATGTTGTTCCCATTTCCCATGTTGACAGATATTTTTTCTGTTCAGCTGTGAGCTCGTCGATTCCCACACCCATCGATTTGAGTTTCAGTTCGGCGACTTTTTCATCGATTTCTTTTGGAACAGTGTAGACTTTAACGGCTAGCTTAGGCGTTTTAGCTATGTATTCAGCGCATAGTGCTTGATTAGCGAATGACATGTCCATGACTTCGGGTGGATGCCCTTCTGCCGCTGCTAAGTTTACCAGCCTGCCCTCAGCTAGAAGGTATAGTTTCCTGCCGTCTCTTAGTGTGTACTCTTCAAGATTGGGGCGCATTGTTCTTTTAGAAACTGACAGAGATTCTAAGTCTTTGATGCTAACTTCAACGTTGAAGTGACCGCTGTTGGCCATTATGGCGCCATCCTTCATTTTTTGCATATGCTCTTTTCGAATGACGCTGATGTCACCCGTTGCTGTTACAAATATGTCGCCCAACGCTGCTGCCTGCCCTATTGGCATGACACGCAAACCGTTCATTACTGCTTCCAACGCGCGTGTAGGTTGCACTTCAGTTATTATTACGTTGGCGCCTAACCCTTGAGCGCGCATGGCTATGCCTCTTGAGCACCAGCCGTAGCCGCAAACCACGAAGGTTTTGCCAGCTATCAACGTGTTTGTAGCGCGCAAGATGCCGTCCATGGTGCTTTGCCCTGTTCCATAGCGGTTATCAAAAAGGTACTTTGTGTAGGCGTCGTTTACGGCTACGATTGGGTATTTCAGGCTTCCATTCTTTTCCATTGCTCTTAGGCGGATTACGCCTGTCGTAGTTTCTTCTGTTCCACCCTTAACGTTCTCAAGTTCTGCTTGGCGTTTGCTGTGCAGGGTTCCGACTAAGTCTGCGCCGTCATCAAGAGTTATCGATGGCTTGTAATCTAACGCGTTATTTATACACTTGTAGTATTCCTCGGTGTTTTGTCCCCTCCAAGCAAAAACGTTAACGCCACTGTCCGCCAAAGCGGCGGCTACGTCATCTTGGGTTGAAAGCGGGTTGGAACCACACAACGCAACTTTCGCGCCGCCAGCAGTTAATGCTTGCACTAGAACGGCTGTTTCTTTTGTCACGTGGAGGCATGCGCCTAAGGTTAAGCCTTTTAATGGTCTTTCTTTTTCAAACCTGCTTTTTATCAGGTTTAGTACGGGCATGTGACCTGATGCCCATTCGATCTGTAGATAACCTTGCGGTGCTAGACTTTTATCTTTAACTTGGAATTCTTCTTCCATGATTATCCCTTCTTTTCAGGAACAGTGTGTCTTCAACCTATTTAGAATTTGCTTTATGTTACGTGTGGCCTGCGCTGGAAAAAGTTTAATTGCAGGTCGTCCAAAGCTAACAGTAAGGAAGGTTGTACGATGAAGGAGCCTTTTTCTAGATTTATCGAATCCAATTTAGGCGCAAAAACGTTGCTGATTACGACAGGTTTGCCTGGAACTTGGAAAACGGAAACTTCTGAGGAAGTCTCAAAAATCAAAGGCTACCTCATTCTCCGAAGCGACATGATACGCTTGGAAGTGCTCAAAAACGAGGATGTTTTTGACGCAAAAGTTGCAGGAAACATGAACAAACGCCTATCAGTCTACGATGAAGTTTTCAGAAGGGCTGACGAGTTAGCTCAAAAAGGCATCCAGGGAATTATTTTGGACGCCACGTTTGTTACGCAAGATTTGAGGCGGCTAGCGGCTGAAATTGCGGCGAAACACGGCATGACATTCGTTATTTTGCAGACAAGCTGCCCTGAAGATGTCTCGATTGCCAGAATTCAGCGCCGAACTAAAGAGAATTATGAATCAAACGCTTTAACCGTAGACGCGTATCTTGCTAATAAGAAAAAGTTCGAACCCGTAGACATTGAGGATTTAAAGAAAAGATACCCAACGCTCAAAATACTCCATTTAACAGTTGACACTTCCCGCGACGACGCTGAGGACTGGTACGTTATAGGGATGGAAAAAAGGTAACGGGACACCGCTAGACAATGATAATCGACTTGCACATCCACTCCAAAGCTTCAGATGGAAAGCTTACTGTTCAAGAAATTTTTAAGGAGGCGAAAAACCGAAACATCAGCTTCATGGCAGTCACCGACCATGACTCAATTAGCTGCCAAACCCAAGCCGCCGTCACAGCAAAAAAAGAAGGCATCCGCTACGTCACGGGAGTCGAGTTAAACGTAACTTTTACCCACCCAGAATATCATGAAGGCAAACCAGTTTCACTGGATTTCTTAGGCTACCAGTTTGATGTCACCAATAAAGCGTTTGAAAGCAAGCTTGAAACAATGGCTAAATATCGAGAAGAAAGAGCAGCAAAAATCCTCGGCAACCTAAACACAGAATTCGAAAAAGAAAACATTTCAGCATTAACTAAGGACGACCTCAGGCAGATTGAAGAGTCGGTTGACGGAGTTCTCGGCAGACCCCACATCGCAGATTACCTAGTTAAGAAAGGAATTGTTAAAACGCGGCAGGAAGCTTTCGACAAGTACCTTGTTAAGTGTGATGTACCCAAGTACCCACTTTACTTGGAAGAGGCGTCAAAACTTGTCAGGGACGCTTGCGGAAAACTCGTTTTAGCTCATCCCAACGACCCTCATGGAACCTCGCTGGTCGCGTTAACTAAATCGTTAGTTGGACAAACATGCATTATCCAAGAAAAAATGTTACAGTGCATTGATGGCGTGGAATGCTGGCACTCGAGAAACACTCCAGAAACAACAAACCATTATGTAGCGTTCGCAGAGGAACATGGGTTAATGATGACTGGAGGAAGCGATTGCCACCAGAAGCCAATCATTATGGGCACGGTTCAGGTTCCTGATTGGGTGGCCAACCAGTTCGCGTAGGTTTGTTTACATTTTTTTCGCGTATTCGGCGGCAAGTTTGAAGTAGGCTCGTGCTTCTTTGGCGGCATCCGTCTTTTCCTTTTCGCTGACATTAGGGTCGTCAAGCTTAAAGCTGATTACTTTGCCACGTACGTAGGCTCTGTAGCACTTGTAGAACGGAAGTACCTTTGCTAATTCTTGGTCTTTTGAATACGCCGTGTATCTTTCTATAAAGTAATCGGCTAAGTCGGGTCTCTGTTGAAAATCAAGGTCCATAGCCAAGAAGGCGACGTCTGAAGCCACGTCAGAGTATCTGAAGCGGTCGTTGAATTCTATAGCGTCGAAAATGCAGATTTTGTCAGTTATGAAGATGTTTCCCGAATGTAAATCCCCGTGGCAGTCCCTGATTTTATCGTTTTTTATTCTGCTTTCGAAAAGTGCCTTGTTGGATTTCATAAAGTTGTCAATCTCGTCCTCGAGAAATTTGTATTCTGCTTCTGTAATTGCTTGGTTTATGTATTTTTTGGTTTGAGCGAAATTTTCATCCCAGTTAGTCTTAATAATCTTAAGTGAACCGAACTCGTTTATTTCATTGTTCGTTTGTGCCTTTGAATGGAACCGCGCGATTATTCTTGCCAGTTTGTCAATCGTCCTATTCGCTACTTTCTTCTCACTGAGGAGAATAGTCATGATTTTTTCTTGAGGCAAGCGCTTCATTTTCAAGGCATACTCAACTGTTTCGCCGCTGCCTTCTATTTTGATAACGTTTGATTTGTTAATAGGCACAACTTTTAGGTAAATGTCCGGGCAAAGTCGCATGTTTATCTCTAGCTCTTTTTCACAAAAGAAGCGCCGTTTTTCAAGTGTAGAAAAGTCCAAAAACCCAAAGTTTACCGCTTTCTTAACCTTGTAAACGAATTTTTTCGTTAAGAAGACAAATGAAATATGCGTTTGGGTAAGCTCGATTCTGCCCGTATCTTCCGGGTAAGCTTCAGGAGTTAAGAGAGCGTCAACTACTTGTTTTTGAGTTTGCATTGTCTCGTTTCTTCCTCTGAGGTGTATATTCTTGTTTTGGCGTCCAATAAGTGTAGGGCAGCTTTTTAAGTTGTCACTTGAACAAAGATGTTAACAGTGCGATATAAAGTGGAGAAGAAGAGGCCTGAGGACCTTATTAAGGCACTCTTAAAGAACAGTTATGGACTCGTTACCGCAGAGAAGGTAGTTAAATGGTATTCTTAGCCGCTTGAAATCCTTTTACGTAATCTAAAGCAGCATCAGCTTGCTCTTTTGGAATACGCCTGTTCTCGTAGAGCGAGTTAACGAGGTCAGATACTTTGGCTGAAGCGTGCACTTTGAAGCCTAGCCTCTCCAAGTTTTCCTTGCCACCCTGCTCCCGGTTTACAACAACAAGGAAGTGTGTGACGTTGCCGCCGAGTTCTTGAAGAGGCTTGATTCCTTCAAGCTTGGATAAACCTTCGCTTATTACGTCATCAAAGAACAGGATTCTATCGCCCTTTGCAACGTCTGCGCCGGCGGTTCTGCCCGTAACGCCGTATGCCTTTTCCTCTTTCCTAACTATGATGCATGGCAGGTTTAGTTTACAGGCAATACTTGGCACTATCAGTGCTCCCTTGAGCTCAATGGAAGCCAACTTGTTTATTCTGTCAGAAACCATTATCCGCTTGACTTGCGCCGCGGCAACTTCAGCTATGGTGCACAGATGTTTTGGCGACGCTAAGAGACGTGCAAGGTCAATATAGTACGGGCTGATTGCTCCAGACTTAATTTTGAAGCTTCCGAACCTTAAGCATCCAGCCATGTAGAGAGCATTGGCCACTTTATCGGTAGTACTTGACATGTGATTTGTCCCTGTTGTGAATATGAACTAGGAAATTTAACCCTTTACCACCTGTCATGTCAACTTTTCAACGTTGCGCTTGTCAATGTCTGAGTGAACGCTCTAAGCTTCTACGGGGCAGCGTAAATGATTAATATCTTCTTCTTAAGCGCTACTTCGTCTTAAGCCTCTGTGAAAGCCTCGTTAGCGGGTTGATGAAGCCTCGGCACAGACAATAAACAAATCAACGTTACAATTATTAGAAGAACAACAACAGTCGAAAAAGCATTTGTTGTTGTTCTTCTGTGAGGTTTAACCCTTCTTGTTCTTTTTTGGGCAAGCATAAGCCATGGGCTTCTATCGTTAGGGAAGTCTCGCGCCGTTACCAGACAACCGAACATGCATAAACCAAGGAGCAAAGTGTAACGTTAGCGAGTTGACTTGACACTAACCAAAGAGGGCAAGCAAATTAAGCGACTAGGTCTGCGATGTCTACACTGTGTTCATAAATCTGTCTAAGAAAAGCCGCTGCTGCCAAAATTTGAGGCATCAAATCCACCGAAGACTCCTTCGCTGCCCTTTCAATGTTTGTATAGGTTGCATCAATTTTCCCTCGCATGTCACGCACGTTCACAGCTAAAGCGATATCCTTAGTTACAAAAGATTTCAACGCTTGTTCATGAGCTTCGTAACAGATAGTTTGCATATCAACCAGCAACTTTTGCAGTTCTCCCGAAAACTTGACTCCGTTGATCGCTATGGTTTTTGCCGCAACCTGAACACACGCGTCGCCTATGCCTTCAATTAAACTTGCAGCTAAACGATAATCTAAGCACTCTATTGGGGCTATTCCAAGCTTCTCGCTCAATCGTGGATTTTGAATTATTGTCCGCAAGATCCTAACCAACAAAAAATAAAGCCTGTTGCTTTCATCATCTCTCGCAATAACGTTCTTGGCCAACTCAATATCTCCATAAGTGAAGGAGTTAGCCGCATCCCGAATCATTCCTGCTACAATAGCATAGTTACGCTGCAAAATCTTTTCAGGTGAAGTGGAAGGTTGCTGCATCAGGCTATGTAACGAAATTTTTGAACTCGTTTCCTCAAAAATCTCCAAACCCGACAGAGAGCTAGCAGTCGACTTAACTAAGTTTCTAACACCAGAGTCAATTCTGTCTTTTGCCTCGATGTCAATGATGTCATAGCCAAGAAGGTAACGACCGATAATCTCCCGACCAAGGTAAGGACCGACAGTTAAAGAAGTAGCTCTGGTTGGAGGTTCAGCATTATATTCGGCGTCAACAACAAGTTTACCGTCGCTAGTTACATCTAAGCACACTAAAGTGCCCTTTTTCAACCCCTTCTTCTTAGCCCAATCGCGTGGTAAACAAACGAAAAAAGTACCTGTTGGCGTTTGTTGAATCTTGCGTAGATCAGCCATAGCTATGCCCCAAGCATGATATAACGTATCTAAACTGTGGTTCGCTTATATAAACTAAATTGGTTTTGACTAATTAACAGTCAAGATGCAAAGAGCACAAAAGCGGCAGCGACAATTTTTTGCTGAGTTCTAAAAACTGCGCAAGTTGGAAGCCTAACAAATCGCCTTGCAAACGAAAAACAGTAAATAACTCAAAGACATAAACAGCGTAGGCGCAAGTGTACTAAGACTACTGGCTAGCGAAGTATCAAATGAGCGGGCAGGAAAAACTTCAAAAAGCAATCCAAGCAACAATCGCAGCGGGATACCAGTTAAACAGCGAAGCTTTTGAGTTCTTAAGCCAAAACGCAAACACGACTGACCCACTTGACATCATGAATTTAGCGCTTCAAAGGCTAACAGACTTGCAAGAAAAACCATTCTTCATAGACAAAGTCTTCTTGGAAACCTTAGTGCAGCAACTTACAGTTCCAGAAAAGGAGACCAAACCTGAGTCGCAGCAAAACGTCGTAGAGCAACCAGCGCTGCGAACGACAGTTCAAACAGGTGTAGTCGAAAGGGTCTTTTACCCCTACGCCAAGGACATAAAAGCAGAAATTAAAGTTCTGGAAGACGCAACAGGCAAGCTTAGTTCCAACGGCTCCATCGAAGAATATCTCCAGTATTTTCAAGACAGGTTTAAGCGGATCGAACGATTGCTAAGGCAAAGAATCGACGTTAGGGCTGCAACATCAATACTTGAAGCTCTTAAATCGCCTGCTAAAACTAAACTCAAAATAATATGTATGATAAGCGAGAAAAGAGATTCAAAGAATCAGCTAATACTTTCGGTTGAAGACCTGCAAGGAACCGCAACGGTTTTGGTGCCTCAAAAAGCACCTGAAGAAGTTCGCAAAAAAGCCCTCATGCTCATGCCTGACCAAGTTGTATGCTTGGCAGTAATTAAGACAAGGACCAATCTTTTCCTCGCTGAAGACATTATTCTTCCAGAAATCGGGAGAAAAACTCAGCAGAGAGCTCAAGAACCAGTTTACGCCGTCTTAACGTCAGACCTTCACGTCGGCAGCACCAAATTCGAAAAAGAAGCATTCAAACGGTTCATACTCTGGCTTAAAGGTAAATACGGAAACGAGCAAATGAAGGAAATAGCCAGCAGAGTGAAATATCTGTTAATTGCAGGTGACATTGTTGACGGCATTGGAGTGTACCCAGGTCAAATAAAAGAACTTTCCATTAGAGACGTCCATAAACAATACAACTTTGCATTTAAGTACTTGGAGAAAATCCCAAGCTACATTGAAATAATAATTTCTCCAGGCAACCATGATGCTTCACGCAAGGCCCTACCCCAGCCAGCCATACCTGAAGGCTATTTGAAGGGGATGCAAGGGAAAAGTAACATCCGCTCAGTCGGAAGCCCATGCCTCCTGAGCCTACATGGCGTGGAAATTTTAATGTACCATGGTCGCAGTTTAGACGATATTATTGGCGTAGTACCTGGAATGGATCATGATCACCCAGAAAAGGCAATGAAACTACTCATGCAAAGTCGCCATTTAGCTCCGGCATACGGAGGAAAAACCATGCTGTCCCCAGAAAACCGCGATTACTTGGTCATTGATAGTGTGCCAGACATCTTCCATGTCGGGCATATCCATGTATTAGGGTACTGCAATTACCGTGGAGTGCTTGTTGTGAATTCAGGCGGTTGGCAAGAACAGACGAGCTATATGGAAAAATTGGGGTTGGTTCCTACACCAGGAAAGGTGCCAGTTGTAAACCTTGAAACACTTGAGATGATTATCCTTTCATTTCTTTGAAGCGCGCGTTTGTCTGCTATAGTTCGGTTGTGATTTTACGGAAAGCTTGAGGAGAATAATTGATTAATTCGCTGAATCGCCCATCATCGGCAAACACGTCTCGAATGAGACTTCTTGAAATTTCAAGCCTGATTTTTTTGGTTCTACCGTACCGACCCATGCTTACAACTTTTGCGTTCACAAGACCCATGGAATCAAGCTCATTAATCAGTGTACCTAGCCGCCGCTGAGTCAGAAGGCCAGCGCCAAACTCACCGCATAGCTCATTGTAGACATCGTATATTTCGCCTGTGGTAGCACTTGGCTTATTAAGGTGGTAAACGCTCAGAAGCACTAATTTTGAGTGAAGTGTTAAATTCTTAAGAGCTTCAACCACGCGGTTATGTTCAATATGCTTTTCGGCTAGGCGCACATGGTCTTCCGTAACTCTCATAGCTCCTTGGCGTTCAGCAACTTCTCCTGCAACACGCAACAAATCTAGAGCCCGGCGGGCATCCCCGTGCTCCGCAGCAGCCAAAGCCGAGCAAATATTTAATGCTGATTCTGACAAAACACCTTCTTGGAAAGAAAGCTTTGAACGCTCAAAAAGAATGTTTCTCAGCTCACCTGCGTCATATGGCCTAAAAACCAGTTCTTCCTCGCTAAGTGAACTGAAAACCCTAGGGTCCAAAAATTCTTTCAGTCGAAGGTCATTTGATACACCAATTATCGAAACTTTGCTCTTGCTTAGTGTTTCATTTATCCTTGTTAACTCGTACATGAAAGCGTCTCCCCGATCTTTTATTAACGCATCAATCTCGTCAAGCACGATGATGAAAATGATTCGGGAAGAATCTAGGCTTGTTCTGAACCGATCAAATACTTCACCGACCGATAAACCTGTAAAGGGGACCGATATGCCAAAGCTTTGGATTAGACTTGCGAAAACCCGATACTCTGAACCGACCATTCGGCAATTGATATAACAGAATTTTACCTGAGCTCCATACTCCTTTGCTTTGCACTCCAAATGGCTCAAAACATATTTGGCTACTGCTGTTTTACCAGTTCCAGTTTTGCCATAAATGAAAATGTTTGAACATCTTGCATTCCTTAGAACTGGAGCAACCATTGCGCCCAAGAGTTTTATTTGTTCTTCTCTGTGGGGCAACTTTTCAGGAATATAATCATGCCTCAGCACCTCTCTGTCTTTAAACAACCGGACCCCATTAACAAAACTCTCGAATACGTCGTCTAACACATTTGGATTTCCCATTCGCCCATCCCCTAGTTTTTCGAAGCCACAACCGATATTTTAGACAGAACAGATAAAGTGTGTAGTACAAAAAACTGGTCGCAGAGCACAACAATCCTAAAAACAAATGAAAGCGCCATATGACAATCAAGCAAATCCACGGATACACACACCCCAAAGTTTCTACTGGAAAAAATTAAAGACATAGAGGCAAAGAAATTAACTAAATTTAACGTATACATACTCTGAACACTAAGTAACGGACAAGCGTTTTAATGGTATTGATTTAGGATTTTAGATTAGAAATTCGCAAATATTTTTTCCACGACTTTTAGGCTTCTTTTTGGCCTGAAAGTCTCGAGAGGAAACGTAGGGGTGTCTGTGTAATCCTTTTCCCGTGAAAATTCGTTTCCTAGAAGCCGCGGTTAACCATTTACTCACATAGTATTCAGAAACTCTAATCAAAAAGTGTCTTTAACAGCTTTTTCCTTGTTCTATCCGTTTCTCACTTCACAAAATTGTGAAATACATGTGAATTAGCATTTAATCTGTCGCTTAATTAGCTGTGTTTTCTTTCAGATTACCTTATTTCTGTCTCTTCACAGTTAACGGGGCACCCCTATGCTTCTACTGGAAAAGCGAAATCACGCAATAACAACAGTATTTCAGCTATCCAAATTTCACGTGAAGCCAGTTATACTTGAAAGAATGCAAACTCAGGGCTTTTCTTAAAAATAGGCTCTTTTTTGGTTTTTTCCTTTTTCCTCTTTCACCATAACAGCTATAAGTTGTGAAGTATAAAGTTCTCAAACCCTAAGGTGTACACGTAATGCCAGCTCGTAAAATGCGTGTGGAACTGTTCGATAACGATGGTAATCGTTACACTATCGCTTTTGAGGGGCAAGTGACTCGTGATAAAGCTCTACGACTTTTAGACCTTGTAGAATTGCTAGGGGGTGCACCGAGCGGAGATTCAACTGTAAGCTCAGTGTCTTCGTTGGCAAATTGCGTTCTTTCGCGTTTTGAAAAAGTCCACACGGTTATTCAGAAGAGCTTTCCGTTGATTTGGTTTTCTTCCAAGGATATCCAGTCGGTCTACGAGCAAGAACTTAAAGAGCCAATAAACCTAAGCACGGTTTCTACCTACCTTTCGAGAATGGCCACCAGGGGTGAGTTATTGAGGACTGGTGGACCAAACAATTTGAAGTACAAAACCATGCCCAACATTCCTCAAGCAATCATAAGACAAAGTACAAAGTGAACGCGAGCGTTTACACACGACTAGTTTGGCTGGGCGCTTTCAGCCTTCTTTAACAGTTTTTCCATCTCTGATTTGATGCTGTATCTAAAGGGTATCTTTCTTGCTTCCCTTTCCAGATAGCCCTCTTCATAGAGTTTCTTCATTAGTCTTGCTGTGTGCTCTCTGCTAAGGTGAACTCTATCTTTGACTTCAGGCGCTGTCTTAGGGCCTTCTGAAGCTAACATTTCCAGCACCTGGATCTCCGTGTCTGTTAGCGCAGCCATCGCTTTATCACGTTTAATCGGTATAACAGGTATGGCTGGCTCGCCTTTGACTTCTGGAGCAACTGTAAGCTTTTGAACTTGCTCTTCAAACCTTTCAATTTTTACCCTGGCCGCTTCCTGAGCTGCTTCAACGTCCTTGATTTTTGACTCTAAACCTGTCAAACCTGATAGGATGCTGGTGCTGGTCTGTGTAACACTTCGTTTGATTGTGCTGATTTGATCCTCTATAGGCGCCATCTTCTTTTCTAAGGACTCTGCTTTTTTGAGGCTTGCATCGGCTTTAGCAAAGCCTCCCTCAATCTTGAATGCGATAAGATCTGATTTTTCGGCTTCACGTTTAAGTTCTCTATTAAAACTCAGAACGATGTCTTCAACGATGTCCTTAGCCTTCTCATATTCCCTTTGCGCCTTACGTACCTGCCTGTAGTATTCAACCGAGGTTGCAACCGTTGCTACTGCCAAAACAGCTAGCATTACCAACGCAAAGTCAACCGTGATTTGTCACCTCTGTGATGTACGCGTGATTTAATCGGCCACATCACACATCACAGTTTCTCATGGACTTTTTAAGGTTTGCGGTAGTTTCTGCAAGCGCTAACTATGACATCACACATCACAACGGTTTGGCTATTCTGCAGCTAATGCTAATAGCCTTTTAGAAACTCCTTAATTCACGCTTGCTTCCCACTTTGCAGCTTGATATTGGCCGATTTACTGTGGTTTTTAGTGCTTCGCTTCTATTTCGAAAAGTTCTGAAAAATTCTGTGATTTGTGACGTCACAGTAGCTCTTCTGATGGGCTAGAGAGCCGTTTCAGGCTTGCTTCGAGCTCCTGACGTATGATTTCAATGACTCTTAGATGGTCTTTTAGTTCCTTTTCCTCGTCAGGCATGTCTTGGTGTGCCTCCACGTAGTCGTGCAGTTTGTTGGCTATTTCGAGATATGGGTCAAGAGTTGTGCTCTCAAACACCCCGAGGTACCCTAAAAGAAGAACTGTGTAAATCGATTTTATGACGTTTTCTTTGGACTGTTTCAGTGTCCTGTTGAACGAACCTCGGGTTATTTTAGCCTTAGTTAGCCTTAAATTGGCTTTTTCGTCGTACTTAAGCTGTTTGCCCGCTAAATTTTCGGCTAATATGTCTATTAAGAGCGTTTCGAGCTGCACTTTCGTTAATTGGCTGTTTTTGGCAAGTATTTTGACAATGGGGTCATTCAGGGCCCCGTTTAACCATGTTTGTACGCCGTCTTTTAGCTTCAAACTTCTTACTGCCTCGTGTATCTCAATGAATACAGTTTCGTATACTAGCTTGAGTTTTTAAGGCTTACTGAACTAAAAGCATGATTATTGGGCGCTCTGAACGGCCCTTGGCATCTTCAGAAAGGTAAAATAAGCTCTTTAGGAGGATCTCTTTATGATTTAGTGCCGCGGGAACCATGATTAACAATTATACGGCAGAATTGTTGAATTTTTTGGGTTTCCAGTGATCTTTAGACTAAAATTTGAGTTTTAACTATTGACTTCCGCTGCACTAACCGTGGTTCACCGATTTAGTTAATCTAGCTTTGTTCGCTTGCTGCCATTTTCACCTTTCAATACTTCTTTCGCACAATCAGTCTGCCCTGTGACAGGCGTGACATCACTAATCGCGTTGAGATCACGATGGTTAAGCGGTAAGAATGATGTGATATCACCTGCTTGTGATTGGTTTGTGATGTCTCTGTGATTCGGTAAGTGCCCTGCCTTCAGCGGTTTATAGGCGCTCTGAGTATTCTTTCAACTTGTCAAAAAGTTCAGGTCGCAAGTCTCTTAAAGTAGGAATGAAAGTCTCCGCGGTCCTTAATTCACTGTAATCAACTTCGCATTCAACAAAGTCCTCTTCGTCATACTTTGCCTTTGCCAAGACATCGCCGTTTGGGCTAACAAGCCTGCTTCCTCCCCAAAACTGCAAGCCATCTTGGACGCCAGCGAGGTTCACGTAGGCTAGATAAGCGGTGTTTTCCAGTGCCCTAGCGCAGGCTAGTGTTTCAAAGTAGCTTCTCCGTACCGCTGGAGACGCAGATATGCAAACGATTAACTGGGCCCCCTTCAAGCGAACAAGCCTAAGTACCTCCGGGAAGAAAAGGTCATAGCAAATGCATAAACCGATATTGCCCAAGTCTGTTTGGAACGTGGCCGTTTGATAACCTGGTCGGAAATACCTTTTCTCCTCGAATATGCTGTGGGTTGGCAGGTACATTTTACGGTATTTACCGATTAAACCTCTTGGGCCGATAAAGACCGCAGTGTTGAAGACTGTTGCTTGGGTTTTCTCGCTTAACTCAGGCATACCAAAAATAATGTGCATTCCTGTTTCCTTTGCTAACGCCTCCACTTTCTCAACGGTCGGTCCTGGGATTGTTTCGGCCAACTCGTAGAATTGATCTCTAACCACGTAGCCACTCAAGCAAAGCTCAGGGAAAATAGCTAGATCCGCCTCTTGCTCCTTGGCCTTATAGGTTAATTTTTCTATTTTTTGCAGGTTTGCCTCCTTGTCTTCCCGTTTGCTGCTTATCTGGGCAAGGGCAAGTTTGATTTTATCTTTCATGCTTTTCCACTTTCAATATATATGCCTTGGAAGTCTAAAATCATTTCCTACCGTCCTAAAGCCAATTTTAGGCGCTATTGGCATTTTTCTCTTATGCTCATTTGCCAGCCATCTGGCCTTCACTTCGGCGACAATTGACTTGTTGATACTCAGTTGATTAGCGATTTCCTCGGGGGTCATGAATCTCTCTAACCCGTAAAGAATGAGGTCCAAAGTTTCATACTTAATGCCAAGTTCTGTTTCAGCCATCTGAGCTGGCCAAAGAGCTGGGGTGGATGGTTTGAACGCAAGCTCCTCTGGGATTCCCAAGTGAATTGCAAGATTGCGAACCTGAGTCTTGTACAAATCCATTATCGGCGTTATGTCCGCGGCGGCATCTCCCCATTTCGTAAAGTAGCCCATCATCGTTTCAGATTTGTCCGAACTGCCGCAAACGATCTTGTTAAGCTTGTTCGCGTAGTAGTAAAGGTAAATCATTCTGGTTCTTGCTTTAATGTTACCCTTACAAAGCCTGTCATTTGGATCAAATAGTGGAATCGCCTTGTAAAAACATTCCATAACCGCTGACATGTCGCAGATGCTGCTTTCCAGCTTGAATTTTTCTATAACCACCTTCGCGTCATCAATATCCTTTTGGTTAAAGTTTTCCTCTTCGGGGAGCATGAGTCCTAAAACGTTTTTTCCGGCCACCGCAAGGCTTGAAAGTGCAGCGATGGTGCCGCTGTCGACTCCTCCAGACAGCCCAAGAACTATTCCTTCGGCTCCAGCGTTTTCAACGTACTCTTTGATGAAGCGGCAAATTCTTTTTTGCGTTTCTGAGAAGTCTATGTCCAAGACAGAAGGCGTTAATTTCACTTCGGCTTCACGCAGCTCCATATTCTTGGTTTGTAGGCAAGTATTTAAGCACAAGCATAAATACTACTCAACAATACCATCGATTTGAAGGCTGTTATGGCTTGGGGCGAAGAAGGAAAAAAGTAGTTCACATTCCAAAGAAACATTTACCTAAATTCTACTCTTGCCCAAGATGCGGGAAAGAAACGGTTAAAGTTGAAATTTCCAGAGAAGAAGCGGGTCACGCCTTCGTGCAATGCAGTAGTTGCGGTCTTAGGGAAGAATTCCAAGTTAAACCCGCCCAAGGTGAAGTTGACGTTTACTGTATGCTAACTGACCGAGTTTACGGTTCCGGTAAAAGAGCACCAATAACAAGTACAAAGAAAGAGTAATCGAAGGATTGCTATGCAAGGGCCCACCGAAAAATACTTACTCGAAAAAATAAAAACCGAAGGGTCCATCCACGTGACGCTTATAGACCCAGAGGAAGTGTCAGCCCACGATGCCGCACAGATTGCTGAAAACTCTGAAAATAGCGGAACAGCTGCCATTATGATCGGAGGCTCAACCTTTGTTTCTCAGAGACGCCTTGACGAAGTCGTCAAAGCGATAAAAGCAAGCGTAAAAATTCCAACAATCTTGTTTCCAAACAACATAACAGGAATAAGCAGCTACGCAGACGCCATATGGTTCATGTCTCTTTTAAACTCCGTTGACCCTTACTTTCTAATAGGCGCCCAAATTCTAGGGGCACCACTAGTTAAAAAATATCGTTTAGAACCTCTTTCCATGGGGTACATAATCGTTGGCGAAGGTGGCACCGCCGGCATCGTAGGCAAAGCAATCTCGGTGCCATACAACAAACCAGAGCTTGCTGCTGCTCATGCCCTAGCTGGGCAATACCTTGGTATGCGGTTCATTTATCTTGAAGGCGGTTCTGGGGCGAAGAATCCAGTGCCCCCAGAGATGATTCGTGCCGTTAGGCATTTGCTTGAAATTCCCCTTATAGTAGGCGGTGGAATAAGAACTAAGGAGCAAGCAATAGCTGCTACCTCTGCAGGAGCCGACATTATAGTCACGGGTAACGTAACTGAGACATGCGGTTCTAAGCAAAAGGTTGCTGAAATCATCACGGCAATAAAGAACGTTAGGAGTTAACGCTAACTGCTTTTATACTTACCTTTCGCGTTTAATTACTAGAAAGACAAAATAAAATAACCCCTTGCAGTATACCTTGCCAAGGGAAGCTGCGCCTTGAACATCAGTAAGGGCTATCAAAACTACGTTGACTCAATGGAAAATGAGCTAAAGCACTTGTATGCAATAAGCGACAGCGCAAGATCCGAAGGCTTTGACCCTGCATTGAAAACAGAGTGCATTATTGC
>Ga0187771_10001411_pt1 | contig 16013 bp, 13 predicted proteins | sample 0116_SJ02_MP15_1_FD_133139 | JGI IMG/M metagenome (GOLD analysis project Ga0187771, IMG submission 133139) | Tropical peat soil microbial communities from peatlands in Department of Meta, Colombia - 0116_SJ02_MP15_10_MG | ecosystem: Environmental > Terrestrial > Soil > Wetlands > Peat | place...
CATATTTCACCGATTTCTTGGTCAATAGAGCGACTATTAACCGGCAAAATCGGTAAAATCTGGCCTCGCTCAGCCGAATTTTCGCAACGATCCCCTAAGCCCGGCAGGCTCCTAGTGTGCTGTCCGGTTAATTCTGTCTTCTAATTCGGCGCCTTTTTGCCGCTCTCGGCGGTGCGGCTCCTCGGCTTAGACCGTGCTAGGCCTGCGTCGCCGCGCCTCGGCACCAGCCAAAATAGCTCATAATTACTGCCAACAACTAACCGCGCAGCACACTAGGGACGAGATGCCACAAAGGGAGGTTATTTTTTTCCTTGTTTTTATTTGCCGCAGTTTGCTAAAAATTCTCCATGAATAATCGACTGCCATACATAGCCCGCCGTATGGTGATGGTTTGTTTCCTCCCTGTGCTCATCATGTTCTTGATGACGCCCAAGCTGCCCAATCTCTCGCGCTACGAAAAGACCAAACATCCACCCAGGGCCATACTGGCCGAAAATCATACGAAAAAGAGCATGCAGCAGACGCTCGGCAAAAAGTTTGACGCCTTTGCCCTGGTATCTTTCCCGATCACCCCGCCGTCCCGTCCCGCACGTCGCCGGTCCGCTTCGCCGGTTACCGCGGCCTGCCGCGGCGCTTTGACGGCATACTCCCTTCCTTCCCGCGCTCCCCCCACCCGCACCAGATTCTCATCTCTTGCATCAATTCCCGAACTATGGCGCCGCCGTTCGTTGGCGGCAGCATAACCTCTGATCCGGTGCTTTGCCCCCGTTGCGGGCGGAACAGCACGAGGAGACCGACTTATGAGTGATTATCCATATGAAATACATCTGGTGCTGCGGCTCTTGCTGGCGGTAGTCTGCGGGGCCCTCATAGGCTATGAAAGGGAGCGCCACGGCAGAAGCGCCGGCCTGCGGACCAATATCCTGGTCTGCGTCGGCGCTGCCCTGATGATGGTCGTTTCCAAATACTTCTATTTCAAGCCGGGCGAATTCACCGGCAACATTACCACCGCGGTCGATCCGGCGCGCATAGCCGCCCAGATCGTCACGGGCATTGGATTTCTCGGCGCCGGCGTCATCATCAAGGAGCGCGGCGGCATACGCGGCCTGACCACCGCGGCGACCTTGTGGTACAATGCAGGCGTGGGCATGGCGTGCGGGGCGGGGATGATCATCCTGCCGGCCGTATGCACGGTGATCGGCCTTGTTTCCCTCACGATACTGAAAAACATCGAATACCGGATCCCCCGCGACAGCTACAAAAATCTCCACGTGGAGTGCGCGGGTCTGGGGGACCAGACGTTATTGACGATCAAAGGCTATCTCAAGGAAAAAAACATCCACATCGTGGATATAAACTTCAGCCAGGACATCAAGGAAGCCGTAACGGTGTACGAGATCGTCATCAAGGGTAACTGGCACAGGGACGAATTGCTGACCCACCTGGCCCACCTGTCGAATTTCGAGTCCGTAACCCATACGAGATTGAACTGATCCACCGCTTACACATCCAGAACCGCCGTCGCCCGCCAGGTTTTCTCCTCCCGGACCACCTGCAGGCGGAAGAGCGTGACCGCCTTGACATCCACGACCAGCTTGTGGCGCTCCCGATCCACCTCTTCGCCCCTGGCGAGCGCCTCAAGCCGGTATCCGCCGTTATGCCTGCATATCCCCACCTGGTCGGCATGCAATAACAGCCGCCTGGCGTCCTTGAGGAAAACCAGCTCCTGGAGGAACGCGAACAGCAGCAGGTCCAGTTCACTGTCATCCAGCCTGATCGGCACTTCCCGTGAACGGAGAATCTCCCCCGGTTCCGCCACCAACGTCCCCAGGAGCGCTTCGGCGCAGGAGGCGAACAATTCCTCCAGCGTCTCCCCCCATGCCTCTATCGCCACATCGGCGGGCGCCATATCTTCCCGGAAACGGTACGGCATGCTCACCCCTTGATGTTGCCGATGGGAACCAGCTTCACCACCCGCCGGCTTAGTCCGGCTTCTTCGGTCGTTGCGGTCACCTGGTCGATGTCCTTGTAGGCGAAACCGGCTTCCTCGGCCAGTCCGCCGTAGGACGCGGTGCGGACGATGATACCCTGCTGTTCCATATCGCTCAGCAGTTTCTGCCCCTTGATCATTTTCTTGGCATGATGGCGGCTCATGGTACGTCCGCTGCCATGGGCAGTGGTGAAAAAGGTATCGCCGGCCCCGGCATCTCCTGCCAGAAGGTAGGAGCCGGTCTCCATGCTTCCGCCGATGATTACCGGCTGGCCAGTTTCGCGGTATCGCTCGGGTATGCCCGCCATGCCCGGCCCGAAGGAGCGTGTGGCCCCCTTCCGGTGGACCAGGAGTTCCCGCCGGACCCCGTCCACCAGGTGGGTTTCCAGCTTGGCGGTGTTATGGGCCACGTCATAGACCATCCCCATCCCCAACTCCTCGGGGGAACGCCTGAAAAACTCCGAGAAGACCTCGCGAATCCTGTGCAGTATGACCTGACGATTGGCAAACCCCATATTTGCCGCGCATTTCATGGCGCTGAAGTAGGCCTGCCCCTGGGGAGAACGGAATGGCGCGCAGGCCAGTTCCCTGTCGTAAATCTTCAGGCCGTACTTGACGGTCATGACTTTCAGGAAAAGCTGGAGATAGTCGGTGGCCACCTGATGGCCGAAACCACGGCTGCCGCAGTGGAACATGACCACCACCTGGTTGGGGATGGTGATGCCGAAGGCGCGGGCAACGGCTGCATCGAAGATGTTTTCCGGCCGGGCGACCTGAATTTCGCAGTAGTGATTACCCGACCCCAGGGTGCCGATCTGGTCGTAGCCCCGCTCTATCGCCTTGTCGCTGCAGTCGCCGGCATCGCCCCCCTCGAAGCAGCCGTTTTCTTCGGTCAGTTCCAGGTCTTCGGGCCAGGCAAACCCATGCTCCAGGCACCAGCGGGACCCCTTTTCCACAACCTTGCGGAACTCACTGCGAGAACAGCGTACAAAGCCGGTGCAACCCACACCGGTCGGAATACGGGCGAAGAGCAGATCCACCAGTTTGTGCAGGTGGGGACGGACCTCGTCTTCGGTCAGGTTGGTAACCAGCATCCTCATGCCGCAATTGATGTCGAACCCGATCCCGCCCGGAGATATCACCCCCGTGGCCGGGTCCATGGCAGCCAACCCCCCGATGGGGAAGCCGTACCCCCAGTGCCCGTCCGGCATGCAGTAGGAGTATTTTACTATGCCGGGAAGACAGGCCACATTGGCCGCCTGTGCAAAGACCCCGTCATCCATCTGGTCCAACAGGGTTTCGGATGCAATTATACGCGCCGGGACCAGCATGCCGTCTTTGTACGAGACGGGCAGTTCCCACAGGGTGGATGATATTTTGCGAAGCTGCGGAGGCCGTGACATGGGATATCCTCCCTTGCTACCTGTAGAAAGAATCCCTTTCCCCTCTGGTTTCCATCGCGTTCTTTGCGTCTTTGCGGTCCAAATGTTTACAATAAAATTATATCGCCGACTGGCAATATGGTCAACGGACAGGATGGGGGATGGGGAATTGGGCAGGAACTGCGGGCACGGCGGAAAACACCGGTCATTCGACAAGATCAGCGGCAAATCGGCCATATTCGGCGTCGGTTTTGAGTATGTGGGTGGTCAGCCAGTTGTTCAGGAATTGCAGGACCTCAAGGGTAAGGTGCGCCTTCCCCTGATGGAAGTCTTTCTGGATTTCCACGATCCTGGCGCAGAAGCTTTGATGCTCGCCCCGGTGCAGTTGCAGTCCGGGATATTTGTGTTTCTCCATCCACATTTCTTCGGCGGCAAAGTGGTAGGTGGCATAGTCGATCAACGCATCGAGGACCGCCCCGATTTCATCCTGTTCCGCCCTCAGGACAAAGCCGTCGTAGGTCATGTTCAAGAGGTGCACCAGGTGTTTGTGGTGTTCATCAAACTCGTGAAAGCCGAGTTCAAAACATTTGTCCCATACCAGCAACGCCATAACCCCTCCCGCTCGAATCCCTATCTGGACAGGTTGTACTGCGTGAAAACCGGCCCTGCCCGTCGTGCCGCGCCCCGGCGCCAAGGCGACCGCCATATTTTAATTAATATAGAGAGCACGAAAACTAAAATCAACAGGAAACTGGAACCTTGTACCCTACATTGCTCCCCCTCCTTGATAAGGAGGGGGTCAGGGGGTGGTTGAGGTTACGGATTACCACCCCCGGCCCCTCCTGAATCAGGAGGGGTGACAAAACGCACAGATTAAACATCTCTTAAAACATCAGCCGTCCTATGGGTTGAGTTACATGTTACAAACGCTGCCATCATGCGCGTTTGGTTCGTATTCCCACTTCCGATCACGGTTTACAGAATCTCGGCCGTGAAGTCGGCGGCGATCCCGGCCAGTGTATCTATTCGCGGCGGAAACTCTTGGAAGACGCCAACGAAGGCACACTTTTTGCTGAATATGGAATTGTTCGTCAAAGCAGATAGTTGCCGATCCTGAGGCAGAATACCCTGACAAGTTGATGGTGAAAAGCAGGAGGTTCCATGAGCAGGAAAGCCAGGATTCAGAGCTTGCTGGATGAAGCTGCAATGGAGATTTTCCACCATATAAAGGATTCGGAGCCGTCATATCCCGAGCGATGGGTTCCCGCAGCAAACATAAAGGATGAACTCGGCCTCAAGCTCCACTCGTACCCGCGGGAGAACACCATATACTGCGAGACCGGCTGGCTGTTTGGGACGTTGGCGAGGATACTGGAGGACAAGGATTTGGTGGAATTCAGAAAGGCAAAAAACCGCGCCTTTTACCGGACGGTGATTGCGTGATGGTTTTGGAGGGAAGAGGAAAATAGGAGGAAAATAGGGACACTTCCCAATTGGAGGAAAATAGGGACACTTCCCAATTAATCGTGGCTTGTAGAATAACAGAGAAGTGTCCCATTTCCCCCTCTGCCATATCAAGGAGCGTCCTCCTGTTCAAGCCGGCCGGTTATCGTTAAAAAGCGAATTGAGCAGGTTCTTCAACTCAATCCTCAAATCACTCAGGGCGACCTTCTCCTCGCCGTACGAATTCTGAATCGAGTCGGTCAGAATGGAGTGCAGCGACACCAGCTTGGTGCGGTCCGAACCCGCATTCCTTATGTGCCTCTTCATCTCCCTTACCGCCGCCATATCGACGGATTTACCCCCGGCCTCACGGGTCTGCTGTTTCTCTTCCTCAACCGGAGGCGGCACGGCCTCCGCCATGATTGACAAAAACCCTGCCAGAATATCGGGATCGAACAGCCTCTTCTCGCTCTTCAGCGTCTGAAACGCCTCAGCCGGTGTGGAGGCCGATTTGTACGGGCGGGTCATGGTCAGGGCGCAGTAGATGTCGCACAGCGAAACCAGCATCGCGTGCCTCGGAATATTCGGCCCGTCCAAACCCTTAGGATACCCGGTGCCATTGGCGCGCTCGTGGTGGAACAGGACAATATCCCGGACAACCTCGTTTGTGATCCCCACGTCCCTTAGCAGCCCAATCCCCTGTTTCGGGTGGAGCTTGACCCGGTGGTATTCGCTCTCCGTGAGGGCGTCGACTTTCTGGGTGATGTCGCCGGCGACATTCAACATGCCGATGTCATGCAGCATCGACCCCAGGCCGATCTCCAGCAGATACTCGCCGGTGGCGTTGAACAGCCTCCCGGCCAAGTACATGGCCAGGATGGTTGTCTGGGTCGAATGGGTGATAAGGTATTTCTCGAAATTGCCCTCCAGCTTGGCAAAGAGCTGAAACAGCTCATGCTGGTCGGCAAACTCGAAGGAGATTTTCTGCAGGACGCTGTGGCACTTTTTGAACGCTGCAGCGTTGTGCGGATGCTGGAAAACGTCGTCGATGCAGTTGTTGATGATCTGACTGCTGATCAGGTTTCTGGAATACTGGGATAACGTCTTGGCGGCCTGGGAATCGTCAAGCCTCTCCTCGATATGCCCCTGGACCTCCTCCGAATCCGCACTGTTGATGTAGACGAATTCGACCCCCCCTTCCCGCAACCGCTCTATATTATGGATGGTGAGTTTTGTTTCCGCTGGTTTGTAAAGGGTGAACTTCCCATCGAGCCTGACAAAAAGCTCAACCTTGGGGAACGTCTTATGATTAATGGCATCAAGGACTACCGGCGAATATTCCATTATTATGACTCCATGACCCGTAGTGAGCGGCAACGTGCCACGCCGACCGTGCCGCCTTCCCGGCTGTGCCGGCGTGCTTCAGAATAAATCCGGCAGGATCAGCCTGCTTAACTTCGTTTTCAATTCGACAGGGACATCCTTGAATTTCACCCCGATGCCCGGTATGGCCGTTGCTGTTCCCCATTCACGTTTCCAGACGACAACCCCTTCGATCGGAAGATCGTGGTCAAGGCCAAACAGCCTGATCCAGATCGTGGACTCCACGCCGATGTCATCCCTTGTGTTGAAAAGAAAGCAGCCTCCGGTGGATATGTTGATGCAGACGGTCCTGTCAGGGTTATTCATCTCGGGACAAAAGTCCAGCAGTACATTGAAATGAACCGCTTTCCTTGTCCTGGGGAAGATGATTTGCGGCCGGAATCCGGCACAGACAGCCATAAACCTGCCAATCGATCGACAACCCAAAACGTATGAACTGCGGGGGAGGAGTTGGATAACCCCTTTTTTCAGGTCGATATTGAGGATGGCGCTGGGCAACCCGCACAGCATATCCTCAAGGTGCGCCTTGATGACAGTGGGCGCCCTGACCATCAGGACCACATCGACCAATATGCCGCAATGGGCCTCTTCAGAGGCCAGGACGACCGCCTCCCTCAAAGAGTCCACAATATGGATCGAAGCGATGTAGTCGGTCAAAAATTCAAGACAGTGCGCTTTTCGTGCCGGATCATTGACGACAAGCAGTATTTTGGCGGCAGCCGCTTCCATTACTCCCCCTGTGAAATAGCGGATAGCCTTTGCCGCCCTCAAAAATGCAAAAGCCCGCATCTCGAACGAAATGGCAGGCCTTGGATGTTTAATAAAAACATCTTCCAATCGCTTCGGCGGCCCCTCTTCCCGGTCTGGGCAGGTAGCTTTGCGTCATCCGGTTCCCCGGATTTTGCCATTTCGGTGATCTATTTTTTATTTATAATGATCTATGTTTTGAAATTAATCAAGGATATAAACAGGGGCGTCCCTGTTTTACACTAAATGGCTCGTCAGTTCATCCAGGGATGCAACGGCATAATCCGTAAACTCCTGCCACTTTTTCCCGTCCGGCCTCGCCACATGGATGGTCGTAGTGCCGGCCGCCCGGCCCGCCTGGAGATCGAATAAATAATCCCCCACCATGACGGCATCCGCCGGCTCCGCTCCCCATCCCGAAAGCAGGTGGTGTATGCCTGCGGGATCAGGCTTCGGCGGGGCTTCATCGCGGCCAAGGATATGACTCCTGGGAAAAAACAGTTCCAGGCCGATAGTCGCCAACGTCAACAGGGCGATATTCCGGTCGTTCCTCGTGAGTATGCCGAGCTGAGCCCCTGACCGGTGAAGGGTCTCGACAGCCTGCAAGGCGCCGGACGAGGGCCGGGCCTTCCGGGCCAATTCGATTTCAATCTCCTGCAGGCGGGTTCGCCGCTGCGAAGCATCAGCCTCCGGCAACGAATCCAGATGGCCGAGGATATCGGCCACTGCCGGGATGTCAAGCTCCCTGCGGATATATTCGAAATCGTGCACCGGAACCGTAAGGGTGCCGTCCAGGTCGAAAATCCAGTATGATTTTGATCGCAGGCTCATAACTACTCGATTATTTTTTCAGGCTCAAGACCTGTTCGATCTTCGCCGTAAGATCGTTCGCTGCAAACGGCTTCTGTATGAAGTTGATCCCTTTGTTCAATAGGCCGTGGTGCTCGATGACGTTATTGGTGTAGCCCGACATGTAGAGAACTTTCAGACCCGGATTGCCCTGCAAAAGCTTTTGATACAATTCCGGTCCATTCATTTCCTTCATCACGACATCCGTCAAAAGCATATCTATGTGCTCGCTTCTGCCGAGCTGCAGGGCATGGGCACTATTCTCCGCGACATGCGCCTTGTAGCCTCTTGAGTCCAGAACGTTGAAAACCAGATTTCGCACCATCTCGTCATCTTCCACGAGAAGAATCGCGCTGTCGTGGGTTATTGTTTGCAAGGCTTCCGCTGTGGCGGCAACCTCACTCCATGGTTTTTCGTCACTGACGGGAAAGTACAGCTTGAATACCGTGCCTTTGCCGACCTCGCTGTACACGAAGATATGGCCGCCATGTTGCTTGACAACCCCGAAGATGGTGGAGAGTCCCAGGCCGGTGCCTTTCCCCATTTCCTTTGTGGTGAAAAACGGTTCAAAAATACGGCTGCAGGTCTCCTGGTCCATACCACAGCCATTGTCGCTGAGCGCCAGCATCAGATATCTCCCCGGAACGACTTCGCTGTGCTGGCGGGCATATTCTTCATCAAGAGTCATGGGGGCTGTTTCAATAGCGATAAGTCCCTTGTCGGCAATCGCATCCTGGGCGTTGATCGCAAGGTTCAGCAGTACCTGCTCTATTTGGTTGCGGTCGGCGCGGACCCCATAGGCATATCCGGTCAGATGCAGATTGATTTCAATGTTTTCCCGTATGGTACGCCGTAATATTTCGTAAAAATGGGTAATAACCTCATTCAGGTCCACGGTCTTCATTTCAAGGATCTGTTTGCGGCTGAACCCAAGCAACTGCTGCGTCAGTTTTCTTGCCTTGTCGGCTGCCTGCATGATGAGATTCATCCGCGCGAAATCCTGCCCATCGGCAGGGAAGTTGGCTTGCATGAGCTCGGCATAGCCAAGGATTGGGGTTAACAGGTTGTTGAAGTCATGGGCAATACCGCCTGCCAGCCGTCCGACCGATTCCAGCTTCTGGGATTGGCTCAATTGCTCCATGAGCTGCCGTTGCAAGGTCTCAGCCTCTTTCAGCTCGGAAAGATCCCTGATTATCAGGCAACAGTATTCGATGGCGTCAATGATGATGTAGCTTGCCGAGACCTCTACGGGGAACTCGTCCCTATTCCGCGACTTATGTTTCGCTTCAAAGGTCAACGCCTTCTCATGCTGCAGCACCTCCCATTTGTGGCGCCAGGCATCAGCAGAGAACTCGACGGAAACATCCACCAGGGACATCGCCATCAGTTCATCCCGCTGGTAGCCGTACAAAGTGCAGGCGGTATCATTGACATAGGAGAATACTCCGTTGCCGTCAACCCAACACACGACGTCGGATATCCTGTCCATGATGATAGCCGAGCGCCGTAGATCTTGTTCGACCCTTCGGCGCAGATTCACCTCTTCGATCAATTGCGAATTATTAATTTCCAGGGCTTCGGTTCTCTGCTTGACGGTTTCTTCGAGATGATCCCGATAGTTGGTGATTTCCTCTTCTGCGGCAAGTTCACGCCGCCTGTTGGTATAAACCAGCCAAGCTGCAAAAAGCGACGCTACCAGAAACAATGCAACCAGCGACCCTGTCTGCCTGACTTCGCCATACCAGGGCGCCAGATATTCGCTGGCGGCAAGGCCTGAGTTAATATACAGCGGGTAGCCGTCTATTTTCTTGAAGGAAAACAGCCTGGGAGTCGTGTCGACGCTCCCCTGATTATAATAGGTTCCCGAAGTCCTGCCCGCCTGGACCATGGCCCGCATCTCCGGCGACACCACCTTGCTGGTGGGAGTAGCTTTCCCCCCTGGCGGTTCCGGATAACGTTTCATAATAGCCAATTCGCGATCCCGGAAAGTGATAACTCCCTGTTTCCCCAGGTCAAACGTCGCAAAAATCTTCCCGAGATAATCCAGCGAGATGGTGCCATAAACAACCCCGGCAAACGATCCGTCCGGGTTATTGATCCGATGCCCCACAATAAATATCCATTTATTGGAGAAACGGCCTAAAATGGGTGAGCCGATAATGATGCCGGCCTGTGCCTCTTTCTTTGGCCTGATGAATACCTCCCGGTCGGCAAGATTAACTTTTGTCTGTGATGTAACTCCTTCTCCGCTTATGATGTCTCCCACATCGTTCAGGACCCTGAGGCCATCCAACTCTGGCACATGGCTTTTCTGTCGTAAGATGTACGCAGTAAGTGCCGTTGTATCCAACCTGCCGCTTTTGATCTGCCGCTCAGCCTCGGTCGTAATGGATATGACGCTAAGGCTTGCCTTGTCCAGCAGGGCGGCAAGCGTAAGATTGAGCGATTGAGCAAGGTTCTCAACCTGGTTGGCTGCGCGTCTCTCGTATTGCAGCCTGCTCTGGTACAACGACAGTGCAGCCAGTCCGGTAACAAAGAGATTCAATGCCAGAACCGTTACCACCAGTCTTGCACAAAAGGAGCGAGCCGGCATCAAAAGGTTTGGCTTTGAGTCATGGGGTTGTGAAGTGGCGGATGCAGGCATCTGCTTGGGCCTCGTGGTGATTCGGGCAGAAATTTTTCTAAGAATATCACATGATTTCTTACTTGTGTCAGATATTGTTGCGTATGCACCATTGGTTTCTGCGATGAACGTAAAAAATAACTAGTGTGCTGTGCGGTTAGTTGTTGGCAGTAATTCTGAGCTATTTTGGCTGGTGCCAAGGCGCGGCGACGCAGATGTAGCATGGCCTACATCAAGGAGCCGTAACGACGGCAGCAGACAAAAGAGCCGGAATTACAACAACGAATTAACCGCACAGTACACTGACATTGTAAAATGTTTTTCAGTGATGTAAAAAAGGGGGGAAGAGTTTGTGTATCCGCCCTGTTTTAAAAGGCGGGAGCAAAGAACAAAGGCATGGAATTCCCCGGCAGGCAGGCGCCGCATGGGCGAAAATAAACCGTTTCCGGATGAAAACCAGCCTGACCCCTTTTCCGATTCTGCTTCAGGAGGACCCGAGTGCCCCCCAAAAAAACAGTGCCTGCAAATAATCCCGGTTCTCGACAATTGAAGACCGCTTCAGCAAAACAGCCATACTCTCACCTTTTGCAACTTATCCTGGAAAATAGCCGCAGTGGTGTTGCCGTATTTGACAGGGAGATGAACTACCTCTATGTGAGCCGGCGATTCCTGGATGAATACCGCCTTACCGAGGATGTGATCGGAAAAAATCACTATGATGTTTTCCCGGAGATCCCCCAAAAGTGGAGAGATGTGCATCAAAGAGCCCTTGCCGGCGAGATCGTCGACGGGGACGATGATTCTTTTGAACGTTTGGATGGAACGAATGACTGGACCTGTTGGCAATGCCGTCCATGGTACGAGCCGGACGGTTCTATCGGCGGCATTGTCCTTTACACAGAGGTCGTCACCAAACGGAAACAGGCCGAAGAGGCCATAAGGCAGAGTGAACAACGGTACCGGCTACTGGCAACCGCAACTGCCGATGTTGTCTATCGTATGAGTTCGGACTGGAGCGAGATGTTGCAGCTTACGGGCCGGGGGTTCATTGCCGACACGCATACCCCGAGCCGCACCTGGCTTGAGGAGTATATTCATACGGACGATCAGGCCTTTGTGCTTGCGGTCATTCATGAAGCCATACGGAAGAAATCGATCTTCCAACTGGAACACCGGGTGATACGGGCTGACGGCAGTCTTGGCTGGACATCTTCACGAGCGGTTCCGCTACTTGATGACAATGGTGAAATCATCGAATGGATTGGTGCGGCCAGCGATATCACCGAGCAAAAGCTCGCTGTTGAAGAGACGCGGATCCGGGAGGAACGGCTTCGTTTGGCGCTGGAAGTCGCCAATATGGGAACCTTTCATCGGGAAATTAAAACCAATGAAGTAATCTGGTCGGATACGTATCGGACGATTTATGGACTCTCCCCGGAAGCTCCGGCCAGTTATGAGAATTGGCTGGCATCATTGTTGCCGGAGGATCGTGCGACAGCCGCCAGGAACGTCCGTAGTGCCATGGTCAATCACCATGATTTCGAAATGGAATTTCGGATCATGCGGCAGGATGGCTCCGTTCGCTGGCTACATGCCAAGGGCGGTTTTCTGTATGATGATGAAAGCCTTCCACTGCGGCTGGAAGGGGTTGTTACGGATGTTACTGAACGCAAGCAGGCCGAAGAGACGTTACGCCACATGAATAATGATCTTGAAGAAGCAAATACGGCGTTGAAGGTGCTGTTGACACACCTGGAGGATGAGCGGAAAAAGCAGGCCGAAACCGTTCTTGCCAATATCAGGCAATTTGTCCTTCCATATCTTGCAAAGATCAAGGGGAAGAAGGATCCTGAGATACAAGCGCTGGTGCACATTATTGATAGAAACCTTGAGAAGGTTATTTCTCCTTTTGTACTGTCGGCCAATCTCAAAATGGGCAAACTCGCTCCTCAGGAACTGCTGGTCGCCAATCTTGTCCGGGAAGGTAAAAAAGACAAAGAAATTGCCGCGCTACTCAACCTGTCGGTCCACACCATCATGGCACACCGTCGAAACATCCGGAAAAAGCTGGGCTTATCCGGAACAAAGGAAAATCTCGCATCATACCTTGAGCTGCTGTAAATCAGCTATATCGACTAGCTGATATATAGCTGATAATCCCTCATTATATCCCCGTTTTTTTTTGCTAATATAGCTTCCAGGACAACACCATTCAGTCAGTCCAAATATTCTTTGGTCATCTCAAAATTGCGGCCAAAGAGAGGTGTGACTTGGAGTCCAACCACTCTTTTCTTCCTCCAGCGCTGCCATCCCGGCAAGAGATGCCATTAATCCCTCAATCGCTCCATAACATCGACAACATTCCAAAATCACTATCCCTTACGGTCCTGCTACTATTCCTGACCTTGACCATTGTGCAACGGCAGCTGCCTGGGGCCGGCTCTGGGCACTCTGCGGGAATCATGGCCAAAGCCGACATAGCAGGAAAAATTCCCCCTTTCCCGACTTGACAGGATGAAACGGACCCTTATGACCGATACAGCCAGATTGAAGACAAAAGCGCCGGCAATAGGCAGATACCGATTGGCGATTACGACGATATTATTGCTCGGCGTCTCTTTTACCTTTGCTGCTTTTGTCTTGATCTGGCGGGCGGAGCTTCATGAATACAATGAAAAATTCGACTATGATGCAACCATGCGCACAAATACAATTGTTGAATACTTAAACGCCGAATTGCAGGACCTGGATGCGTTGCGGCGCTTCGTCGAAGGGGCGGGACATTTCGACCAAAACTCTTTCCAGGCATTTGTCAAGCCAATGCTGGATCGAAAAGGCATCCAGGCCGTAGAATGGATTCCGGTAGTTCCGTCTCTCGATCGTGAGACCGTAGAGGCTGCCGCGAAACGTGAGGGGCTGGACGCCTATAAAATACAGGAACGCTCGCCGGACGGCGCATTGACACCCGCTAAACACCGGGACTGTTACTACCCTGTGTACTATGTGGAGCCGAAACAAGGCAATGAAAAAGCCATCGGTTTCGACCTTGGCTCAAGCCCGGTCAGACTGGATGCAATTAATGCTGCTTTAAGAAGCGGGAATCCGCAGGCGACTGGCCGCATTATCCTGATTCAAGAAAAAGAGAAGCAAAACGGCTTCCTCGTTTTCGCTCCTGTTCGCTCGCAAAATAAGAAGGTTCTGGGGTTCGCACTAGCAGTTTTTCGCGCCGGCGATATGCTGCAGAATGCCATAAAGCAAACAGAGGCGTTAGCACTGGACACTTCACTGAACGATTTATCCGCGCCATTTGAGCAGAGAGAATTTTATCATTGGCAGGCTAAAACGATCAGTAGCCCACAGATACTTAAACTGAAGTCCTTTTTATTCCCTCTTCCCGAGCAAAATCGCACCTTCGGCTTTGCCGGCCGCACATGGAATTTACATGTGACGGCAACCCCGGAATATCGTTCCGGCACGGTCGCAATTTCCTTCTTTGTAATTCTGCCGGCCGGGTTCTTATTAACTGCAATCCTTGCTCTCTATCTGCATGTATTGCATTCGCGCCGTCATATGATTGAGGTGATGGTGCAGGAGCGCACCTCGGAGCTTTTTGAAGCAAACAGCAGGCTCTCGGAGAGCGAAAGGAAATTCAAGGCCGTAGCGGACAACTCTCCGCTGGCTATCTACATGGCAAAGGGCATTGAACAAAAAGGCGAATATATAAACCCGACATTTGTCAACCTGTTTGGCTATACGCTGGATGATGTCCCCTCTTTGGAACAGTGGTTGCCACTGGCTTATCCCGATGAGGCGTATCGTCAGGAACTCTATGAAGAATGGCACCGCAGAATCAAGATTGCAATTGAAACCAGTTCTGAAATAGAGCCGATGGAAAGTGTGGTAACCTGCAAAGACGGTTCCCTGAAACACATCCAATGGGGTTTCAAATCATTTGGCGACCAGAACTGGTCATTCGGGCTTGATCTGACGGAACGCATCCGGGCCGATCAATTGCTGCGCGAAAGAGAGGAGAAGTATCGGCAGCTCTTCAACAACGCCGAGATCGCCATGTTCAGGTCGGAGTTTGACGGATCGGATATCCTGGATGTTAATCAAAAATTTCTCGATATTGTCGGGAAAACACGGGAAGAGACGATTGGTAAACCGTCGGTGGATCTCTGGGCGGATTTGCAGGAATACAATGAGTTGGTGCGAAAAATTTCAGAGGATGGCCGAGTGTCCGGATATGAATTCAGGATGCTTGACAACCAGGGCAACATAAAGAACTGCATTTTATCCCTGGTTCTCTATCGTGAACAGGGAGTCCTTGAAGGGTCTATTCTCGACATTACCAAATTAAAGCACGCAGAGGCAGAGCGCCTTCATCTTGAAAAGCAGCTCTTGCACACTCAAAAGCTCGAAAGCCTTGGCATGTTGGCTGGAGGCATCGCACATGACTTCAACAATATTTTGATGGTGATTATGGGCAATGCCGAACTGGCCCTTATGCACATCGACAAGAAGTCGCCTGTTGCAAACAACCTGAATCAAATCGAGCATGCATCCGCGCGCGCTGCCGACCTGGCCACGCAGATGCTGGCATATTCCGGCAAGGGGAAGTTTATTATTGAGAGCATTAATCTGAACCGGCTCATCGAAGACATGCATCAGATGCTCGAAGTGTCTGTCTCCAAGAAGGCAATGCTGAAACTCGACTTGTCCCCCTACCTGCCCCCGATTGAAGCAGACCCTACCCAAATGCAACAGATTGTCATGAACCTGGTTATCAACGCATCAGAAGCCATTGGCGACAGGAATGGTTTTATTACCGTAACTACTCGCCGCATTGAGTACAAAAAGAAAGTTCTGAGGGAATACTGGAAGGATTGGGATATCGGCGAGGGATTGTATGTCTACCTGGAAGTGTCGGATAGCGGCTGTGGGATGAATGACGAAACCCTGAAAAAAATCTTCGACCCTTTCTTCTCTACCAAATTCATGGGGAGAGGGCTGGGATTGGCTGCCGTTCACGGCATAGTACGCGCCCATAAAGGCGCAATCAGCGTTGACAGCAAACCGGACAAAGGCACTTCGTTCAAGCTGCTTCTGCCTGCATCAGGCGAACCGGCTGAATTATCGGTCAATAACGACCATCAAGCATGCTTGAAAGCTGAAGGGAAAGTTTTACTGGTAGATGACGAGGAAATGGTGCGGAGCATCGCTAAAAATATGCTGAATGAGTTGGGATACGATGTCATTATGGCTTGCGACGGCATAGAGGCACTGGAGGTATTCAAAGCCACTCCCGACATTTCCTTTGTGATTCTGGACCTGACAATGCCCCATATGGACGGCAAGCAATGTTTTCAGGAATTACGGAAGATTAAACCGGATACTAAAGTGTTTATTTCAAGCGGGTTCAGCGTACATGAGATTTCGCAGGAGACTGCCGGTTCCGGGTTGGCAGGAGTCATTCAGAAGCCGTACAAACTGTCAGTCCTGAAAGAGTCGCTACAATCCCCACTATTTTGGAGCCAAGGCAATAAAATATGACCGTGCTTATGTTTCCTATGCACCTTCTCTGTAGCGCCCGGTA
>Ga0187771_10001412_pt1 | contig 16012 bp, 20 predicted proteins | sample 0116_SJ02_MP15_1_FD_133139 | JGI IMG/M metagenome (GOLD analysis project Ga0187771, IMG submission 133139) | Tropical peat soil microbial communities from peatlands in Department of Meta, Colombia - 0116_SJ02_MP15_10_MG | ecosystem: Environmental > Terrestrial > Soil > Wetlands > Peat | place...
AGCCTCGAACATGGCCGGCACTCTAGCGTGCTTGGTGCGCCGGGCAACGCAGGCATGCGTTTTACGCCGGGCAGGGCACGTGCGTCGGCTTTTCAGGCAGCGCCGCGGATATTTCCGGACACGCTGAAGGCCAATTCGGCAACAATCGTTCGAATGACCCAATTTTGTGCAGCGCGCCAAATTCGACGCGATGACGCCACTAATCTTTCCCGGGGATTAATCAGCTTATGCCGGAAAGACGGGGCTTCTATGCATGGTCATGGATGGTTCGCACGAAGCGCATAGATTATGTTGCATTGCAATAGCCAGAAGCCAGGATCGGCGATCTCGCTGGCGCTTCGGTCCCGAAAGGAGAGATGAGATGGTTGCTGTCACTTATGGCGTCGCCACGGCGGAGCCTCGGAAGACAGCCGGGCGTGCCAAGTCGGCCGGGTCGCGCAAGAGTTGGTTCGCCCGTTTCATGGACGCGCTGGTCGAGGCGCGCCTGCAGCAGGCTCGGCGCGAGCTTCGCCTGCACGCTGCCCTGTTGCCTTATTCGCTCGATGAGCGCGGCAACCGGCTGGTCAAGACTCGTTCCGACGATATGCCATTCGGCGTCTAGTAGCGTTTCATATTTCGCCAGCGAAACCGCCTCGGTTTCCCCGCCCGGGGCGGTTTTGTTTATGGCCGCCGCATCACCAGCGTCACCCAGCCTTCGAGCAAGATGCGTTTCTTGAGCACCAAGCCTTGCGCGCGGTAGATCGCGAGGACAGCGTTGGCATGGCTTGGCAGCAGGCCGGAAAGCACGATGTGTCCACCACGTGAAGCAAGCCGGGCGAGCGCCGCTGCCATCCGCGTGAGTGGGCCAAGCAGGATATTGGCGAAGATCAGATCGTAAGGCGCGCCGCTTGCGATCACGCGCGCCTTGGCGCCGGCCGCGCGCACGAAGCGGATCGCCGGCGCGGCATGATTGAGCCGCGCATTGCCTCGCGCTGCCTCGACCGCGACGCGGTCGATGTCGCTGGCGACCACATGTGCGCGCAGCCGTTTCGCCGCCGCAATCGCCAGCACGCCTGACCCGGTGCCGATGTCGAGCACGCGCTTGCCTCTGCTCCGCTTCGCCAGCTCATCGAGCGCCAGCAAGCAGCCGCGCGTGGTGCCGTGGTGGCCGGTGCCGAAGGCGAGCGCTGCCTCGATCTCGATGGCGATGTCGTTCGCCTTGACGCGCGCGCGGTCATGCGCACCATGCACAATGAAACGGCCGGCGCGCACCGGTTTGAGACCAGCGAGGCTGTGCGCCACCCAGTCCACATCCGCCACGCTCTCAAGCGACAGCGCCGCGGCGGCAGCGTTGCCCGCGGCGAGCGCCACCTGTTCACGCAGCGCCGCTTCATCGGGCGGCGCGACGAAATGCACCGCCACCTGCCAGCGGCCGGCCCGGTCCTCGAAGGCTGCGCAGACCGCATCGTCCAGGCTCTCGCCCAGATAGGCGGCGAGCCGCCGGGCGGTCTGCTCGCCGCAGGTCAGGCGGGCAACGGCAACGGTCATCGGCGCAATTTCCAGAATGCGGACAAACGCGATCGCAAAGGCAATCCAGTCCCGATTGCGCACGCGGACGCACGCACCATGACCCGGCGCTATGTACAAGGCAAATTTCACTCAGCACAATGGCAGGGCTGGCGTTGGGCTGGGGACAACGGATGGGCGGCGCCTTTGCGGACAAGGTCGTATTGATCACCGGCGGCGCGCGCAATCTCGGCCGCGCCATCGGCGTGGCCTTTGCCGGCGCCGGCGCTGCGGTCGCCATCAATGCGCGCTCGCCGCGCCCACAGCTCGACGAGGCGCTCGCCGCGATCGAACAGGCCGGCGGAGAGGCGATGGCCGCCATCGCCGACATCACCGACCGCGCCGCGGTAGATGCGATGGTTTCGGCCATCGTCAGGCGTTTCGGCCGGCTCGACATCCTGATCAACAATGCGGTGACGCACGCGACCAAGCCTTTTCTCGAGCTGAGCTACGACGATTGGCGCGCGCCGGTCAGTGTCACGCTTGACGGTGCCTTTCACTGCACGCAGGCCGCCGTGCCGGCGCTGATCCGCGCCGGCGGCGGCAGCATCGTCAACATGGGCGGTCTGTTCGGCCACATGCCGATCGCCAACCGCGCGCCGACTGCGGCGGCCAAGGCCGGCCTCGCCGGCCTCACGCGCGCGCTCGCGCTCGAGCTCGCGACCCACAGCATCAACGTCAATTACGTGGCGCCGGGTCCGGCCAACACCGTGCGCGAAAGTCCATTCAAGTTCGATCTCGCGCGCATTCCGTTCGGTCGCTTCGCCGAGCCGAGCGAGATCGTCGCCACCGTGATGATGCTGTGCGGCCGCGACGGCCGCTTCATCACCGGACAGACCATCCACGTCAACGGCGGGCTGTTCATGAACAATTAGAAAATCAGGGAGGATCCAACCATGCGTGCAATGTTGCGCCTCGGCATAGGCCTTTGTGCCGCCGTCATGTCCGTTACCGCCATGGCGGACGAATATCCAAACCGGCCGGTTCACGTCGTCGTCGGGCTCACCGCCGGCTCCGGGGTCGACATCATGGCGCGTCTCGTCGGGCAGAAGCTCGCCGAGTCGATGGGCCAGCCCTTCATCATCGAGAATCGACCCGGTGCCGGGAGCAACATCGCCACCCGCTATGCCGCCGCCGCCGACTCCGACGGCTGCACCATCTTCGTCTCCACTATCGCCAACGCGATAAACGCCACGCTCTACAAGAATCTGCCATTCGACGTGCTCAAGGATTTCGAGCCGGTGATCCTGGCGGCGACCTCGCCCAATATCCTCATCGTCAAGCCGTCGGTGCCGGTGAAATCGGTGAAGGAGCTGATTGACCTCGCCAAGGCCAAACCCGGCAAGTTGACGGTCGGCTCGAGCGGCATCGGCACCGCGCCGCAGATGACGGCGGTGCTGTTCCGTCACCGCGCCGGCATCGATGTCGTCGACGTGCCGTTCAAGGGCGGCCCGGAGGCGACCTCCGCTTTGCTCGGCGGGCAGATCGATTACCTGTTCGCCATCGCCTCGACCGCGCTGCCGCACGTCAAGGCGGGGCGCGTGCGCGCGCTCGGCATCACCAGCCGGCAGCGCTCGCCGCTGTTGCCCGAGTTGCCGACCATCGCCGAGTCCGGCTTGCCCGGCTTTGAGTCGGTGACCTGGTTCGGCTTCGAGGTGCCGAAGGGCACGCCGCGCGCGATCGTCGCGCGGCTCAACAAGGAGATCGGCAAGGCGCTAGCCATGCCGGAGGTGAAGGACAAGCTCGCGGTGCAGGGCATCTATGTCGAAGGCGGCACACCGGAGGAGTTCGGCCGCTATATGCACGCCGAGTTCGAAAAATGGGGCACGCTGGTCAAGGAAACCGGCCTGTCAATGAAGGAGTGACGCCGCGGCCGCGGGGAAACCCTTAAAGTTTTAATCAATGGTCTAAACGGTCCTTTGTAAATCTTGCGCGATAGTTCCGCCCACATTTTCGGGGGTGACTGTCATGCTCGAGTCGTTGAATCCCTGGGTCGAAATCCTGCGCTTCGCCTGCGAGGTGCAGGGCGTCATCTCCATGCGTCTCGTTCGTCTCGCGCAGGGTGGCCCGCAAGCCGCGGCCGAAGCGCGGCTTATGGTGGAGGAGAAATTCGCCGCATTTGCCGACGCCGAAGCGGCGCTCGCCCAGGCGCTGCTCGCCGGCGAAGACCTGTTCGTCGCCGCCGTGCGCGCCTGTGCGCCGGTGCGCTCGCGCGTGCGCGCCAACGGCAGCCGCCTGGCGCACGCGATGGCGTGACGCGTTAGTGCCGCTTGAAGTACTGCACGGCGCGCTCATGCTGCTCGGCCGCCTTGCGTGAGGTGAAGGTGCCAAGATTGCGCCGCTTGCCGGTCTTCGGATTGATCGAACGCGAATAGAGCCGGTATTTGCCGCTGGGCAGCTTGCGGATCATGCGCCGGCCCTCCGCCGTTTGCGCAGCGCGGCCTGCGCCTTCTTGATGTTGGCGAGCTGCGCGCGCCGCATCGCCAAGGTCGGCTTCTCGCGTGCGGGGATCTTGCGCCGCGGCTTGGCGATGAAGCGGTCGCCGCCGAGATGGCGGGGCACCGAGCCGAGTTGGGCGAGCACCTTCTCCGCCGCGACGCTGTCGGGCACCAGCTTCTTGCCGTCGAGATGCGCCTCGGTCTTGGCGATCAGCCACTTCTGCGTATCCCAGGAGCCGTTGGCGCGCTGGCCGGCCAGCCGCTCGACACCACCTTTGCCGCCGACGTCCTGATTGCGGAAGGCGACGAACTCGGTGCGCGGCCGCACCTGGATATGAAAGAACTTGCCGCGTCCGCTGGCGCCCGGCTTGGCGCGGTGCTTGATCGTACGGCGTTGGCGGGATGTCGGCATAGCAAGTGCTCCCGTGGCGATAAATGATTAAAGCGCAACGGGAGCATAGGCTGCGGGCCTGCGCCTTGATCTAGGGCAAAGGCCTCACCAGCCGAACGGGAAGAAGCCGGAGCGTTGGCGCGCGAAAAAGGACCGGTCACGGTAGTAGTAATAGCGCTGCGTGTCGGGGTCGCCGTTGACCCAGCCATTGCGCCCGGAGATCTGCCGGCGCGGCGGCACCGACGCGACCCGATCGCCGCGGTCATAATCGTCATCGGCCGCGAGGTCGCGATCGCGCCGCGGCGCGGCGTGCGCCACTGCCGCGCCGGCGCCGCCGGGGATCTCGCCGGTGAGCACGACGGTGGTGTCGGCCATCTTGTTCTTCTTCACCAAGTCCCAGAGGATCGACGCGTTCTTCACCGACAGGCGCACGCAGCCGTGCGACACCGCATGGCCGAGATGGCGCACCTCGTAGGTGCCGTGGATGGCGTGGCCGAGCTCTGTGAAGAAGATCGAATAGGGCATCGGTGCGTCGTCCCACTCGCGGCTGTAGTGGTCGCGGTCCATGCGGAACGGGGTGAAGGCGCCGTTCGGCGTGTTGTAGCCGGCGCGGCCGGTGGAAACCGGCCAGACGTAGAGCTGCTGGCCGTCCTCGGAGACGGTCATCTGCTGCGCCGCCTTGTCGACCTGGATAAAAAGGTCGGCGCGCGCGGGCGCGGCGGCGGCGAGGGCGAACGCCGCAAGCGCGGCAGTCAGACGGGGACGCATTGTCGGACCTCCGGCCTCATATAATCCCGCGCCAGCATAGCAGGTTCCCCGCGGCGCGATTATGGACGAACCGCGCCGCGCTCCGGAAAGACTTAGAGTAAAGCGGCCCGCTCAATAACCGCGGCAGGAGCGCAGGTAGCGCGTACGCATGCCGCGTTCGGCCTCGGCGGCGCCATAGGGCGCGGTGATGCACCAGCCGTAATGCACGCCGTAATTCACCGTCCAGCGCGTGCCGATCGCGCCCGGCGCGCAGGACGGCGTGGCGTGGGCGACGCGCGCCTGGCGCACTGCGGCGGCCGCGTAGTCCGAGCAGAAGCGCGGATCGGCGGCATTGGCGGCGCCGGCGGCGGCGATGAGCAGGACAGCGGCGATGACGGTCTTCAGCATGCGGTTTCCCCCCGGGTGAATCGTTGGCGGCAATTATAGCGTCCGCGCGTCAACGGGGGAGGGGCCGCCGCTCAGTTGCCCAATTCGAGCGCCCAGTACTTGCGCCCGTCCGCGCCGATGGCCGAGGCGATGCCGTAGGCCGACACGTCGCGTAGCAACATGTTGGCGCGATGGCCGGCCGAGTGGGCCCACATGCGGATGACGCAGTCCTCGCTGTCGCAGCCCCAGGCGACATTCTCGGCGTGGCGGCCGCCGCCGAGGCCGGCGATGCGCACGCGGAAGCGCAAGTGGTCCATGTGGTTGCGCGCCGCCATGCTGTGCGCCTGCTCGTAGGCCAGGCCGGAGAGCGTCGAACTCATGGCCAGCGCCGGCAGGCCGTGGGCGCGGCGGAAGCTGTTGATGTCCTCGGCGCGGGCGGCGGCGGCGCAAGCGAACGCGGCGGCCACCGCGAGGCAAAGGCGCATGATGAGCATAGCCGTGGCTCCGGGTGTGCCCCCGAAACGCCACGATAACACGGAACGGCCGCGGCGCGCGCCGTGCCCCCTAATGCCGCGTCGGCTTAGTCAGCGCCTCGGCGACGCTACGCGGCCGCCGGCCGCCGATGACCTGCGTGGTGCATTTCTGGCCCTCGGTGCAGTCGACGGTGCAATCGGTGCCCGGCTTGCCCGCGCAATCGGTGCCGCAGCCGTAAATCTTGTCGCCTTGCGAGAACTTGCCGCCGGCCTTGTCGCAGGCTGCCTTGAGCTGCTCCGGCGTCGTTTTCGGCAGCATCATGTCGCGGGCGAGCGCGGGCGCGGCGCAAGCCAGGGCGGCGAGGATGACGAGGGCGGTGACGGTACGCACGACGGAAACTCCCAGCTTTTCGCGTCGCTCCCGGCGGGGAAGGTTAGCACAAGACCGAGCGAGGCCAATGTTCGTCATTCCGGGGCGGTCTGCAGGATCGGCCGCGGAGAGCCAAACTACGTTCATTCCCGCGGAAGCGGGAGTCCAGTTCGCGGCCCCTGGGTCCCCGCTTTCGCGGGACGAACGGAGGACCGGCGACGCGGACGCCACGGGCGTCACATGATCACCTTGCCGCGCGCGTCGAGCGCCTTCTCGATCTTGACCAGCGCGCCGATGCCGGTGTCCGCCCCCACATGCGTCTGCTCGCGCGGCAGCAGCATGGAGAATATCCTTTGGTGCACCGGTCCACTCTCGACCAGCTCAACCTTGCCGAAGAAGCGGATGAAGCCCGACTCGAGCACGCCGTCGCGCTGCGCCTTGAAGTTGGCGTACATGATGCACACGCGACGATCGTGGCCGAGGTTTTCCAGCACGCCCTTCTTGGAGCGCTCCCACCAGGCGAGGTGCTCGTCGTCATAGACGATCATCGAGCCCTTGGGCGCGATGTTCGGCCCGAGCGGGCCGATGGTGGCGACGAGCAGCGGATAGCCGTCGTCCCAGGCGTTGCGGATCAGGGTTTTGATGGTGGCGGAGAGGGGCATGGCAAAACTCGTGCGGGAGGCTGCGGAAGGTTAATCGACGCTCAGACCGGTCAATTTTAAGTCTAACTAACAATAAGTCTCTTATGGATGATGTGCGTGCCTTGACCAGGCGGTTTGCAAGCGGCTGCGACGCTTTGACGGTTTATCCGATCCGGCTTTTTTTTGAGAAGCAACTCCAACGGACATCACACCCTCTCCACAAAACTATCCACCACGCGCTTTTCGCTGGCCTTGTCCAATAGGGTGGTGAGCTTGTCGCCGTCCACAGCAGTGACATTGCCCTTGCCGAAATTCCGCCGACATCCGCGCACGTCCAGTAAATGCCATCCCGTTGACGTGGGTCAATGCGCTTTGCCGCAGGCGGGCTAACGTGCGCCATTCCTCTTTTGCTAAGAGGCATCCCATGCACAAAATACTGACAGCACTCGCGCTCTCTGCCGCGCTCGCCGTCGCGCCGGGCAGCGCTTCCGCGCAACATCACGGCGGATACCACGGCGGTTATCACGGCGGTTATCACGGCCATGGCGGATATTACGGCGGATACTACGGCGGCGGCCTTGCTGCCGGGCTGGTCGCCGGCGCTATCCTCGGCTCGATGGCCGCGCAGAGCGGCTACTACTACGGGCCCTACGACTACGGCCCCTACTATGGGCCGGGTTACTATTACGGTCCGGGCTACTACGGCGGGCCTTATGCCTACGAGCCGCCGCCGGTCTATGTGCGGCCGGTGCCGCGCTATGCGCCGGGCGGCCCCTGCTGGATCGAGACCGACAAGGACCGCGGCTACGGCTATTACGGCCCGTGCAGGTAACCTGCATTCCGCCCTCATCCTGAGGAGCGCTCCGAAGGAGGCGTCTCGAAAGACGGGGGCGGCCCCACTGATCTCGGGTTTACCCGAGATCAGCACATTAAGTGCGCAGGCCGCCCATAGCCGATTGCGATGTTCGAGACGCGTCGCATTCGCGAACGCTCCTCACCATGAAGCCGAGATAAGCGTTGTGCGTTCGCACGTCGGCTTTACGCCAGCCGCAATCGCGCTCATACGCGTTCGACGAATGAATCGACCACGCGCTTCTCGCCGGCCTTGTCGAACAAAATAGTGAGCTTGTTGCCGTCGACGGCAGTGACGTTGCCGTTGCCGAACTTCTGGTGAAACACGCGCTCGCCCACGGCGAACAGCGAAGCGGCGCCGGTCGATTTGGCGATCAGCTCGCCTTCGATCGTGAGCGGCTTGCGCCGGGCAGGGGATTTCGGCGGCGCCCCCGCACCGGAACGCGCTCCGCGCGCTCGATCTCTCCGACCGTCGGAGAGGTCATCCGAGTATGCCCCGCCGTCGTCGAACTCCTCGTTGGGCACATAACGCCGCTGGCCGGTCTCGTCGAAGCCGCCTTTTCCGCGCCGGCCCTGCGCGCGCTGCCAGCCGGGCGTGCTGTAGTTGGAGCCGAAGGCGCTCATCTCGTCGAAGCGCGAGGGGCCGTAGCCCGACATGCCGAAGCCGCCGCTGCCGCCGGGCGCCTCCTTCACCTCGACGTCCGCCTCGGGCAATTCATCGAGGAAGCGCGAGGGCACCGTTGAGGTCCACAGGCCGTGGATGCGCCGGTTGGTGGCGAAATAGATGCGGGCGCGCTTGCGCGCGCGCGTGAGTCCAACATGGGCGAGGCGGCGTTCTTCCTCCAGCCCAGCGCGGCCCTGCTCGTCCAGCGAGCGCTGATGCGGGAACAGGCCTTCCTCCCAGCCGGGCAGGAACACTGTGTCGAACTCGAGACCCTTGGCGGAGTGCAAGGTCATGATGTTGACCGCCTGCTCCCCGTCGCCCTGCTCGCGCTCCATCACCAGCGAGATGTGCTCGAGGAAGCCGGCGAGGTTCTCGAATTCCTCCATGGAGCGCACCAGCTCCTTGAGGTTCTCCAGCCGCCCGGCGGCGTCGGCGCTCTTGTCGGCCTGCCACATCGCCGTGTAGCCCGACTCATCGAGCACCATCTCGGCGAGCTCGGTGTGCGGCATAGAATCTTTCTTGCCGCGCCAGCGCTCGAAGCCGGCCATCAGATCGCGCAGCGCCGTGCGCGGTTTCGGCTTCATCTCGTCGGTGGCGGCGATCTGCGCCGCGGCTTCGGTCAGCGGGATGCGCTTCTTGCGTGCGACGTCGTGCAGCATCTGCACGGTGGCGTCGCCGAGGCCGCGCTTGGGCAAGTTGACGATGCGCTCGAAGGCGAGGTCGTCGGCCGGCTGCGCGATCACGCGCAGGTAGGCCAGCGCGTCGCGGATCTCGGCCCGTTCGTAGAAGCGTGGGCCGCCGATGACGCGGTAGGGCAGGCCGAGCTGGATGAAGCGGTCCTCGAACTCGCGCATCTGGAACGAGGCGCGCACCAGGATGGCGATCTCGTCGAGCGGATGGTCGAGGCCCTGCTCGCGCGCGGCGCGCTGTATCTCTTCGATCTCCTCGCCGATGGCGCGCGCTTCTTCCTCTGAATCCCAGGCGCCGGTGACCTGCACCTTCTCGCCCGGCACGTCCTCGGTGCGCAGCGTCTTGCCGAGCCGGCCCTCGTTGTGGGCGATGAGATGGGACGCCGCGGCAAGGATGTGGCCTGTACTTCTGTAATTGCGTTCGAGCCTGATGACCTTCGCGCCGGGGAAATCATGCTCGAAGCGCAGGATGTTATCGACCTCGGCGCCGCGCCAGCCATAGATCGACTGATCGTCATCGCCGACGCAGCAGATGTTTTTTTGCGCGCGTGGTTGCGCGGTGGCCTCATCCTTCGAGACGGCGCTTGGTGTCTCCTCAGCATGAGGGATCGGCGCTTCGCGTCCTGCGCGGCCCTGCTCGTCACCCCGAGGAGCCGCGCGCAGCAAACCTTCCTCCTCATCCCGAAGAGCATCGCGCAGCGATGCGTCTCGAAGGATGAGGCCCCCCGACGGCGCGGCGGGCACGACCGGCTGCGCCAGCAGCCGCAGCCATAGATACTGCGCGACGTTCGTATCCTGATACTCGTCGACCAGGATGAACTTGAAGCGCTCCTGATACTGGCGAAGAACGTCCGGAGAATTGCGGAAGAGGCGGATGTTCTCCAGCAGCAAATCGCCGAAGTCGGCGGCGTTGAGCGTCTTCAGGCGCTCCTGGTAGGCGAGGTAGAGCTTCTTGCCCTTCCCGTTGGCGAAGCTCGCTGCCTCGCCGGCGGGCACCTGGTCGGGGGTGAGGCCGCGGTTCTTCCAGCCGTCGAGGATCGTGGCGAACACGCGAGCAGGCCATCTTTTTTCGTCGAGCTTCTCCGCTTCTAAGAGCTGTTTGATGACCCGAACTTGATCGTCGGTGTCGAGGATCGTGAAGTTATTCTTCAGCCCGACTAGCTCCGCGTGCCGGCGCAGGATCTTCACGCCGATCGAGTGGAAGGTGCCAAGCCACGGCATTCCCTCAACAATCTGCCCGACCATCTGGCCGACGCGGTCTTTCATTTCGCGCGCCGCCTTGTTGGTGAAAGTGACGGCGAGGATATCGCCGGGCCGAGCACGCCCAAGGTTCAAGATGTGCGCAATCCGCGTGGTCAAAACACGTGTCTTGCCGGTTCCTGCGCCGGCCAGCACCAGCACCGGGCCATCCAGCGTTTCAACGGCTTGCCGCTGCTCGGGGTTGAGGTCGGCGAGGTAGGCTGCGGATCGCGTACCCAACGCCCTGGCGGCAATGCTGCCGGGCGCCGGTGCATGCAAGTCGTTGGTGAGAGGGAGTTTTTTCGGCTCGGCCATGGCGACGTGATTCCTTGAGGGCAAAGATGGCACTCGCAAGGCGCAAATGGGAGGGGCGCGGCGGGTCTTGTCCCAGTCCTCCCCCGGAACTAGCGTTCGCAACCCCGCCCGCACGGCCGAAGATCCACTTCTTCTCTGTTGCCTCCATGCGGATGTTCGATCTCCTCGGCCCTTTTCCCGAAAGGATCCTTCTCGTGCGCCTGCAGAACAAGGTTGCCCTCATCACCGGAGCCGGCCGCGGCATCGGCCGCGACATTGCGCTCGCCTATGCCCGCGAGGGCGCAAAGGTCGTGGTCAACGACGTCGACCCGGCGACCGCCGCGGCTACCGCCAAAGATGTCTCCGGCCTCGCTGTGGTCGCCGACGTCGCCAAGTCAGCCGACATCGCCCGCGTGGTCGACACGGTGATCGCCGAGCGCGGCCGCATCGACATCCTGGTCAACAACGCCATGAAGATCGTGCCGGGAAAACTGGAGGCGCTGCCGGAGAAGGCGTGGGACACCACGATGAACATCGGCCTCAAGGGCGCGTTCCTCATGAGCCAGGCCTGCGCGCGCCACATGATCGCGCAGAAGTCCGGCTGCATCGTCAACATCGCCTCGATCGCCGGCTTGTTTCCCTACAACTGGGCCGGCGCCTATTCGGTAGTGAAGGCCGGCCTCATCATGCTCACCAAGCTGCAGGCAATGGAGTGGGCGCCCTACGGCATCCGCGCCAACGCCATCACGCCCGGCTACATCCGTACGCCGGGCACCGAAGCGATGTATGCCGATCCGGAGATCTACGAGGGCCGCCGCAAGGGGGTGCCGATGGGCCGCGTCGGCTCGGGCGAGGACATCGCCGGGCCGGCGATTTTTCTCGCCAGTGACGATGCGCGCTACACCACCGGCAGCGTGGTCGGCGCCGATGGTGGGCAGGCGGTAGGTTATTTCTTGAGCGTGCCGGGACGACGGTTCTCCGGCGGGCGGATTGATTAACGGGCGGCGGCCAAATCGCCGCGCCGCATATCATATGATGTCAAGCCGGCCGTGTGAGGCCGGCCGTCGCTTCAGCGCGCGTCTTCGGCAATATGCTCGACTAGATCGACGATCCGGCGGCGCAGCTTGCCGCTCTTAATGCGCATAAAAGCCTTGGTCAGCGAAAGGCCGTCGGACGTGGCGAGAAAGTCCGAGACATAGGCCGGGGACGGCGCTTCGCCCATGCCGTTGCCATGGCTATGGCCGGAGCGTGGCGCGCCTTCGAAGAAAAACGAAATTGGCACCTGCAGGATGCTGGCGATGTTCTGCAGGCGGCTCGCGCCGATGCGGTTGGTGCCCTTTTCGTATTTCTGCACCTGCTGAAAGGTAAGGCCGAGCGCATCGCCGAGCTTCTCCTGACTCATGTGCAGCATCATCCGGCGCATGCGTACGCGCGCGCCGACGTGTTTGTCGGTGGGATCGGGAACTTTCTTTGCCATCATGTGCAACTGTCTCACTCACGCTGTCTTATGAACGCGCGAATGGCGCGCGCCACCCGCTGCTTCCGTCTGACGTGCTCGGCGCTTGCGAAGCGCGAACGGCCGAATGGGCGCTGGTTGCGACGATCGCACCCAGTACCCCCTCCGGTTGTTACTACTTAGGCGCGGCACTCCGGTCTGTCATTAAAATGAAATGCGTGTTTTATGAGTTGGCATCGAATAATCATAAATGGCTAACAGCAGCCGAAGTTGCGGCTCACTCGCAGATTAGCGCTGAATGACGGGCCTGGCATGGATTTGTGAGGCCGCGGACACGGTTGGGCTTTTCGCGCGCCGCGCACGGTCGGGGGGTCACCCATGGCCCGGCATCTTGATGCTGCGCCCGATCGCCGCAGGCCGCGGCAGCACGGCATGCGCCGCCTTCATGCGCGCCAGTCCGCGCAGCACGCCGTCGTGAAACGGCGCGACTTTCTTCGCCGTCATGTCGACGCCCAAGGTCATGCTTTCCGAGGTTGCCGAGAGCCAGTTCTCGGTAGCGTGCCGGAGCTCTTCGAACAGATGGATGCGCTTGGTGTCGTAGTCGATGAGCTGCACGGTGACGCGCACGGGGTCCTCGAGCTTGAGCTCGCGCAAGTATCGCACATGCGCCTCGACCACCATGGTAGAGTGCTTGTACCGCTCGAGATAGGCGGGGCCGAGACCGACCAGCTCGTACACTTCGTCGACCGCGCGGTCGAACAGCACGTTGTAGTAGGCGACGTTGAGATGGCCGTTGTAGTCGATCCACTGCGGCTCGATCCGCATCATCGATGAGACGAACGGCGCGGGGAAGGCGGCGACAGCTTCCGTCATGCTCGGCCTCGTGCCGCGCATCCACGCCTTGCCGGATTTTCGACGATCGTAAGACATGGATGGCCGGGACAAGCCCGGCCATGACGCATTGGCGTTTGCGCTGACCGCATCGTCACGCGCTGATAGGATACACCGCCTTCTCGCCGCTGAGCACGCGGGCGACGTCGGCGGCGCATTTGGTCTGCAGCTCCTCGAGCGCCTCGACCGAATAGAAGCCGGTATGCGGCGTGATGATCACATTGTCGCGGCCGAGGAGTGGCGAGTCCTTGGCCAGCGGCTCGGTGGTCACCACGTCGAGCGCAGCGCCGCCCACCTGGCCCGCATTGAGCGCCGCGACCAGCGCCGGCTCGTCGATCAGCGGCCCGCGCGCGGTGTTCACGATGTAGACGCCCTTCTTCGTCTTGGCGAAGGCGTCGGCGTTGAGCATGCCGCGCGTCGCCGGCAACAGCGGCGCGTGCACGGAGATGTAGTCGGAACTCTTCAGCAGCGTGTCGAAATCGACGCCCGCGACGTTCAGCGCGTTGAACTGCTCTGACTTCACGAAGGGATCGTAGGCGATCACCTTCATGCCGAAGGCCTGCGCCTTGGGCGCCACCAGGCGCGGAATATGGCCGAAGCCGATCAGGCCGAGCACCGTGCCCTCGAGGCGTCGGATCGGCACCACCGCCGGCATTTCCCAGCGGCCGGCCTGCACCAGCCGGTTGGCGAGCGGAATCTTGCGGATGAGCGTCAGCAGCAGCGCCAAGGCGTGGTCGGACACTTCGCGGATGCAGTAATCCGGCACGTAATTGACGGCGATGCCTTTCTCCTTGGCGGTGGGCAGGTCGATGTTATCGACGCCGAGGCCGAAGCGGCCGATCGCCTTGCACTTGGTGAGCTGCAACAGAATGTCGCGCGTGAGTTTGGCGTAGGTCACCAGGATGGCGTCGGCGTCCTTGGCCACCGCCAGGATGTCGTCGGCATTGGAGCTTTTTGACATGCGAAAGGTCGGGTTGAGCCGCGCCAGCGCCGCCTTGGCGGGGTCGAGCGACGGAAACACGCTATCGGTGACAGCAATCACGGGGCCGGCCATAGGGAGAACTCCGAATTCGAAAGGGGCGGGATGCGGCGCAAACTACGCCAGCATAGTCGGGCAGTCTATCGCCGGCCGAGGCCGGCAAATTGATAGGCGTCAAGGACTTCGCGGCATTAACCAAAAATTAGCGATAGTCTCGCGCGCGCGGCGGCCTTGGCTATTCTGGCCGAAAGCGTGGGGAGGCAAGAAAATGCTCGGCAGGTTGGCACGGGCGACGTACATGCTTATCGTCGCCACCATGATCGTGGCTTGGGCCATCTCAGCGAATAAAGGCACTGCGGCCGAGCCGAAAGACGAGCAGGCGGTCGTCACCTGGTGGTGCTGAGCGCGAGCGCGCCGTCCTGTTTCACCGCGTCGCTTTCTGTCGCGCCGATGCGCCGAGCGGGCGCTTGACCTCGCCCGCCATCCCCGCCACGTTCGCCGCCACTCAGTGAGGCATAGGCCGATGGCGGTAACACAAGAAGCAACGGCGCCGGCGCGCGATCCTGCCGCGGTCGCGGCGGCCATCGCCGCGCTGACCGCGGCCTTCGGCAACCGCGTCGTCACCTCGCAGGCGGTGCGCGAGCAGCACGGCAATACGCTGACCTGGGTGCCCAACCAGCCGCCCGACGCGGTGGTCTATCCGCAGACGGCCGCCGACGTGCAGACCATCGTGCGCATCTGTGCAGAGAAGCGTGTGCCGGTCATCCCGTTCGGCGTCGGCACCTCGCTCGAGGGCCACGTCAACGCGCCGTTGGGCGGCGTGTCGATCGATTTCCGCGACATGAATAAGGTCTTGACCGTGCACACGGAGGATCTCGATTGCGTGGTCGAGCCGGGCATCACCCGCAAGGCGCTCAACGAGCAATTGCGCGACCAGGGCCTGTTCTTTCCCATCGACCCCGGCGCCGATGCCAGCCTCGGCGGCATGGCGGCGACGCGCTGCTCCGGCACCAATGCGGTGCGCTACGGCACCATGAAGGACAACGTGCTGGCCATGAAAGTGGTGATGGCCGACGGCGAGCTGATGACCACGTCGCGCCGCGCGAGGAAGTCCTCGGCCGGCTACGACCTGACGCGGTTGATGATCGGCTCCGAGGGTACGCTCGGCGTCATAACTGAGCTCACGCTCAAGCTGGCCGGCATTCCAGAAGCGATCGCCTCCGGCGTCTGCCCGTTTCCCACGCTCGATGCCGCCTGCAAGGCGACCATCCTCACCATCCAGTCCGGCATTCCGGTCGCGCGCATCGAGCTGCTCGACGCCCTGCAGATCCAGGCGGTCAACGCCTATTCGAAACTGTCGCTGCCGGAAGTGCCGACCCTGTTCATCGAATTCCACGGCAGCGATGCCGGCGTCGCCGAGCAGTCGCAGCGTTTTGGCGAGATCGTCGCCGAGCTCGGCGGCGGGCCGTTCGACTGGGCGACCAAGCCGGAGGAGCGTACGCGGCTGTGGCAGGCGCGGCATGACGGCTATTGGGCGGCACGCAGCTTGCGGCCGGGTGCGCAGGCGTTCGCCACCGACGTCTGCGTGCCGATCTCGCGGCTCGCCGAATGCGTGACCGCCAGCCAGCGCGCTATCGCCGAGCTCAAGCTGGTCGCGCCCATCCTCGGCCACGTCGGCGACGGCAATTTCCACCTGTCGCTCTTGGTCGACATGGCCGACGCCGACGAGGTCCGCCGCGCTGGCACCCTGATGGAGCGCATTGTCCAGCTGGCGCTCTCCATGGACGGCACCTGCACCGGCGAGCACGGTGTCGGGCAGGGCAAGATGAAATATCTCAAGGCCGAGCACGGCGCGCCGGCGCTCGCCGCCATGGCGGCGATCAAGCGCGCGCTCGATCCGCACAACATTCTCAATCCGCGCAAGATCATCGCACTTGACTGACGCCTGTCATTCCA
>Ga0187771_10001413_pt1 | contig 16011 bp, 12 predicted proteins | sample 0116_SJ02_MP15_1_FD_133139 | JGI IMG/M metagenome (GOLD analysis project Ga0187771, IMG submission 133139) | Tropical peat soil microbial communities from peatlands in Department of Meta, Colombia - 0116_SJ02_MP15_10_MG | ecosystem: Environmental > Terrestrial > Soil > Wetlands > Peat | place...
AGAAAGGGACCCAAAAAAGCAGTATGAACTGGCCGCCCAGCTTCTGGGGCAGGTCCCAGGACATATGCAAATCGTCATATCCCCCGGGAATCACGACGCCGTGAGGCAGGCCCTCCCGCAACCGGCCGTTGCGGTTGACATGGCCGAGTCGCTTTACGCGATGGATAACGTTCGTTGGGTCGGCGACCCTGCATACATCAAGTTGCATGGTGTGACGTTCCTAATTTACCATGGCAAGAGCCTTGATGACGTGATAGCCACTACCCCCAACCTTGCCTATGACAGGCCCACTGACGCCATGAAGCTGCTCCTCAGAGCGAGGCACCTCGCCCCGACCTATGGCAAACGGACCGCCCTCTCGCCCGAGCTCCGTGACTACATGGTCGTCGACCAAGTCCCAGACGTCTTCCATGTAGGTCATGTGCACACCTACGGGGAGCTCTCCTACAGGGGGACCCTGCTTGTGAACTCCGGGACGTGGCAAGCCCAGACGCAGTTCCAGTTGAACATGGGGATGGAGCCGACCCCTAGCATCATACCGGTGCTCGATCTTTCGACCCTTAAGGCAGTCAGGCGTAACTTCGGCGCTGTAGGACTCCAGGCTGCCTAGGCCGCAGCTCCAAAGGCGGGGTCCTCGGACAGGGTCTTCTCGAGGGTGTCCTTTCCGATCAGAAGCTGAATTTTCTTAGTTCGTCCGCGGCGCCCCTTGCTGACGACAGATGCCTCCACGAGGCCGAGAAGGTCGAGGTCCCCCAAGATTCCGCTCATCCTCCTCTGAGTGAGTGTCTCGATCCCCATTCTCTTGCAGAGATTGCCATACGCCAGATAGAGCTCGCCCGTGTTCGTGCCTCCGTCGAAGCGGGAGACCGCGGCCAAGATAGCTTTGTTTTGGACGGGCAAGGAGCGGATGGCCTCGTCCACCCTATCGACCTCCATCTTGGCGGAGGCCGTCCTGATGCATGAATCGTCGATTTGTTTCAGTCCCTCCCGCTCTGCCACTTCCCCTGCTATGCGTAGCAAGTCGATGGCACGCCTGGCGTCGCCGTGCTCTGATCCTGCCATGGCGGCGCACAGGTTGATGGCTGCGGGAGAAGTCACTGACGGCCTGAAGGCGACCCTCGCTCTTTCGGTGAGTATCTGCCTCAGCTCGTCGACGGTATAGGGTGGGAAGACGAGCTCCTCTTCGCTGAGGCTGCTGAGGACGCGGGGGTCAAGGCTCTCCTTGAACTTGAGGTCATTAGAGATGCCGACGAGGGCGAGGAACCCGGGCGACAGTCTCTCCCCCGACCTTGTGAAGGCGTACAGGATGTCGTCTCCGAAGAGCTTCACCAAGTAGTCGATTTCGTCGAGGACCAGGACCACTTTCTTTTTGTTCGACTTGATGTTTTCCGATATCCTGTCGATGACTTCGCCTATGGCCAGGCCGGTCAGCGGAATCTGCTTTTCCCTCTTTAGGTCGAGGAACTTCGCAAAGTCGGCGAGGGTCCTGTATTCGCCGTCGGCCAGCCGGGTGTTGACGTAAGCCAGTACCAGGTTCGGGTTGTTGGCTTCGGCCTTGAGCTTCGAAAGGACGTAGTTCGTGACGGCCGTCTTGCCGGTGCCCGTCTTGCCGTACAGGAGAAGATTTGACGGCTTGGAACCCCGCAGAATCGGGGCCAATATCTGGGCTACGGCCTTCGTCTGGGCGTCGCGAAACGGCAGGTGCCCCGGCACGTAGTCGGGGCCCAAGGCCTCCCGGTTCAAGAAAAGTGGCCTTCCCTCCTTCGCCCTGCGGAAAATCTCGTCTATGCCTTCCGACAAATGAGAACAGTGGAAACACTGGTCTAGATAGGTGTTTAGAAAGCCTTCACCGTGTGACACGCGTGAAATGTTGGCAGAATCGAGCGGTTGAGAGTGTCAGGTTTGTGATTCTAAAGTCCTGTCGTTGATTCTGCTTAGAAGCTTGGGCCTCTTCAAAACGGAGGATGCCGCCTACCCCATTGGGGAGGGCGGCCTGTGTAGACGGTGTCGGGTTGCGAGGAACACTGCTGCGAGGGCAGCTACCAAGAATGCGGTCGTCGCGATGGTTACGGTGCCGATGCTGGTGCCAGGCTGAGCCCCAGCCGACGACCCAATTGACGCTGCCTGCTGGGCTGCGGGAATCTGTGATGGCAAGTAATACTGGCTGGAACCTTGGACTGCAGAGTTGGTTGATGCCAGCGCGGGCACACCGCTCGGCTGGTTCGCTACGGTGCCTGACGCCGCGTCGCCCGAGAGCGCACTCCTGGAGTCGACGCTGGCCGGCAACACCCAGTAGTCGGGTTGCTGATATCGGAGGGTTATGCTGATGCTGTTCTGCGGCGGGAGCAGGAGCCCAGAACCGGAGAGCCCAATGTAAGTGGGCTGCCAGTAGATGGTGACATTCACGTTCTGGCCCCCGACTGTTGTCTGGATGGTGGTACCGTTGGAACCCGCGGTTATGGGTATCCACTTCCAAGCTGTGATCACTGCTGGCGCCACTGGGAGAACCAAATGAACGACGCCGTTGCCGTCGGTCTGGCCTCCCATGGTGACGGACGAGTTGGACCCCCACCAGAAGTACCACTCGCCCACGATTGAGGCGTAGACTGAGGCGTCTGCTGCTGCGGTGCCATTGACGTAGGAGGCCTTGACCGTGACCGAGGTGGTGGGGAGAGTGGTGACGTTCTGCATCTGTATGTTGATGGTTTGTGGACCTGAGACGATTGCGGTGGCGTAGCCATATTCAGATGATGGTGGGTAACAGATTGGAAGAATTGGCGTCGCGACGGAACCGTTCGGACTGATCGTTGGCGAAGTGCCAGCGACGCCCGACCCCTGAGTGGCTTCGCCCTTCGCGAGTGGGCAGGCATAGCCGACGCGGCCGGAGAACGAAGTTGCACTCACTGTGAACAGATACCCGCCCGCTGGAAGCTCGAAGGCTGCTGCCGGGTAGGAGGTCTGGGTTGAAGCAATCAGGCTCCCTGTGAGATTGTAGGCAGCGAACTGGAAGCCGTAGGCCTGGCTGGCTGACGTTGTGGCGAAGACTTGGACGTTTTCAAATGATCCTGCTTCGGCAGGGTGTACCATGAAGGCGGCCCCTGCAAGGAGGAGCGCCACTGAGAGAATTAGTGCCCTTGCTTTGATCCTTGTTTCGGCTTTGAACAACTTTCTCGTCGGTGGGTGGGGGAGGGTGTTTGGATATTCCTAGTGCACAGAACGAAGCGTTCCAAACGCTAGAACGGGGCTTCTCGAGGGGCGTCTTTTTCGAACGGGGCTCTCAGCGTAACGTGTCCGGGTGTCGGCTCTCCGGGTCAAGCGTAAATATTCTGAATGGTTATTTCCGCGGCGATGGTTGAGAATCCCATACCTGAAACTGGGGGTGGAATCGGGGCAGGAGTCCTGTCGCTCTTCCTAGGGTTCCCGGTTGCCGCGCTGTTCAACACTTTCGTGCAGGGCCAAGATCTAATCGTGCTCCTCCTCGTCTTAGTTGGTTTCGGGGGGTGCATAGTCTACGCCGAAGCCAACGTGACGATGCCTAGCGGGTTCGCCTTCGGCGTCGGGCTGTTGATGACGGGATTCGTCGCGCTGAGTGTGTGGCCCGTAAGCTTGGGAATATTGGCGGCGAGCATCAGCCTCGTCAAGTATGCCCTCGCGAAGCCCGGAGTTTCCGAGCCAGAAGGAATTCCGCTCGACCCCGGTGGCGGTTCCTTCGGGTGAGTCTGCTCGATCCTTGTGACCGCGTCGATTAATGAGCCGGCTTTGCTGGCGGAGGCTCCTTGATGCCCGGCCGGGTGGCGGGAGTCCTTTTCGACTGGGATGGGGTCTTGCTCGATTCTCTCGGCGCGGCCTTCAACGTCTACAACAAGATCTTCGCAAGGGTCGGGACCAAGATGCTCACCAAGGACGAGTATCTTGAGCTGCAGAGCCCCAACTGGTATGAGTTTTATGTCAAAATCGAGTTGCCGAAGTCTCTCTGGAAGGAGGTGGACCTTGAGTGGCTCCGTCTCTACGAAGAGGAAAGTCCTGACCTTCACCCGGACGCCCTGAGATGTTTGTCCGCTCTGAAAGTATCGGGGCTCAAGTTGGCGTTAGTGTCGAATGGATCTAGGTCCCGGGTCGAGAAGGAGCTGGCGAGGTTTGGCCTTGGCGGGTTCTTCGAAGCCGTTCTCCTTGGAGAGAAGAGAGAGGAACTGAAGCCATCTCCGGTGATGATTCGAAGGGCCCTCGGTGCCATGGGTGTGGAACCCCAAGAAGCGGTGTACGTTGGAGATTCGCCCGCTGATATTCAGGCGGCGAGAAATGCAAGGGTGCCCTCGGTCGCGATAGCGAGAGGGCCCATCCAAGCGGAGCGCCTACGCGGGGAGAAACCCGACCGGATGTTTGTGGATTTAGATGAGATGACGAATTTCCTCCTGGGGCGCCTCTGACTCGCCGGGCGTGGTGAGTCGATCACCTGAGGTGCTGATTGGGCTGAGCTCCTTGAGGCCCAGAGCGTCTGTGGTCCAGAAGGGTTGGCTTGGTTACCTTTCGGCAACTTGGGCCGGCTTCAGGTATACCCTACGGTACACCCACGAGTTCCCGAACCTTTCTCGCTTAATGTACTGCCTGTCTGCGAGACGCGCCAGGTATGTCGAGATAGTGCTCAGCTTGACGGGCTGGCTATACTTGTCCTCGAACTCGCGAGCCACGTCGGATGAAGAGAAGTCTCCGGCTGCAAATGTTGTTTCCAAGAGTGCTTGCACCTTTCCGAAGAACGTCCCTTGGTCTGGTGGCCGGGGCGAATGCTCCAAGGGCACGTCCATGACCTCGAGCATGTCCATGGCTTTCATCAGCTTGTCGCGGGAGACGGTACCTTCCAGCGCAAGTGTGTACTTGGTCCCTTCTTCGTCTTCGAGCTCAATCTTGATTCGCTTGCGCAAGTTACGGCCCCGCCGCTAGCATCGGCCCCGATAAAGCCGTGGCTGGTGTGAACTTGTGAACTAGAAGCTTAGATGGTTTGACTGCGGATTGATACGGTCAAAGCCGTTCACTGGCGTTCACTGGGCGATGATTATGGGAGGGCCTGGACCGGCTCCAATGGAAACAAAGGGGTCAGATTCGGGCATTTCACGGCTTTTGGGGCTGGACAGGTTCCAGTGGAAACACCGGGGTGTTCAGATGACCTAGGTCGGCTGCGCCTTCACTTGCCTTCACTCGAAACCCCCACCCCACCATTTCCATTGGAGCGCCTGCTCCCGTTTGATCCGACGTTTCGAACACTGAACTCTGACCAATTGCGACCGCAGCTAGACCTCAAGGCATATCCACTCGGCCTCGGTAACCGAGAACGGGCTCCTTTACTTACGTGACATCACTCTATTTTTGAAGGGCTCCTTTCGAGTGGAAGAACCGGAAAGACAGGGGTGGGGGAGGTTCTAATGATTGAGTGGCAGTGTTAGAAGATCTAACTTGAGGGACCAACCTAGACCAACCGAGCGGCTTGGTCCCTGCGTCCTCGAAGGTACCTTCGTGCGCCTTGAGCCGCTCCGTGAAGGACACGCAGCCGCACTGATGGCCGCAGCCGAGAAGCTAGACTGGGGGTGGTTCCTGAGGCCGCTCCACAGGAGAGCGGACGTCGACAAGCGCATCTTTGATGGTCTCAGGGCAGAGGGCGAAGATGAAGCCTACGCATTTGCCGTCCTAACGAAGAAAGACAACCAGGTCGTAGGGAGTACGTCATACCTCCAGGTGGTCGCCGAGCATAAGAGGACCGAAATCGGTTCCACCTGGTATACTTCGGATACCCAAGGCACGAAAGTTAACCCCGAGTCCAAGTACCTCCTCCTAAGACACGCTTTCGAGGACTGGGGTGCCGAGAGGGTCCAATTCACCACGGATGCCAACAACCTCCGTTCCCAGCACGCAATACTCAAGCTGGGGGCCAAATTCGAAGGCAAACTGAGGAGCGATAGAAGGAGGAGGGACGGTTCAATGCGCGACTCAATGGTCTACTCGATCATCGCAAACGAATGGCCGACGGTGCGGGAAGGACTCGTGGCCAGAATTAATGGCCCGTAGTCAGGAGTCACGCCAAGACCACCTACATCGGTTGTTTTGCGCCGCAGTTCGCACAGAAGGTCGCCGAGGCGGCCAGCTGGGTCCCACAGTTTGGACAGAATTTCATCCCTGACTGCAGAGTCGGCCCATAACCCATGGGCACCTGCCCCGCCTGGGGGGGCGGAGTTATCCTGGCCCGATTCGAGAAGAAGTAGACCGTGAGTGCTATCGGAAAAATCGGTTCATAGAAGGCGGACAGGAAGCCGGACACCACTGGTCCCGCACCGCCAAATAGACTGGACAACAGCGTAACAACGACCGAAATCACAAGTATGATCAATCCAAGAACAAGAAACGCGGCGAAGGTCTTTCCCCACCGGTGACCGACAAGCTCACGGCTCCTGCCGAGGCTGGCGAGGATTCCAGTGTTCTCAAGGAGGAGAGCTGGAAGGGCAAGGCAGAACATTATGGCAAGGATTATCCCCGGCACGATTAACGCAACGAGCCCCAAAACGACGATTACTCCAACGACAAGGCTTACTGCCCACAACCCGACCAACTTTGTGAGAGCAAACCTGACGGACGCTCCCAGAGTAACGGTCCTCTCCTCAATGGCCTCGGCCGCCATCTTGATCGCGGACCCTTCGGCAATCGGAATGACGATGAGCGTCGCAACTTCAATGATGAAGTAAAGCTCGAACAAAGCCGTCAAATATCCTGGAACCCAGGAAAGGTCAGTCGTGTTCGTAGGAATAGCCGGTAGCTGAACGACACTGTTTGCGAACAACGTAGCTAACCCAATTACGACCTCAGCAATGGCGAAGATTACGAAGTACTTCACGAAGTCTCGCCGGAAAAGGTCGAAGGTCTTCGACACCACCTCACCGAGGCTTAACTCCTTCGTGATGCCTTCCTCCGAGGTCACGGCAACCGGATGCTCGGACCCGCGCTAGATATCCGTTTAGTGATTACCGGACTGAATCTTGGCCCAAGGCACCCATGGGGGATCAGCAGAAAGCGGTTACCACCACAGGTTCCAAGTCGCCATACCTCCAAAGGGCACGTCAGAATCAGCTGGGGTTTGCGGGCAAGTATTGTCTGCCTTGACTGGTGAGCTGATAGACGAAGGGCTTTGTAGCATCGTTGCGGGTGACTACTCCAGCTTCGAAAAGTGCTTTCATCAGCCGCGCTGTATGCTCGCGGGACATCCCGATAGCGTCTGTCAACTGGCGCGTGTTCTTCGGGCTCTCCGCGAGCAGGCCGACGACTTTCAACTGTGTTTCATCGAGTTGAACCTGTTTCGAGGGGGCCTGTGATGCTTGTGATTCTTGCTGTGACTCGGGCTGTTGTGCAGGAGGAACTGCCGGCATCACATCAGTCACAACCTCTTGGGGAGGTGAGGGCTGGGCGGCGGGGGTTGACATAGAAGGGGGGTTGGCGGGGAGTTGAGGAACAGGAGCGGTCAACACTCTCGACTGGATGACCTCGAGTCTCCCCATGACATCTAGTATGCGCTCATCTTGCTTCTTCATCCTCTGCTCGAGCGCCTGCCACAAATCGTGGCCCAAGTCGGAGGAGGCAGTAATCTTCTGTGACAGTTGCCTGTACCTGATTAGAAGGCCAAACGCCAATGCGACAAAGAAGGCAGCCGAAGCCAAGAGGACAGCTGTGACCAAGTCGTCAACCAGAGCCATCTGTCGGTGTCACATCGAGTTGTGATTTAAGCGTGATGCCGGTCACACGACGATACGCCGCAAGAGAGCGTCGAGAAGTTGTGTGAAACGCTCGGCCTCCTCATCAGACAACTCATGGGTTCCTCCTCCTACCAACTCGAACAGCCTCCGTACGTCTTCCACTCTAGCCAGTCCTAGCCACAGTGCAATGACGACAGTCACGAGCGACTCTCTGACGTTCTTGCGCCCCTGACGGACTGTTCGGTAATAGGATCCAATCGTGAGAGGCCTCTCCATTCTCCCCCTCGTTCGGCCTTGAGACGCGAGCGAAGCAGCATCTTTCAATTTGATTTCACCTGTCGAGACCCGCATGTAGCTGGTAAGCGATTCAAGCTGCCTGTGGGTGATTGATGATTGGTCAACGAGTCTTTCGAGGAAGCTCATCGGGAACACGTTTAGCCAATAATGTATTAAAGGCTGCTAACCCTGCTTCCACAAATCTTTGGTCCTTACGAGAACGAAGGGCCAAATATTTTGTATCCAAACTTTCGTTGTACGCTATTTATGGAAAACAGATTACGAGCACATGAGACGCTATTTTATTTACTTCAGTTAACCAGCCGGCGGGCGAGATAGATGGGTAGGAGACGCAAGAAGACTCTTCGAGTTATTCACCGGACGTTGCCGAAGGTCTTTGCGTGCCCTCGTTGCGGCCTGATTTCCATCCGCATCACATCAGAGCAAGACGAGGCATCACAAGACACGGTTTTCCGGGTCACATGCGGCAATCCTAACTGCCCTCTACACGCAGGTAGGGAGATGCGATACGCGACGAAGCGCGCCGACATAGACGTGTACAACACCTTCGTTGACGACTATGCCAAAGCCGGGGCGTAATTTGATCGCCCTTGGGCCAGTCGAGAAACTTCTCATTCAGAGGACCAACAAAGGCCCAATCTGCGCGGCGCTGATAGACCCGGAGGACTTCTCTCCGAAACAGGCGCGAGACGTTGCAGTTAAGGCGATTGACGCTGGAGCCTCATTGATCCTAGTCGGGGGCTCCACCTTGGCCAACCAGGGGAGGCTTGACCTTGTAGTCAGAGCTATCAAAGGTCACAGACCGTCACACCCAGGTCACACCGGGTCACAGGTCCCGGTAGTGCTCTTCCCAGGCAACATCACAGGCGTCTCGCGTTTCGCAGACGCAATCCTATTCAGCAGCCTACTCAATTCAACTAACCCCTACTTCATCATTGGAGCGCAGGCGCTTGGATCTGTCGAAGTCTACAAGAGCAAAATCGAGAGCATCCCCATGGCCTATCTCGTTTTTGGCAACTCAAGCGCTACAAGTTTCATCGGCCAGGTTAACAGCCTCCCTACGTCGAAACCAAACCTCGCTGCTATCTATGCGCTAGCCGCGAAGTATCTGGGGATGCGTACTTTGTACCTAGAGGCGGGAAGCGGGGCCGGAGAGCCAATCCCTGCTGAGACGATTCGGACAGTCAGAAGAATCTACGATGGTCTTCTTATCGTTGGAGGCGGCATTACAACAGCCGAGACGGCGAGAAGGGCCGCGAAGGCAGGAGCAGACATCTTGGTTATCGGAAACCTGCTCCAATCAAGTGGGTTCGAGAAGACCCTCCGGCAGATTACAGCTTCCATCAAGCCTTAGTTCGGCGCAAGGCCGACAAAGCGATAAAGGGCAATAGATGCACATCCTTCAACTTGCCGTACTGTACCCGGTGCGGAAACGAGGTTCTGGTCACAGATACGTACTGTCCCAACTGCGGCACAGACCTTCGACAGCAGGTTCAACCAGCACAGGCCGAGGCGCAACAGCCAACAACGGTTGTTCGGGGTCTCGCGCGGAACGCAGTCGTCTACCCGACTCCAGAAGGGTTGTGGGGGGTCGCGCTTCGTTCCGGTGGAGCGCTCTTTCTATCCCCTCTGCTACCGATTCCATTGCTTGTCGCTGTCTACTTCGTCATCCAACAAGGCGCCCTTGCCGTTTACGCCGTCGTCTGGATTGCCCTGTCCTTCCTCGTCTACGACGGGTTGAGATGGCAGGGGTTCCGTCGCCTGGAGGAGTTCTCCCCCTCGTCTCCCCAACCTGGTAAGACGTCATGGCGCGTGCCTTGGAGATCTCTGCGGATGGCAGATTGGAACGGCAGGACCCTCTGGTTCACTAGCATCGATCCCCGGCGCAAGATGTCGGTCACCTTTGACCACAACGACGCCCCATCCGTCGAAAGATGCTTGACGTCATGGGGGGTGCGTTACTCGCCTAAGCCCCCCAGGCTCCCTCAAGCCCTTGCCCGTTTCTCCACCCTGGCGGTAATCCTATTCTTGATCAGTCAACTCATCCTCATTCTCGCGGCGGTCCTTCCCTTCTTCCCGGGGGAGGCGCAGATGTACAACACGATTCTGAACAGCACCCGTTCCCAAGTTTCAGGTGCTACCTTTACGGAGGCGTTCAAGGCAATCTTTGTCAACAACTTACAGGTCGCCTGGGGCGGCATGCTGCCTGTGCTTGGGCAACTCTCCTTCGGGGTGGCCAGCTACAACACGGGACGAGTTATTCAAGTGATAGCCATCTCCGACCATTACCCGCCGTCGGTGGTGCTCGTCTTGCTGTACCTGTTCCCACACACATGGGTCGAAGAGTCCGCCTACCCAATAGCGACAGCGGCAGGGTTACTGGCGGTCACGAGGTGGCGCTCGGTTTCGCCCAGCGAGTTCACTCACAGGATCAATTGGGGCTCATGGAGACTTATCTTCGCCATGGGGGGCGTCGCGCTCATCCTAGTCGCAGCTGGTCTCATCGAGACCGCGGGACTTTACATCGGGACCGGGGAGCTCCTGCTCTGGATTCCTGTCGGCGTTGTCGTCTTTTTCATGGTAACATGGACCCGCGCGCGAAAGCGCAGCATGTCACCGCTAGGTAGTGCTTAATTCCCTCTCCCAAAACAACGGACAAGCTTGTCCTTCTCTGCCGACCTCGCTTGGGAGCGCGTCAAGACACTGGCTCCTTTCCCCACGAAGCTCGACTCCTATTACCGCGACATCCTCTCGCAATACGAGGCAGCCCAGAGAGCAGCGTCTATAGCGAGATCAAAGGGGCTCGACCCCACCGACGCCGTGGAGAGCAAGACGGTCTTCGACTTGGCAGACCGAGTGAACCAGATGCTCCGCCTCGACCAATTCGAGGGACTCGTCGACCGGCTCCGGGAGCTGCTCCACACAACATCGAAGGAGAGGGCCGCACTAGCAATATCCCAGGAGATTGCCCTAGGCAGGTTCGGTGCGCTCGAGAGGCACGAGGCCCTGAACTACGGGGTCCGCGCCGGCTTGGCGGTAATGACTGACGGGGTTACCGTGGCCCCACTGGAGGGGATATCCGGGGTAAGAATCAAACAGAACGACGACAACACAGACTACGCATCCGTCTCATACGCCGGCCCCATGCGGTCTGCAGGAGGGACAGAGGCAGGATTCTCCCTAGTGATAGCCGACCTTACCGCAAAGAAGCTCGGCCTGAGCAACTATAGGGCCAGCCGAGAAGAGATTGATCGTTTCGCCGAGGAGCTGAGAATATACGAACGCGACGTCGGGAACTTCCAGTACAAAGTCACCGACGACGACATCAGGAGGGCCATATCAAACCTTCCTGTTGAGATTGACGGAATCGAAACCGACCCCATCGAGGTCGTTGTTCATCGAAACCTGAAGCGCGTGGCGACAGACAGACTGAGAGGCGGGGCGCTCAGAGTACTCAACGATGGAGTCATAGGGCGCGCCAATAAACTGTCGAAGAAGCTCGCCAGCCTGAACATTACGGGCTGGGAGTTCCTCAGCCAGTTGAAGGGAGGGACCCAGCAGTCGACCAATGAGACAGAGAAGGCAGGCGCCCACTTCGATGAAGTCATTTCAGGAAGGGCAGTCCTTTCCATGCCTCACAGCAAGGGAGGCTTTAGGCTCAGGTACGGCAGGTCGATGGACACGGGCCTCTCCACCATAGGGATACACCCCGCCGTGACCATCCTCCTGGACTACCCCGTCGTCACCGGGACTCAGGTGAAGGTAGACATGCCGGGGAAGGCGGCCACAATCGCATTTGTTGACTCGATCGAGGGACCGACAATACTGACAAAGGACGGAAGCGTCATCCGAGTGTCTACATCGGGCCAAGCCGAGGAACTCCATGATTCTCTGGCGAAGATCATAGACCTTGGCGATGTGCTCATCAGCTACGGTGACTTCCTCGAGAATAACAGGGCCCTTCCGCCGTCTCCTTACGTGGCCGAGTGGTGGGTACAGGATTTCCGCCACGCACTCGCTGCAACTCCTGGGGCGTCGGATATGCTCGCCGCGGCAGGTATTTCGTCCGAAAGGACAACCGAGCTCCAGTCCTCTCCCACGACGATTCCATCGGCAGCTGAAGCCCTCGCCATCTCGGAGTCGCTCGGACTCCCGCTCCATCCATCCCACACACCGCGCTTCGACCGGGTCGCTTCATCGGACATCGCCGAGCTCAGGAAATACTCTCTGGTAGAAGGGTCCAAGGTCGTGATAAATGCCAACGTCCCCCAGATTCGATGGATACTCAACACCTGTCTTATTGAGCACAGGATAGAGGGAAACGTTGCGGTCGTCAGCGGCGAGCCGGCGTTTGTCCTTGGCGTCCTCCTGAGGCTTAAGGTGCCGGAGCTGGTCGTCTCTTCGGACGAGCCCGACTACATCAAGAAGCTCTCCGGGATTCAGCTCGGGCGCCAGAGTACCACTACCATCGGGGTCAGGGTTGGCAGGCCTGAAAAGGCGATGGTCAGGAGGATGAAACCTCCGGTCCACACACTGTTCCCAGTGGGGTATGAAGGAGGCTCGATGCGCGACGTCTTCACGGCCGCCAAGGCGGGCAGCGTGAAGGTCGAGGTTGTCAACCGGTTCTGCTCCAAGTGCAGCGAAAGGCGGATGTCGTTGCAGTGCGAGGTCTGCGGCGCACCCACTATCAAATTCATGTCCTGCCCCCGCTGCGGCACAACGACCGAAGACGAGGCCTGCCCCAACTGCAGGACGAAGACCGTCAACTACTCTAAGATGGATTTCGACCTCCGATCCAGACTCGAAGCCATCAGGACGAAAATCCCGCACAACACCAACAAACCCGTCAAGGGGGTGCGGGGGCTCACCAGTGCCTCGAAGCAGCCAGAGGCGATTGAGAAGGGAATCATCAGGAGCAGACACGACACCTACGTCTACAAGGACGGAACACTAAGAATAGACGTAACCAACGAACCCCTTACACACTTTAGGCCCAGGGACGTCAAAGCGGACATCCACACGTTAATTGGGCTCGGCTATTCCCAAGACAAGGACGGACTCCCGCTGCAGCGGGACGATCAGATACTCGAGTTGAAGCCGCAGGACATCATCGTCCCCGTCGACATAGCGGGCGATATGGTCAGGATGGCCCAATGTGTGGACGACATGCTGCAGAACATCTATGGACTGGAACCATTCTACAATGCCAGGGGGCCGGCCGACCTGCTGGGGAAGCTGGTCATAGGCCTCGCGCCTCACACTTCCGTCGGTGTAGGTGGAAGAATCGTAGGTTACTCCGCGACACAAGTCTGCTTTGCCAACCCCTATTGGCACTCAGCGAAGAGGAGGGACTGCGACGGCGATGGCGACTCCCTCCTACTCCTGATGGACGCCCTTCTGAACTTCTCGCTGGAGTACGTCCCCGCCCAGATAGGAGGGTACATGGACACGCCCCTACTCATCCAGCCTGTCATTCTGCCATCGGAGGTGGACGAGCAAGCACACAATTTCGACGTCGCTTCATCCTATCCACTCGAATTCTATGAGAAGACCCTCGGCGCCCCGCCAGCGGCGTCCGTATCCAATCTTATCGAAGACATCGGCTCCAGATTGGAGAAAGACACCCAGTTCTACGGCTACGGCTATACCCACCCTACTAGTTCTCTTACCATCAAGCGCTCTAGAGGCTCCTATTCTACCCTTAGGACCCTCAACGAGAAGATCTCCAAGCAGATAGAGGTCGCATCTCTCATCGAAGCCGTTTCGACCCGGGACGTGGTCGAGTCAATCATCAAGACTCACCTGATCAGAGACATAATGGGGAACGCAAAGAAGTATGCCACTCAGGCATTCAAGTGCAAGGGCTGCGGGCTGACCTTAAGGAGGCCGCCGCTTTCTTGGAGGTGCCCCAACTGCGGGGGCGAAATCAGAGGGACCCTAACCCGGGCCTCGGTCGAGAAGTACCTCCACATCGCCCAGAGACTCGCACGAGATTACGACGTAGATCCGTACCTGAAGAACCGTCTCGACATGCTCCAAAGGGAGCTGGACCAGCTCTTCCAGGGCCCGAGGAAGGCGGACCAGCTGGAGCTGACTGACTTCCTAAAGCCGGCGCTGGCGGATTGAGCCGAGCGGTCGACTGTTGATTCCCACCCTCGATTTATGGCTCTTATTCAGCGGATATCTCGTGATCGTATTCTTCTTCGTCGTCCAGCGGTTTCTCAGGCGGAGCGAGGGTGCAAAATCATTGAAGGGAGGGCCGTACGACAGGGGCAACATGATCCTCATCGGGTCGGCAACGGGGATTGGACTGTGGCTGCCACTCATAATGGTCTTCCTAGGGGCGGCCGCGTTTCCCATCAGCCTGGTTGGAGGGGTGGTCGCGCTTGCGGTCATGGTCTTGGGCGTGGGAATTCGGGTCTGGGCCGCCATGACACTGGGGACCTTCTACACGACGACACTGATGATGAGCGAGGGACAGAAGGTGGTCACCACAGGTCCCTACGCAATCGTCAGGCATCCAGGCTGTCTTGGCGAAATTATGATTTGGACCGGGTTTGCAGTGGTCTCGAGCAATCTGGTCCTTTTCTTCCTCATGCCCACCGTATTCGTAGCGGTGTACCTGTACAGGATTTCGGTCGAGGAAAGGATGCTCGTGAGGGAGCTTAGCGACGACTACGTAAGGTACCAGCATAGGACCCGCAGGCTGATCCCCTCCGTGTACTGAAGTCCCCCCGTCATTCATTCTCACTTGAACGAATACGCAGCCGAGTCACTGAAGGAGTACTTGACCTTCTGGAAACCCTTCCTCAATTCCTTGATTCTGCTCACAACTTCCTGCTTCTTCGTGCCTCCGAGGGCGTCGTGCACTATCCCTGCAATCTCCTTCATCTCAGATTTTCCCATGCCGAGGCGGGTAAGCTCAGCGACACCCAGCCGTATGCCTCCAGGGTTAGTGTAATGTCTTCCCGCTTGGAGGTCGCCGGGAATCGGCTCCCTGTTGCATATGATATTCTGTTCTTCCAAGAGCTTCTCTATAACGCCGCCGTCAGAGTACTTTGTGATGTCGAGGGCCACCTGGTGAGACTTGGTGTACCCATTTCTCTCGCCAAGCACCTTCTCCCCAAGGTCGGCCAGCCTCACCGCAAGCGCCTGGGCGTTCACGATGACATCCCTGGCATATCTTCGCCCGAACTGAAGGAACTCTGCGAATACCATTGCCTTGGCCGCCACGTTGGCTAGGTGGTGGTTGCTGGTCATGCCGGGGAACACCGCCTTCTTCAGCGGCTCTGCGAACTCGCCATGTGCCGCAATCGCGCCACCCTGCGGTCCATAGAGCACCTTGTGCGTACTGAAAGTCATAATCTGTGCCCCTTCGCGCAAGGGGTCTTGGAACTGGCCTCCCGCAATCAAACCTGCGACGTGGGCGGCGTCATAGCAGATGACCCCTCCCTTGTCGTGGATGGCCTGCTCTAGCTCCTTGATGGGATGAGGGAACAGGAACAGGCTGCAGCCGAACATGGCGAGCTTCAGCGATGGTAGCGCGGCAATGCGTTTCTTCGTCTCGTCCACATCGATGTTCATTTCCTCCTTGTCGAAGGCGAAATAGGCAACCTCCAGACCGTGGACGGCGCCTGCTGAGCCACCAAAGTCCTTCTTGCCGTGAGAGATGTGCCCCCCGTTGGGAATCGACAACGCCATCATCGTGTCGCCGGGGTTTGTGAAGGCAGTGTAGACCGCGAGATTCGCCACCACCCCGGACACCGGTCTGACGTCGATGTGGTCTGCCCTGAACAGCTTCTTGCCCAGTGCTATCGCCTGAAGTTCGATTTGGTCAATGTACCGGCACCCGGCATAGACTCTCTCTCCGGGCCACCCCTCCGCATACCGGTGCCCCAGGTCCGAAGAAAGCACTCTCCTTACGGGCTCAGAGGCGAGGTTCTCGCTGGCAATCATAGGCAGGCTCTCCGAGAACCACCTCTCG
>Ga0187771_10001414_pt1 | contig 16003 bp, 16 predicted proteins | sample 0116_SJ02_MP15_1_FD_133139 | JGI IMG/M metagenome (GOLD analysis project Ga0187771, IMG submission 133139) | Tropical peat soil microbial communities from peatlands in Department of Meta, Colombia - 0116_SJ02_MP15_10_MG | ecosystem: Environmental > Terrestrial > Soil > Wetlands > Peat | place...
AGATAACTTCACAGAACCATGGCTTTTCAATTGTTGAAAAATCGATACCGTCAGATATCGAGATTACTCATGTAAATCTTAACGACAGAACAATAGAGGGTATCAGGCATAAAAAATTCAAAGCTTTCTCAGTTCAGTACCATCCGGAAGCTTCTCCAGGGCCGCATGATTCAAGATATCTTTTCGATGATTTCATAAGTATGATGAAAAGTTCTTAGGAGAGAATTAATGGGGCTTTTCCTGAATGCAAATCTGCCTCTTTCAAAAAGGCTGATGCCAAAGTCTCTTGAGGATTTTATCGGCCAGGAACATCTGATCGGCAGGGAAAAGCCGATCAGGATCATGCTTGAAAATAAGACCATTTACTCGATGATATTTTATGGGCCTCCAGCAACAGGAAAGACAAGCCTTGCGGAGATCATAGCGGACGAACTTAACTGCAGCTTTATCAGGACTAATGCTGTTACACTGGATAGTGATGAAATCCGGAAGATCCTGGCGTCTGCTGAGGAAAGGGCAGTTGCCGGTATGAGAACCATCGTATTTATAGATGAGATTCACAGGCTCATAAAACCAAAGCAGGATGCCTTTCTTTCTTCACTGGAAAACGGTGAAATAGTGGTAATCGGTGCTACAACTGAAAATCCGTATTTTGCAATGCAGCCTGCGCTCAGGTCGCGTCTGTTTGTTTATGAATTTAAAAACCATACGAGAGAAGAGATGGACAGGATCCTCGACAATGCATTATCAGGTGATGAGGTTTTATCAAAGTATAAGATTGAATTTGAAACAGGAGCAAGGGATCTCTTAATTGATCTCTCAGGGGATGCGAGGAGGCTTTTAAATATACTTGAAATGGTAGTATTTTCAAGCGGTAATTTGAAAACAATAAAGATAGCCCGGGATAAGATTCTTGAGATTACACAGTCGGCTGAAACAAGATATTCCGATAAAGAGGGCCATTATGATGTCATCTCGGCATTCATAAAATCAGTACGAGGCAGTGATGCCGATGCAGCCCTGTATTATCTGGCCCTTATGCTGGAAGGTGGAGAGGACCCTTTATTTATCGCAAGAAGGCTTATCATCCTTTCTTCAGAGGATATAGGTCTTGCTTACCCGGAAGGACTTTCCGCGGCTGTCAGCTGTTATGAAGGCATTGAGAGAATCGGGATGCCGGAAGGCAGAATATTGCTTGCTTTTACAACTGTTTTATTGGCCTGTGTTCCAAAAAGCAACACGGCTTATATGGCTTTTAACAGGGCTCAGGAGGATGTGAAAGGTGGAAATATTATGAATGTACCGGATTATCTTAGAAGTCCCAGCAGGGGAAAAGATTATAAATATCCCCATGATTATAAAGATCATTATATCGAACAGAAATATACTGAGAGAGATGTGTCATATTATGAACCCGGTTCACTGGGTTTCGAGAGGAAAATTGCGGATTGGATCCGTAAATTAAAGGATCGCGGCTGAAATTGATGGTATTTTATTATGAATAAGCTTATTTTTCTCGGAACCGGCACATCAAGCGGGGTTCCTGTACCAGGCTGTAAATGCGAAGTATGCATGTCTTCCGACCCCAGGGATAAGAGGTTGAGGAGCAGTATTTTTATAGAAAGCGGTGCCGGAACCAAAATACTCGTAGATATTGGCCCTGATTTCAGGTACCAGGCGCTTAACTATATGATTGATTGGATTGAAGGTATTCTGATAACTCATTCTCACCAGGACCATATTGGAGGTCTTGATGAAGTGCGTCAGTATAATTTCCTTATGAAAAGAAATATAGATGTTTTTGGGAATAAAACGGCTCTGAAAGAGATCAGGGCACGGTTCGGATATATCTTTAAAAAGACCCAGGAAGGTGGCGGAAAACCAAAAATTAATCTTAACTGCGTCAGAAAAGATTTTAACATTAAAGAACTTAAAATAACGCCGATATCAGTAATTCATGGCACAATCCCTATTTTTGGGTACAGAATAGGCAGTCTTGCATATATTACTGATGCTAGTATCATTCCTGAAAAAGGCATGAAAAAAATTTACGGGACAAAGCTGCTAGTGATAAATGCACTCCGGCGCGAAGCACACCCGACGCATTTTAATCTTGATGAGGCTCTGAAACTTTCAAAAATAATTAAGCCTGAAAAAACATACCTTATACATCTGACCCATAATTTTCTTCATGAAAGGGACAGCCTCACTCTCCCTCAGGGTATTTATTTTGCTTTTGATGGTCTTACTGTGGAATTCGATTAATATAGTTTCCTGTTGTCGATCACACGCTTGGCCTTGCCTGTACTTCTTTCGATAGTCCTAGGTTCGACCAATTTAAGTTTTACCTTGATGCCGAGTACAGAATAAAGCCTGTCTGTTATTTTCGTTTCAAGCTGTACAATTCTTTTCATTTCATCAAAGAAAAGTCTGTCGGTGACTTCAACATGAACTTCCAAAATATCGATGTTTTTCTCCCTTTCGACGATTATCTGATAATGAGGTGCGATCCCTTCCACTTCAAGAAGAACTTCCTCTATCTGAGAAGGGAATACATTGACGCCGCGGATAATCAGCATGTCGCCCGTCCGACCCATGATCTTCATAATACGGGCTGTAGTCCTCCCGCACCGGCAGGGATCGGGTAAAAGGATTGAAAGGTCCTTTGTACGGTATCGGAGAAGAGGGAGGGCTTCTTTATCAAGGGCTGTAATGGCAAGTTCTCCCTCATCACCATCTTTAAGGATATTTCCTGTCTCAGGATCAATGATTTCGACGAGAAAAGAATCTTCATTTATATGCATACCTTTTTTTTCCAAACATTCTCCGGATACTCCCGGTCCTATCAACTCTGAAAGACCGTAATTGTCCGTGGCCGTTATGTTCATTTTTTTCTCTATTTCTCTGCGTATAGACTCGCTCCAGGGTTCGGCTCCGAAAAGACCGTACTTGAGTTTCAGATCTGTTTTCGGGTTGACACCCATCTCACTCATAATATCAGCAATGTGCAGTGCGTAGGATGGAGTACAAATTAAAACTGTTGTACCGAAATCCTTCATGATCTGTACCTGGCGTTCGGTGTTTCCGCTTGAGGCTGGTATTACGGCAGCTCCGATTTTTTCAAGCCCGTAATGATGTCCGAACCCGCCTGTAAATAGGCCGTATCCGAAAGATATTTGAGCGATATCGTCTTTCGTTACCCCTCCTGCCGTATGGATTCTTGCCATTAATTCACTCCAGAGCTCAAGGTCTTTTTTTGTATACCCGACAACGGTTGCTTTACCTGTGGTTCCGCTGGAGGCATGAATCCTGATAATTTCACTCATCGGTGTGGCAAATAACTGAAAGGGGTAATTGTCCCTCAAGTCATCTTTTGATGTGAAAGGTATGTTCTTGATATCATCAAGAGTTTTTATAGATTCAGGCTTTAATCCAATAGAATCAAATTTTTTCCTGTAAAAAGGCACATTCTCATAAACGTAGCCCATCATCTTCTTCAGTTTAGACAGTTGAAGTTCTTTAAGTTCCCTTCTCGGCATGGATTCAATTTGAGGATTCCAGATAGGCATGCCGCACTCCTTTAATTTTCACTCATCATATCATATGCGCTCTTTTTTTTCAACTTATACAAAAAGCTTGTAAGAAAAGCTCAGAGTGCGGTTTGAAATGATCACCTTCTGTTCATTTAATTTTAGTTAGAGTTTCCCTTTCTTTTTTTAGAAGTTGAGCTAATTTTTCAATAGTCTCCGAATTTCCCCTGGAACTCATGAGGAATAAAAGTTCTTTCAAGTAATACTCGTTCATATCAACATCAGGACTTTTACTTGATTCCTTTTTAGGCTTTTCATCGGAGGTATTTTTTTGAAGCTTCTGACTTTCTGTCCGTATTTCCTGCTCAATCTCATCCTTTTGAGGAATATCCCGGTCAGGTACGGATGTCATGGGATCTGCAAAGGCAAATCCAGGGTTTAATCCATTAACAATCATAAATTCCCTCCTTGGAATTCATCCGGAAGCCATCATGGCTTCTCTTTTTATATATATAATATCGTTATTTATGCCCTGTTACTTTATTTTATTTGATGATTTTTTATATGTAGATATTGTTGCAAGGCTCAATTTCCTTATCAAGGGTGGGATTGAAAATTTGTTTTGAAATGAGTATAAAAGAAATTTCTCAAGAAAAGACAACAGGCTTTCCGAGCTGTTATTCTGAGTAAAAGTTTTTAGGGCCTTTGCAAGTTCCTGCTCTTTTACTGCAGGTATATTGAGGCCAGCCCTTCTGGCCTTCTCAAGAATTTTATCAAACCTTTGAATTTCAGGAAATTTTTTTGGGATTCCATCAAATATTGTTTTTCTTTTGTAATTCTTTTTTTCGGACGATTTGATCGCTTCCCATTTTACTAGAATCCGGTCTATATTCTTCTCTTTCCTTTCGCCGAAAACATGAGGATGCCTTCTCACAAGTTTTTCTGAAACTTCTCCAATTACCTCCATGACCTTGAAGTCTCCTCTCTCCTCAAACATACGGCTTATAAAAAGAACAAGAAATAATAAATCGCCCAATTCTTCCTTTGCATCGGTTACTTTATCCTCTTCAATTGCTTCAATTGTTTCATAGACTTCTTCAATTAGGTCAGATGTTACCGAGCTTGGCGTCTGTTCCCTGTCCCATGGGCATCCATTCTCGCTCCTTAGTGTTTTGACAATTTCATAAAGCCTGTCAAATTCTTTCAATCAATAACTCCAAAATTTTTCAGAATAATAATCTAAAAATTGAAATAATTCAAATTAATAACTCGGGTTCAAAATGCAACCGGTATAAAAGGGGAAATATCCTAAACGGTTTTTTATAATATGAAAGAACATGAGGAGAAGTTATTGACAGTTAAAAATCTTTCCAAATTGATGGGTCTGGCCATAAATGATTATGAAATGATAAAAGACGGAGACCGCATAGCAGTAGGGCTCTCAGGAGGGATTGACAGCCTTGCTCTCCTGATGCTTCTGCATGAACGTCTTAGAAGGATCCCTGGCGGATATGAACTCTTTCCGGTTTTCGTTGATAACTTCAATGGAGAAAGTTTACAGCATAATGAAAGGATAGAAAAGTTAAAAGAGAGTATTTATAATAAAACCGGGCTTAATATGGAGATCATAGGAATTACTGCAGTAAAGACATTAACAGACAAAAACTTTAAGCACAGGGATATATGCTTTTTATGTTCCCGCAAAAGAAGAAATGAACTGATAAAATTTGCTTTTAAAAAAGAATGTACTTCACTGGCTCTTGGCCATCATTTGGATGATATAGTCGAGACCAGTCTTATGAATATGTTTTATGGAAGAGAGCTCTCCTCGATGCTTCCAAGGCTGGATCTTTTCGGCGGAAAGATGTCCCTGATAAGGCCCCTATGTTATATAAGCAAATCAAGGATTGAAAGTTACATTTACGGGAGGGAGGAAATTCTGCCGGTCTTTGGAGAGGTATGTCCTTCAAAAATGATACGGCGTGAGCTGAGAAGAGAGAAAGTCAGGGAGATAATAAAAGTAATTTCACCGAAGATCCCGGGATTCACAAAAAATATATTTGCTGCTTTCAGGAACCCTAAAAGGGATTACCTCCTGGATATAAACTTTTCCCCGAAAAGTTCAGGGCTGTTTAAAAGGCCATAATTCGAATTATATCAGGCTCCTTTAACTATCAAATTCCAGAATGATCCTTGTCCCATTTTCTCTTTCCAGTCGAATAGTTCCATTAAGCTGTTTGGTCAGCTCTCCTACAAGCATGAGCCCGAAACCGGTCGAATTATTAAAATTGACTGATTCCGGTATGCCAATTCCGTTGTCCTCTAAAACCAGTATGACATGATTGCCTTTTTTCGAGGCTGATACCCGTATCATTCCACTATTCCTGCCTACGAATGCATATTTCATCGAGTTTGTGATTATCTCGTTTACAAGCATTCCAAGAACTGATAATACCGATGTTCCAAGTTTGAAATCATCAAATATGGTTTCAATTTTAAACGATTCACGGTTTGGAAATATTACTGTGAGGTCTTCAAGCAGTTGTGTTAAATATTCCTTGATCGATATTTCCATAAAATTGTTTGAACGGTATAGTTTATCATATAAAACCTGCATTGTTAAAAGCCTTTCGACAGCATCTTTTACGGCCTCTTTGGCTTCTGCATTGGAGAGCCTTTCCTGCTGTAGAGAAAGAAGGCTGATCATAGTGCTCATATTGTTCTTGATGCGGTGATGAACTTCCTTGAGTATAAGTTCCTTTTCGGCTAGAAGGTTTTTTATTTTTTCATCGGCGATTTTACGCTCAGTAATATCTTTAGATATTCCAAATGTTCCGATAATATTGCCTTTTCCATCATACAGCGGCATTTTTGTTGTGGTTACCCAAGTTCCGGTATGGCCGAATAATATTTCCATCTCTTCTTTGTTGATGGGCTGCCCCGTTCTTATGACTTCCTGCTCATCCTCGTATTTTCCTCGAGCATTTTCTTCTGTAAAAAAGTCAAAATCAGTTTTACCAACCGCTTCTGAAGGGTCCGAGCATCTGAATTTTATAGCCTGGGCTTTGCTGATGCGTATGAAACAGCTTTTAAGATCCTTGAAATAAATACTTTCAGACGTATTCTCCATCAGTGTTTTCATAAAGAACTGTTCCTGAGCTAGTGCCTGTTCCTTCATCTGGTTTTCGAAGAGCCGTAAAGCCGTTTTTATGGTGGTGATGAGAACAGCTTCTCCGCAATCCTTAGCTACATAACCATAAGAATCTATCCCATCGGTACTTTCGACAATTTCCTGTTCCGTGTATGATGATAAAAATATCACCGGGATAAGATTATTTTTTAAAATGGAGGCAGCTGCCTGCGCTCCATCAATACCACCACCAAGTTTTATGTCCATCAGAATCAGATCAATATCATGTTTTTCCTGCACGATTTGAATTGCTTTTTCACCAGTCTCCGCTATAATAACTATAAAACCATTTTTCTCTAGAATCATTTTTTCCGATAGGGCAACAAGCTCTTCGTCTTCTACAAGAAGGATTGTTTTTTTCTTTTCTTCGCTCATAATCAAATAATTTATAAGCTTTTAAAAAATTATCACTCAAGTCCATTAGTATATAATTATTCATTAAAATTATCAAAAATTTAAAAAGGGTTATCAGGGGATCAGCTTTGTGCCTTTAGAAAGGGGAAGATAAATTGTAAAATTGGTGCCCTTACCCTTTGTGCTTTCAACCTTGATATCTCCACCATGCTCATTAATAATCTTATAGACTATTGTCAGGCCGAGACCGGTCCCGTAATCCTTCGTGGAATAGTAAGGATCGAAAATTTTCTTTATTCTGTCGCTCTCAATTCCGGTTCCATTGTCGATTATTGATATGCAGACACAATCCGTGGCTTTATCATAAAATGTTCTTATGGTCAGAACTTTCTTTTTAACAGGGCCTTCTCCTGATAATTTCATAGATTCCATAGCATTTTTCAGCAAATTAATCACTGCCTGTTTAAGATAATCTTTATCGATGAATATCTTCGGTACGCCTTCAAATTCTTCAACAAGACTGATTTCATTTTTTTCTATTTCAGGTTTTATAAGAAATAATATGTCTTTTAGAAACTGGTTAACATCTTCAAAAGTCAGTTTAAGATCTCGCTTTCTTGCAGCGGTCAGAAAATCGTTTACTATCTGAGCAAGCCTTCTCTGCTCCTCGTCTATTATATTCACATATTGAAGAACCTCGGGAGGAACTTCTATTATCTTCTTATTTATTCCTTTTTTCAGAATTTGAGTATGCAGGTCGATTGCTGTGAGAGGGTTTTTAATTTCATGTGCAATCCCAGCTGCAAGGGTATTGAGGGCTGAAACCGATTCAAGGTTTTTAAGCTGAAATTCCATCTGTTTATTTTTTGATATATCTTTTACCCTTATTATGAAATTATTTCCGGATGCGGTTATCTTTTCAATAAAATAGTACCTGGTTTCTCTTGAACTATCGGTGAATTCCTTTTTAAAATCTTCCATGTTAATTGCTTCCAGTATGAAAGAGAAAAGCGCCTGGTTTCCCACCTGTTTTTTAAATTCATTCGGATAAGCCGGTAATTTAATTACATTTGGAGTTATAAGGATCCTTTTAGCATTCTGATTAATAAAGAAAATCTTATTTTCATTGACAATTATGAGGGCTTCATCTGAATTTTCCAGAGCATCCCTGTAGATTCTTTTTTCATCTTCAAGAGATTCAATAACAGATTTTATCCTCGGCTCATCCAGTCTGGAAATATTTTCTATGATCTTCTCGAGAAATTTATTATCGCTCATAGAATAAAGCCTTCTTCACTATTATTTCTAAAATTACCGATAATTAGAATAGTATTATATAATAATAAATATAAATTTAAAAGGGGTTAATAGGGAAATGCCTTTAAAGCAGATACCGAAGGAAAAAAAAGAAGCATACAATCTTACCGTAAAAGATTTGAGGGAAAAAGTTGATTTGATACTGAAAAAGGCGCAGAAGTTTGAACGTGAGGGTATGAGGGATAAAGAGGTAGTTTCTTTTTATAAGAGGGTGGCTGCAAGTATAAATTACCTGGAGACAGTTAAAATTTTCAATAAAATGAACGAATACAGCATTCAGATCATGGATATTAAAAATGATCTGTATCTTTCAAATGCCAGAAAGAATATATACCAGGCGATAAAAATGCTTGAAACTATTGTCGGATCCGTTATTGATTCATCACTTACAGATAATGCGGAAATAATGGAAAAACTGATACTTTTAAATCCTAAAAGAATAATAAATCTTCTTAAAAAGATCGATTATTATATTGCAACCATCCAGCTGGCTGAAGGGGAAAATTCGAAATGGAAATGGACTTTTGTCGAAATGTACGGCAAACTCGCCGCACTTACTAAAAACCTGATTAATTTTAAGGTTTATGGACAGCAGATATTTGATCCTACCACGCCATTTTACGAGGATATTAATGAACTTTTCCAGTTTTCAAAGAAGCATATAGAAACTGCCGCTCAGAAATACAGGGCTAAATATGAACTTTCCACGATGGATGTGTCCGACATGAACAAGGGTTTGGATTTTCTTAATCTGCTTCTTCGCATAAATATTTTATTGAATGAACAGGTTCAGGCGCAGGAAACAAAAAAGACGATCGAAAAATGGAAGGATAAATTCGAAGAGGATATAAGGAAAAAAGACGCTGAAGTAAAAAAGAAGAAGCAGGATGCTGTTGCTAAACGTAAATAGTTTTCCTACCCTTCAATGATCGAATTTATGCAGGCAATTTGAACGCAAATACATAAAAGTTCGATCGCTTCAGTGAGTTCGTCAATAGGAGGGTAGGTGGGTGCTATCCTTATATTTCTATCTCTTGGGTCCCTGCCGTAAGGGAATGTTGCACCGGCCTTTGTGAATATAACTCCGGCTTCTCGGGCCATATCGACTATCTTTCGAGCGCAATTGTCCATTACATTCAGACTGATAAAATACCCGCCTTCCGGTTTAATCCATGAAGCTAATCCCTTTCCGCCGAGCTCTTTTTCAAGAATTGAAATTACCTTATCAAATTTAGGTTTTAAAATAGAAGCATGCTTTGCCATGTGGGCATGAATTCCTTCAACATTTTTAAAGAAAGATACATGGCGCAGCTGGTTTAATTTATCAGGTCCTATTGTCTGGATAATTATCATTTTTTTCAGGTATTTGATATTTGATTCGCTTGATGCAACCATTGAAACTCCTGCTCCGGCAAATGTCATTTTTGAGGTTGAACAGAATATAAATGCCCTGTCTGGATACCCTGTTTTTTTGCAAGCATTAAGAATATTCATTACCCCTGACGGTCTTTCTGTGAAGTGATGAAATGCATAGGCGTTGTCCCAGAAAATTCTAAAATCTGCAGCCTTTGTTTTCATCCCGGCAAGCCTCATCACTGTTTCGTCCGAATAGTTAATTCCATCTGGATTGCTGAAGCTGGGCACGCACCAGATACCCTTGATAAGCTCATCAGAAGATACAAATTTTTCTATTGTATCCATATCAGGACCGTCGTTATTCATATCAATGGTTATCATATCTATCCCGAAAAGCTCGCAAATTGCGAAATGCCTGTCATAACCCGGGCTTGGGCACAGGAACTTAATTGCCGGAGAACCATTGTTCCGCCATGGCCTGTCAATGCCGTTTACTCCAACGAGCAGTGCCCTTGCAATTAAATCATGCATTAGATTAAGGCTCGAGTTTCCATTAATTATTATTTCTTCCTCTTTAACATCTAATAATTCAGAGAATAATTTCTTAGCCTCAGGTAAACCGTCGGGTAAACCATAATTCCTGCAGTCTGTTCCATCGGCTGATAAATAGGCTGTTTTTTTAAGGATATCCATTGACAGGTCAAGTTGCTCAGGACAGGGTTTTCCACGGGACATATCCAGTTTAAGCTGTCTTGATTTAAATTCGTTGTATCTGTATTGAAGTTCATCAAGAATAGATATAAGGATTTTTCTGTCCAAAGCCTTATATTCATTCATATTTGACTCCCCCCTCGATTATTTTTTAAATTAAAATCGGCAGTTCATCCGATTGATTTTTTGAATGATGATCTTCAATTAAAGAAATATTCCTGTTTTTCAAAAATTCTTCGCCGATTAAATATAATTTATCTTTTTTGTTCAAATCAGGGTTATCAAGCACCTTCTGGAGCATGTACTCCAGTATTTCCCCTATAACTCTTGAAGGACTTAAATTGAACCTTTTCATAATTTCATTACCGTTAATATCGAGGTCGGTAACCTTTAGAGCATTGTCTTCATTGATTATGGCTCTGATCCTTTTTTTGAATTTTTCGATTATTTCAGCATCTCCGCTCCTCATGCCGCTGCCTAATCTGTCAGCTTTACGCAGTTCAAAAAGATCATCAAGGTCGATTGAATCATCCTTCAATTTTTTTAAAAACCGACGGACAGCTCCGTCGCTCCATTCCTCTGTATAGTAGAACATGTGGAGCTTTACTAATTTTTTTATTTTTTTTATGTCGCTGTTGCTGAATTTCAGCCGTTTAAGAATTTTTTCAGTAAGTTTTTCTCCAATCACCTCGTGGTTATAAAAAACATTCCCATTGCCGTTGGTAGAAGCATAATATTGGGCCCTCGGTTTTCCAATATCATGGAAAAGAGCGGCCAGTCTGATCTGGGGCTTTTCTGAATTGACGGCATCGCATGTGTAAAGATTATGATAGTAAACATCGAATCTATGAAATTCATTCTGATTGAGCTGGTATCCCTCAAGAAGCTCAGGAATGAAAATTTCGAGAAGTCCGGTAATCCTGAGGTATTCTATGCCAAGAGACGGTTTTTCTGCCTGCATCATCTTCATAATTTCATCATGGATCCTTTCAAGCGACACCTGCCTGACTGTATCCAATACCTCGGGAATTACGTCAATTGCAGCACTGTCAATCCGAAAATCCAATTGGGCGGCGAAACGGCAGGCTCTGACAGGGCGTAATCCATCTTCTAAAAAACGGCTTAAAGGGTTCCCAACAGTTTTTATTATTCCCCTTTTCAGGTCTCCCAACCCATGAAACGGATCGATTATTAACTTTTCCTGAATGTCGTAAGCAAGCGCATTGATAGTGAAATCTCTACGGGCGAGATCTTCAATCAATGAGGATGAAAATTTAACAGAAGAAGGATGCCGTCCGTCTTTATAAGCACTATCTATGCGGTATGTAGTAATTTCATAGCTGGATGATATTTTGTCCTTAACAATTATAACGGAGACCGTGCCGTGTAAAAGACCGGTCGGGATGGTAAAGATTTTTACCCTTCCGTTTTTTCTAAAAAGCGAAATAACTTGCTCGGGTGTTGCGTTAGTAGTCAGATCGAATTCCATATCAGAGTAAAAATTTTTTTCAGTATTGCCGTCGAGAATGATATCCCTTACGGCGCCTCCTACAAGAAAAGCTTCAAACCCCTCTGATTTCAGTTTTTCAGTAATGAAAACCAGGTTTTCAGGTATTTGGTCATGGAAAAGATCGAATGAAAACGAATCGCTATAAACCATCTATTTTTCCTGTTTTATCTGTTAAATGATCTTTTAACAATATCGCGTGAGTTTTTTAAGATACTGGGCAGTAATTCAATGTCCAATCCTGAACCGAGTAGAATTCTTTCTGCTGTCTGATCAGAAATAAAATCATTGTGAGAATGTGAATCAGTGTTAATTACGAGAGGGCTCTTATGAAGACCCGCGATTCGGGCGACATGGCCGTTCGTCAGGGAATGACCCTTTCTAGCAGTAATCTCTAGAAACACTCCATTTTGACCCGCAAGCCTGATCTCCTCACTGGAAATAAGCCCTGGATGAGCCAGAATGTCTACACAGGCAATGATTGCAGCCATATTCGTTCCCGGTCTTACCGGTTCGGCTATCGTTTCTCCATGAACAACTATGATAGAAACACCCATGCTTCTGGCTACTTTAGTCAATTCCCCAATTTCTTCCGGCAGAATGTGGGTCAGTTCCAGTCCTGACAGAACAGTTATTTCATTTTGAAGCCTATTCATTGTCAAAGCGAATTGAACGCCTTCCCTGCAGAGTTCTTCAATGTTGGAACTATCCGCATGGTCCGTCAAAGCGATAGCCTCGTAACCTGCCTTAACGGCTCTTCTTATATGTTCTGCCGGAATGAGTTCACCGTCACTCCAGAGTGTATGAGTATGCAGATCAATCATCATTATTTCCTTGTAACTTTATTAATATTTCAGATAACGGTAGTAATTTTAACCCTAAAAGCCAAAAATGTAAACAGAACATTCGAACTTTCGCGATGGCCCTTGAAGCAAACAGAAAATCCATTGCAATTAAATGGAAAAAGTTTTATAATTATTTTAAATCACATAGCGGAGGAAAATATGTTATTTATCGGGTTAACCGCAATTGCGCTATTGCTGGGCTGCATGATCTTTATTTATTTCCGGTACAGAAAAGAAAATATAAGTGATGGAATGAAAAAAACGTTTGTTAAAACAATCGGTATAACCGGGTTGTTTTCAATTCTTATCCTCAGCATGGGGGTTTTATCAATTTCTGTTGACAAGATTCACGCACAAACGCAGACTTCTCAGACCGGCACGACAGTTCAGGAAACGAAATCTCAGGCACAGAGCCAGGTTGGCATAGGGTTAATAGCTTCAGCTCTTGCTTTTGGTTTAGGTGCGCTGGGAGCCGGTATTGCAGTTGGCATGTCTGCAGCGGCAGCCATAGGTGCCATATCTGAAAACCCTAAAATGTTTGGAAGTGCAATAGTTTTTGTCGGTCTTGCCGAAGGAATTGCTATTTATGGAATTGTTATTGCAATTCTGATACTGGGGAGAATTTAGATTTAATAGAGGAATAATGAATGAAATTGGTCGTCCTTGGCGATAAACAAACATCTCTGTTATTCGGGCTCGTCGGTGTTGAATGCAGGATTGTTGAAGATCAGAACACGGCGCTTGAAGAAATAAAGAAAATAAGGAAGACGAAAAATTTTGGTTTAATAATTGTTACCGAAAGAGTAGCGGAATGGGCCAGGGACCTTATAAATCAGATAAGGTTTTCAAAAGAGCTGCCTTTGATAATTGATATTCCCGACCATAAAGGTCATATCGAGGGTATGAAGAACCTTGCAGAATATATACGAGAAGCTGTTGGTATAAGGATTTGATGAGGGATATAAATAATCTAAACGAAGGTGTTCTATGGGTCTTAAGGAAATTTTAGACGAAATCAGCCGTGAATCTGAAGAACTGAACACTGAAGCAATTATGTCAGCGAAAATGGAAGCTGAACAGAGAATGCTGAAAGCTATTGAAGATGCCGAAAGGAATATAGCCGAGAGAAGAACGGAACTAGCTGCAGAAATAAAGCGCAGGCGTATCAAACTAAAAGCTAAGGCTGAACTTGAAGCATATAGAGACAGGCAAAAACTTGAAGTAAGCCTCATAGAAAATGTCCTGAAGGAAGCATTAAAAGAATTGATCGATAAATTAAAACATGATAAAAAATCCTATCTTAATTTCCTGAAGAAGCTCGTTAAAGCCTCCGTTGATTTGATAGGCTCAATACCTGTTGAAATATCTCTTTCGAAAGACGACATGAATCTCTTCAGTGAACTTGCAAAGGATTTCAAAAAGGGTGAACTGGTCCTTGCTGAGGCTGTAAAAATATATGGTGGAGTCATTTGCAGGGCCGGAGGAAGTTATGTTGACAATTCTATTGAAAATATCTTTGAAAAACAGAGGCCGGCTTTTCTGAAAATGATTTCTGAAGAATTAGCCTGATCGGGAACGTTTCAATGAAGGATAAGAGACCAGAAATAGATGTTGGTGGTAAAAAGTATCTCAGGATTCCGGTAAAAACACATGTCATCACCAATAAAGACAATATGGTTGAAGTCGTGAAAAAGTATGCACTGCCCGAAATAAAGGAAAATGATATCCTTTTTATTAGTGAAAAAGCAGTGGCTATAACTCAGGGAAGGGCTTACCCTGTAAAAGAGATCAAAGCGGGGAGGCTTGCAATTATTCTATCCAGTTTTGTGACTAAGACCCCTTTTGGAATAGGCCTTGGAATTCCTGAAACTATGGAAATGGCTATCAGGGAGTGTGGACTTTTCAGGATATTAATAGCCTCGGTAATCGGATTTATTGGGAAGCTTTTGGGAAGAAAGGGCGACTTCTATAGAGTGGCCGGATATAAGGCTTCATCGATTGACGGTCCGACGCCGAATACACTGCCACCTTATAATACCTATGTTGTCCTTGGCCCTGAGAGACCGGATATGGTTGCAAAAGAAATCGCCGGCGAAATTAAGGAGCGTACAGTTATAGCTGATCTTAACGACTTCGGAGGGAAAATACTCGGAAGGTCTGACAAGTCAATTGACAAATTCTGGCTTTTATCGGTCCTGAGGGATAACCCTCTCGGACAGTGCTCAGAGCAGACTCCTATCGGCATTATAAGGGAAATATAGACCCGTAGTTTTGTTAAGAGGAAGTTTTATGGAAAATAAAAAAGCGGGCATCATATTAAAGATCAACGGTCCTATTATTCACGCAAAACTCGATGAAATGCTGCGGATGATGGAGCTCGTAGAAGTGTCCGATTACCATCTTATAGCGGAAGTTCTGAGTATAAGAGGTGATATAGCGATTATCCAGGTTTACGAGGATACAAGTGATATCAAACCTGGTGATCCAGTTTTCGGCACAGGTCTCCCACTGTCTGTTGAACTGGGACCTGGTCTTATAGGAGATATATTTGACGGTATACAAAGACCCCTCGAGGAAATTGAAAAGAGATCGGGGATCTATATCGGAAGGGGTATAAATGTACCTTCTCTTGACAGGGAGAAAAAATGGCATTTTAAACCACAGCTTATCGAAGGTACAAGGGTTGAAGGCGGAATAATAGTAGGCACTGTCCAGGAAACCAGCGTTATTGAGCATAGAATTCTTATAAGGCCGGATTTTAAACCTGGGGTCATAGTTAAAATGGCATCTGAGGGAGAATATAAGCTTGACGATGTAATAGCAGTAGTAAGAACTGATGAAGAAGAGGAAATTGAAATAAAACTTTATCACAGATGGCCGGTTAAGGTACCAAGACCAGTAGTGGACAGATCTAAACCTGTAATTCCGCTCATAACCGGCCAAAGGATCGTCGATATATTTTTTCCTATAACAAAGGGAGGAACTGCAGGAATACCTGGAGGTTTTGGTACTGGTAAAACTATAACACAGCATCAGCTTGCCAAATGGGCCGATGCCCAGGTCATAGTTTATATAGGCTGCGGTGAAAGGGGCAACGAGATGACTGAAGTCCTCGAAGACTTTCCCAAGCTTATCGATCCTAGGACCGGGAAGCCTTTGATGGAAAGAACTATTCTGATAGCCAATACCTCGA
>Ga0187771_10001415_pt1 | contig 16003 bp, 12 predicted proteins | sample 0116_SJ02_MP15_1_FD_133139 | JGI IMG/M metagenome (GOLD analysis project Ga0187771, IMG submission 133139) | Tropical peat soil microbial communities from peatlands in Department of Meta, Colombia - 0116_SJ02_MP15_10_MG | ecosystem: Environmental > Terrestrial > Soil > Wetlands > Peat | place...
CAGGATTTCTGTTCCGCATATTTCTCCGTTCTTAAGCAGGGTAGTTATTATGATTTCCTGAAGCTCCTGCTTATGCTCAATCCTTTTCCACAACGGCTCGGCGTTGGTGAGAGTTTTTGAGATTTTATTCCATCGAGAAGCGTTCTGGTCGCCTATGAGCAGTTTGACGCGCTCCTTCCATTTCTTAAACCAAATGCCAATCCAAACATTCAAAAAAGCGTCTAGCTCCGATGGATCTTCCTTGAAAAGCTTCTCCAACCTTTCAACCAGTTCGCATTGGCTTGCTTCTCTCCCTATCAAATTCCAATGAAACTTTAGGAAATTTGTGAAGTCTTGGCATGCGACTTGCAAAACTTTGCGGTCAGACCCCACTATATCAAGAGCTGGATCTGCATCCTTCAATTTCTCCCCGATCATCAGTTCGACAAAGTTCAATTCCGATTCCCGCTCCCGAAGCCCTCTCCAATACTGATTTAAGATAAAGGTTTCAGATAAACTTTATTTTCACTGAGGCATATAACTGATTAAGTCGAGTTCTGGCAATATTTCAAATTTCGATATATGCCAATGAATCATTCAATGAACTTCGGAAGCACTGTAACATCGTTTAGAATTAAATCAGGCTCTTCTTTGACAAGCTCTTCAGATCGAAACAGCCCAGATAAAACGGCTACGGTTCGTGCCCCAGCGGCTTTTCCAGCGCGCACGTCGTTAACCGAGTCTCCCGCTATTATGCAGTCGCATATTTCAACGTCTAAGGCTTGAACGCAGCTGATTATTGCTTCAGGTGAAGGCTTAGGCTTGAACGTATCTAGAGCCGTGACAACGCGGCTAAAGTATTTTGATATTCCAAAGGATTCGAGTTCATTTATGATTGCTTGTTTTGGAACGTACCGCATAGTTATGAGGGCAAGCTTGTTTTTTTCTGATAGAGCTTCAAGCGTGAATGAAACGTTAGGTATGAGCTTAGTCTTTTGCAGTGTGATCGAATAATAAGTTTTCATGTACATGCTCAAGAATTTTTCGGAATCACCATTAGTAATATCAGTTAACCCGAATCCCTGCTCGAGTCTCTTCGGGATTTCTAGAGCAGTTTCGTTTGTTGGCGGTGTTTGCCCGAGGGTTTGGAAGGCTTTCCTTGCTGCTTCTATGTAGGCTTCGGTAGAGTCAACTATTGTGCCGTCTAAGTCAAAGAAGATGCCTTTTGCCTTCAACCCGTTTTCACGCATTGCTGTCTCTCTGGCTCTTCAATCTGGTGCCCTTATTTCTTAAACGTTTCTTATCTTTGGCGAAGAAATTAAGTTCTAGTATAACTTCCGTATCGTGGATTAATCGGAATCTGAAGGCTTGTTCGAGAACGTAGCGCAATCTCTGTTGAACGTTGGTCGCTAATCCTGTTTAATAATGTCAATTTTTGGCTTTATTTTACTTGTAACATTTTACTTTCTGCAAGGAACAGTCGGTGCTAGACAGTTTTTCAACGCAAAAATTGATGTGCCTATTTTCTGCTAAGTGCTGAAATTTCATTTTAAACCTCAACCATGCATGTGATTACGACATATAGTTTCTATAGAGATTACCAAGCGAATCTCTATAGGAACGTCGACGCACTCACTTCATTGAACGTGCAGAAGAGGTGAAAGGAAGAATGCTTTCAAGAGATTGCGATGGCTGCTCCATGCTAAAGGAATGCAGCGTGCGCTACAAAAAAGCCATTAAAGGTGACAAGGTTTACTGCCCAGACGGAACAGCCCACTTGATTGACAACTATAATATAAATCAAAGCCGAGATATAATCTGCTTCTTCGAAGCATTTCAATAATTTAACAGAGACTTGAGCTTTCTTTGTCTGCTAACAATAGCAAAAAGAAAACACAAGCATAAGCCGTTTTTGATTTCACGCTCTTTTTTTAAGTTTTAAGCCGGGTGGACAAGTTTGGCAATATTGCGCGTTAAATAATGAAAGCATGCAGTAGCAAGCATGATTCCTGACAATCAAGATCGGCAGGTAATTATTGGGCAGCATGTTGCGATTGGCAAGATATTTATTCTTGATATTTCGGCCTTTTTTGTTTCAAAGGTTGTGCCTCCATGATTTTTATATAGTAAACCTCCATAAAATTTATAGTCTATATAGATATACCTAATATAATTATTACATTATAGAAAGCACATCGGCGAGTAGAGATTGACGAAAGAAATCGAAAAACAGAACGAAGAACAACGTAAACTTCAAGTAACGGGAGGATCAACATTCATACTTTCCTTGCCTAAAGAATGGGCTATCCGAAATGAGCTAAAGAGAGGAAGCTCAATGGTGGTTCGTGAAGAAGACGATGGGTCACTGTCAATAGCGCCTTCGAAATTTGTAAAAAAGGAAAAGCAAGATGAAGCCTTCATCAAAGCATCAGTGAACGATAATCCCGACGCAGTCATGAGAACAGCGATTTCGGCCTATCTAGGAGGCTACAACATTCTGCATATTAGAGCGTCCAGCCAAAAAGTCCTCTCATCCAAAGTTCGGAACCACCTTAAGAATTTTGCCAGACACTACTTGGTTGGAACAGAAATCGTTATTGACACACCAATGGAATTGACGCTTCAGGTGTTACTTAATTATCCTGAACTTACGGTTCAGAATGCGTTAAGTCGAATGTCAATAATAGCCTCATCTATGCATAAAGAAGCCGTAGTAGCGCTTAAAAAGCTGGATTATTCGGCTGCAAAATCTGTTATCGAGACTGACCGTGAGGTAAATCGATTCGGGTTATACATAGTCAGACTTTTGAAGCTGGCAGTTTCAAATCCTCGAATCGTGAGAGAAATCGGGTTGAACTCGCAGAGGGACTGCTTGGGTTACAGGCTTATAGCGAAAGCCGTTGAGAGAACAGCGGATCATGCTACCAAAATCGCTGAAAACACCTTGTGCTTACAGGAGCAAGTAAACCAAGAGCTTTTAGAAAAAATAAGCGAGTTAAGCAGTCTGGCTATTTCAATGTTTGAGAATGCCATGGATGCCTTATTCAGGCGTGACTTTAATTTAGCGGAGACGGTCATCGAAAAAATTGGTCAAGTGCATAAATTAGAGAAAGAAGCTGTGCTTTCCACGCAAAATATTAAAACTGAAGAGGTCGTAAATCTAAGACTACTTATTGAGAGTGTACGGAGAACGGCAGAGTACGCCAGCGACATTTCAGAGGTTGTTCTAAACTTAAACGTTGAGTCAGTTCTAGGCTAATCTTTTAGACGGCTTCTATAGCTTTCACAAGCTGCATACTTTATAGTCTCGGGATGTGACGAATTTCTTACTCCTACTTGTGCCTTAACTCTAGTTTCTGATTTAGCTGCCTATCTTAACGTTACTTTCTCGCCGGTTGCAATGTAAACTATAGCTTCCATGATGTGCATCGCGTGATCCGCGATGCGTTCAAGATACCTTACGACAAGCACGCTGGAGATAGTGGACTCGTTCGTGACGCCTGCCTGCTCCACAAGTTTGTCCAGGTACTCGAAGTATGATTTGTCAATTGCGTTCTCCGCTCTGGTCATTGTCTTGACGAGTTCTGGGTCTAAGCTTTTCAGCGAGTTAATGCTTATCCCGACCATTTCGAGCACTTTTTCAGCCATTTTCCCTATGTATTCGAATATCCATTTATCAAAATTGAGGGCTTTTGCATTGAAACGCGTGGTGATGAAGGAGATGTCCCAAGCATACCTGCCGTACCGTTCAAAGTCGTAGGCGACTTTAATGTAAGAGTTTATGATTCGCAGGTCAGATGCGACTGGCTGATACTTAGCTATCAAACTGAAAGCTTTCTCCTCGACTTCTACGGTCCTGTTTACGAGAATTTCTGAGAGCTCAAGGACATTTTTGGAGACATCTTTGCCGTCGATAAAGCCGTTTATTGATATTGCTAAGGCTTTCTCGGCGACCCCTCCCATCTTGTAAACCATCACTGTTAGCTCTTCTAAGCCACTGTCTAAGAGTCTTTGCATATTGTTTACCTTAACCAAACTTCCCTGTTATGTATTTTTCTGTTAATTCATTTTTCGGTTTCTCAAAGACTTCTGAAGTCTTGCCGAATTCTATAAGCTGCCCTAAGTATATGAAGGCGGTGAAATCCGAAATGCGAGCTGCCTGTTGCATGTTATGAGTTACAATTATTATGGTAAAGTCTTTCTTAAGCGCCACAATAGACTCCTCAACTTTAGCTGTAGCGACGGGATCAAGGGCTGAGCAAGGCTCATCCATAAGAACAACTTCTGGCTCAACCGCAAGGGCTCGTGCTATACACAGCCTCTGTTGCTGCCCGCCTGACAAAGCGGTCCCGGGCTTATTCAAATCGTCTTTGACTTCATCCCACAAGAAAGCCATCCGAAGGCTCCTTTCCGCCAATTCTTCCAATTTCTTCTTATCTCTTACACCGTTGAGTTTCAAGCCCGCTACGGTATTGTCGTAGATGGACATTGTTGGAAACGGGTTAGGCTTCTGAAAAACCATACCGATCCTTCTACGAATAGCAACGGGGTCAACGTTAGGAGAGTAAATGTTTATTCCGTCCATGATGACTTCGCCTTCGACTTTTGCGCCCGGCGTTAACTCGTGAATTCTATTCAAGCATCTTATGAATGTGGTTTTTCCACATCCGGAAGGGCCCATAATAGCGGTTACGCTGTTTTCGGGGAACTTTAAGTTGATGCCTTTTAGAACTTCCACTTTGCCGAATCTAGCCTTCAAGTCTTTTGTCTCTATCTTAGCCGTCGAAAAGTCTTGTTTGCTCATCGATGGGTGTGGCATGCCTGTGTTTTGTGTGCGCCTTTCAATTTTCGTCATTGCCTATCCCATCCTCGCTTCTGTTAGGCTTCTTCCTATAATAACCTTGACGAAAAGATTCAGTGCAAGCATTATGAGTATAAGGATTAAAGCTGCTCCCCAAGCCTGAGTCTCCCAATTTGAAGCCCCAGAAGTTCCATAGAGATAAATGAGATAGGTCAAAGAGCCTATTGGCTGGTTAAACAGATTCGTTGCGTAGTGAGTGCTCCAAAACGCAGTCAATATTAGTGGAGCAGTCTCTCCGGTGGCTCTCGCAACCGCCAAAATTATGCCAGTTAAGACCCCTGTTTTGCCAGTCCCAACGACGATTCTAAACGTAGTTTTCCATCTTGGCACTCCAAGAGCCATTGAGGCTTCTCTCAGTGTGTTCGGAACCAGTTTTAGCGACTCATCTGTGGTTCTTGCTATTATTGGGATCATCACAAAACTCAAAGCAACAGCTCCTGCAAAAGCGGAAAAACTTTTGGTAGTTAAAACAATTACGACAAAAACAAATAGCCCGAGAACCATGGAAGGAAAACCGGTGAGTACATCGTTCATGAAACCTGAAACTGTCGAAAGCTTAGACCAAGAGTACTCTGAGAAAAACATACCTGCTCCAACCCCGATAGGTATCGAGAAAAGGGAGGCTAAACCAACCATGGTGAAAGACCCAACAAGCGGACTTGCTATTCCTCCGTTTTTCGATGTCGGTGCCGCCGGCAAACTAGTTAAGAATGTTAGATTAACGGCTGCTGCTCCACGTAAAAGCACGTCTCCAAGTATGAAAATCAAAGGAATGACGGCTAGAGCCACGGCTACGATTACTAAAATTGTCATTAACTTGTTGACGATTTTTCTCCACAGAGAGATCTGTGTTGGTAGAATTGACTTCACCACCCTAGTCCTCCTTAAACGTTGACCTGTCTACCATGAGACATCCTCCAAAGTAGAAGTCTGGCTAAAACGTTAATCAGTAAAGCCGTTAAAAACAGAATTAATCCTATTTCAATTATTGCCGATTGATAAATTCCTGAAGATTCGCCGAATTCATTCGCTATGAGCGAAGACAGCGTGTAACCGCCTGAAAACAAGTTTGCTGTAATCGTTGGAATGTTCCCAATCACCATGGTTACCGCCATAGTTTCACCGACAGCACGTCCCAGCCCAAGAACGAATGCGCCGAAAATTCCCGACCGGGCATATGGTAAGACGCTTTTCTGAGTAACTTCCCAGTCTGTTGCTCCAAGCGAGTACATTGCTTCACGCTGGCTATTTGGAACGGCGCTCAAGACATCTCTAGAAACAGCTGACATAGTTGGAATCACCATTATCGCCAGGACAATTCCAGCTGTGAAAAAATTAAATCCAAAAGGAGTTCCGGAGAATAAAGGTATGAAACCAAGAGAATTATGCAATGGCATTTCAACATAATCACGCAACAAAGGAGCTAGGATTAACACCCCCCATAAACCGTAAATAACGCTGGGCACAGCCGCCAGCAAATCAACTAACGTTCCTAACAAATAACCGAAGGTTTGATGGGCTTTTAGCTTCTCTGAGATAAAGATTGCTACTCCCAAACTGATCGGGAGCCCTATGAGAAGAGCAATGGCAGATGTTAACAAGGTTCCATAAATAAACGGTAAAGCCCCGAATATTTCATGGACGGCGTCCCATTTGGTTCCAATCAAGAAACCTGGCCCGAATTGGCTAATTGAAGCGGCTGAACCCATAGAAAGTTCAACTGCAAGCGCGACGAGAAGACCTATGATAAATAGGGCAGCAGCAGCGAGAAGTATCTTTAGAATTGTGTCTCCTCTTAGCAGTTTGATACTCAACTTCGAACCGCCTCGTTATTTTTGGTTAACATTAAAAAAAGGGGGATAAATAGCCCATTAAATCCTAGCTTTCTATTGCTTTTCCGTTGTAAGTTATCATCTTGATCGTTGTGTTGTCAATAGAAACTATGTTAGCCGGCAATTGAGCGTAGCCTAAACCTTTTCCTAAGGCTTGACCTGAGTTCACGATCCATGAAAGGAAGTTGACGAGTGCGGCACCCTGATCATAATTAGACTGCGCTTGATACACCAGAGCATAAGTCATGGTCGCAATTGGGTAGATGGTAGAGTCTGCGGTATCGGTGTAGACGTTGTCGACTATCGAAACATTTGTCCAAGCAGCGTTTCCTGCTGGAAGACCAGAAGAGGCTCCTGCTTGAAGGGCTGCTGCTACGTTTGACACGTTGGCCAGGATGAAGTTGCCTGCAGCGTTTTGAACAGCGCCGTAGTAGACTCCGGTTTGACCTGTGTTTTCAAGTATGTAGGCAATTTCGAGCGGACCGATCGAATAGGTGTTTTCAGCAATGGCAGCTGCTACACCCGCGTTTTTGGGAGCAGCTATTGTTCCGCCCGGAGTAGTTGGCCAAGGTGGAGATGTTGATTTTCCAACCTTTGTCGCCCATGTGCTACTTGCTTTAGACAAGAAATCGGTGAAGGCGAACATGGTTCCACTTCCGTCAGATCGGTGGACTGTGATTATGTTCTGATTGGGCAAAGGTACGGTTGGGTTTAGGCTTTGAATTGCGGGGTCATTCCACTTAGTTATGGTTCCCAAGAAAATATTTGCTAGCACTGCACCCGTGAATTTGAGGCCGTTCTGGCAATATGAACCGTTGGCAAGTTTTATGTTGTATGCTGGTACGACTGCGCTGGCGGATATTGGTATGGTCAGAGCGGTTGTTCCTGATGGAAGTTTTGCGTACTGTGCCGATGTCATTGGTGCATCTGATTCGCCGAAATTGACAGTTTGATCTGTAAAGTCAGTAATTCCAGTGCCGCTTCCAACTGGATTGTAGTTAACCGTTATCTGAGGTTCGGCTGAGGAATATGCTGATTGCCAAACAGTCATTAGCGGGTAGACAAGCGTACCCCCTGCCCCGTTAAGCGTTGCTGCCGCGAGTTTTGTAGTGGATGTGCTTGCTGCGGAGGGTTTCGATAGATACACGTATGCAAATACGCTTCCAATGATCACGATGATTACCACTACTGCTAAGACTATTATGTATGTACTTTTCATTTTCACTCCTCATCTGCAATAAGCGACATTATAGTCTCTATTTTTATATCGATTGCCAATATAATTACTATAGACTATATAGATACTTTCAAGATTGATTGCCTCTAGTTTCGGTTTATGACCAAAGAAATAATTAATGATTACGTCGACGCTTTCCTCAGTCTATACCAATTGTTCAATCAAACAAAATATAACAAACCGAAAACTCAATATTTCCTAAGAAAAGGCTCTTCTGGCTTTTTTATCAAGCGCAACTTTCAAGATAATTAACTCATCCTTTAACTTACTCACATCACTTTCCTTGAAGTAGGGGGGTAATGTTCAAAAGCAACGTGTTAGAAAAGAATTAGAATAATGATACCCGTTCTGAACGTTAATTGGCAGGGCATTCCAGCTGACTATTACCTTGGCGAACGCGATGCTGACGTGTTAGCGCTTATAGAAGCTGAAGACTTAGCCGTTTTCTCATTCGACGGGTTAAAACGAAGAACAGGCTTGCATCCTGAAACGCTGTCTCGCATCCTTTCCCGGCTGGAGCAGGAGGGCATAGTCAAAAAAGAGCCTGAAGGCTACAGGGTCACACCGAAAATAACTAAGCTGAAGCTTAACCAGACACGCCATGAAGAATCGTCAACGCCGCTGATTCAAACTTTCCTACCATCCGACCTAATGACGCAACAGCTTATCGTATCGCTTAAAGGCAAATGGTTCGGTTTGCTGCGTTGGCTTGGCATTTCGGAAAATAATCGAGGCGTCACTTTGAAGTGGATTACGGAAGACGGCGGAATCCAAATAGCTGCAAACATTCAGGGAACAGCGCTTAACATAGAAGCAAAATTCTTAACAAGCAACGACTTGAACCTAGCCCTGAAAGCCTCTTACCAGCTTATGGCGCACATCGGCAAGCTTTGTCAAGGTTCGCACGCTGCGAGGAACGTGGGTTACTATGGAACCTCAGACTTCTTTGTGCCAGCCTAAATAATGCCCTTCGCTTTCAGAGAATTCGCCAGCACAACGCTCAGAGCTTATCTACTTTGGGCGTGTTTTAAACAATCTCAAAGTTCAACTTTCTTCTGAAACAAGTTTTCTTTCTATTGAAGCAACTATCTTGCAGATTATTTAGTTTTGGCGCACGTGTTCGCTTCAGGACTAAAATTAGGCAGATGAGCAGTAAAAGCATGAATTTTATGCCAAATTGGTGGCTAAATAGGGGTAAATTGGGAAAAAGCATTTAAAACGAAACAAAAGACAAACTAGATAGCGGGTTGTGGGGTCGTAATGGTCGAGCAAGAAATCAAAGAGGCAGATCTAAAGAAATTAAAGCTTGATAAATTGAAGTCTGACTTAAGCTTCGATTACCATTCGTCCCGATTCTTTTCCTTAATTTTTCTGGGTGTGTACATAGTCGCTGTAACAGCGTTCTGTATAGAATACAAAATTATTCCTGGACCTGAATTCTTAGTTTTAGGCATCCTTTTCGTTGCCGCTTATAATAAGCAGGCATGGCGTGCGTTAAAAGATTGGCTGCCTTTCATTATGGTGTTTCTTTCCTATGAAGTCATGTACAGTTTCGTTGGCACCGTTTCAATGAACGACCTCCACTCAGGGCCGAAAAATATTGACATACGCCTGTTTGGTCAAGTCCCAAGCCTTATTCTTCAAGAAACCATAAAAATGCCAATTCTAAATTACATGGGAGCATTCTTCTACGCAATATACTTCTTTGTACCAACTATCTTCGCATACGTGGTTTGGAGAAAAAGCCCAAAGAACTACTGGAAATACATCGTTTCCTTCGGCGTTCTGACGTACAGTGCCTTGATAACCTTTCTGTTTTATCCTGTGGCGCCTCCTTGGCTTTCAGTTCCGGATGTTACACGAGTCTTAACCGCATCCGTTGACCCTGCGTTAGGTCTACCTGTATATAAGACGCTCTTTGATTATCTAAGCCCAAACCTTTACGCTGCCTTTCCAAGCATGCACTGCGCCCTACCTTGGCTAGTCTTCCTTTTTGCGTTCAAGATCTGGAAATGGAAAAGCCTCCCAGTACTGTCGATTCCTGTCGGCACCTGGTTCAGCGCAGTCTATCTTGGCGAACACTACTTCACCGACGTCGTAGGCGGAATAATCTATGCTACATTCGCATACCTCGCAGTCGTGAAAATCCTGCCATACCTGTCGAAGAAAAATGGCTTTTTGGGTAAGCATGTCCCACCTGATATCTAAGCTGATTCGATTCATTGATGTTTGACAAAAATTTCCAGGTTGTAAACTCTCCACTGCCAACATAAATTTCTCTTGCAACCTTTGCATGCTGTAATTGTGACTGCTTTTGTCGCAAGCTGTATCCCTCTTCTTCAAGCTAACAAAGCTTGCCTGAAAAAAACATTGAGCATGCAATATTTCAACAGAATAGCAAACTTCAAAAATCACTCTTAACCTAAAGGAGTGAGAACAGTTTATCAACTTTTGTGTGGGTTGGACCGGAACTTGCCATAAAACTTGTATGAGTCGTCTAACACGTTGACCATAACGGATTTTATATCCGAAAAATACCTTTAATAGGATATGCTAGAATACCTGGTTTTCGTCGCCGCTTTTGCGACATTGGTTGCGACCTATGTTTATATACATTCGATGTTTAAGGGCGGAGCTAAGCCGAATAGGGTTTCTTGGCTTATGTGGTCGATCGCACCCTTCATCGCGACCGCAGCAGCTGTATCCAACGGGGTAGGTTGGGCAGTTTTGCCAGTGTTCATGTCGGGACTTTCGCCGTTTCTGATATTTACAGCTTCGTTCGTTACAAAGAAAGCGCGCTGGAAACTCGCATCGTTTGACTATGCCTGCGGAGTATTATCAGGACTGGCCTTAGCTCTCTGGTACGCGACCAAAGATCCAAACGTAGCGATAACCTTTGCGATCGCGAGCGATGCGCTGGCCGCCATACCAACTCTGACAAAGGCGTGGAACCATCCGGAGACCGAGTCCACTTGGCCCTTCATAGTCGGAGTATTCAATGCGTCGACAAGTTTCGCGGCAGCCACGACGTGGACTTTCTCGGAGTACGCCTTCCCAGCGTACCTGATAGCAATAAACATAATGCTTCTCTCTTCAGTCTATAACAAAAAGTTAGCCTCACTTCTGTCAAAGCGCGCGTGGTCATCCGCGAATTCCCGCTTGCGGAAGCGGCGCTGCAACAGGCAAAACTAGGGCGAGAAATTTAAGCCGAAATCTCCTCGCTTAAACCAACTTCAGGATACGGAAAGAGACGAGCCTTATCAAGAGGATAAGTTATCGTGACTTCATCGCCGATTTCGACCCATTTTTCCGATAATGAGGACTTGTTCGTTACCAAGCGATCTCCGTTTTCAAGCCTAATCTCATAACGAACCATAGTTCCTTCAAAAGTAACCTTTTCAATTTTTCCAAACAAACCGTTTTCACTCAAGTCACGCCCTTTTTTCAATTCACATGTTTCAGGCCTTATGGCTAAAACTATTCTTTCGTCTTCCTTTATGCCTGGGTTTAACGCTTTAATTTTCAAGCCATCCCGTAACTCTACTTCTGAGCACCCATTTGTTTGAGTAACGTAGCCTTCTAGAAGGTTGGATTCGCCAATAAAGTGGGCAACAAACAAGCTGTTGGGATTCATGTAAAGCTCCTGCGGACTACCGACTTGCACTATTTTTCCTTTTTTCATAACGGCAATCCTGTCCGAAATGGACATTGCCTCTGCTTGGTCATGGGTAACGTGAATAGCTGTTAGTTTGAGGTCTTTTGCCATTCTTCTGATTTCATATCGTATTTCGTTTCTCACTTTAGCATCCAACTGGCCAAGAGGTTCATCCAAAAGCAAGGTTTTCGCGCCAGCAGCTAACGCGCGTGCAACGGCTATTCTCTGCATCATGCCGCCGCTTAGTACGCTGGGGTAAGCGTTTAAGCGTTCGTTAAGTTTAACCAAATCCAGAACTTCGTGCCCGATGGTTTCAGCTTCTTTAGCATCGTAGTTTTTGACTTTGGGTCCATAGAGAACGTTGTCCCAAGCGTTCATGTGTGGGAAAAGGGCGAAGGTTTGGAATACGAAGCCGACGTCTCTGTCTTCCGGAGGGACTTTGTCAACGCGCCTATCTCCGATAAATATTTCGCCGCTGTCAGGTTCAATAAGCCCCGCTATGAGCCGTAGCAGTGTGGTTTTTCCACATCCGCTTGGTCCAAGCAGAGCGAAGTATTCTTGGTCGTGTATGGTTAAGCTAATGTTGTCCAGAGCGCAGATTTTCCCGTATTTTTTGGTTACGTTTACGATTCGGACGTCAGGCATAAGTTTAACTCTCCTTGTAAAACCGTTTTCTTGTTTTTAATAGTTACCATTGTAAGCTTTCCCTTTTCTGGTTATAAGCCTCAAAACGAGCAGTATTATGAAGCTGAAAAGTATCAGGATGCCGCATGCCAAACCAACCGTTAGTGCGTTGACTCCTGGAATTGGTCTTGAGACGCCTCGCAGTGCGTTAACCCAGTTAACAATCAGGACAGGCGCAGTCACAAGGTTTGTGCTCACCGCCAGAGTAGCACCCGTTTCGCTGATGCTTCGTGCGAAAACAATTATGGCGCCAGAAAGAATCGAGTACTTTGTCAACGGCAGCACAATTGAGCGGAAAACGGTGAAGGGTTTAGCGCCTAAAGTTTTAGCTGCTTCTTCCATGTCGATGCTTATTCGCTCCATGGCCGCCGACATTGACCTAACAAAGTACGGGTAAGTGATCGCCAAATGCGCAAAGACCAATAAAAGAAATGCGGGAACACCTGGGACGCCTTGCCAGAAAAACTTCAGAGAAACTCCCAGAGCAATTGAGGGAACTATTATTGGGACATTGATCAATTCGTCCAGGATTGCTGAGGGTGTTTTGCCGAATGTTTTGCGCGCAATCAGTATAGCCATCGGTATGCCAAGGATTATGCCTAGCATCGTAACTACGCCTGCCAAAGTGTATGATAGAAGTAGGCTGTGCCAGAAGCTTGCCCATATACCGGCGCCTGTTAAAGCCTGAATTAAAGTGGTTCCTGAAATAATTGCTTGGAATGCTGGTAAAGCAACAAAAAGTGATGGTATCAAAACAACGACCAAGAAAATAAACAAAGCGATACTGTTTCGCGTCCAAACTGTTTTTTTGTAGCTCAGTTTCTTTTCTAAAACGGGCAAACCGTGACCGAAAGGTAACTTTATCCTCTGCCCAAAAACGCGAATTAAGCCGAAAATAGTTAGTGAAACTGCGATGAGAATTATGGTTGTAAAGACCGTTGCGCCCTCATAGGTGGCCTCTGGAATTATGCCGTTTTTAAATTCGTTGCTTAAAGTTTGAAGGAAGACCGGGCCATTTACAAAGGCTCCTGCCACGATGAAAGTTGCGCCTGTTTCTGAAAGTGACCTGGCAAATGCAAGCAAATACGCTGCAATTAAGGATGGCTTAATAATAGGAAATGTGACCGTTCTTGAAGCAGTTAACGGTGGAGCACCAAGGGTTCTTGATGCCCGTTCATACTCCATCTGGTAATCTAGCATAGCACCTACCATTACTCGAACCACAACTGGTAGCGAAAAAGTGAATTGTAAAAGCAGTACAAGAAGCCAGCCCGTAGAAATAACAGATGCTCCGAAAAGTGTGGATATCGGTCCGCCTCTTGAGCTCCAGAAAAGCAAAAGCGAGTAGCCCAACGCGGCTGTCGGGACTATAAAGGGGATGTCAGCCAAAGTGTCAAGGACGCTCAGCCACCTGGATTTTCCGCGAGTAATGAGCCAAGCGAGTGGGACACCAGCGATCAGGTTTAGGGCAGCGACAGACAGGGCGATTATGAAAGAGTTCCTTATAGCTGTGTACGCCGTGTTCATCAGTGCTGGTTGGTTGATGACATTTTGGATAGTTGACGATTTGGCTAGGATGCCAATAATTGGCGGTATCAGGATTATTGCGAGGAAAACGGCGACTGCGGAGAGGTAGAGGGTGTACTTTAAGGGTTTTTTGGAGGACAATTTGTTGAGTGTATTCCACAGCTTGGTAAGCAAGGTAATGCTCCTTCCTCACTGAGCGCGTCATAGCGCTTTCAAGGTTGAGTTTTGATTGTTTTGTGCTTGTAGATTGTAAGCTCGTTTTTTCGCCTTTTACCGCTAAGTCATGCCGTTCAGCTATTTGCTTTACTATTTCCTTGTCATCTTCGTATCGCACCCTTGAAGTTTGTAACTCTCTGAAACTTCATCAGCAGATGATCCTTCAAAGGATACAGCATTCGGCTGCATATTTCTTGCAGACAGGCAACTGCCTCTTCTCTATTCAAGCACTTCTTCTCAACATTGCTTCTTGTTTGTCTATATAAGTCTATATAGGCACATTTCACGCCAAAAATTCTGTGCAACAGTTCTTAGCTCTTAAAAGCGCAGTCTTGACTCTCAATAATTATAGGCCTGCTTTTTCTGTTTTCCAGATTTGATGTTAGATTGTTCATTTTTTCGTAGCAAAAATACCATTAATTTGACGGTTTTTTTGAGGATTTGATGTAGCCTAGGCTAGGTTCAAAACTCTCGTTCAAACATTCCTAAAATACTACCAATTTGCCCGAGTTCAACTTCTTTCTGAGGTCAAATTGAGTGTGTGTTATAGCGGCTAGAAAATTGGAGAAGCTTAAGGTTTGAGGCGGCTCGATATGTTTATATATGCATAACGTTAACCTCTGAGAGCAGTTTGTGATCGCATGAAAATGTTCATAGACGGAAATTGGGTTGACTCTGTGTCTGAAGAGGTGTTCTCTGTCTTCAATCCCGCGACTTGTGAGAAGATCGATGAGGTTCCGAAAGGAACAAGGGAAGATGTAAAAAAGGCGGTAGATACGGCTAAAGATGCCTTCAGAAGCTGGTCGGAGACCCCTCCATTTGATCGAGGCAAGATTTTCTTCAAAGTTGCTCAAATGGCTAGAGAGCGTGAGAAGGAACTATCTACTTTGTTAACGATGGAGCAAGGGAAGCCGCTGCGAGAATCCATTTCTGAGATCAACAGATTTGCTAATATCTGTGAATACTGTGCAGGCATGGCAACGAATTTGAAAGGATCGTACTTCCCTCTGAAAGGCCAAGGGAAATATGCTCTCGTCATTAAGAAACCCATAGGCGTCTGTGGAGCGATTCTTCCTTGGAACAACCCGGTTGTACTCATGGCTTGTAAGGTGCCTCTTGGTTTAATCGCCGGGAACACTTTTGTGATGAAGCCTGCGAGCACCACTCCATTAACAAACCTAAAGTGTGCTGAAATCTTGGAGAAAGCAGGGGTTCCAGCAGGGGCCCTGAATGTCGTCACAGGTCCAGGTAACGTGGTTGGCGAAGAAATTATTGAAAACCCAAATATTCGCAAAATCTCATTCACCGGTGAAACCGCGACTGGCAGGCACATAATGGAAGTCGCTTCAAAGTCTATCAAAAGGGTAACCTTGGAACTCGGAGGAAGCGACCCGATGATCGTATGTGACGATGCAGATATCGACCCAGCTGTCGAAGCAGCCGTATCAGGTAGATTCTCAAACTGCGGGCAGAGATGCATAGCGATTAAGCGCCTCTACCTTTTTGAGAAGATTGCGGAAGCCTTCACTAAAAAGTTTGTAGAAAAAGCTAAGGCAATAAAGGTTGGAAACGGACTAAACCCTGAAACAACCATGGGTCCTCTCAACAATGCCCAGCAGAGACGGATGGTGGAGGAGCTCGTTGATGACGCGGTCAAAGGTGGCGCAGCGATCCTAACTGGAGCCAAACGTCCTAAAGGCGCCGAGTTTGACAATGGCTTCTTTTATCTCCCAACAGTCTTAACCAATGTCAGAGAAGATGCAAGGATAGCCAAAGAAGAGTGCTTCGGACCAGCAATACCTATTTTCAAAGTTAAAGACCTCGACGAAGCCATCGAGAAAGCAAATGACACGATCTACGGGCTCGGTTCTTGCATCTGGACCAACGACCTGAGAAAAGCTAACATTGCAGCTGAGAAGCTTGAAGCTGGGGCAGTATGGATCAACACCCGCATGGAATATGCTCTTGAAGTGCCTCGCGGAGGAGTAAAACAGAGCGGCATTGGCCGCGAA
>Ga0187771_10001417_pt1 | contig 16000 bp, 11 predicted proteins | sample 0116_SJ02_MP15_1_FD_133139 | JGI IMG/M metagenome (GOLD analysis project Ga0187771, IMG submission 133139) | Tropical peat soil microbial communities from peatlands in Department of Meta, Colombia - 0116_SJ02_MP15_10_MG | ecosystem: Environmental > Terrestrial > Soil > Wetlands > Peat | place...
CGATATATCTGGCAGAATCCCGTGCGTTCGGGGATTATCTCCTGCGCTTCAGCTTATCGATGGAATGGTTCTCTGGTTTGGCCGATAGGGTGGGGATAAACCCCACCCCTACCACAATGTGTTGGGACCTGATACGGGTGGGGATAAACCCCACCCCTACCACGATTTGTTGGGACCTGATACGGGTGGGGATAAACCCCACCCCTACAAATCCCAATGAGATGATTAAGTTAGCGCTTATGGGATAAACCCCGCCGCTACGTGGGGGAGGGGGAGCTGTTTGAGTGAATGCGTCGCGCGATGTAGGCCCTCCCGATCACATCGATCCTGAACGCAACTTGGTATTAGTGAGGGTTTGGCGCGCCTATTAATTCGGAGGAAACGGGGAAAGGCCTTCAGTGATGTCAGCCGAGAAAAACAGTCAATTCAAATCCGGCTACGTTGCTATCGTAGGGCCGCCCAATGTGGGGAAGTCAACTTTGCTCAATCGACTTCTGAGGCAAAAAATCTCCATAACGGCACCGAAGCCCCAAACGACCAGGAACCGAATTGCCGGGATTCTCAATGGTGAAGGCTGGCAGATCATCTTTGTGGACACTCCCGGTATACATCAAGCGCGGGATGAATTCAACCGCGGCCTGGTGGCGACAGCGCTTTCCGCATTGAGTGAAAGCGACGCAGTGCTGTTCATGATAGAGCCCGGTATGGAAGAGGAGGCGGCAAAATTCATACTGGAAAACCTGCGGCGGGTTCAAACGCCTGTAATCCTTGTCGTAAACAAAGTAGATACGGTGAGAAACAAGGCTGAGTTGCTGCCGTTGATCCAGAGTTATCAAGGGCGGTTTGATTTCAAGGCTACGGTGCCAATTTCCGCCATGAAGGGGGATGGGACCGCGGACATCCTGCCGGAGGTCCTTGGGCTTTTGCGGGAAGGGCCGCAATATTATCCGGCAGATTACATCACGGACCAGCCTGAACGCTTTTTTGCCGCTGAGATGGTCCGTGAGAAGGTCTTTCGTCTCGTTCACCAGGAGGTCCCCTACGGGGCGGCTGTAGTCGTCGAAAAATTCAGCGAAATACCTGAAAGGAAGCTCATCGAGATAGATGCGACAATCATCGTGGAGCGCGACTCACAAAAGGCGATCATAATAGGGAAGGGCGGCCGGATGCTAAAGGAGATCGGAAAACAGGCCCGAACAGACCTTGAGGTCTTTCTGGGATGCCGCGTATATCTGGGTCTTTTCGTGCACGTTCGGAAGAACTGGAGGAAAGACCCAAGGGCGCTTAATGAATTCGGATACTTTTAATACCAAGTTGCGTTCAATTGGTTGCCTTCGGGAGGGCGTAAAGCCCTCCCCTACAGAGGGGCGGCGTTTACTCCAGCCCAATGTTGAACGCAACTCCTTATAAGGGGTGACAGGAGAAAGGTCACAGGTGATATTGGAGGCATAAGACGCATAGGACGCATAAAAACCCAGACTACCGACCGATTGCAGATGAACCCGGATCAGCGGACAGTGGTCACGGGTTTATCTCATGTCCGGGCGCAGAGGGGAAAAGGGAGCGGAGGAAGTTTTCCATCTGGGTTGCGGTGTTGCTCTTCAGCATATATATGGGCGTTCCCCCTGCCTCAGCTTCTCGAATGCTTCCCGGACGGCGCTTCTCCTGCGATTTCAGGATGAGAATAAGGTCGGCCCTGTGGATGTCGGAAGCAAACACCGCCGGTACTCCAAGTTTTGCTATGACATTTTCGAGCATTATGCGACTCACTCCATATGAAAATATCCTGATGTTTCTCCGCCGGCGCGGTTTGCGCGTCAATTTGAGATCTGGGCCGGCGGGCCGGTCGGCGGAGGCCGTCAATCCGGCTGGAGAGGCGGGCGGGATTTGGTCAAAAGCAGGCCGACGGGCGGTTCGAAACCCGGAGACTTTGACCTTTAGCGCCCCAGATGCATGCGGCTCGGCCGGCTCGATCCCGCTCACCTTCACCCTGCCGGGTTCCACCCGAGTCCTGATTTCGGGAGACAGTGGAATGCCTCTCAAAAACCGGTCCACCACCTCGGCCACATTATAATAGACAGCCAACCTGTCACGCTCCTGGATTTCGATCATTACGTTGAAAGTCGGAGGCGCTTTGCGCTCAAGTACGGTCTTTTGAGTTCTACGCCTGCGGGCCTCTTCATCTGAGAGGGTGACCGGCCGGATGCCGCCAACCAGATCCATAAGAGTCGGATTTTGAAGAAGGTTTTCGAGCGTCCTGCCGTGCGCGGTGGCGATGAGCTGCACGCCGCGTTCGGCAATCGTGCGGGCGGCGCCCGCTTCAGCCTCGGTGCCTATTTCGTCTATTACGATCACCTCGGGCATGTGGTTTTCGACCGCCTCGATCATGACCGCGTGCTGCCTGTCGGGCGCAACGACCTGCATGCGGCGCGCGCGGCCTACGCCGGGGTGAGGAATATCTCCGTCCCCTCCGATTTCGTTTGAGGTATCGACTATGATCACCCTTTTGCCGAGTTCGTCCGCCAGAACACGCGCCGCATCCCGCAGAAGGGTTGTTTTCCCCACGCCCGGCGGCCCCACCAACAGAAGCGATTTTCCTGCTTCGATAACATCGCGGACTATGTCAACAGTGCCGAAAACCGCCCTTCCAACCCGGCAAGTAAGACCGATGATCGAGCCGGTCCTGCTTTTCATGGCCGATATCCTGTGCAGAGTACGCTCGATTCCGGCCCGGTTGTCCTCCGAGAATCTGCCTGTATGGGAGACGACGTAGGCTATATCGTCGCGCGTGACCTGTTCATTGGACAGGTACTCCATTTTGTTGACGAACCGGGCCTCCGGTCTTCTTCCGAGATCGAGCACGATTTCAAGAAGTGAAGTCAGGTCCCGTCCGGACTCGATCTTTTCGCGAATGTGGGGCGGGATAACCTCTATCAGCAATTGCAGGTCGCCGGTAGAATTGTCAGGATGATTCATTCATGAACTCGCTTCTACAACCAGGACCCCGGAACCCTGCATCCTGTCTTCCTTAAGACAAAGCAGGGCCTGGTTCGCTTCGCCGAGCGGGAAAAGCTGCACTTGAGGCCTGATGGGGATTTGGGCGGCAATGCGAAGGAGTTCCATGCCGTCCTGACGAGTATTTGCCGTTACGCTTACAATATTTTTTTCATAGAAGAGGTGTTTTTCGTAATCCATTTGAGGGACAGGGGACATATAGATGCCTGCAAGGGCCAGCGTGCCGCCCTTCTTAAGGTGCTCGAGGGCCGTTGGGACCAATTCCCCGGCGGGCGCAAAAACGATTGCGCTTTCCGTGAGGACCGGCAACTGCGCGGGATCTTCACCCACCCACTCAGCACCCAGGCTTTTTGCAAGCTCCCTGTGTTTTTCGCCTCGCGTGCATACATAGACTTTACAGCCCATATGGGCGGCAATCTGGATCACGATATGGGCCGAGGAGCCAAAACCGTATACAGCCAGGCTCTCACCGTGACGCAACGCGCTTCGGTTAAGACTGCGGTATCCAATAATACCTGCGCACAGAAGAGGCGGGGCATCGTGGTCGGAAAATACATCCGGAATGGGGTATGCGAATTCCTGGTCTATAACGCTCATCTCCGCATAGCCGCCCGGTTCGTGATAGCCTGTGAACCTGGCGCTCTCGCACAGGTTCTCCCGACCGCAGCGGCAGTAATCGCATTGCCCGCAGGTATGGCGCAGCCACGCTATGCCGATTCTTTGGCCTATTTTAAATCTATTGGATCCTTCCCCGAGCCGGTCGACTACCCCAACGATCTGATGACCGGGGATAACGGGATGTCCCGGGAAAGGCAGTTCGCATTCGATAACGTGAAGGTCGGTGCGGCAGACACCGCAGGTCTTGACCCGGACCCTTACTTCTCCCGGGCCCGGGAGAGGGTCGGGAAGCTCCATCCACTTGAGGGGGGCCGATTCAACAGGCGCGCATCGTTCAAGCACCATTGCTTTCACGGTTCTCTCCTTGATTTATTTCGGCAGATTTTTCATAATTGCCGGACGAAAAAGATGCAAGGGAGTTTAATTGTCCAACGAGAAAGACTCAAAAAGGACGCTTCCCTTCAAAGCGCAGTTGCTTATCCGGCCTGCGGCATGGGGGGGAGGCGTCCTGTTTCTGGCGGCCACGGCAGCGATTATCGCGCTGCACCTGCCTTCAATCCAGAAAGTAATCATCCTGAGAGGCATCGAGCGGGTGGAGGCCGCTACGAACCTCAAGGTGCAAATCCGCTCCTATCGGTGGTCGCCCTTTTCAGGCATACACTTAACCGATGTCAAAATCGAGTCTGAAGGCAAGCAGTTCCTCGACTGCGGCGAAGTTCGCTTCAATTACAGGTTGTCAATACGACGGCCATACCTGGTCGTTGACAAAGTCTACCTGGAAAAGCCGTTTTTGCAACTTGAAAGAGACGCCTGCGGCAAATGGTTCTTTCCGGCGTTTAGGGGGAAAAGCGAAGAAAGAGGACGAAGCGGGGGTCCGGCTGGAGCAGATGAGCCGACCGAGCCCCTGTGGACTCAAATTCAACTGCCCAGCATCCAGATTGTTTCAGGCACAATCGAAGCCATCCAGCAGGGAAACAGCGTCATTTCCATCAAGGATATTGCCGCGGCCGTTCAACTCAAAGCCGTGCAGGGGGAAAAAGGCCCCAGGATGCAGATGAATTTTGAAAAACTTCATGCGCGGGCCCAACTCGGCGAAATTGGGGCATGGGGCATCGATGGTTCCGGCGAGCTCGATGGACGGCAGTTGCTGGTCCGAAGGATGCTTCTGTCGGGACCCGATGACTGCCGGGTCCAGGCGGACGGGCAGTGGGATCTTGGAAATCCCGATAACGGCAAAGCGAACCTTACCATCAACAACTTTTCGGGGGACGCCGTCCCGCTGCTTCAGAGGCACCTCAGCGGACTTAATGCCGCTTCGGGAAGCATTGCAATAAGGCGCACGGAAGGCAGGTGGTCTTTCGAACACGACTTGTCAACGGACCTCGGCGCCGTCAAGGGCCTTCTGCATATAGACGAAACATCCTCGGGCGCCCGCTGTGTAAGGCTTGATTCGCGCTTTGCCGATTTGAAGGTGCATTTGTCACCGAATATGCCCGATTCAATGCTGACCGGCAGCATGCAGATCGAAGCGCTGATCCAAGGGGCAAAGCTTCTCAACGCCCAATTCACAGCCCACCTTGAGCCATCTGCGGTCGGCGCCGAAACGGTCCAATCATGCGACCTCAACGGCATATTTGCCGACGGCGTTCTCAGCATCAGCAGCGACGCCCTTTGCTGTTCCCTCGCCGATTTCAAGTTCAAATTGATCGCCGATCTGCGGGGTTTATCCGATAACACGCATAAAGGCGGAGTGCGGGCGGAAGTTAGTTTTGACAGGGGAAATCTGGAGAGACTGAACTTAAAAGTTCACGAGCAACTCGCCGGTAAAATTTCAGTCGAGGCGGGCTACGATCCGGGTAATTTTACGAACCTCAGGCTCTGGGAGGCAAAAATCGACGCCAAAGTTCACATTCCTGAAATCGTCTCGCTAAAAAGCAGTGGGACTTACAACGGCGGGCAGGTCAAAGCTGAATATGACACGGACCTTTTGGACGCCCAAAAAATCGCTCTGCTCTTTCCTCGATGGCAGGGGCAGGGCAGGGTGGTTTCCCGGGGGACACTGAATGGAAAATGGCCTGATTTGCTCTGGGATGGTGAAATTAGCTGGGCGCGTTTCCAGTACGCAAATTATCATGCCGAACAGATCAGCGTCAAAGGAAAGGGAAGACTAACCGGAAAAGAAGAGCGGCGCGAGATTTCCATTAAAGCTCAAAATGTGGTTATGGAGGGCAAAAAGCTGGCTTCTCTTTGCATCGATCTCGATCAGCAGAAGGGTTCATGCGCTTTTCGCCTCAAGGGAGATGAAATCCTCAACCAGGCGTCGGCTCAGCTTTCAGGCAACCTGGAAAGAATCTGGGAATTTCCGCTCATAGGCGTTTCAACTCAAGGCCGGTTCAACTGGAAGAACCTGAGCGGCAGCATAGACGCAAAGTTCGACATCGAAAAGGATGGAATAAGGCTCCATTCGGCATCCCTTCAGCAGGGCAGGCAGAAAATATCGGCTGGCGGCGGCGCCATATCGGGTTCCAGGATAGACATCCCGCTTTCGATGGAGTCGATAAACGCCGAGCAGGCATTCGAACTGCTCGATCTCAAGGACCGCGTGAGCGGTGCGTTTTCCGGGCAAGCACACCTGAGCGGCAGACCCGAGGACCCCGAGTGCTCGCTCAAAATTGAAGGAAACAACTGCGTTGTATTGGGCAAACAACGGATCGAAGCGTTCAGTTTGCAGGGAAATTATTCGCATCAAATTCTTGCGGTCCAGGGGACGGCGAAGGCCGATGCAATGCGGGAGCCGATGGCTGTTTCAGCCAAAATCCCCGTCCGGCTAAGCTTAAAGCCACCTCAATTCGAGGTGAAACTGCCTGAAGAATTCCGTTCGGACATCAAGATTTCAGGGCTGTACGCCGAATCGATTATGCCTTTTCTAAAGTTTTTGACTCAAGCGGGCGGGCATTTTGATGGGGACATACACTGCAATGGATGTCTCAAACAACCTGTCGTGAGTGGGGCCGGGACATGGAAAGAGGGCTTTTTCCAGTGCAAACCGTGGCCTCATGGGGCTGAAAATATTCAGGTCCAGTGGGAGCTCGACTCAAAATGTCTTTATGTGAGGAAGGCTGAAGTCTCCCACCTCGGCGGAACTGTCACGGTAACAGGCCAGATTGATTATCCACATTTTAAGACCCTGGATTTTAAAGCCGAGGGTAAAGACCTCCAGGTGCAGGACATTTACGGAATACAGGGGAAAGTCTCGGGCAATGCGCAAATAAAGGACAGCCCCGAGGCAGCGGAATTAACCGGGAGGCTGTTATTCTCGAATGCGCAGATGAGCCTTGGCAAACTTGAAACAAATATCGCGCAGAATATCCAGGTCATCGAACCCAACACGAGCGGCGATGTGGTCGAACTGCGAGGCGCCAGACATCCGGGGCGTTTTTACAACAGGCTTTCCATGGATGTCCTGCTGGAACTGCCTCCGAGCGGGACCTATGTTACCGGCAAAGGTCTTAAAGCGGAAATAAGCGGAAGCCTGAAATTGAAGAAAAATCCCGCGGGTCCTGTCGTGCTTGCCGGTGAACTTCAAGCCATCGGGGGCGCTTATAATTTTCAGGGAAAAGAACTTAAGATCGCCGAAGGGTCCCTGGTGTTTCCCGGCATCGCTCACGCCGATCCCGAGCTGCGGATGATTTGCCGCAAAGATATAAGGGACGTTACGGTGCAGGCATTGATTTCAGGACCGGTGGGTCACCCCAGGGCAGCATTGAGCAGCATTCCGGCAATGAATCAGGTCGATATCCTTTCTTATTTCATGTTCGGACGTCCTGCCGGAGACCTCAGCGCAAAGCAGAGTTCCCAGCTGCAGAGCGGGGCTACTTCCTGGCTGGGATCCGAGAGTTCCGACATGGTCAAGAACCTGCTGGGCACCAGCGTTATCGCCCCGGACGTCTTCAGCTACAGGAGCTACATTGGAATCCGCGACAACAGGTTCAGCTTTGATGTGAATCCGGCGCTCACCGGCAAGGAGACAGGCGTATTGGAAATGGGCAAAGAGATTACTCCCGACCTCCACGTCATATACGGAAGGGAAGTGAAGGGCACAACGGGCAATGAGGTCCAAGTGGAGTATAGACTGAATAAAAGCGTGTCGCTCCGAACGCAGGTCGGCGCCGAGCAAAGCGGGGTTGACATCTTCTGGAGACGTGATTTCGGTAAATGATTATTATAACGGATGACGGAAGTCGGATGTCGGAAGACAGAGAAAAACATCCCATGGGCCGTAAGATCGCGTCTACTTTCTTTTGACGCTTGCTATAGTATAGAAGGAGCCGTTAGATGAAAATGAACGAGGTGCGCGCAATAGCCAAGAGTTTGGGATTAAATTCTTTTGGGAAGACTAAGGCCGAGCTGATAAAGGAGATTCAACGCAAGGAAGGCAATTTTGATTGCTTCGGAAGTGCGCTGGACTACTGTGACCAGCTCGAATGTCTTTTCCGCGCCCTATGCCTTTCGGAAAACCAGCAGGGGAAAGAAAAGGCCAGCAGCATTGGAAACCTATGATATACGCGATAGCGGCAACGCCGTTTTTTTGCAAATCCAGAACAGCAAGAAACCCGACCAGATAATCAGCGTTATCATGAGCCGTACGGAGGCTTATTTCGAGACACGGGGTCTCAAGGGGCTCTTCGACCTGGACGAAATCCGGATAGACCGCAACGAATTCCTTCTCTCAATTGAGGAATACGCAATGCTGCTGTCCTTTTTGCTCGAAACCATGTCGGCCGCACAGGAGCTTAATCTTCCTTACAGCTACATGGAGGCTTTCGAATACAGCGGCCAGCGATATTCGCTCATAAAGCAGGACAGCCACAGGGTCCTTAAGAAGGAGGGTTGAAACAGAGCGGAAATCAATATGGGGGACATACCGCAGTTTGGGATCAGACGCCGAACCATCGAGGGCGCACAGGCTTTGTAGCCACGTATCCGCGCCCCGTTGTCAGTCGGGCGGCGCCCCCTCGAGCGGCGCATATCCTTTGCGAACCGTATTTTCCACGATGTTTCGCGCAATCATAAAATGCAGAAGGTAGTCCGGACCTCCGGCCTTCGATCCCAGGCCCGACATTTTGAACCCGCCAAACGGGTGGCGTCCCACGATGGCGCCGGTGCATCCTCTGTTTATATAGAGGTTCCCGGTCCTGAAATTCTCCCGCGCCTTGCGGATATTAGCCGGGCTCCTGGAAAGCACTCCACCTGTCAACGCATATTGGGTCCCGTTTGCCACCCTGAGCGCTTCGTCAAAGTCCTTCACCTTTATTACCGCGAGCACAGGCCCGAAAATTTCCTCCTGGGCCAACCTGCTTTCAGGATCCACGTCGGTAAAAATGGATAGCGGAACGAACCAGCCGTTGCCGGCAGGGTGCGGGTGCGCGCCGTTCCTTCCCACGGGGGAGAGTTCGAATAGAGGGTATCCGGCATTTTTGCCCATTTCGACGTAGCCCAGTATCCTGTCTCGGGCGGCCTGCTCTATAACGGCTCCCATGAAGTTTTGCGGAAATTCGACCGGCCCGATGCCAATGCTCTGAGCGGCTGCCTTGAGCCTCTCCACGAACCGGTCGTAAATGTCCTCTACAACTATCAGCCGAGAGCATGCCGAACATTTCTGCCCCTGGTATCCGAACGCCGAGTGCAGCGCGTATACGACAGCCTCGTCCAGGTCCGCGTCAGAATCGACAATGATGGCATTTTTACCCCCCATCTCAAGGACGACATTTTTTACAAAAGCGGATCGCTCATTATTTTCGTGCGCCTTTGCAAGGATATGCAGACCGACATCCCTGCTGCCGGTAAAGGCTATGAGAGCGACATCGGGATGGGCCGTAAGCACGTCTCCCAACGAGCTGCCCGGACCGGGAACGAAGTTGAAGACCCCCCTTGGCAAGCCGGCCTCCTCGAAGATGCCGTTAAGCATGAATCCAGTGACCGGAGACTGCGATGCCGGTTTATATACCACGGTGTTGCCGGTAACTATGGCTGCCGAACTCATCCCGGTCGAAATAGCCATTGGAAAGTTCCACGGAGCGATAACCACCGCCACTCCCCGTGGTTCATACAACAGGAAGCTGGTCTCACCGGGCACCTGTCCCATTGGGCGAGGCGCAGCGCGCCGCAGCATCTCACGGCCGTAGTACTCCAGGTAATCGATTGCTTCGCAAACGTCCGCATCGGCTTCGCTCCACGTCTTGCCAACCTCCAGGACCTGGAGCGCCGCAAGTTCGCGGCGCTTGAGCCGGGCCGAAGCCGCAGCCTTGAACAGACAGTCCGCTCTGTGCTGGGCCGGCGTGTCCCGCCACTGTGGAAAGGCGGACTTGGCAGCCGCAATCGCCAGTTCAGCCTCTTTGATGTCGGCTGAACATACAGTTCCCACTGTTTCATAGCTGTCATTAGGATTCAAGGAGGCGAACCCGGATGCGGTTTGAATTCTATAGCCTCCTATTTGTAACGGGACCTGTATAGGAAATCGCTCGCGCACATTGTTAAGGGCAGCAGCAAATTGGCGGCGGTGTTCACTGCGTGACCAGTCGTAGACGGGTTCAATCGTAAACGGACCGACACCGTGACCCGCCTCGCGGGCAATCTCCGATCCTACAGACTCGGGCGGAGGTCCCTCATGGCGGGCAAGGCCGGCTCCCGGGGGTCCGGGCAGGGATTTGTTCAATTTGTCAACAGGGTTTCGCAATAGATCGGCCTTGGGCAGCCTCTGTGAGAATGTCTGCCTGAGGAAGGATTGATTCGCCGTGTTTTCGAGCAGCCTTCTGACCAGATAAGCCATACCCTGAAGCATCTCGCCAACAGGGCAATAAACCCTGACGTGAAGACCGGCCTTGTGAAGAGCGTTTCGAACAGGCTGACCCATCCCGTAGAGGACCTGAAATTCGATTTGCTCCCCAGCGACGCCTGCTTCCTTCGCCATCTCTACGACTGCGGATATCGACCGAATGTTGTGAGAGGCGCATGCGAGCTTCAGGCGGTTGCTGTTTTGGAGAATGATCCGGGCAAGATGTTCGAAATTGGCGTCCGTTTCGGATTTGACGGCAAATACCGGTACAGGCCAGTTCCTCTGGCCCGCAACGATCACCTCCTGGTCCCAATAAGCGCCCTTTACAAGGCGGACTGTGAGATGGAAGCCGCCCTGGTTCGCCCAGCGAATGATCCGCTCGAGATCCTTTTCACTCTCACGCAGATATGCCTGAATTACTATCCCCGTATGCGGGTAACTGCCGAATTCGGCCTCTTCCATGATGCTTTGATGAAGAGCAAACGTCAGGTCTTTAAGCCCATGGTGTTCCATGTCGAAATTGACGAAAGCCCCGGCTTTGACGGCGCGGCGCAGGATCGGGCGCAAACGCTCCTTTGACTTTTCGATGGAGTGCTCAAAGGCGCAGGCATTCATTTGTGAATACATGGCGGACGGCTTGATCGATACGTTCACCCTGGGAGAATGACCCCAGTCGAGGCCGCCGAGGACCGCACCAAGCGGACGCCAACTACTCTGCGCGGAGTCAAGAAACTCGAACAGCTGCAGATACCTCTCCGCATAGCCATCGGCCTCTTTCTCGGATACTACGGCTTCTCCCAGAAGATCTATCGAGAAGGCAAGGCCGGAAGAGCGCAGTTTTTCAAGAACCGGCAGGCTGTCTTTGGCGGAAGTCCCTGCAATGAACTGCCTGGCCACTTTTGCGATGTTCATTCCGATGCTTCCGGCGATAATTCTTGAAGTCATCCAGGAGGGCGCTACATATTTGATGCCCCAGTTCACCGCGGAAGGAAAGTTGAGGGTAGGATCGGAAAAATACTGTTGAATATGGCCGATCACAGCATCGGTATCCCTGAGGTAAGGAAACACATCTATGAAGCGCAACATCTGGACTTTGAACGGTTCACTGTTCATACACCACTCGAAGAGCTTGCCTACCCAATATTCCCTGCTGAAGATAGAGCCGGCTTCTCCTTCCATCAAATCGTAGAGACGATATCCTGTTTGGCGAATCCTGCTTTCAAGCTCTGAATTCATTTAAATATCTCTCTTATGCCGTTCTTTTCGTCTGTCTTTTTTCCAGCGTCCTTTTCCATCCGTCTTTACCGTTTTTCCGGGCGGCTCCCCGGCGCCTGCCGGTTGAAGGTGATGGGGCTTTAAGATGAATGAGCCGGCAGGAGTTGGAGCAGAGGGCAGGTTCTTTGGCTTGGCATGGGTCGGGGCGAGTCTTTCGGCCAGATCCTGCCGGACCTTTGGAAAGACAATGAACTCGACCGGAACCGATTCGGCAAGATATAGGTCCCCGCCGGCGTCAAGAAACGACAGGCCGCTTTCACAAGCCTGCCCTGCCAGTATTTCGAGCAGAATAGGGGCCGGTTCGATTCTTGCGGCGATTTGGAGTGCGAGAGCGCGTTCGGCGCAAAGCGCCACAAATGGCCGGCTCCTGCTTTTTAAACCAGTATTTTGGGTATGGACCAAATTTTTGGGCTTAAGGCCGAAATAAAGTCTTTCAGGCAGATCTGAGGCGGGCTGGTAAAAGGTCGGGGTAAATTCAGGACGAAGCCGGAGCAGGTTTCCGTCGAAAAAAAACGGAAGTTCGATCCCGAGCAGTGCGAGTTCCCGGATAGTGGATTGACGGACGAAACGCAGGGAAGGATCCTGTTGCAAGGCGCTGTAGAATTCCTTCCATGGCATGGTGGCGTCAGGGTTCCAAAACAGTCCGTGTTCGCCGGGCGAACGTCTAAGGATGAAGTCGAGAGTTTTGGCGAGGGTTTTGGGTTGATGCTTCAGCATAGTATTAGATTATAAGGTGTTGGGGGAATAGTTCAACGGTTTTGGTTTTTATGGGGTTTTGGCCAAGTTTACATAATATATATTATCAGACATAATTTGCATCTCATTTTTCGCCTTGACTTGAAACTGCTTTGTCAGTAAATTGACAACGTTTCAGGCGGGAATAACTCAGTGGTAGAGTGCAACCTTGCCAAGGTTGAAGTCGCGGGTTCAAATCCCGTTTCCCGCTCCACAGACATTTCGGGGTGGTTGCAAGACCACCCTTTTTTCTGGACTTCCAGGCGTTTTTGCCTATATTCTAAATTATGAATGCTTCGGATCTAGCGCAGCAAATCCGTGCCGTCAAAAGAAAAACCTGGAAGACCCAGCTCGATGAATTCTATTCCTGCTTTGCACCTAAAGACTGTGTGCTGATTACAATCGATCCGGACCCGGACGCCATCGGTTCGGCGCTTGCCGTTAAAAGGCTCCTTTGGCATAAAGCGGCCTCGACTTCCATAGGCATCATCCGGCCTGTAAGAAGGCTCAATAACCTCACCATGGTCAGGCTTCTCCACCTTCGCCTGCTCCCTTTATATACGATCGGCGCCGGGAACTTCGACAAGTTCGTACTGGTAGACGGTCAGCCCGCTCACAGCGATGTCTTCTCGGAGTTTGCCTACACGGTTGTTATCGATCATCATCCGGCGAGCGTCAAAACGGAGGCCGATTTTTCAGACGTGCGGCCCGAGTACGGGTCGACCTCCACAATAATGACGCAGTATCTCAGAGCGGCAAAGATCAAACCGTCGCAGACCCTTGCGACTGTTCTGCTTTACGGCATAAAGACGGACACCCGAAACTTCGAACGGCACACCCTGGTTGAAGACATCGAGGCTTTCAGATACCTTTTCGAATATGCCGACCACAATATTTTAAGGAAAATCGAGATATCGGATCTTTCGCTTAGTGACACTAAATTCTTTCATAAGGCTTTCGAAAGAAAACATGTCGTAAGGGACCGGATTTTCGCACACCTCGACAAGGTGCCCTGTTCCGACATCCTGGTCGAGGTAGCGGAATTTCTGCTAAAGATTCACGACATCTCATGGAGCATCGTGTCGGGCGTCGTTCGCGAGGACCTCATTATAGTGGTTCGAAACGACGGACATCGGAAAGACGCCGGCAAGCTGCTGAGACGCGAATTCGGGTCGATGGGATGCGCGGGCGGTCATCAGGCGATGGGGCGCGCGGAGATCTCGCTCAAGCGGTTGTCTGAGGTCATTGGCGAATTATCATCGGCTTCGATCGAAGGGTTTGTTCGGCGCATGCTCTCTCCTTTCAAGAAGCATTAGCAAACAACATGCAACCATTTGACTTAATTGATAAATCGTATTACTTGGGCGAGGCCGACCCGGTTCACCGAGTGCTTAAGACCGTGGATATATATACGGATGGGGCTTGTTCGCGCAATCCCGGGCCGGGCGGATGGGCGGCCATTTTGCGTTATAAAGAGAATGAGAAGGAGATCTCCGGCTATGAGAGGAAGACCACCAACAACAGGATGGAGATGAAAGCGGTAATAGAGGCGCTCGGGATGCTGAAGGAACCTTGCAGGGTGAGGGTCCATTCCGATTCAAGGTATCTTAGGGACGGGATCACTCTATGGATAGATGGATGGAAGCGCAACGGCTGGATAACAAAGGCGAAGCAGCCTGTGAAAAACCGTGAATTCTGGGAGAGCCTGGACGAGCTTTCAGAAAAGCACGAGATTGAATGGGTCTGGGTTGAAGGACATGCGGGCCACCCGGAAAACGAGCGCTGTGATGAGCTTGCGCGCCGGGAGATCGTTAAGAACAGCGAGCAGCGAAGCAGTGAATAGTGAGTAGAAAACGGTTAAAGAGGCGTAGTGGGTGATGAGCGTGTGGGAGTTGGCGCTTATAGGTGTTGCCGCCGTAATGGGCGGGGCTGTAAATGCCCTGGCCGGAGGCGGCACGCTTATCACATTTCCAACCCTGACGGCGGTAGGAGTTCCGGCTGTTGCCGCCAACATCACCAATACGGTGGCGCTGTGTCCGGGGTACCTTGGAGGGACTTTTGCCCAGATCGACGACCTGCGGGGCAGGCGCAGATTATGGCCGCTGGGGGCGGTCAGCATCGCTGGGGGTATTGCAGGTGGAATCCTGCTCCTGTTAACGGGAGAGCATACTTTTCGGAGGCTGGTGCCGTTTCTGATCCTGTTTGCATCGGTGCTGCTGGGTGTCCAGGAGCACGTGCGCAAATGGATGTTACGCAGATCAGGGCAGAGCGGCGAGATGGAAAGCGAGGCTTTATCGGTAATTGCAGTTGGCATTGCGTCGGTTTACGGGGGCTATTTCGGGGCGGGGCTGGGAGTGATAACCATGGCAGTGCTCGGACTGGCGCTTCAGGATACTGTTACAAGACTCAATGCGATCAAGCAGTTCATTGCTCTTTTCGCCAATGTTGCGGCTGCGGGCTTTTTTCTGTTTTCGGGAAAAGTCGTGTGGCCCGCCGCCGTTGTCATGATGATTGGCGCACTGGCGGGCGGATCTTTAGGGGGCCGGGTGGCCGGCAGGATTGAACCTGTCCTTTTGCGCCGGATAGTGGTAGTCGCCGGCTTAGTAATTGCGGGCATCTACTTCTTTTGAGGCGAAATATCTTCCCTCCCCTGCCCTTTTATTCTTGACGGCTTTGGACGATTTTTTTCAACTCGGGTTTGGAAACCTTTCCCATGGGATTCCTGGGCAGTTCGTGAAACGCTAATGCGTCTTTGGGGACCTTGTAGGCGGCAAGCCGCTCCTTGCACCATGCCCTGAGTCCGTCCGGATTCAGGCCGGCGCCTTCCCGCATCACCAGCGCCGCGACGACTCGCTCACCCCAGACCCTGTCCGGGATTCCCACTACTGCGCACTCCTTTATATCCGGATGGGCGAGCAGGGTCTCTTCGATTTCCAGGGCCGAGACTTTGTAGCCGCCAGTCTTGATGATGTCTACACTGCTGCGCCCGAGGATCCTATAGACCCCATTAGGGTCCTGCACGGCGAGGTCGCCGGTTAAGAACCACCCGTCCCGGAAGGCTTTCCTGGTTTCCTCCGGTCTGTTCCAGTATTCCAGAAAGACCGTTTTGCCCCGCACAACGATCTCTCCCGGGTCTCCGGTCTTAACAGCGGCTCCTTTTTCGTCCGTAAGCCTCACTTCCACTCCCGGCAGGGGTGTGCCGACGCAGCCCGGATACCTTTCACCATGCAGCGGATTGGAAATAGCCATGCCGATTTCGGTCATTCCGTATCTTTCGAGAAGGACATGGCCGGAGATAGCTTTCCACCTTTGCAGGACAGGGACCGGCAATGCCGCAGAACCCGACACCATAAGCCTCATCCTGCGGCAGCCCCGGGACATTCGTTTTCGCTTGGCGGCAGAGGCTTTTTCCCAGGCGTCTATGAGCTTCACGTAGATTGTGGGAACCGCCATGAAAAGAGTTAGACCGCCGTGGGCGATGCGCTCCCAGACACTTAGAGCATCAAAGGCGGGAAGGATTTC
>Ga0187771_10001418_pt1 | contig 15998 bp, 14 predicted proteins | sample 0116_SJ02_MP15_1_FD_133139 | JGI IMG/M metagenome (GOLD analysis project Ga0187771, IMG submission 133139) | Tropical peat soil microbial communities from peatlands in Department of Meta, Colombia - 0116_SJ02_MP15_10_MG | ecosystem: Environmental > Terrestrial > Soil > Wetlands > Peat | place...
GCGTATGTTCCAAGCCCGCCGACAAGGACTGGAGGATACTCCCAAACGAAGAAACCAATCCTCACTGTCGTCGGTTCTCCCAAGTCACCGCATGTCTCAGTTGTATATATGGTGATGTTACGGTTATCATGGCGAGCTTTGCGAGCTGGGCTGGAACAGATGAACCCTACGGAGGAGTCAACAAGAAGGCGACTCAGCCATTCGTCGAAATCTGATCTCCAGAGGCTCTTTATCCGCCAGTAGCCTTGGAAGATGCTCTAGGTACGGGTCACACCAGTGGCTCCAATACTGCGCCGGATTCTTCACCGGGATAGGATTGTCAGACTCGCGGTCTGTGACAGATTCTCCGCCTACTGGCAGACTAAAGAGCTCACTACAGTAACCAACCGCTCCTTCTGCGATCATGTGGTCTAGATGGTTGATTAGTAGGCCCTCTACGCTTTCACCCACATTTTCCATGAGTCCAAGGAGGTAAGGAGTATCTCTGGGCCAGATAGTTGGGCCGTGGTATTCACGATCTCCTAGGTAAGGGACCTTTTCGAGAGCTCTCACTAGCACTCCGAACGGGAACCATCCATTCTTTAGAACTACGGGCCTTCTGCGGACGAGCAGCACGTTGGAAACCTTGCGCCAGATTCTGCTCAGTTCTTTCTGGTAGATGAGTCCTCTCAAAACAGATACGGCCAAGACACCGGGCGACCCGGCAGTGTGATCCACAAGGCCGTAGGAAGGTGCAACGGTCAACGGAGGCATGTCTTGGGTCTTGAAGTACTTGACAAAACCCTCGCGGAGAACGTTTAGCAATTCCTGAACAGGACTCGGCGTTTTCACTCCGAATTCTTGGCATGCCGCCTCAACTCTTGCCAAGGCTTCTATGTAGAGTGCGTTGACCTCGACGAGTCCGAACTCACTCGAGAAGGGGCTAACGATCTGCTCAGCCCACTTCGCCGGCAGCCTTGCCGGCCAACGCTTCCCCTCCTGATCTACGACGCTGTCTATCCAAGACGAATTGGCCGGACTGATGAGGATCGAGTCACGCAAAATCGTCTTGGATACCTCGGCGCCTCTGAGAAATTCTTCGGCAACCAACTTGGCCACGCCAACACTGTTCGACAACAGTTCATGGCTTTTCAAGATGTCAGCGGCCATGCATGAAACGTTCAGCAGTTGCGAGGGTGCGTCACTTGCGAACTCGCCACTGCCAATGCTGATTGGCAAGCCTCTTAGAGACCTCAGCATGTCAATTAGATAGTTCACAAGGGAGTTCACTCTGGACTTCCACTTGAAGATCTCAAGATAGGTCCTGATGTTCCATCTCAGGCCTTCTAGGGCATCCCTAGTCCAAGCCTTTCTGAACCACCATGAGCCCGCCTCGGGGAACCAAGTGTCATCGATCGGAATCGAGTAAGACGAAAGTGTCTTCAAACGCAGCCTGACAGCCTCAGCAAGAGGCCCACTGCCTATCTTCAATTCATCGAAGTCAATTGGTTGTGTTGTCTCCGCCGGGATTCCAACTGGGATCGGAATTCTAACTCTTAGCGACCCGCTAGGGCAGAAGAAGACCGCGGGAACGTGGATTCGTCGTTGATGTCTCACGAATCTTACTAGACCGCCGTCTATTCGACGGAATCCATCCCCAAGCTTGTAAGTCCAGTCAAGTTCAAGCCCTATCGGATCTATTTTCGTGAAGCCTTCGACGGCCATGTGTAATCCTATCGCGGATGGTCTTATGATTAGCGCGCCGCCACTCTGGTGGACAGCGTAGGTTCCTTCATCCCAACTCTCAGCGGGCCTTGAGTCGAGCAAAATCACAAAGTTGCATGGTTGTCCCGTGGAAGCTTCGAGCAGTATCTCTCCAGCCAAACTGCGCAGCCCTATGACGAATGATACCTCTCTGTTTCTCTCCCAGTCGTACCGGTAGGTGCATCTGTCGACAGACACGAGAACGTCCTTCGGCTGTAGACAGGCTTGGGGAATCGAGAAATAGACCGCGTCGACAAGCTTGTACACTGTTGTTTTGATAGGCCCCGCGAGTAGGCCCTGCCATGAATAGTCCCTGTTTGCCCCATAGAAGTTGGTTTCTCCAATCTTGACGGGAGCTGTAAATGCCGACGCCGAAAACTCCGCAAGCGGTGTCTTGATGAGCACATGCTTGTTACGCGCATAGTCCCAGTCAGGATTCTCGAAAGGGTCGATCCTGAACGCTTGCATTATCTCATTCTGCCCCGGGCGCGGTGATCAGATCTCTTCGTGCACATCATGTCTAGTCCCCATCGAGGCAGATATCATTATAAGTAGCGGACAGGGCACGGTGTGAAACTCGGTCGAGAATTAGGTGCGTAGTCCTTGTCTCTTTCAGGGACCTCCAAGAAGAAGATTCGTCGTGCTCCTGCAAAGCGAAGACTCACCAACACTCTTGCTAGGAAACTACTTAGTCCCGTACCCAAAGAGCGGGCATTTGCTTTCTATCTGGAGTTAGGCGTGCCCACTGGAAAGTACGCGGATAGCCTTCAAGATTTCTGCCAGAGGCTGCTGGAAGTTGAGCCTAAGTCGGTCGCGTTCCACTTGGAACGTCAAGACTTCCAGAATTGGTTGAGAGAAGTGGTTGGCGATGAAGAGCTTGCCTCAGGCTTGTCCGGGTTCAAGGGCCGCGGGTTCGGCCCAGAGGAATTAAGGTCGAGAGTCTACGAGTTAGTCAAGTCGAGATGTGACGAGTTGTCGAGCGCCCTAGAAAAAGGATAAAGCTGCAACTTACCACGATCAGGGCTCGAGTCTCTCACACGAGTCGGCTTAAGACGCCCCCAGGGGGCACGCTCGCACCCATTCATGTCGTGGAAGCCTACACATTGTCCAAATCTGATTCTCAGGGACCAACTTCAAGAATCTAGAGTCCACCGCTTGGGTCCCCAAGTCTGTGTAAAGGCTACAGCGTCAACCGTACGTCAGTTCCGCGTCAGCCTACGAAGTTATGCTCTATGCTTAACTAGCATGAGTGGGTATGCTGACAGTTGGTTGAGCTAAATGAGCGAGGACTCGCCTATTTCTGAGAAGTTGCTGCAAATGATGCATAACATGGGTTTGGTGGGTCCACAGAACGCAAGAGCGATAGCTGAGCTAGGATCCCTATTGAAGACTTCGTTCAACGACGCTGCCAGGATACTCGCAGGTCACGAGAAGGATGCATACGTTGCAAGTTTTACCGATTCCGAGGGCCAGAGAAGATACTACTTGACCGGTAAGGGCATACTGAAGGCCTGCTCGGTGTTTACGTAGGCGTGTGGCCGGAAATGCGTCTCGCCATCCTTACTTGGGAGTACCCTCCCAGAGTGATTGGCGAGATAGCTCACTATGCCAGTTCTTTGGCATCGGAATTGACGAAGCGAGATCTGAGCGTTCGCGTTGTAGCATTCGACGACTGGGCAACCGGTGTCAGAGACGAGGCTCGTGGTGTGAAGGTCTTCCGCATCGATAATCCCGTGAAATCTCACATCAGCATCCTGACTTGGGCACTGACCCTCACGATCGAATTCGAGAGAATCGTATCGGACCTATACTATGCTAGGGACGGAGGTCTAGATCTCATCGATGCACAGGAATGGATGACTGTTCCAGCTTCTGTCTCCATCAAAAGAGCTCTTCAGATCCCATTCATCTTCACAGTTCACAGCCTTGAGGACCACCGTTCATGGGGGTCCAGTGACCCGCTTAGTCAGGCCATAAAGAACTTGGAATGGCTTGGATTCTATGAGGCCGAGAGGATCATCGCAAAATCCGCATGGATGAAAGATGAGGTTGTCAGGATATATCGTGTGCCGCCCGAGAAGATAGACATCATCAACCCGGCCTCCTCTAACTGGACTAATCGCGTTGTCGCAGTGTATTCTGGAGTTGGAGCGAAAGAGGCGTGAGAACTGGAAGCACGGAAAATAGTGTGGATGGTGCGTCTTGCGAGTTCTGATGCTATCCTGGGAGTTTCCGCCTAGAATTGTAGGCGGCATAGCTCGTCACGTTGACGGCCTTTCCAGAGCTCTCTCGAAGGTTGGTGTGGAGGTCGATGTCTTCACGTGCGACTTTCCGGGCGCCGACGCTGAGGAACAGGTTGACGGGGTGCATGTTCATCGTATCGACTCGTACAAGTTTCCAGCCCCCGACTTTGCCTCATGGAACTATATGATGAACCTCAACATGCAGAGGGCAGCTTCTGAGTTCATCAGAGGCTCCAATGGTCAAGTCGATATCTTGCACGCGCATGACTGGCTCTCCGCTACGGCGGCGATGGGAATGAAACACATGCTCCGGTTGCCGCTCGTTGCGACGATTCACTCCACTGAATACGGGAGAAGAAATGGACTGCATACGCCGTACCAGAGGATGATACATGACATGGAACACTGGCTCGCCTATGAAGCCTGGCGGGTCATATGCTGCAGTGAATACATGGCGTCTCACGTGAGCTGGGCTCTTGGGCTGCCGCGTGAGAAGGTAGATGTGATCCCAAACGGAGTAGACTGGAAGGAATATGCGAGACCCTACGACCGCAAGAACTTCCGCAGGCACTTCGCGTCACCGCGTGAGAAGCTGGTGCTCTTCGTTGGTAGACTAGTGCATGAGAAGGGCGCGAGCGTCTTGGTTGAAGCGATACCTAAGATTCTCTCAAGAGTTGACGCAAAATTTGTGATTGTCGGCGACGGTTACATGAGGGATCAACTCATTTCCCGAGCCCAAGCACTGCATGTCGAAGCAAAAGTGTATACTACAGGTTTCCTCGATGACGAATCTGTCAAGCTACTCTTCCGGACTGCAGATGTGTGCGTTGTTCCATCCCTGTACGAGCCCTTCGGTATCGTCGCCCTAGAAGCGATGGCCGCTAAGGCTCCCTTGGTGGTCTCAGATGTAGGCGGGCTATCTGAGATCATCGAACACGACAAGACCGGGGTGAAAATCTACGCGAACAGTCCGGATTCACTCGCTTGGGCCGTCACAAGAGTCCTCACGGATACGCGGTACGCCGACACTCTGAGAAATGGTTCTTACGAGCAGGTGCAACAGGTCTACGATTGGAACACCATAGCATCTACGACCAAGACCGTTTACGAACGCGTGCTAGAAGAAAGCCGCTCCGGGAATTGGAAGATCTTGACACGAACGTAGGAGCCACCCAAGAGACACCTTCATAGGTTTAACTGGCCCCATTCTCAGGTGGTTACGAAAACCCCGATGACCGATATCTGTCTCGGCTTCGAAGTCCATCAGCCGTTTCGATTAAGGAAGAATTTCTTCTGGGATCGTCTTGAGTTTCGCAGGGCTTCGAATAGCGATCTTGCGAATCTCTACTTCGATCAGGCGATGAACAGAGAGATCTTCGATAGGGCGGCTAAGAAGTGCTACTTTCCTAGCAATGAAATACTCTTGCAACAGATCGACGCTCACAGAGCTGAGAGACGGAAGGTCAAGTTTACTCTTAGCATCTCGGGCATCTTCCTAGAACAGTGCGAGACGTGGAGCCCCGACCTTCTCGACTCATTTCGTCAACTAGCTGAGACAGGATGCGTGGAGTTTCTGGCCCAGAGCTATTATCACTCCCTCGCCAGCCTTTGGGAGGACAAGGAGGAATGGCTCGAACAGATCAAGCTCCAAAGACGGGCGATGAAAGATCTCCTAGCCGTGGAACCTAGGTTCTTCGAGAACACTGAGTTTCTCTTCAACAATTCGATTGCGAGAACGGTCGAGAAGCTTGGTTACACGGGTATCTTCACGGAAGGTGTTGACCGGGTCTTGGGGTGGCGTTCCCCGAACTACGTGTACGAAGCTGCGGGCTGTGATAAGCTCAGGGTGCTGCTTCGCAACTATAGGCTTACAGATGATTTCGGGTTCAGGTTTTCTGCAAGATGGTGGCCCGAGTGGCCCTTGACTGCTGACAAGTTCTCAAGTTGGCTTGCAGTGACGCCAGGGGAATGCATCGTCCTGTTTGCTGACTATGAGACTTTCGGGGAGCATCACTGGCCAGAGAGTGGTATCCTTGACTTCCTCAGGCATTTGCCTGGTGAGATACTCAAGCATGACCAACTGTGGATGGCAACACCTAGTGATATTCTCGAGCGGAATCAGCCCGTGGGCGAAATTGACGTGGACGACTTTTCCACAATCTCTTGGGCTGACATAGAACGCGACACTAGCTGCTGGCTCGGCAACACAATGCAATGGGCATACTATCAGGGCATCAAATCACTGGCCCCCTTGATGAGTGAAGCCCGAGATCCGGAGCTGAAGCGTGTCTGGAGATGCCTGCAAAGTAGCGATCACTTGTACTACATGTTCACGGCGGGCGGCGGACCGGGCGAAGTCCACAGTTACTTCAGCCCTTACGGCACTCCCTACGACGCCTTCGTCACGGGAATATGCGTGTACGAGGACCTGAGGGCGAGGCTCGTGGAGAGGACCTATGGAGCAGCATCCCCGTTCAATTTCTATGATGAGGAAAATCATTACACGGGGATCTCAGCACACAGCCTCATGGGATTTCTCGAGGCCTTAAGGAAAGTCGACGTCAAATCGATCAGATTTCATATTAGAAGAGGAGACCTCCGAAGGTGGGTCGATGAGGCTCTCCAGGATCCAGAACTTGCAAGAAGGCTAGCGCGATCGCGCCTTGAGAAACTCTCGGACTCTCGGCTGCGGGAGAGATTACGTAGTGTGGTCGCTGATAGAGTGGAGAAGATAGTGGGATTCCGGTGGCTTGAGCATTCCCGTGCTAGGTCGCGGGTGGGTGAGAAGGCCATGACGCCAACTGATGCCGCGAGGATGCTTAGGAGGCTTCCCTCTTGGAGGGCCTTCTGGTTCTATCGAGACAAGGATGAACCTCTCGGTCAAGGAGCAATGAGCCTCAGCGAATTCTCTCAACAAATCTCGGCCATTGACGAGCGATCGCTCGAATTTCACATGCAGCGAAAAGACTTCGAAAGTTGGATTCGTGAAGGAGTTGGAGACAAGGAGCTTGCTGATACAATTGGAGATCTTAGCAGACAAGTTTTACCGCGAGACCAGCTGCGTACGAGATTGTGCTCGGCAGTCGAAGAGAGATATCATGAACTAGAGCGCATTGCTTCCGAATCCCCGGAATAGAGCGACTTTCGGTTAAGATAAGTTGTTTAGAGTTTTCTTCCAACTAAGCGACTTTACTCCATCTACGATTTATCAGAACGAAAGCTGCTGATTAATGCCTTGGCTATGCGTAGATGGAGCAATGAGTTGATGTTGCATGGGCAAAGTCGTGCATTTCGAAATACCCGCAGACGATCTCTTGCGGGCAAAGAAATTCTACAGTACCGTGTTCGGCTGGAGGATGAATGAGATTCCGGAGATGGAATACGTAATGGTCGGAACGACGGAATCGGACGAGAATGGAACTCCAAGAGAGCCGGGCGCAATAAATGGCGGCATGTTGAAGCGACAAGATCCCGTTAGAAACCCGGTCCTTACAATAGATGTCGAGAGCATAGATGATACACTTGCGAGTGTGGAGAAGAACGGTGGACGTATAGTCAGGGAGAAACTCGCAGTTGGCGACATGGGGTTTGCTGCTTACTTCAGGGACTCCGAAGGAAATGTGATCGGGCTCTGGCAAAACCCCAGCAAGTAAGCTTACCTTTCCCTAGGTCGTCGTACCCTGCGTTTGCGGGAATGCTTTGATTAGAACGGTCTAGGGTGGCTTGGAATCGCATGACCCTGACCCCTTACTAGACGGGCACTAGATCTAACACCCATGGGGACTAGCTAAGAATCGACACACTTCTACAACGGTCTTCGCTGAAAGGCTTGCCTGTCTTCCTTAATAACGAAGAGCGTTCTTTCCGTGAATCGTATGCGTTAGCGCATACAGCCGGGATTTTCATAGATCCTGCGCTAGCGTGTTGACATCTTGTCCACAATGAAGGATGGGAGCTCGGACATCGGCCTAGGTTGCTAGGATATCGGCCAGTCTATACAATTGGTCATCTATTGGTTTGTTGGCGTTGGATGCGTATTGCAGGTCAACTGGAACCACGCGGCCACCTTGGATTCCGGTCATGTCTTTTCTTCTCCCCTCGAGAATGAATTCAACACTTGCCGCGCCCATCCTGCAGGCGAGAAGCCGACTGTAGGCGGTTGGGTGGCCACCCCTCTGTATGTGGCCTAGCCTCGTGAGTCTGACCTCGAATCCAGTTTTCTCCTTTATTGTTTCAGCTATGTCCATGCAATTCCCTGCCCCCTCAGCCATCACTACTATCCCGGATTTCTTGCCGCTGTGGTGAGATCCTTCCAGTCTACGACATATCTCCTCCATCTCCCATGTCATCTCTGGCACAAGTATTACCTCTGCTCCAACTTCTATGCCAACTTCTAGCGCTAGGAAACCTCGATTTCGTCCCATCACCTCTACGACGAAGACTCTCTCATGAGATGTGGCGGTGTCTCTTATCCTGTCAATGGCCTCCAGAGCAGTGTTCACGGCTGTGTCAAAACCTATCGTTGTATCTGTCCCGGCTAAGTCATTGTCTATGGTCGCCGGTATTCCGATAACTGGCATGTCACTTGTTTCATGAAGCCTGCAGGCCGCTTGGAAAGAACCATTCCCCCCTATGACTACTAGAGCATGCACTCCATTCTCTCTCAGGACTTCAGTCGCTTTCGTAATTCCGTCACTTGTCTTCATTTCTTCAGATCTGGACGTCTTCAGAAAAGTTCCACCCTGATGCATTATGCCGCCTACCCCTCTTGCGTCCAGAAGTCTATGCTCATTGGCCAGAAGCCCTGCATAGCCTCTCTCAAAACCGATAACTCTCAGTTTCCTCGCGATTGCTGTTCTGGCGACAGCTCTTATCGCAGCATTCATTCCGGGGGCATCTCCTCCCGTAGTAGCGACCGCGATCAGTTTCGTAGTCATGCCACTTCACCGCTCCTCCGAATCATACCCCAAGCATTTCTTCAATCATCGTGAGCAATCTGTAGAAAAGCAAAGGCACTTGTTCCGATCATGATTATGCAGCGTCCGCTGAAACGGTTAACTTACTAGACGCCCTTCCCTCGAAAAGAGACAGAAGCTCCGACACATCCGCTGTTGCAACTCCGACCGCCCTGTCGTCTGCTCCATAATAGACGAAGATCTTCCCGTCCAGAAGAACTGCTCCACAGCAGAAGACAATGCTCTTCTCGTAGTCTTCTCTGGGCTCAAAGATCGGTCGCCTGGCCCTGCGCAACTTTTCCGGATTGTTTCTATCGATGAGCGCCAAACCCAATCTATATGTGAAGCTCTCGTCAACGCCGTGGTACACAAACAGCCAGCCTTTCTTCGTCTCGATCGGCGGCGCTCCGGAACCAATCTTCTTGGTCTCCCATTTCTCCTGCGATGTAGCAACTATCTTGTGGTAACTCCTCGACCAGTCTTCCAGACTGTCTGAATAGGAGACCCATATGTGCGGTGGAATACGGTGGTATATCGCATATTTTCCATGGAACTTCTTTGGGAACAACACGCAGTTCTTGCTATCCACCTGAGGGACAGGAAAGACCCGTTTAGCCCAATTCCATTTTTGACCAAGAAAGCGGCTGACCGGAATCGACGTCATTCCGACCTGCGCCAGTCTCATCTTGCTGCTTTCCTCATGCCATCTCTGAACTCGACCGAAGGCCGTATAACACATGTACAATCTATCGTCAATTCTCGTAATTCTCGGATCCTCACAGCCAAACGTCTCGAAATGATGCGAAGGTGAAAAAACCGGTGAGTCATGCCTATAGTCTATATGGTAGCCATCAGAGCTAACGGCATAACCAAGTCTCGATACGTTGTCGTCACCTTGCGCTCTGTAGATAATGTGCACCTTACCCTTCTCGTATACAGCAGCACAGTTGAATACGCCTCTTGATTCCCAAGGATGATTCCTTATGGGCTCAAGTATCGGATTCTCTCCAAATCTCTCTAGCATTGTATCCATTTCTCAACAGACCCCGCTGTCTGCTCAAGTTCGTCACGATTCGATTTCGCAGCCTCGGCGAAGATTTCGGCATAGCCCTTCGCCGTTTGTCCCCACTGAACTTCCTCACCATATTCTTTAGCGCGCATCTCAAGTCTGCCTCTCAAAGATCGATTGCTTAGGATGAGGTCAACCTGACGGGCAATTGATCCAGCGTCATCATACTCGCAGAAGAGACCCCGTCCGAAGGAAAGAGTATCCCTTGCGAAAAGCGTAGGCGTGGCAACGATCGCTTTGCCGTGGGCCATTGCTCCAGTCAAAGTTCCGCTTGATACCTGATCTCGACCACGGTAAGGAGCCACGTAGACATCAGAAACGTTCAAGAAAGTGGAAAGCTCCTCATCTGATACAAACCTATCGACGAACATCACGTTCTCTGCTAGGCCGAGATTGTCTACCAAATCTTCAAGCTCCCTTCGGTACTTTTCGTCCTCGTGTTGTCGGAGCGTCGGATGAGTCTCGCCAACAATGAGATACAGAATGGACGGGTGTTTCTCTACCAGAAGCTTGATCGCGGCGATTGCGCAGTCGACACCCTTCCCCGGGCTGAGAAAGCCCACTGTCGAAACTATTTTTCTTCCTGATAGTCCGAGCCTCTCCTTGTCTAGAGATGGCTCGCGCCGTAGGGCCGTAGGTGCACCGTGTGGTATTACTTTGACCTTATTCACAGGCACATTGTACTTTTGAGTAATTAGTTGCGCTGCCTTTCCGATAGTGACCACAACGTACCTGCTTCTCGAGGATAACTCAACCAAGATCTTTCTCGCCTGCTGCGGCAGATCTGTAAGAACGGTGTGAAATGTCGTGACCAGTGGCTTTTGCAGGGACCTCGTGAATTCAAGTATATGTCTTCCCCATTCCCCGCCAAATATGCCGTATTCATGTTGAAGGCTAACCACCGAACATTCGGAGTGGTTCAGCAACCGCGCTGCTTCGGCATATTTGGAGACGTTGTTTGCATTGATCACGAAGCTTACCGGGTGATTGTATTTGCAGTGTAGTTTGTCGTCATCTATCGCCAAGATGCGATGAACAAACTTGTTAGAACCTATCGACTGCACAAGGTCCTCAGTGAACAAGGCGATTCCGCATTCCCTTGGAGGATAGGTGCTCACATGAGCAATGGTGAGGCGGCTTACGCTTGTCTCTAAAGCAACCCTTTCCTCAGTCACTTGATCCAGCAGACCCATCCGACCCAAGAGAACTCAACTGACCGACAGTCGTTTCTCTCGAAACACGATTCTCTGAGTGATCGTATAAGCAGTCGCAACATCTGATGTTACAAACTGTACAAATAGTAGGGTGGCAGGCAGATTGTCCGGACAGTCCTTCTGGACATTGGCGCGAGACCCTGATCCCCTGAGATACGAACAGGAGTTGTTGGCTACTCCCTAGGCGCCGGCAAGCATGACGACAAGGGACTTGATCAATCTTGGCGGACAAGTCACCAACTCAGACGACACTCAACGTAACCCAATTAGGTCACGACCCGAGCAAGTGACCAATGCGACTTGTACAAGGAAGGGTGAACGGAAAGAAGATGCGAGGAGGATTACCGAGATTACGTATGCTACGTCGGCGGGTCAACGATGCTTGCGCTTACAGCGCGTTCTGGAAGTCACGTAGTTTGCGGACCAGGCGAGGATACCAAATAACGAGGACGCTCCCCTCCCCTTCATAGTTATGGATACTATCGCCGTGCTTCTGGCGGTAGTGCTGGTTCAGTTGAAGTTTAGTGCTGAAGCGGCGCTCGCAGAGAAGGCATGAGTAGATGCCAACGAGAGGTAGTTGTGTCTCAAACCTTCTCCTCTCGTAGCCTTGGGAGGCCCTCAACTTTTCTTGCCCTAGGCGAACGGCAACGTGTGGTCCGTTTATAAGCGGTATGGACGAATGATCCTTAACCATTTTCTTGTGCCCTTTGCGGTGCGCAGGGTTAGCATCGAGTGCTAGTAGCACACTTCGTTGTCAAGAAAACAGCCCTGCTGATTCTCCTGTTCTAGCCTATTGCACAGTTCTCTTGAACCTGATTCGCTCCTTTGTGGACTAGATCGGCGAAAGTAGTTTGTCAGGGCGGCGTGTCCTAGGTTTGATCGTCATGAAGTTTTCCTTAGCTTGTCTAGGAAGCGTTTCCTGAACTTCGCGACCTTAGGACTGATTACGACGCGACAATACGCTTGGCTGGGGTTTCGTTTGAAGTACTCTTGGTGGTAGTCCTCCGCCGGATAGAACTTCTCGAATGGTTTCAACTCGGTAAGAATTGGAGCATCCCACAGGTGTGCAGCATCAAGATCCGCGATCACTTGTTCCGCGGTGATTCTTTGTTCGGGCGAATGGTAGAAGATCGCCGACCGATACTGGGTGCCTACGTCAGGACCCTGACGGTTCAGGGTTGTCGGGTCATGAACAGTGAAGAACACTTCCAAGATTTCCTTGAACGAGATGATCCTCGGGTCGTAGGTGAGCTGCACAACTTCGGCGTGCCCCGTTGTCCCTGTACAGACCATTTCATACGATGGATTCGGCGTCTTTCCGCCGGAGTAGCCTGAAACCACATCCTCAACACCGTTCAGTTCGTCGTATACTGCTTCCAAGCACCAAAAGCAGCCGCCAGCGAGAGTGACCTCCTTGGCTTGGGGCCTACGGGTTTCCTGCAATTGCTGCTGGAGCATGTGATCCTTCCTCCAAATTCGGTTCTAGACGTAGACGGATACGGCAGAATAAGTTCGTTTCCAAAAACCGACATTTCCATCAGGCCTGGCATCAGCAACAGACCATGACGGTTCGATTTATCACTCGGTCAGACACCTCGTCTATCCCGCGGGTTTCGCGACAGTCCCCAAAGTCCTCAGGATTGGACTTGAATAGCGCCAATTCGCGACGGACCGTCTCGATCAGCTGGAAGCACATGATTAGCGGGAGCACGACAAATGTCGCTGCAGAACCGAAAATTACCAAGAGCAAGTACACAACTGGATTCTAAGGCGTGTTGGCTGTTACTCCCAAATCCTTCTTGGCCAAGTCTCTAGCTCTATTTCTTCGCGTTGGATCAGAGGATCTCAAATCATCAAGCAGCTGCTCCACCAAGATCCGTTTGCCGATATTGGAGGGTTCATGTTCGATGTGTTGGAGCAGCTGTTCCAGTTCGTACTGAAGTGTTCTTTCGGGACGCGTGGATGTGATCAATATCAGGCCTCATCTGAGTTTTGTTGCGTTCCGTGCGTCCTCCAGAGCTTTCGCGATACTGCCCATAAGCATGGACAGATCACCTCCTAGAGAGATCAGTTTGAATCCCAATCGGAGGCTTCTCTCGGTCGAGCCTATTGGAGCCAAGAGCCCCGGGGCAACATCATGTGCTCGACATGTGGAAACGATCAATTCCAAGGCTTTCACGAACTTGGGATTGTCGAATTGACGAAAGATGCCGAGCGACATCGAAAGATCATACGGTCCGCAAAACACTGCTTCGACGCCATCCGTACACACTATCTCCTCCAAGTTACTTAGAGCGAGTTCTGTCTCAATCTGTGGTATCACCATGATCTCAGCGTCGGCAGTGGTCGAATAGTCGGGATCTCTGAGTGTGGCCCGTTGCCCCCAGCTGCGTGTTCCCTTCGGCGCATATCTCGATGATCGTACAGCTTTCTCCGCGTCTTCTCCTGAATTCACTAGTGGAACGATTACTCCGCAAGCTCCGAAATCCAAGGCCTTGTTGATAGCGGGAAGATCATTTGATGGAACCCGGACAATCGGTACGGTTTGAGAGTAGCTCATTGCCTGGATCATTGCGGCAGCGATCTGGATGTCTAGAGCCCCGTGTTGAGTGTCGAAGTTGATCCAATCTAGGCCTAGGTTGCTGAGGGCATATGAGACCTCGGGGTGCCCTATGGCAAGTGTTACTCCAAACACAGATTCGCCCTGACGTAGCAGCGACTTCAATCTGTTCTGCATCTTATCGCTCCTAATCGCCATTGTTGGCCTCGCAGTGGAACTTGTCTCTATTTATCTGAATTCGATCTTCCTGTCACGCGATCACATTGTCGACTATTCGTACACTTTCTCTTCGGGCCGTTCTGCTTCTAGGGCGTCTGCTTCTGTGTCTCGGACGTGAGGTCGAGGGGCGAGGGCTTCCCGATAGTATTCATGCTGGATGATCAGATCCATGACTTCGTTCGTACCTGTCCAGATCATGATTAGGCGGGCATCACGTAACAGCCGCTCTATGGGATATACGTTGGTGTATCCGATGCCTCCCATGATCTGCATGGCATGATTGATGACCTGCCAAGCTGCATCGGTCGCGAACTTCTTGGCCTCTGAGACGAGACGCCGCGAGCGATTAGGATCGTCATATGCATCAACACTGCATGCGGCAGCATGGACAAGCCCACGTGCAGCATCAAGCAGAGTAATGCAGTCGGCGACTTTGAAGCTGATTGCTTCGAACTTCCGGATCTTATCTCCGAACGCTTTTCGTCGGTCTGAGTAGCGGGCAGCCACCTCCAATGCAGCACGACCCATGCCGATCGCTCCTGCTGCGCTCGTCATCCGCTCCGGAATCATCATTCGATAGAAAATCTCGCTTGCACTGTTCTCCCTGCCGACAAGATTCTTCGCAGGCACTTGAGCATCACGTAGAACGAGACGTCCTGTTCCACCTCCACGGGTTCCCAATAATCCATAGAGGTATTCCGCTTCCACACCCGCTTCGCGTTCCACGATGAAAGCGCTGATTGATTGATGTGCTGGACCGTTTGGATTGGTACGAGCGTATACTAGGAAGAAATCGGATTTTGCGGCCCCGACAATGAAGCGCTTCTGACCATGCAGAACGTAGTGATCGCCCTCTCGTCGAGCTTCTGTGGTCGTCCCGAAGAAGTCTGAGCCGCCTCTTGGCTCGGTCAGGGCTTCGGCAGCTATCTTCTCCCCAGTTAGAAGAGGCTTGAGCCACTGGTCCTTTTGCTCATCGGTGCCGAAGACGTTGAGGGCCTCACCGACGATGCTAGGCATCACGTAGGAGCAGGCCAGTGAAGTGCCGAGCACGCCGACTTCTTCAATGGCAACAATTTCGTCTCTCCATCCCAGCCCTCGCCCACCGTACTTAGTCGGAAAGCGCAGCCCCAAGAGCTTTCGCTGCGCAGCTTCGCGTACAAAGTCGCGAGGGTACTGCACACGGTCGGCATCCATGTCTAGGATCAATTGGCGTGGAACTGATCGGACGAACTCTCTAGTATCGTCACGTAGCTTCCGCTGAATTTCAGTCAGCATCGGTTCGAACATGATCACACTATTCGCCACATGTTCGTATTTGTAGTAGTACGGTCCCTGAACGTAGTCGCGACAAGACCAAGCGCAGCTCAGCTCGTGACCCCCAGCCTCATGCAGAGTTCATATAGAGGCACACGCCCGGCTTTGGCAGTTAGGAAGGGCTGTACTGATGTCCTAGGATCAGAGATTCCTCCACGGAGAAGTTGAGATCTTCACGGGTTACCCGCGTACAGTACAACTATGTGAAAGGCCTAAGCAAGGGCGAAGTCATAGTCTCATACTTCGAATGGGTCCAAGACATTCAGGCATATCTTTGGTCAGAGGGAGAGGTGAACTCTAGGCTCAAAAGTCTGTGGCGCCTTAGGCCCGATTTGGAACTTTGCTAACAAACAAAAATAACGTTGAGAGACGCCGCCTACATGTTGGCGGTTGATAAGAGGGCTGAGATAACGAGACTCAGAGGGATATTTCCATAGCACGTCTCTGAGCACGGCCTTTATGCGCATTCATCCGAACACCAGTTCTTTCAAGACTTAAGAGGAGAGCCCTCAATACTCAGTGGCATGCCATCCAAAATCAAGGATCCATCTCTTTCGAAACAAGGACTGCTCAAAATACAGTGGGCAGAATCTCGCATGCCCGTGCTGATGGCTCTAAGAAGGAGAGCATTGAAGAATCGACCACTCAAGGGGCTCCGGATTAGCGGTTGCCTTCACGTTA
>Ga0187771_10001419_pt1 | contig 15994 bp, 17 predicted proteins | sample 0116_SJ02_MP15_1_FD_133139 | JGI IMG/M metagenome (GOLD analysis project Ga0187771, IMG submission 133139) | Tropical peat soil microbial communities from peatlands in Department of Meta, Colombia - 0116_SJ02_MP15_10_MG | ecosystem: Environmental > Terrestrial > Soil > Wetlands > Peat | place...
GGCATCCAGCGCACGTTCAACAAGGCGCAGTCCCGCGGCAAGAAAGTATCACTGGCTGACCTGATCGTTCTGGCCGGTTGCGCCGCCGTCGAGCAGGCTGCGAAGAGTGCTGGTCACAAGGTGACGGTTCCATTCACGCCGGGACGCATGGACTCCTTGCAAGAGCAAACCGATGCGGCCTCCTTCGCCGTGCTCGAGCCGATCGCTGACGGATTCCGCAACTACCTCAAAACCAAATTCTCTGTATCAGCCGAAGAACTGCTGGTTGACCGGGCGCAGTTACTGACGCTGACAGCGCCTGAGATGACGGTTCTCATTGGTGGCCTGCGGGTCCTGAATACGAATTTCGGAAAGTCCCAGCACGGCGTCTTCACCAAGCACGCCGGGACGCTGACGAACGACTTCTTCGTGAACCTACTCGACATGAACACGACCTGGAATCCAAGCTCGGAAGACAAAGACGTATTTGAGGGCCGTGATCGCGCAACAGGCAAACTCAAATGGACCGGCACCAGTGTCGATCTCATCTTCGGTTCTAACTCCCAACTCCGAGCCTTGGCGGAAGTCTACGCATGTAACGACTCCAGGGAGAAGTTCGTGCACGACTTTGTAGCGGCGTGGAACAAGGTAATGAACCTAGACCGGTTCGACCTCGCCCGATCGTAGCCCAACAAAAGGTATTGTTCGAAAACGCGTGCTATGGGAGAATGTGAAACCGCCAGTCTCCGCGGGTCGAACCAATCCCGTGTAACGACTGAGCCTCGTCCTAATTCACTTAGTGGTATACCAATAACAGGTACGTCAGTGAACCCGGCCAGAAGCCTCGGAGCCAGCAGAAAATAGGGCCATCTCTGCGAATAAATTTCCTTGCCCGAACCTCAGAAGAGCAAGGCATACGTTGTGTATGATTGTGGCTGCGTCTTTGTTAAGGTTCTATGCGTTCAGTTATTTCGTTTCCACCGAATACGAAGAGTCTAGGTTTTCCACCGCTAAGCTCCACATAGGTGTTGTAGATGGTAGAGTCTTTAACCCAAGAACCGGTGTTGGCCACGTTTTCCGCTTTGTTAACGAATGGAACGTGGGTGTGGCCAAATATGAGAACTTCCCCGGGCCTAACCGCATTACAAGCAGTCAAATTGATTTTATCGATAGACCCCTTAAGTCTATCTTCAGGGCGCTGGTGAAGCCGCGCAGTTATGGCCGCTATGTCTGACTTTATGAAGGAGGGTTCTAACTTCGAGAAAATACCGTTCACGCTATTGAAATCTACCCATAAGTTACTCTCTAAGGCGCCGCCTTGGTCAGACATTACTCGACACAAGAATGCCATGAAGGGTATTTTTTGTTCGGGATCGAACTCGTATCCGTGAACGAGACGATAAGTGGTTGGTCCATCAGTCAGACTCAACTCCTTGCTGAACTGAAGGGGATATGCTGGGTTGTGAAGGTCCAAGACGTGGTAATCATGATTTCCTGCCACGTATAATACCTGGACGCCTTTGGATTTGAGATTAAGAAGCTTGGCAACTGTGTCGTGGTGTTCCAGGAATACTCCTGATGCATCCCTCCTCCACATATCCACCACATCTCCAAGAAGAACCAGGTGCGTAACATCGCTTTCTTGACTAAGGTTGTCGAGGAATGCGTTGAACGCTGTCTTGTCAGCATTAGCGTAACCTAAGTGCTGATCTGATGTGACAATAACTTTCAAAGCACAACATCTAAGCTGAGTACGTATCTCTAGAAGTCACATAAGCAAGTAATTTAAAGTCCTGAGTAGTTTTCATTGCTGAGAATGCGCCAAGGCAAGTGTGTTTCAAATTAAGCCAACACCCAGGAATGCCGCCTTCGATAGTAGCTTGATCACTACTATTGCGCATCTGGTTGGGAAACAACTAAGCTTATGTTCGAAGACGCCGACCTCACCGTCGCAGAGGTGATTGCTGTGGGTTTCAAATTTAAGTGCCCTATGTCCGGTTGTAGTTTTGAATTACAGGGAGATACGAAGCAGGAGCTGATCTCGCAGGGAATGGATCACGCCAAGACTCACGGGATGGCTGCCCTATCGCCGGACATGATGGCGAAGGTTCAGGGCGCCATCAAACAGGCGTAACGCAATTCCCTCGAAACAGCCCACGATTCTTTCTCTTTCTCTTCCTTCGCGTCTCTCACGCTTTCTTCTCCATAGCCTTGCCAGCATACTTGGCTATGAAGAAAACCACAACTGCGACGATCAGGAAGTTGATGATCACGCCAACAAAGTCTCCTACAGCGAAGTTCATACCCTGGCCTATTGGCAAGCTGAAGACCGCTTTCCTCCAATCGCCCCCAGGCATCAAGGCGCCGGGAATGGGCATGATGATGTCCTGAACGAGCGCCGTAACCACCGTCCCAATGTACGTGCCCATAATGAAGCCGACAGCCAACCCGATAACGCCAGCTTTACCAATGAAGGCAGTAAACTCAGCGATAAGCCCCTTCGGTTTGACTTCGGGCGGCGCGGGCTTAGGTGTAACCGCCTCACGAATCTTCCTTAATTCCTCCAGAATCTCCTGGTCACTGCTCATAGAACTCAGGCCTTGACTTACGGCAACCGTATTTGAGGCTTTGGAGGCGACCGTAATGATTCTCTTTACCAAGCGCGGTCGACGGGCTCGCAAATCAGATAAACGAATCGCAAGCTAACTAATCATTCGGCGAGTTAGGTGAATTTAGGGGGATGGAGGTGAATTGTTTATGCCAGCGGAACCAAAATTCGAGGTCTACAAAGACCACGCTGAAAAGTATAGGTGGAGGTTGAAGGCTTCAAACGACGAAGAGATAGCGTCTGGGCAAGGCTACGAATCAAAAGAAGGCTGCATGAAAGGAGTCGAATCGGTCAAACACAACGCCTCAAAAGCAAAAATTGTCGATATGACGAAGTAGAGCTCCTGCCAACCAGACGCCCCTTCCAATTTTTTCTTTACTGGTGATCTCATCATGGAAGTTGAAATTCAGAGCCAGATGCCTAGATGGGGCCTTGGTGCAACCGGATGCTTCGCCGGCTCAGCTGAGAAACCGCACGTTCCCCAAGTGGACGAGGGATTTCTTCAATGGCATGAGGAAATTGTGCTTACGTGCTTACGTAAACTTCCTAGGTGATGAAGGCACGGACAGGGTGAAGGACGCCTATGAAGAGCAAAGTACAGAAAACTGTACTCAAGAACAAGTACGATCCAACCAACTTCTTCCACCTCAACCAGAACATCAAACCTTCCCTACCCGCTAAATGAACGGCACAACCCCAACAAAGAATGGGCTCGGAAAATCGGCTATTTTGCCGCGATCTGCGGTACCCTTTCCACTGCGTGAGCGCTCGATGCATACATTCTGACGTACGGGGCAATAGACCGCAGTATCTTACTCTCGGCCTTTCTCAGATGCTCCTCGAAGGTCGTTCGCGGTGTATGATGTTTTAGAGCTATTTCCTCAGCCGTCGCCTTCTTAGGAATCTGGTAGTAGCCATATTCGAGGGCGGCAACAATGGAGTTGACCTGCTTATCCGTCAACTCAGAGAAAACGCTGTTCATTGATATGGCGAATGTATCCCGGAGGCTTTTCTCCGGAAACACTCTTTTCTCAAGTATCTGGACCGGGCCTAGCCGACTTAATTCCTGAAACATTCTCTTGAAGTCACTCTCTCTGAAACCAATCACTCTGTACTCCTCCCACCCGCCGTAGAAGGTTTCAGGCGGAATGTCAAGACAAGAGTTACCCTCCACTACGTCGGCAATGTTTGGCGAGATTTTGCTGCAACAACAGGTTTTCAAAATCAACTGCAGATTTCTGTCGAGAAAACTCTTCTTGAGTATTCTTCCTCCCTTCCATACGAGCAGGTCCGAGAGATCCTTTTCAATTCTAGTGAAGGTTTCGATATCCGGACAATCAACTTCCATAACATGTATGCGATTATTGCACCATTCAACGACCCTAACATCAGGATTTTTCATCGAGAACCGAGTGTATGGGCAGTCGTGTTGAATTTTGAAGGTGACTTCGAACATAGCTACATCAGCCAATTATCCTTACCCTCGTAAACTATAAGGCCTCTGCCGTCCCACGACGGCTATTCTGACCCAGCGCACGCTTCGCCAATTTGCCATCCTACGACGGTACAAACTACTAGCGGCAGATCAACCATATTCCCTTGCGGAGGTAATGTGAATGAATATCTGGAAATCGTATGATGCGGATTCGACGGGCCACTCAACTCAACAGCTGGAGCATAGTGCACTGCTAACATGGAGGCGCCGCCAACATCTGATCTTTGTAGGCTATTCGGAAACTGAAACACTTCGGCTCGGAGATTTGGCGAAACTCACCAGTGAACGAATGCTGGAACTCATGCACTCCAACAACGTTGAAACCACGAAAAAGACTGGCGAAGAACTAAACAAAACAACCCCTAATATCCCAGCATTCTCCGACAACCCTGCCGACATGCCTGTTGTCACGCATTGAAACTCGTTGATCGAAGTCCTCTTGATCTTACGTATTCAGGAACTTCGGCCAGGGAGCGAATTCGGACCACGTTGTCGTCTGCAGGCGAACGCTGAATGAGCTGATTCCAAGGCTGTGAGTAGAGTAATATGAGGATGGTGCTCGGGGCATTTTCGGCTAAGGCGGGGTTATCGTCGATGAACACGTTGTAGTCACGCGTTAACGACAATTTGCTGGAACGCTTTCCTATACGTTCTCCTATTAGGACAAGGTTCTCGTATCGAACACGATGAATGGCTAACCAGCGTTGAATATTCTGCCTACTCGACTCACCATGTCCTGAAACAACATCTACAGGAGCAGTTTTGCGTATTTGTTCCACCAATGAACCTATGTCTGGTTCGCATGGTTTGATCTGTTCCGGTTCGTAATCTTCCCATGCTGAATAGTAAGTAAAGCTTAACCCTGGCTTGAACTTGTCAGCCGCGTGCCAAGACGTAATCATATCGATCGTAATATGTCGATTTGCAACCTCACTGAACTTCTTCAGAAGGACGGAGTGCAAATCTGCAAGGACGCCGTCCAAGTCGAGGGCTATTCTCATGATTTCCCCGCTTTTCCCGGTTTCGAGCATAGGTTTGACCCTCTCTTCAAGCTCTTGGAAGAGTACTGAGTCTTCGAGCACGTAGCTGTTGCGTATTCTTAAGGTTCGAACATACTTTGCCTGTGAATCGACTATTGATGTGCTGGACACGAATCGATGTCATAACCAAGACCAAGTGCTCAGAGAGGATCATGTCTAGTTGCTAGTTTGCGGGATACAAGAGGCAGTGTGACTTTGACGTAAGGCTTGGTGCGGCCGCCGGGATTCGGACCCGGGTTTCCTCGTTGCTGCGATTGCAACTTTGAGGCTTGGGAAGCCCCCGTCATAGACCAGGTTATCCTTCCAACCCTTTCGGGCTGGGGAACTGGACCACGGCCTAATGGAGCAATTTGCGCTCACGCACTCAGAGTCCAGCCACGACGACCGCAAATCCGGAAAGCATCGAACTCACAATAAAAGTCTCCCGACTTCGCCCCAAAGCGGATAGTCGCATAAGAAATCAAAAACTGCGCTCCCCGCCAGGGCCGCACGTTTCCATCAGTTTTCTAAGCAGGGTTCTATCCCTTGACAAGTGCCGCAGTGTTTTGCCGGTTACGCGGGCAGATTCAAGCTTGTCGAAAGGTAGGAGTTTCAGAATAATATTCGCGCACATAGTCATCTCCTCTTGACTAAGCTCAGCTTCTGCTATGAGGGCCGCTATAGTTGCGGTAACGAACGCGTCACCAATCGTCACATCTCGTAAACCCGGTCGCTTCATGGCTTGGTTGAACAATTTCACGAGGTTACCTCCAATTTGTTCTCGCAGCTCGTCGGAAAGAATGTAACCTTGTATGGGAATGAAGGTTTCAGGGTCCTTTGTAGTTTTTCTCACAACCATTCCCTGTTCAATCTTCCAAGATAGAGCCGCAGGAATGTTCCCTTCGAATTTTGCTTCCAGCAATGGTTATTCCTTCAAAAACGGTCTGGCCTAGGAACCTACTGCTTCTGCGCCTTGGTGTTCCTGAAATCGCAGGCGGCTTGTATGTGTGGGGAGGTCGATCAGTAGCGCTCTGGCAACGTCGATGGTTTCTTCTTTCGCTTTGTCCGCCAATCCGTCGGCAATTTTGGAAACTTGCCGCAGGTGTGACGAAATTTCGCATAAGGGGTCAATCGCGCCCTCGAACTCTTTGAAGATGAACCCGTCAGCGCAGATGCCCTTCAGCATCTCTTCCAACATTCGCTTCGAACGTTTTGTGACCACGTAGTCGGCCGAATCAATCTCTTCCAATAGAGTCGCCAGCCCCATGTCATCTAGAGAGAACTGTTGAGCAGAACGCTCGGAGACCTGCACAGCCTGTTTGATGAGTTTGGGGCAGTATGCTGGTTGTCCCATGAAACGTCTCACATATTTCTCCGTCTCTAGAATCGGTACTCTATCGATGAGGCGGACGCGTGGAAGGGATAGCAGCGTTTCAATCGGGCGCGGCATTTCTAGTGTTAGATGGCCATGGAAACTGGTTAAAACAGTTGCCCTTACGGCAGGGGTTTAGGCTTCCATGAAGTCCTCTGCTTTTTGTGGTTCAGGCGGTAAGCCTTTGCGTTCACGGATTCCGGTGATGACTTGGGTTATTAGGGAATTCGGGACGGGTGCCCAATGGGAGAACTCCAATCCCCAGAACGCTCGACCTTGGGAAGCGCCGCGCATAACCTCCGAAAGGTCAAAGGTTTCAGACGTGGGAAGTTCCCCAACCACGTAGACGAGGTGGCCGCGCTGGTCGACTGAGAGGATTTTCCCGCGTTTCTGTGAGATTACACTTGTCGCCGCTCCTAGTAGTTCCGGTGGGACCTTGACGGTGATTTTTTGAACTGGTTCCAGCAGAACTGGGTCCGCGCTCAGGAATGCCACGAAGAATGCTCTTCTGCTCATGGGCATGATCTGGGCTGGGCCTCTGTGCACAGGGTCTTCGTGAAGCGAGATATCCGTGACCTTTGCCCTGACGCCTCGAATCTGCTCATACGCGAGGGGGCCTTCTTTTATCCCCCAACGGTAACCTGCAATGACCATCTCCTTGACCTCCTGGACGTATTGAGCCCCTTTCGTCACTTCCAAGAGCATATTGCTTCCTTCGTCAACGCTCCACACTCCACGGGCTTCATCCGGAGGCCATCCTTCTTCTCGCAATACCTTGGCCATTTCATGTTTGTCTTGGTATTCCCCAATCTTTCCCTCCTTGATCATGTCGATGATTTTGTCGGGCAAGGGTTCAACCTCCAGGTAGATCTTGTTGTGCTTGTTGGGTGACTTGCCTTCCACAGGCCCAGCACGGCCCCTGACGCTTTCGCGGTAAATCACGATCGGTTTGGAAGTTACTATTTCCAACCCGGTTTTAGTTATTAGCGTGTTAGCTATCTCCAAATGCAACGTGCCCATTCCGGCTATGAGGTACTCGCCCGTTTCTTCGTTGATCTTCGTGACGAGGTTCGGATCCTCAAGGCTTAGCCTTCGCAGTACTTCCACGAGTTTAGGAAGATCCCTGCTGTATTTCGGTTCGACGGCCATCGTGACGACGGGTTCGGTGACATAGTGGACGGCTTCGAAGGGCGCGATGTCCTTTATCGTCGATAATGTTTCACCCGCCTTCGCAGCGTCTAAGCCTAGAAGGGCAGGTATGTTCCCGGCGCTTATGGTCCCCACGATTTCTCGGTAGGGTCCCATGAAGATGCATACCTGCTGGACTCTCTGATCTACTCTTGCTCCGAGCAGGTGGAATGTTGACGCTTCATGGATTGTTCCTGAGAATAGCCTGCCGCTAGCAACAACGCCAGCCTGCGGGTCAACAACAATATTCGTAATTGCCATGACTACTGGGCCGTTGTCGTCACAGTTCATCATCGCCTGGCCGACTTCGCTGTTTATGTCCCCCTTCCAAATCTTCGGGATTCGATACTTCTGCGCCACATGTGGCGGGGGTAGATGCTCTACTGCCATGTTGAGGATGGCGTCGTCAAGCGAGGCCCGTTCTCTTAGTTCGTTTACCTTTTCGTTCAGGTATGCGTCGACTACATCGGAGAATTTGACATTCTTCTCCTTCGCGATTTCCGCGTTGAATCCCCATCGATCCTTAGCTGAACCCATGGCCACCGTGTTCGTTGCGAAGCTTACCTTCCATTTCTCACGGTACTCGGGCTCAGCGTAGAGCTCGATTAGGCGGTTGAACTCGGTGATTATGCGCCCGATTCGCTCTTGAATTTGCTCGGGGGACAGTCTCAATTCCTTGATGAGGCGGTCAATCTTGTTAATGTACAGCAGAGGCCGCACACGTTCCTCAAGCGCCTGCCTCGTCACCGTCTCCGTCTGAACCATAATCTCCTCTACAGAATCCACAACTACCACTGCCCCGTCGATTGCCCTAAGCGAGCGCGTGACTCTTCCTGAGAAGTCAACGTGGCCGGGAGTGTCAATTAGGTTGATGACGTAGGGGGTACCATTCCTCTCATGGAGTAGGCTCACGTTCGCAGCCTTAATGGTCATCTGGCGCTTTTGCTCTTCCTCCATGTAATCCAGCGCTAGCGCTGTCCCAGCCATGCCTGGTGACAGAAGGCCAGCAGCTGCAAGGAGGGAGTCGCTCATCGTCGTCTTGCCGTGGTCGACGTGTGCGATTATTCCCATATCTTCCGGACGCAGAACTAGGCTACGTCATTCGGATTTGGTCCTTGTTAGCTATGATCCTCTGTATTTCCGTCGTAGATTTGTAACGGGGCATTTTTTCTCAACTCTGCTCCGAAATCGTGATGGCAACATGACTCAATATCATTAAAGCATTATGCTTGGTTCTGCCAAGTTTTCTGGACACCTTTTTGCCCGTCCAGTAGCGGGGCACGGCTTACTTCGGCACTCTTCGTTTTCCCTTGGTGTGTCGAGCTGCAGTTTGATTTTGGGAGAGCTTCTTTTTTGCCATCTCAACTTCTTCCGTTAGGCGTAGGCCAGCTACGTCTTCGCACTCCAAGCTTAGTTTCTGGTAGAGCCGACGAATTATGTTCTTACTAATGGTCTGTGTAGCATGGATGCCGAACACTTCCCTGAGTAGCCTGTACGCCGTATGAAGCCGGTAAGGTAGCTCGTCACGTGTCACATCATAACGGTTCTCAAGGACAGAATACAGACTTGCAAGAACTCTTTGACCAATCAATTCACTCATGCTTTCGTCTATCGCCTCTAGCAACGTCGCATTGAATTCTTTATGCCGCAACCGTCGCCAGCGACCACAGGTTTCGTGTGGTGGTTATGAGAATTTTGTGGACCATCTACGTTGACCGAAGCGTTATCGAGGTGGAGCTTAGTCTACTTATGCTTCAATTTTCGGTTCTGTCTGAGTGCCTTCGAGTAGGGTTACCTTCTCGATCTTCCATCTTCGCCAGAAGGGATTTGTTCGAAGTTCATTAATTATAGCTTGGCGCAGCGCTTTCTCTTCGCCCTTGTCTTCCGTTTTGATGAGTGTTATAATGGCTATCTCGGTCGTGATGTACCGCCTAGTTTGTACACGGTTCCAAAGGATATATGGGTTTAGCTGAAACACTTTTTCTGCTTCCGACTCGTTCTCGGGTATGATTACCCAGTAGTCCCTTCTCTAACCCGTATTCCTTGACTGCCACCCACCCCCGGCTAGAGGTTCACACCTACGGATCGAGACCCGCGGTTTGTGTTTCGCGTTCCCAAAGAGTTTTGTCTTCTCGTCGTGTTAGGCATGGTTAATTTTGTGGCTTATGTTTTCCCAGCAGGTGAGGTAGTTGGCCTTTGGGTTTCAACCTTACCCCGCTAGTTGTTAAGCGGCAGATGAGGTTGGACGACCTGAAGGGCCGGAGTCTCGCCGTTGACGCCAACAATATGCTCTACCAATTCCTTGCGTTAATTCGTATGCGGGATGGGAGGCCGTTCACCGACTCGAATGGAAACGTTACATCACACTTGGTTGGCTTGCTTCTTCGCACAACTCGTCTGATGGCGGATTATGGTATACGGCCAGTGTTTGTTTTCGACGGGAAGCCACCCGCGCTGAAGATGCGGACTCTAGAGACGAGGCGTGAGTATAGAGAAAAGGCACGGAAGGAGTGGGAGGTTGCAGTGCAGCGCGGCGACTACTCATCAGCCTGGTCAAAAGCAACAAGAATGAACTCGTTGACCCAACCAATGCAAGAGGACGCTAGGATGATGCTGAGTCTTCTTGGCGTTCCTTACGTTCAAGCCCCGGAAGAGGGTGAGGCTCAAGCGGCCTACATGGCGGAGAGAGGGGATGTTTGGGCGGCCAACAGCAGGGATTATGATTCCGTCCTCTTTGGCTCACCACGACTCGTACGCTACGTTACGATATCGGGGCAGGAATTCCTACCGAGTAAAGGAATCGGCCGGCCACTTATCCCAGAGTTGATCGAACTCCAACGGCTGTTGACGGCGCTTGGAATAAGCCGAGAGCAACTTATCGACCTAGCCATCCTAGTGGGGACAGACTTCAATCAAGGAGTTCATGGCGTAGGACCCAAGACAGCCCTGAAACTCATCAAGGAACACGCAAAACTGGAGGAGTTGCCGGAGCGATTCAAGAATCAGCTACCAGACAACATTCAGGATTTACGCACAATCTTCCTCAAACCCACTGTAACTCAAGATTACGAGATTCAATTCAAGGGATTGGACGAGGGAGGTCTTCGAAAGTTTCTCTGCGAAGAACGGGGGTTTTCGGCGGACAGAGTCGACCTTGCAATTGTCCGGATGCGGGAATTTTACGCGCGAAGCCGATCAACTCTCCAAAACTGGCTAGGCGGTCGGGGAGGAAATTAGTTGGGGACGGAGACTTCCTTCAATCAGTTTACAGAGACTTGCAAAGCGTTGGAGTCGACGACGAAGAGGACGGAGAAAGTGGCCTACTTAGTAAAGTTCCTCAAATCTGTAAGCCGCGAAGAAATCGCGCCGGCCGTCTCTTTTATCGTGGGCCGGCCCTTTCAGGAGTCCGATGAAAGAGTGCTGGATATCGGGGGGCGAACGCTTTGGAAAATCAACCGCGGAAGCGGCCAAGCCGCCCTGGTTCCGAAAGCTTTGACGATACTCGAAGTTTACAGAACTTTCGAGAAGGTGGCGACCGCAATTGGGCCCGGTTCGCGACAGAGAAAGGAGATGCTTATTGGCACGCTGTTGAGCCGTCTTCCTAGCACAGACGCCGAGTACTTGGTGCGAATCATCTTCGGAGAAATGCGCATAGGCGCCGTCGAGGGCGTCGTCCTGGACGCTATTGCGCAGGCCGCATCCATCAACCCAGACCAAGTTCGAAGGGCGAACATGCTCATGGGCAACCTAGCCCAAGTTGCAGAATTGGCCCTCACAAAAGGCCCTGAAGGAATCAGGAATGTTGGCGTCACCCTTTTCGTACCCATCAAACCCATGCTAGCCGAAACGGCGGAGGGTATCGACGAAGTCTTCAAGGAACACGGGCGCACCTGCGCCTTTGAATTCAAATACGACGGCGCCCGCGTACAAATCCACCGCAAAGCAGACGAGATTCGAATTTTCAGCAGAAGGCTAACAGACGTCACAGGGAGCCTACCGGACATAGTCGAGCTGGCAAGGGAACGAATTCGTAGCAAGAGGTTCTTAATTGAAGGTGAAGTTGTGGCAATCGGCCAGAACCAGAAACCCCTCCCCTTTCAGGATTTGATGCGGCGATTCAGGCGAGTACACGATATCGACGTGGCGCTGAAGGAAATCCCGTTGAAACTCTTCCTGTTCGACGTCATATACCTTGACGGAAACCTCATGATTGACTCTTCTTACGAGAAGAGGTGGGACATACTTCGCAGCATAGTCGGTGACGACCTACTCGCAACAAGAATTGTTACCGAAGACTTGGGCGAGGCGGAGAAGCTTATGCGAGCCTCAATTGAGGCAGGCCACGAAGGCCTGATGGCGAAGGATCTCAAAAGCAACTACACACCCGGAGTCAGGGGTAAGAAATGGTTCAAGATCAAGCCTGCAGAAACGCTAGACGTTGTCATCGTGGCTGCGGATTGGGGTTCGGGGCGAAGGCGGGGCTGGTTGAGTAATTACCATCTTGCCGTTCGGGACGAGGCGTCGGGAGAGTTCTTAGTGGTCGGCAAGACCTTCAAGGGCCTCACCGACCAAGAATTCGTGGACATTACAGGAAAATTGCAAGCTTTGAAGACCAAGGAAACAGACTATACGGTATACGTGAAGCCGTCCATCGTGGTTGAAGTCGCCTTTAACGAGATTCAGCGGAGCCCACATTACAAATCCGGTTTCGCACTTCGCTTTGCTAGGATTACACGTTTCAGGGATGATAAACGGACGGAGGACGCCGATTCGCTGCAAAGGCTATCAAAGCTCTACCAGGACCAGTTCAGGTTCAAAGCTCCCGCCGACTTCTAATTTGTCGCAAACTCTTTGGGTGTGATACTGGAGTTGCCCAAGCACATTGAGCGTGGAAAAGATTGAAGGTTGCAGCGTTATTCAGCGGCGGCAAAGACAGCGCATTCGCACTATGGTGCACTCAAATGCAAGGCTGGGACGTGCGAAGCCTCGTCACAGTCTTCCCCGAATCCCAAGCATCATGGATGTTCCACTTTCCTGGCCTAAAATGGACTAAGCTTCAAGCCGAAGTAATTGGCCTTCCCCAATTAATTATTACGACCAAAGGAGAAAAAGAACAAGAACTGAGCGACCTAAGCGTTGGCCTTGAGAAACTCAAGAAATCTCTAGGCATTGACACCGTGGTTTCAGGCGCTGTCGCAAGCGAATATCAGAGAACTCGAATCGACAACGTGTGCGAAAAACTCGGCCTGAAGAGTATCGCACCACTATGGCATAAGAACCAAGAGCAACTTGTCCGAGAACAAATAGCATCCGGTTTTCAGATTATAATAACCGCTTCCAACGCGCTCGGGCTAGACGAAAAGTGGTTGGGGAGGAAACTTGAAGCCTCAGATTTACCAAAGTTGGTCGCGCTCAGGAAAAAATACGGTCTGAACGTTGCGTTCGAGGGCGGAGAAGCTGAAACCTTCGTCTTAGCCGCACCAATATTCAAAACGCCTCTAACCATCCTTCGGTCCACACCGCATTGGCGTGGCGATTCAGGCTACTTGGAGTTAGAGGAAGTTCAGCTAAGCTCACATTAGCGCTCAACTATGAGCGAGCTGCGCTGCTAGCTCACCTGTTTTAGCGACAATTTGTTCCATATCAACTAATTTGAGCTGTCTATTCTGCATGAGGACCTGGCCATCCACAATCGTCGTGTGAACGTTTGCGGCGGATGCTGAGTACACTAAGTCGGAGACTACGGTTTCTTGCCCGTAAACCGGGTTCATGTTAGGCGCCTTTGCATCGACTAGAATGATGTCTGCTCTCTTTCCTGTTTCTAGGCTGCCGATTTCGTGGTCAACTCCCAAGGCTTTCGCCCCTTGAATCGTGGCCAAGTCAAGCACGGTCTGCGCGTTCAAGACCGTGGGATCCCATCTGTGCGCCTTATGTAGCAGGGCGCAAACCTTCATCGTTTCAAACATATCCAGCGTATTGTTGCTCGCTGCGCCATCAGTTCCTAGCCCTACTGGGACGCCGGCCTCGAACATCTCTGGGAGGGGCGCTACGCCTCCGCTTGCGAGTTTCATATTTGAGACTGGACAATGCGCAACCCCGACGCCCGCCTTTGCGAGTAAGGCTACTTCGCTTTTTGTCAGCCAAGCACAGTGAGCCGCGAGCATCTTCTTAGACAAAGCACCAATTTTGTCTAGGTATTCAACGATGCGCATTCCGTGCTGTTGCTGTGAGTCTGCTTGTTCCTTTCGGGTTTCAGCTACGTGGATGTGGTCGATAACGTCGTTCTTTTCCGCAAATTCCTTCGCCCATAGCAGGGTTTCGGCGGAGCACGTGTATGGTGCGTGTGGACCTAGGGCGAAACGTATTCGTGGGTTTCCGAGGCCCCTAATATAATCGAAGAACTTCCTAGCCTTGTCCTGCTCCATTCGCGCTTTCGCAGGATCCATTAGGTCAATGATGCCGTAGGAGAGGAAGCCTCGGAGGCCCGATTTAGCTACAGCTCTGGCGACATCTTCCATGTAGAAGTACATGTCCACGAAACTTGTTGTGCCGGATAGGCTCATCTCCGCCGAGCCCAATAGGGCACCATAGTAGCAGGCTTCGCCGGTCAGCTTAGCTTCGAGGGGCCAAATCTTCTTCTGCAACCAATCCTGCAGCAGCAGGTCATCCGCGTATCCTCGAAACATTGTCATAGAAAGATGGGTATGCGTGTTAATGAGGCCAGGTAGGGCGATTCCCCCACGCCCATCTATTTCAGAATCAGCTGGGCTCTTGAGGTCCCTCCCGATCTCCTTGATCTCTCCGTCCTGAATGAAAATAGATGCGTCCCGCAACACATCCCGTTTCCTATCCTGCGTAACAACCCAGTCGCAGTTCTTAATCAGCAGCGATGGCATAAGCCGTACGGCTGTAGAATTGAGTCGGTCGAGTTAAAAGCCACGCGTTAAACGACCGAAGCTACCGCAAAGCCACATGCCATCAGGCTGATTGTCGAAAGAATGAAAAGTACGTTTAACCCCAGCGCCGGGACCAAGTCGGATGTTCGGTTGTAATTTTTCAAAGTAAGTTGGGCGGCTTTGTACGCTATGGGTAAGCTCAAGAGCGAAAGAAGCACTGGGAAAGGAGCATCGCCGATAGCGACAGCAAGTATGATTGAAACGTAAGTTGCTGCTTGGCCTGTTACGTATAGCCAAGCCGAACCTCGTTTTCCCAACAGTATTACAATATGGCGCCTACCGCCAACCCTATCGACTTCCGCGTCTGGGAACTCGTTGAGGAACAGGAGCAGGGCGACGAGAATCGTGATTGGGGTTAGTATAGCGACGCCTGTGGCATCGATTAAACCGGTTTGCGTAACGTAAACCCCTAACCCCATGAGCCCGAAGCCGGAGCCAGCGACGATTTCGCTTAGGGCCGGTGCGCGAGAAAGAACTGGTGTGTAGAGGACGATTATGAACGCTCCGTAAACGATTAGGGGAAGAAGCACGTTGAACAAACGTACCAAGAAGTAGATTCCAATCAGTGCAGCACCGATTATGGTAAAGAGGCATACTGCGAGTGCTTCTGATGGTTTCATTATCCCCTCGACGAGTACGTTGACCCCGCCGCTGAATGGTGTCTTGGGTGTTTTCGCGTCGATTTTGGAGCGGTAGTCGAAGTAATTGTTGAAAGCGTTCACTGACGCGTGCGTAAGCAAAGCTCCCATCATGACAAGGACAGCGTCGATTGGAAGGATGCTTCGGTGCGAATAGAAGGCGGCTGCTAGGCCAGCGAGCACGATGACGATGGTTAGTGGGAGGAAGTTTGCTCGAGTTATTGAAACTAAGTTGCCCAAAGGTTAGCTTCCAGCTCGCTATACCCGAGGCAATCTTAACTGTTTTAACTTACTCGGCCACATTCCACGACCGGAAGGTACGTTTGTTCATGAGCAAAGTCAAAGATCCATCGTTGGCCCCTCAGGGCGAGTTGAAAATTGAATGGGCACGTTTGCACATGCCCGTTCTCGAGAGGATACGCACGCGGTTTGAGAAGGAAAAGCCGTTTCGCGGGTTGTCCATGGCGATGTGTATGCACCTAGAGATGAAAACCGCAGTGCTTGGCCAGACCATGGCTGCTGGTGGAGCTTCGGTAGCAATCACTGGGAGCAACCCACTTTCGACGCAAGACGATGTTGCCGCAGCCTTAGCGAATTCAGGTGTTAACGTGTACGCGTGGCATGGGGTTACGGCTGACGAACACCGCGAAAACCTGTTTAGAGTTCTGAACCACAAACCGCACTTGATAATCGATGACGGGGCCGAGCTTTCCGTGGTAGTTCACACTGACAAGAAGGA
>Ga0187771_10001420_pt1 | contig 15985 bp, 17 predicted proteins | sample 0116_SJ02_MP15_1_FD_133139 | JGI IMG/M metagenome (GOLD analysis project Ga0187771, IMG submission 133139) | Tropical peat soil microbial communities from peatlands in Department of Meta, Colombia - 0116_SJ02_MP15_10_MG | ecosystem: Environmental > Terrestrial > Soil > Wetlands > Peat | place...
ACTTCAAGAAGAAACATGCTGCCCATGACAAGTCCCATGTCACGGCGGCACCCCGGGGGAGGGGCTGAAAAAATAATCTTCCCAGCTGTCATGGTGTTTTCAATATGCAAACGGGATATCTTTGTTACGGCTGACGAGTCAAAGTCTGCCCGATTGCAACGTGTTCTCGTTGATAAACTCACTCAATTGAGTGTGATGACAATCTGAACTAGACAGGCATGAGCAAAAACCCTCACCCCATGATCGAATCATCTCGCATCCCCATCCTGATGCATCTCCCGCAGGGTGAATACAAAAGATCCAACAGGGAGTGTGACCTTCATGAGCACGGGAACCTTCCGGCTGTCGTCCGTGAGCCAAATAAAGACCACACCCTTTTTCTGAAAGACCCCATTATGCTTCGGATAGGTCTTTAAATTAATCGTGGAGAACTCGCCTGCCGGCGTCTTTACAACTTCCCTGCCCAGCGTATAAACTTCAACAGACCAAATCTTGCCGTCCTCATAGACGTCGAAGATGATGGTTTTGTCCCTCCCGACATCCTTCACCGCCCTGAGATAGTAGAACGACGATAAGAGGTCTTGCACAGGATCAGGAATGCTCAGAGTTTTCGGCTGATCTTCATTCACCCTGCTAACCACTGTTCTTTGCGCATGATCGAAAATAAGAGCAACGCGTTTCCTTTTTTTCCCGTAGTTTTCATCGCTGTCATATGTCAGGCTTTGCATGATCTGCGGGTCGAAGACACTCTGGACAAGATCGTGCACTTTAAATAACGCATCTACCAACCCTACCGAACGTCCTGTCGCAAAAAACTTGAGGACATCCCTGCCCTCTGGCGCCATGTCGCGCTTAACCTCCAGTACGGCAGTCCCCGCAGCGAAGATATTTGACCAGCTGATATCGTAAGTCAGTGTTTCTCCGGGCTGGAACGCCTGGATGCGCGGCGGGGAAGAGATTGCCTCTTCTCCTGCGATGGGTGCACCGAAGACAGGCGCTGCAACAAGAATGAGAAAGCTCAGGACACCTAGAATCCTAAGAGTTCGACTACGCTCTCTGCAAAAATGTTGCGCTAGATTATGGGCAGTTAAGATGAAGTTCATAGCTCAAGATAGTGATAAGACAATCACCTGGTGTAGTATATATTAATACCTTCAAAAATGCCATGCTATTTATGTGTCTGCCTGAAATTTGTCTTTTAGATGCAAATCTAAGGCCTTGGAGAGCCTAGAGGCCACAACATCAGAGCTATGGAGATGCAAGGTATAATGTTTGCGTATTCCCAGCGCTAGCGCTTGAGTGGTTTTCCGCGCTCTTTTCCTAATTCATTTGATAACCTGGAGGATAAGGTACGAACTCTTCCTTATCCCAAAGTCGGTTTGTCCCCTTCTGCTCGCACTGCAGGATACCTTTTCTGCAGAGCGTCTCCCGCCATTCATAGTTGAGCAGGATCTTCTGAATCGGCATGACTTCGGGTTCAAACTCGACGCGGATGACGGGGGAATATTCGGTTTCGCCGAAACCCGTGCCAGCGCTCTCGTCAGCCAATGATTTTCCATTACTTCGCCTTGCACCCTCCATCGATGGAGCGGCGGGTGCAACTTCGTTTTGCTTCTGTTCCAGGTGCGACTGCTGCCGCTCCTTTTCGCGGAAAACTGCAACGGCGATCACTCCCATTGCAGAGGAGTCATCAAAAGTCCTGACGCTGTAGGAATCCGCGGGTTCGGTGAAGTAGAAGCGGTGCACCTCGCTCTCCGAGGTCCTCCAACCGTCATACCGCGTAGTCTCGTACGAATTCACGATGTACATGGTCTCGTTGTTTTTCAGATCAGACCTGCCACCCGAAATAATGTTTCTGCCATCAGCGGCGATAACCACGCCGATCCGCTCCGGTGTGTTGTTCCTGATTACAATACCGTAGTTTTCCCCTTTCTTGGCCTCGAGGTATTGCCTGAGTACCCGGGTTTCTCCCCTCCTGAAGTCCTGGAAGGGGACACGTTGGAAAACGGTGCCACTGTCCGAAATGATTTCTACCGAGACTGCTCCCCTCAGAAAGGGCCTGGCGTGGGCATAGGCCGGAGATGTTAATGTTACCATAAAGACAAAAAGGGTACCGATACCTGCGTAATGCATACTGTTCTCCTTTCTTTTTTTTGCAGTGATGGAGGGAAGGCGTCTCTCCCCTCTCTACCCATTAGACAAGGTGATACGTTTTTTTGTTCCGAAAAGGTGAGCAGAACTAATTTCTCGAAAATATGAAGAAAAGCGTCAGGCATCTCCCGCGTTAAACGCCTCGTGCGTTAACGTGGGAGTGCGTCAAATTGGCATTCTGACCCAGATATAAGACGCCTAAAGGGGGCTTCAGCTCCTTTCGGTTGACTCGCATGATTATCGCAAGCGGAACACGCACGAATACGGGCTCGATCGATTTCTCCAACGCTACGATGAAACTGCGCAACTCTTGCGGAGACGGCTTCAGGCTTGTTTTCTACTGCAAGTTCAAGTCAAGGAAAGAAGGATAGGGCTTGAGAAAATTGGATTTGGAGATTTACGGAAGGCTCTCATGGCAAGGGGATCTTGAGGGTTTTGGGCTCTGGATGAATTGAGTTTCTGCAATGCCTCACGGATTTCTTTGCTACCAAGGAGTACTATCTCATGCTCGGAAGGCGGCACGCCAAAGTCACGGTTATCCAGTGCCGTCACCAACAGCGAGCCGGAACACCTGCTGTAAGGCGTTCCGGCTCGCCGCTCCGCTTCTTCGACTGCAACGAGAATTTCCTATACTTCTACTTCCCCCTGCTCCAAAACTCTGGTGGCATGCAGTTCTTTTTCGGCCTGCCGTCCCTGCCACATGGCACGAAGCACGATAAAGGCACCGAGCATTAGTGCAAAGACCATAATTGCAAAACTGGTGTTCTTGAGCACCGATACTGTGCCCTCGCCGAGTTTGTCTATCAATCCGAGCTGAGAGAGATACACAGGGACCATGAGGCCCCGGCTGAAAAGCACGATCACCATGATAGTACCCATAACGACCTTGATCATGAAAGGTTTCACATAGGTTGTGCCGATTGCTCCGAGTTGAATGCCGAAGAGAGATCCTGCCAGGATGATCATGGCAAGACGGATGTCAACTAGCCCATGCATGGCATATTTGAGCGAGCCACCCAGACCCATGACGAAGGCGATCACGAGCTCCGTGGCCGACGCCATCAGGCTCGGCGCGCCGAGAACATAGATCATCGAGGGAACGCCGATGAAACCGCCGACAGCGATTGTGGCAGCAAGCATGCCGGTGGCAAACCCGAGAGGGATGGTGAACAGGATGGAAACGCGGGCATTGATACTTTTGAAATAGACCATGGTACCGGGAATATGTATGGACTGGACCCACTTTGCCAGTTTGCTTGTCTTCTCTTCCTCGTGCGCCGTTCCAGATTTATGACTTTTCCAAGCATCGAGGAGTACAAACGTACCGACCGTTGCCAGGATGACGACAAAAGCGACGCTCACGTAAAGATTGGAGCCGGCGTCGCCGAATGCCTTTTTGATATTTTCCTGGATCTGAGCGCCGTACAGCACGCCGGCCTCTGCGGAAATGCCGAGGATAATGCCGAGCTTCAGGTCAACCTGCCCATATTTTGCGCGCTTGATCGCACCGACTAGCGCTTTTGGGAACTTATGGCACATATTGCTGGCAACGGCTACAAGACCCGGAACGCCGATGCTCATCATTCCGGGTGTTAAAACAAAGGCACCGCCGGAACCGATGAATCCGCTGACGAGGCCTCCTACGAACCCCACACCGAAGAGATAAAGGATATTAATTGCATCAAGAGTAATGAAATTCGACGTGATGTCGTGCATATTATTTTACCTCCCTTTTCTTTTTCGAGGCTTCTATGCCGAGAACGCTCCAGAAATGGCCCGTAAAAGAGCCATGAAAGAACGAGAAAACAAAAGCAGTGATGATCGGCAGCAGCGCATAAAGCCCGCCCTTGCCAAAAGTGTTGTTTACCAGATCCTGATTGAGCAGGAGCGCTGCATACATCGCCGCAGATATGATGCCCATTGCAATCATCGCGCTTACCGGCTTCTTTTTGGTAATGCTTTGTGCCATGACAATTCCTCCTTAAAAGTATTTACCACATGGGTATGAAGACACGAAGATCAGCTCCTGAGCCTTTCTTTGTGACTTTGTATTTTTGTGATTAAGATCTCTTTATCTACGCCCTAGCCCCGTCCATGACCACGACGAGCGGGCACTGCAGGTTGCGCCATAATTCCGCAAGAACCTTGTCATGCTTAGTGCAGTCATCGTCCAGCGTGGCCGGGGATTCTATGACTGCGAACAGAATTTCCTTTTCACCATTAGAGTAATCGATTATATGCTCTTTGAGACAACCGGATCGGTATATTAAACGATAAGGAATCTTTGCGGCAGCCAGTTCTGACTCAAATAGGGCAAGCAGGGGATCGCTGGCAGATTTACTTCCCCCACCCCTTCCGGTGACATAGAGGATATCGATATTCGCATCGATCCGCTTTGCTGAGTTGAGTGCGTATTTCAAGGTCCTAGGATCGATCTGCCCTGCCTTGAGCCCAAGCAGCACTCGCCTTGACTCCCGCAGTGATGAATGTGCAGTCTCCCCCTTCCCCTCTTCGGAAAATGATGCAGCTGTCAGGGCATTTTCCACGATTTTCATCATTTTTTTAATCTTTGTCGTTTCCATGGTCCCTCGCTGACGAATGCAGCGCTCTCATTAACGATGCGAGCGTTGCGTCTTGAAAACCTGCACAAGTACTATCAATCTGCACGCAATTTTTTTCTGGCACCTGTTCTCTGGTTGTCAGGGACGGACCGTATATCGGTTATTCTCGGCCGGTCATCCTTCCTGATCCGGAGAACTGTCACAAATTCGTCCTCCTCTCCACTACAGTAACTGGAATTACGGCTTCGACTCCTTAACTTAAGGATTTATAATTATCTTCTTTTTCCGTGATTTTTCTTGTGGTCTGTTTTCGTATTCCATATTACAACCATCGTGCCAAAACTTTTATCAAAGTAACACATTGTAAAAATAAGATAATGCATGATAATAATAGAGCGAATGTTTAGCCACTATTGTTTTATAATGCAACGCTTTATCCTTAAATCCATGTTAATCTTTGAATATAAAAGCTATTTTTAAATGTTGCATTGATAACGTAAATGTTGTAAAATGCAACAAAATTAATTAATTACTGTTTCGAAAGAGCTGTTCATCACCGTTCTCTGGGCGATGAGCTCCCTGGGCGATGCCTTACGCGAGTCGGCGCAGATGGCCCTCCCCCTATAAGGACGACGCTGGCACTTTCGGCATCCCCAACAATTTTATTGATCTAAAAGTCACCACATCCATATGCCCTCGGCGCTTTCCAGAAATATTGATCCTCGTCTGGCATCACCATTCTCCTTGCGCTCGTCTTGCTGCTCGCAGGTCATCCAGCGCGTAATGCAATCGCCATGACCGGGATTCTCGCAGTAGGCGTGATCTAAGAAAAGGTCCGTGCAGCTAAACGCGCTGCGGTAAAGATTATTATCGTACCAGCCCGCAACCGCTATGATGTGGAAGGACTGAATGGAGACCTCAAAAAAAATGGGTTCCGTCTCGTAGCCAAGGTGAGGGTCGCGGTCCCTGCAGTTCCATTCTGAACTGAAAACATATGCATGATCTCAAGTTACAAGTCCGAGGTTCCAAAAGGGGACTTTACCCACGAGCCGGGAGAATACATTAACCAGCATGTTCAATTATGAACCCAGCATCAGACAGAAAATTACCCTCGGCTACTATGCAATCATAGCCTTGATCATTGGCCTGATGATATTCACCTACCTCGACCTCAGGTTCTTGGAACGAAGGATCATCGTGGGCGAGACGATATCCGAGTTTTTTGATACGACACTCGAGATCAGACGGTTCGAAAAGAATTTCTTTCTCTACAAGCAGCAATCAGATTATGACGCAAATGTGCAGTATGTTGTTCGAGCGCAGGACCTCATTGACAGCATCCGCGGATTCAGGGCTTTTGCATCGCCGCCGCAGCTATTATCGCTCCAAGTCGGCTTGAAGAACTATCGAGAGCTCATGAAAGAGTACGCACTGACCGATGGGCGCGGCGGCGCCAGGAATACCCTGCTCGCCGGTCATATCCGTGCGGCCGGCAAAGACATCGTCACGGTCGCGGAAGATATAGCAAAAACCGAGCGAAAAAACCTGCAGTCGTCGCTGAAGACCTCTCAGCTTGTCTTGCTCATCTCGATCCTCATCCTGTCCATCGCGGTCATAATCATCGGCCAGGTCTTGTCACGGATGGTGGTGAAACCGCTGAAGTCCCTGGAAGAGAGTATGGGCGTCATCGCCGAAGGCAGGGCTGAACGCATTGCCATAGACTCGAAAGATCGGGAAATCTCTTCGCTAACACGGGCATTCAATAAGATGCTGAAGGAACTGGAACGGCATGAACGTCACCTTGTCCAGTCTGAGAAACTGGCATCCCTTGGCACCCTACTCGCCGGTGTGGCCCACGAATTGAACAATCCGCTTTCGAACATCTCGACGTCGAGCCGGATACTCACGGAAGAAGTGCAAGAAGCTCGCGAAAAACAAGCGCCCTTCCGCTGGCCCCTAGACCCGGATTTTGTCCAAATGCTGATTAACCAGATCAATGAGCAAACAGAACGGGCCCGCAATATCGTTCGCACGCTTCTCGATTTTTCGCGAGACCGGGAGTTCAAGAAAGAGTCGCTGTTGCTCAAAAATATCTTGGAGGAAACCATCCAATTCATGAGAGGCCAAGTCCCGACCAATATCGCAATCACCCTTGCCGTTCCAGACGATATAGTTATTTTCGCGGACAAACAGAGGATCCAGCAGGTATTCCTTAACCTGATCAAGAATGCCGTTGACGCGATGACGCCTGATGAAGGGTCGGTTACGATCAAGGCGGAGAATCGCAGGACTTTGGATGCTATCGGAGATGGAAACATTGGCATTTACAATTATCTCAAATACGGCGGCAAGTGCGCGCGCGACGAGGATACCGTCGACATCGAGGTCAGAGACACCGGTCCCGGCATTCCGATTGACATTGCTCCAAAGATTTTTGATCCTTTTTTCACGACCAAGGACGTTGGGAAGGGTTCGGGCCTGGGTCTGTTCATCGTTCACGAGATCATCGAGGAGCATGATGGGTGTCTCGCCGTTGACAGCGAGATCGGCGAAGGGACGAGCTTTTTAATCCGGCTGCCCATGAGGGTATGAGAAGAAATACATGAAAGAAAAAAAATATAAGCCCCTGGCTGCATCGCAAGCAGAGATCGATCCATGAACATAAATTTATTTTTCTTCGTACTCTATGATCTCTGAAGGTAAACAAGATTTTTCAAGGAGTCATGGTCATGCCCAATACAGGTAAGTTGCTCATTATCGATGATGAAAAGATAGCCCTCAGGAACCTTGAGCACGTGATGAAAAAAGAAGGGTACGACGTTACGGCTACGCAGAGCGGGGCGAACGCCCTTAAGATCCTCGAAGACCGAAAATTCGATGTCGTGCTCACGGACCTCCGGATGGAGAAAGTAGACGGCATGCAGATCTTAAAAAAGACCCACGAGCTTTTCCCGGACACGGAAGTCATCATGATCACGGGTCATGCAACGCTCGATTCGGCCGTGGAAAGCATGAAGCAAGGGGCATTTTACTACCTAGCGAAGCCGTTCAAGCTTGAGGTAGTGCGCAAAGTCGTTTCTGAAGCAGTGCTCAAGGTTAGGCTCAAGACGGAGAACCGAGACCTCCGGGAACAACTCGAAAGCTACCAGGGCAGGGTCAAGATCATCACCCAAAATCCGTCAATGCAAAAGCTGCTTGAGACCGCTCGTCAGATCGCACCCACGGATTGCAATGTGTTGATCACCGGCGAAAGCGGCACCGGCAAGGAACTCTTCGCGCGATACATTCACCTGAACAGCACGCGCGCGGAAGCCCCCTTCTTTGCTATCAACTGCGGGGCCTTCACCGAGGAGCTTTTGTCAAACGAACTCTTTGGCCACGAAAAGGGTGCCTTCACTGGCGCCAACGCAGCGAAGAAGGGACTGATCGAGACAGCTTCGACTGGCACCCTGTTTATGGACGAGGTAACCGAGATGCCGCAGTCCATGCAGATAAAACTGCTGCGCGTGATCCAGGAGAAGGAAGTACTGCGAGTCGGCGGCACCGAACCGCAAAAGGTAGATGTTCGGTTCGTAGCTGCAACGAACCGGGACATTCATGGTTCTATGAAAAACGGTTCATTCCGTCAGGACCTCTACTTCAGGTTGAACGTCATTTCGCTTCGTATACCGCCCCTCGCCGAACGCAAGGATGATATCCCTCTTCTTTCCTACTATTTTCTCAAGAAGTTCTCGGTGCTCATGAACAAAAAGGTCACCGAAATCGCGGAGGAAGTGATCGTCCTTCTTATGAACTATGACTTTCCCGGCAACGTGCGGGAGTTGGAGAACATTATAGAGCGGGGAGTGGCGCTCGCGAACGGTTCTGTAATAGAGACTGGCCACCTGCCGGAGGACTTGCGGGAACTCAGCATCAAAACGTTCCGAAAAAAGGATGGCAAGATCCTAACGCTTGACGAGCAGGAAGAAGCCTATATCAAGTGGGTGCTGAACGAGGTCGGCGGGAACAAAACACTTGCTGCTCAGATTCTCGGCATAGATCGCGTCTCGCTCTGGCGAAAGCTCAAGAACGGCTATGCGGACAGTAGCCCACAACACTAAAGATCCCCTTGCCAGGAGAGCCTTCCGCAAATCTCCATATCCAATTTTCTTAAGCCCTATCCTTCCTTGACCTGAACTCGCAGAAGAATACAAAGTTCTCCCGCAAGACTTGCGCCGTTTCATCATAGCGTTGGAGAGATCGATCAAACCGGTATTCAGGCGTGGTCTGCGCGTCAAGGGCACGGGCCGCGAGATGGCCTGGAAGTGCAGGAGACCCTCATGCGCCATGCATGACAGTGCGACCCCGCTCGCCAATGAAATCACACTGCCGGAATGCTCCGTTGGTTCTGGAGGGAGTTTTGTCTCCCGACCAAACTGTCGTTTCTTCAAAGGCAGGAAATTCCGGCATCATGTATTCCACATGTTGGCTAACTACAATTTTCGCGAAATATTTCCGTGCACGTACGGCTTTCGTCACGCCCCGTCTGAATTGCAGGGAGTCGAGAATGATGGTTCAATCTCAATTGAGAAAATGAACGAGACTTCTCTTCTGAAACCTATCGAGGTTTTGGCTGACAAGACGCAATAGAGAAGTGTTGCGAATAGCGGTTCTTCAATGCGCACACGGAAAGCTCAGTGCGCTTTGTTAAGAGATGCTGGAACGCTCCGCCTTGCTTTTGCGGTACGGTTTACGGTGAGAAGATGATTAATGCGCAGATGAAGATGGAATCTGCGCCTACTTGCCGAACTTCTTTTTCACCTTCTCTACTACGATTTTCGGCACGAGGCTGGATACATCGCCGCCATAACTCGCAGCCTCTCTGACGATCGACGACGTGATGAAGGAGTATTCCTCATTCGGCATCAGGAAGACTGTCTCAATCGTATTGTCGAGCCGCCGATTCATGAGTGCCATCTGCATTTCATATTCAAAGTCCGATACGGCGCGAAGGCCGCGGATGATTCCCACAGCCTTCTTCGCTTTTACATAATCGACCAGGAGCCCGTCGAACCCCTCGATCTTCAACCGTTTGAACTGCTTCGTCACCTTCTTGAACATATCAATGCGCTCCTCGAGGGTAAAGAGCGGCTCTTTCCTCGGATTTGCGGCAATCGCGACAATGAGCTCATCGAAAATACTGAGGCTCCGCTCGACAAGATCGACATGCCCTTTGGTAACTGGGTCAAAAGTGCCGGGATAGACAGCGACATGTTTCATGCGACCTCCTTGTTACCGCACGGAACTATAGCAGTGGATTTTAAGGATGGTTGTGAGTTCTCCGTCGAGTCAGGGCTGACAGCAACCCGTCGTTGTGAGCCCACCGTACATCCTTATGCCATTTTATAGAACGCCAGTACCGTGTCTCCGTAGCGCGCTTCGCGATACAGCACCAGGGCACCCGCTTTTCCGGGAGACGGCTGCTTCTTAAAATGCTCGGCCACCACGATTCCGCCGATTTTAACGATTCCTGATTCCGCAATACGATCAAGCAGCGGCTGCATGTCTTCGGCATAGGGAGGATCGAGAAAAACAATATCATAAGGCCCCGATGGCCTTCTCAGGTAGCTCTCGGCCTTGGCCAGGATGACTTGGGCCCGTTCCCCGAACCCCGTCTTCTCGATGTTTTTCTTGATCACGGAGAGGTACTCTCGTGATGAATCGACGAACACCACGCTTCCGGCTTCTCGACTGAGGGCCTCGATACCTATGCCGCCCGCGCCTGCATAGAGATCCAGAAAAGAAGCATCAATTACCCTGTCACCGAGAATGTTGAACAACGCCTGTTTAACCTTGTCGGATGTGGGTCTGACACCTGCTCCTGCCGGTACCTTTAACCGCTGCCCTCTGCTTATGCCTCCGGTCACTCTCATATCGCATTTTGCTGTATCGATGCTACAGAAAAACCTTTTCTGAGTCAAGCACTTCTTGACAGCATATGGCATAGCAGCTATACTTTGCTATCAGAAGGAGAAGAGGAATGCAAAAAAATATGAGATGGATGATCCTCATTTTCTCGTTCTTGCTGTTCGTATCCTGGTTCCCGCACGATACTCTGTCAGTCGAAAATGGTAAGTCCGCTAAACCGTTACCTCCGAATGTTGCCGCACGGCACAGTCAGATATTTCTCATTAACATTGACGCGCCAATCACACCCGTAGTCTCTGAATATATCCTCAAATCGATCGACAAGGCATCGGAAACCAAGGCGGAGGCAATCATCATCCAGCTGAACACTCCCGGCGGGCTCGTTGACTCCATGCAACAGATCGTCATGAAGATGATGGCCTCCGATGTGGCGACAGTCGTCTATGTTGCTCCGAGCGGGGCGCGGGCCGCTTCGGCAGGAGTATTCATAACTCTCGCAGCCAACGTCGCTGCCATGGCGCCGACAACACATATGGGAGCTGCCCATCCGGTCACGATGCAGGGGAACATGGATAAGACGATGGAAAAAAAAGTTGTGAATGATCTGGCAGCAATGGCGCGCGGCATTGCGGAAAAGCGGGGAAGGAACACCAAGTGGGCCGAGGACGCGGTGAGAAAAAGCGTATCGATTACCGAAACTGAAGCGCTGAAGGACCATGTGATCGATCTCATCGCGCCTGATGTACCGACCCTCGTAAAGGGCCTGAACGGAAAAACGGTAGGTCTCGTCATCGGCAATAAAACGCTTTCAACGGAGGGAGCGGAAGTCACGGAAATCAGCATGGGCTTCCGCTATCGTTTGCTGGAAATCATCAGCAATCCCAATATTGCATACATCCTGATGATCCTCGGATTCTACGGTCTCTATTTCGAGCTTTCGAACCCCGGCGCGATTTTCCCCGGCGTTGCAGGAGCGATCTGCCTCGTCCTTGCCTTCTATGCTCTGCATACCCTGCCCATCAATTATGCCGGACTCCTGCTCATTGTTCTCGGCATCAGTCTGTTCATCGCGGAAGCCTTCATCACGAGTCACGGGGTCCTGGGGATCGGGGGGACGATCTCCATGCTCCTTGGCTCCGTCATGCTGATCAATTCGTCATCGCCTGTCCTGCAGATATCCTGGGCGGTGATCATTCCGGCCGTTGGCATCTCCGCGATCCTCTTTATCATCACCGTGACCGTCGCAGTCCGCGTGTACCGGGAAAAGCCGACGACTGGCAAGGAAGGAATGATCGGCATGGAGGCGGTGGCAAAAACGGACATTCATACAGAAGGGCAGGTATTCATGAGAGGTGAATACTGGAGTGCCTGGAGCGACGAGCCGATTCAAAAGGGAGAACGGGTAACGGTCACCGCCTTGCAAGGGCTGAAAGTCAAAGTGAAAAGGATCACGTAGCAATCAACGACCTGGTGTCATTCATTAAAGGAGGACTCACCATGCAGATATTAGCAACCAGTTTTCTCTTCAGTCTCATCATCTTCTTTGCCATCCTCTACAACATCGTGAAGATCCTGAAACAGTATGAGCGGGGCCTCATCTTCACCCTCGGCAAAGTGAGCAAAGAACATGGCGTAAAGGGACCCGGAATTATATTCCTCTGGCCCGGCATTCAGAAAATGGTACGCGTGAGCCTGCGAACCGTCACGATGGATGTCCCGTCCCAGGACGTCATCACGAAGGACAACGTGACCGTAAAAGTCAATGCCGTGGTCTATTTCAGGGTCATCGATCCGAGCAAGGCCATCATTGAGGTCGAGGACTTCTACTACGCCACGTCACTCATCGCCCAGACAACCCTCCGGAGCGTCCTCGGCCAGAATGCGCTCGATGACCTCCTCTCGAACCGCGAGGCCATCAACGCCGAGCTTCAAAAGGTGATCGATCTGCAGACAGAACCGTGGGGCGTGAAGGTCACGACCGTAGAGGTGAAGAACGTGGACCTGCCCGCTGAGATGCAGCGTGCCATCGCCATCCAGGCACAGGCGGAACGCGAGCGCCGCGCCAAGATAATCCACGCCGAAGGAGAACTTCAGGCATCAGCGAAATTGAGCGAAGCCGCTGAGGTCATAAGCAAAAGCCCCATAGCCCTTCAGCTTCGGTACCTTCAGACCTTGACCGAGATCGGCACGGAAAAGAATACGACCATCGTGTTCCCTCTTCCGCTCGATTTTCTTTCGGCATTCCAAAAGCTGATCAATAAAGGGTAAGAAAGGAGATTCACGGCACGGAAAAGCCCATCATCGAGCGGACAAAAATAAGGGGACCGGCTATGTTGCCGGTCCCCTTTTGCATGAGTAAATCCTGGTTGACTATTTCCTGCCTACATCTCTGTGACGGTTATTGCCTGCTGGGGACAGCTTTCCACGCAGGTCTGGCAGTTGATGCATTCGGACATGTTGACCGGCTCGGCCTTGCCGCCCTCAACCTTGAACACCGATTGCGGACACACGTTCACGCAGGTGCCGTCTCCGTCGCACTTCGCTTTGTCGATTGTTACCATATACATGGTGCCTTGCTCCTCCTTCAGTAGAAGTATGATTCCAAAAACGTCATATATTACCTGTCGGAACTGATAAAATCAAGTAAGAAATGAAGATAAAAAAGGGCCTATCCTGGATCAGGAAGGCCCTTGCTAAATGGTAAGTATCTTTTCTCAATGATCTATTTCTATTCCCGCCGTTCTTTCTCTGACTGAGATCGCGATCTTATACAGCATGGAAAGGATCAGGAAGCCTATGGCCCAGACGCCAAGGGTAATCAATGACTCCGGCATGGTCGGCCAGTAGGTATGCACTTCTTCGAAGGGATTCGGTACGAAACCGCCGATGATAAGACCGAAACCCTTGTCGATCCAGAGCGAGATAAAGAGCGCTACGCACGCAAAAGCCAGTGATCCTTCATTTTTTCGCGTGGCCGGGAACACCAGCATGGCTAGAGATATAACCGCAAGCACGGTTGACACCCACATAAGAGGCACAAGCTCAGCATGGCCTTCAAGCCCTACGTAGAGGTATTTGAAAGAACTCGCGTGACCCGGGATGCCGCTGTAGAAGGCTGTGAAGAATTCGAGGCCGAGAAGAAAAACGTTTGTGAACATGGCATAGGCCACGATTTTCCCTACAGCCTGTATGGCCTCCTTGCCGGGATCGAAGCTCGATATTTTTCTCACGATCAGCGCCAGGATAATGAGCAGGGCCGGACCTGCGGAAAATGCAGACGCGAGGAACCGGGCCGCCATCACCGCGCTGAGCCAGAAATGACGTGCCGGAAGACCAGAGTACAAAAAAGCCGTCACCGTGTGGATACTGATTGCCCAGGGAATCGACAGGTAGATGAAAAACTTTATCCATGTTGGCGGCGGAACGCCCTTCCGGTCGGCGCTCAGGGTTACCCACCCGACCAGCAGGTTGATCGCAAGATAACCGGACAGAACGACGGAATCCCAGAACATGACCGAATTCGGTGAAGGGTGCAGGATGACGTTCATGATCCTCATAGGCTGGCCCATGTCTGCAAAGATGAAGAGGATGCACATGGTCACTGCCGAGATCGCGAGAAATTCGCCGAGGATGACGATCTTGCTGAATTTCTTAAAATCGTGCAGATAGTAAGGGATAACGAGCATCACCGCCGACGCCGCAACGCCAACGAGGAACGTGAACTGGCCGATGTACAGGCCCCACGACACATCCCGGTGCATGCCCGTAAGCCCTAACCCGTACTGGAACTGCTGGATATAGTAATAGACGCCTACTGCAGCCAGGGCACCAAGAAAGATCATCCATGACCAGTATTTCTTCCCTCCCTCAAATGCTTTCTCAAGCATGGTCGCTCCCTCCTATGAGATAATAGACGGCCGGGCCGGTGCCCAATTCCGGCTTTCGCCTGATGGTCAGTTGTGATGTTACGATCTTCCTGACCTCGGAATTCTGGTCTTCGATGTCCCCGAAGAACATAGCACCTTTGGGAGCGGCTTCCACGCACGCTGGAATCTTTCCCGCCTGGAGTCGCTCTGTGCAGAAGGTGCACTTCTCCACGACACCCTTGGTCCTGGTCGGATATGCCTTGTTTTCAGTGACCGGATTGATCGCTTTTCGCGGATCGATCCAGTTAAAGCTCCGCGACCCATAGGGGCAGGCGGCCATGCAGAACCGGCACCCGATGCAGCGGTGCATGTCCTGCATGGTGATGCCATTCGAGAGCTTGAACGTGGCCTTCGTGGGACAGACCCGTACACAGGGGGGGTTGTCGCAATGGTTGCAGAGCACGATGAAGGGCATGTCCTTGATGTGCTCGCTCATGAATTTGTTTTCTGCCCCCGGAAAGGTCCGTTCATAAGGCTCTTCCCAGATCCATTTGATTTCGTACTTCTTGTCCACGGTACCGTCGGGATTCCGGAAATCAGGCACATTGTGCGTCTGATGACAGGCGCTGGCAACTTTCTTGATGTCCTCTTCAGTCTTAAACTTGCTCATGTCGATAACCATAGCCCACCGCTTCCCGTTCAGGGCGTCCTTGTTCGGCTCAACTTGAGGCGGTTCCAGGCCCTTTTCCCAGATCGTGTGTGTAGCCGATGCTACCGAGGCGCCGAATCCCAGAATGGAGGAGATGCCGGCAATTTTCAGAAATTGTCTCCTATCCATGCTCATGATTTAGTCTCCTCCTTCTCTATCGGCTGAATATGGCAATCAAAGCAATAGGGCTTGACCGCCATGTAGTTGTGGCACTGATCGCAGAACTGCTTTTTGTTCGAGTGACAGTGCAGGCAGCTGTTCTGTAAGCTCATGTCAAACAGCTTGCCGCTCGCCATGCTGACGTACTGTCGATTCATATCTCGTACAACCGAGTCCCTCCAGTTGTTCAGAAGCTGCATATGCTCGGCCCGCATGAATTCCTTGGACTCAACGCACTCCTTTTTCCCGTACTGTTTTTCCCACTCCTTGATCACGGGGGTATCCGTTTTCGGTTCCGGCTTCGTATTCACCCTGCCGATATTGTAGTAAAAGGGGAACGTTGCAATCCCGATGAACACCAGAAGCCCGACGATTATTTTACCGCCGTCATAGAGTTTCATTAGGCTTTTTCCTCCTTCGCTTGGGCCGAGGGGAGGGGTTCGCCGCGAAGATCGGTCGTTCGTTCCTTCTCCCCCTTCATGACCAGGGCGTTCGCCACGAGTTCATGGAGTCCGCACACGTTCACACCCGGGACCCAGTAATCCATGAGCGGTTTAAGTGATGCACGGTCGATGGCGCACACATTGGCAAGCATGTTGACACCATGGTGCTCGTGAACAAACTTGACCGCG
>Ga0187771_10001422_pt1 | contig 15978 bp, 19 predicted proteins | sample 0116_SJ02_MP15_1_FD_133139 | JGI IMG/M metagenome (GOLD analysis project Ga0187771, IMG submission 133139) | Tropical peat soil microbial communities from peatlands in Department of Meta, Colombia - 0116_SJ02_MP15_10_MG | ecosystem: Environmental > Terrestrial > Soil > Wetlands > Peat | place...
AAATCGGATGACTTCACCCATTGCAACCCCCTTGCCGCCACGGCGCAACGCCTGGTTCGGAACTGCCGGGTCGGTGCCTTTAGCTCAATTAAAGGCGCTGCAAGGTTAACGGTCCGCTAACGCGACCTGGCTAATGTGAGCCATCTCGGCTCGATCCGGCGTAAGGCGCAGCGTCATGGCGAAGTCTTCGGCGTATTCCCCGCTCGACGGCCTGCTCGACTTGGCCTGCCGGGATGGAGTCGACATTCGCCCGACGCTGCTGCGCGTGCTCACCGACCTCTACGTGCAAAAGCCGACGCATACCGCCGAAGAGGAAACCCAATATGTCGAGCTGGCGCGCGGCCTGATCGAGGCGGTCGATGCCGCGACGCGCGCCGCCGTGGCAGCGCGATTGTCCGCCTACCCGGCGGCTCCGCCGGAGATTCTCGAGCGGCTCGCCATTCCCTCGGTGCAGCCTGCCGCGCAAGCGCCGCGCGAGACGGCGGCAACGCCAGCCGCCAGGAACGACCTGCTTGAGCTGTTCTTCGCTGCCAAGAGCGAGGAGCGCCGGCTGATCCTGATCAATCTCGACGTACCGGCCCAGCCAGCGGCGCGCCGGCCGCTGCCCACTTCGAGCGAAATGATCCGCCGCCTAGAAAACGCGGCACTGCAGCACAATCCCGGCGAATTCGCCCGCATGCTCGAACGCGCCCTCGGCGTCAGTCATGCGCTTGCCGATCGCATCACGCGCGATCCCTCCGGCGAGCCGATCGTGGTCGCTGCGCGCGCGCTCGGCATAAGCGCTGAGGTGCTGCACCGTATCCTGTTATTGCTCAATTCGGCGATCGGCCATTCGGTCGAGCGTGTCTACGATCTCGCCCGCCTGTTCGACGAGCTCACGCCGGCAGCCGGTGCGCACATGCTGGCAATTTGGCGACAAGCGAACGGGCAGTCACGGACGGCACATGAGCCCTTGCATTGGGATGACGAGCGCCGCGAAGCGCGCGCGCTGTCGACGCCGGCGCGCTACCGCTCCGATCGCGGCCGCATCACGCAGCCGTCGCACGTCAAGAGCAACGCGAAATAAGCGGCCTTACGCCACCACATTGCCATCGAGGAAATTGCGCGCGGCGCGGTCCTCGACTTCGACGATCCAAATGTCGGGATCGAAGCGAATCTCGCGCGCCAGGCGCGTTTCGATGTCGGCTTCCGTCGCCGGCTTGTCGCCGCCGAGCATCGCCGTGAACATGCGGTCGGCCGGCTGCGCCTCGTCAAAGGCCGACTGCGCCGCCGGCCCATAAAGAATCGCCGTGCCGTCGAGCCGGTTGATCTTGATGAACACTGCGCCGGCCTCCTCGGCCCCGCGCCGGCGCACCGCCGCAAAAGCGCCTTCGAGGTTACAACGGCGCAGATAAGCCGCAACCCAGATGCCGGATTTCAACCGCATGGCCTTCAGTAACACGAGGCCTATGCGGGCCGCTATTCCAGCGGGCGGCCAGTCACGGCGGACAATTCGCGCGCGAGTTGCTCGGAAATCACGCCGGTCACCGGCAGCCGGCGGTCGCGCTCGAACTTCTCGATCGCCGCCTTGGTGGCCGGGTCGTAGACGCCAGTCGGCTTGATCTGGCCGTAGCCAAAATCGGCGAGCGCACGCTGAATGGCGAGCACCTGCGAGCTTGGCTCGATCAGTTGCGCGATCGGATCGTTCCGGGTTGGCGGCGCAGAGCCCACAGTCGCCCTGCTGACATTGGACGTGGTGATTGCGCGCAGCAAGGCATCGCCCGCCTCTACATTGATGGTGAGGCCGGCAGCCTGCGCAAAGTCGCGTGCGGCCGCATCGGTCTTGGCGCCCCAGATGCCATCGGCGGCGGCATCATAGAAGCCCTTGCGGTTCAGCTCGCGCTGGATATCGCCGATGATCTGCGTCTGGCTGCGCGCGGGGGCAGCCGGAGCGGCCGCGGGCCCCGCCGCGCGCGGCCGCGGCAAGGCGACCGGAGTCGCCGGGGCCACCGACGGCCGTGCCGCGAAGATCGGCGCCGGATGCGGGCCATGCTGCAGGAACAGCGCATTGGTGAAGATCGCCGCAACCGCCAGCGTCCCGATCACGATGCCGACGAATTCGCGCGGATGACGACTGATGGCGCCAGCGAGCCGGGCAGCCCCGCCATTGCTCTCGTTTATCGCTGCGTGCCGGCTGCGGTTACGCACTTTTCTTCACCCGGATGGCATCGGCCGCGGCAAATTCGCGGCGCTCGGTAGCGAGCTTGATCGGCTCGGCTGGGCGGCGAACGCCGTCGCAATCGAGCGGCAGACGCACGGTCACCCGCGTGCCGTCGCCGAGCCTGCTGCGGATATCCATGTCGCCGCCATGCAGGCGCACCAGCCCTTTGACGATCGACAGGCCGAGCCCGGTGCCGTCGTGCCGGCGGTCGTAGGACGCGCGCGCCTGGAAGAACGCTTCACCGAGCCGCGGCAAATCGGCTTCGCCGATGCCGACTCCGGTGTCCTCGACCGCCACGCTCAGTTTCGCGCCGTCGCACATCGCGCTCACACTGACGCGGCCGCCGCGCGGGGTAAATTTGATGGCATTGGACACGAGATTGATCAGGATCTGATTGACCGCACGGCGATCAGCCACGATCTCCGGCAGATCGGCGACGATGCGGGTGGTGAGCGCAACCCCCGCCTCTTGCGCCTTCAGCGCCAGAATGTCGCAGCAACTGCGGATCGCCTGCGCCGGCGCGAAGGGCTCTGGCATGATCTCGAAATTGCCGCTCTCCATCTTCGACATGTCGAGAATGCCGTTGACCACCGATAAGAGATGGCGGCCTGAATCGTTGATCAGCTTGGCGTATTCGCGCTCGCGGGTGCGATCGAGCTCAATCGTCTCGTTGCTCAGCATGTCGGAGAAGCCGATGATAGCGTTGAGCGGAGTGCGCAGCTCGTGGCTCATAGTGGCGAGAAAGCGGCTCTTCGCGTTGTTGATGCGCTCGGATTCCTTGCGGGCGATTTCAAGTGCGCGCTCCTGCAGTTTGCGTTCGCTCACGTCGCGTAGCACGGCAACCACTTCGCGGTCGCCGGGATTGGTGGCCGCATCGAGCGGGCGGCAGCGCATCTCAACCCATGCGAAGTGCCCGCCATAGGGCTCGCCCTCGTTATTGCGGCGAATGCGGAATTCGACTGAGCAATCCTCGCCGAGCGCCGCCGCGTCGGCGAGCGCGGTCAGATAGGCCGGCCGGTCGGCCACATGCACGCGGTCGAATAGTCCGTGCCCGGCAAGCTCGCTTGCACGCACGCCGAACAGCGGCTCGGCCGCGGGCGAAACGAACAGCACGGCGCCATTGCGGCCGTGCCGGGTGATGACGTCGGTCATGTTATGCGCGAGCAGACGATAGCGTTCCTCCTCGGCATTGAGCAGCCCGGCGCTGGTGCGCGAGAGCTGCTCGGCGCCGAGCGCAAGGCCGGTGGCATAAAGCGCGGCGGAGATGATGCCGAAGGCGGCAAGTGCGCCATGCTCACTCGCCAGCATGGCAGGCTGCCAGCCGAGCGCGCCGAGCGCGAGCAACAACCCGGCGCCGGCGAGTGCAAAACTCGAAGCGAGCGCCACCACCCGGCGCGAGGCCGCCAGCGCGGCTTCGAGCGGAACCACCACCAGCCAGATCGCCGCGAACGAGGTGATGCCGCCGGTGTACCAGGCGACAACGGTGACCAGACCGGTGAGCGAGAGCGACGACATCATATACGCACTCTCGTAGCGGCCGGTGCGTGACAGAAAATAGGCGATCAGAATCGGCGCCACGAGCCAGCCGAACACGCCGAGTTCCAGCGCGTTGGGCACGCCGCGGAAGGCGATATAGATCGGGAAACTCGCCAGCGCGGCAATGCTGCCGATGAGGCGCGGCGCGATGAAGGCGCGGTGGCGCGCGGCCGTCAGCGCATCCTGTCGCGCCGACGGATGCACCAACGCGTCAACATAGTTCCACACTGGCGTGAGGAAACTCACCGGTCCTGTCTCACGTCTTGTCGCGACAGACGCGCCTCTTTTTTCAGGGCGGGAATCGTAGTCAGCGCGGCTTAAGCGAACGCTAAAGCATGACTGTGGCGGGGCGCGTTGGCAGTATCAGCGGCCGGTTCCGGCGCAAACGTCGTCGCCATTTGCCGGGCATGGTGAAATTTCGGTTGCCGCGCCGCGCCGTCGAGGTGCCGACACTGCAATTGTTACCGTTGCGGTAACCATACGCGATCGCGAGCGAGCGCGCATGGCCGGCGCCCACGCGCCGATGCCCAAAATTTTGGGCGAATTCGACTCTGTCAAATTTGAAGAAAATTCGCCTCGCATTCGCGTCGATTTTGGCCAAAAACATCGCTTCAATGCCAACAACAGCTTCAAGCCTGTCTGCTAGGGTTTAGTTCAAAGGCGGCGGAATAGCCGCTTGGGGATGACGGGTCGCATCATGTTCTTCCTGTTGCGGATGGCCTTCTGGCTGGGCGTGGTTTGCGTGCTGCTACCAAGCGGCACGCAGACGACGCCCGCCGACGCCAAGCTCGACGCTGGGCAGGCGGTGACGCTGGCGAGCGCGGCGGTGTCCGACATGCGCGGCTTCTGCGACCGTCAGCCGGAGGCCTGCACGGTCGGTGGCAAGGTCGCCGTCGCGCTCGGCTACAAGGCGGAGGCCGGCGCGCGCACACTCTACGAGTTCATCACCAGCAAGCTGAGCGAAGCTGCGGCACCGGCGGACAAGCCCGTTGCGGATAAGCCGGCGGCCAAAGTGGTGCCCGTGTCGGCGCCCGGCCAGGGCACGTTGACCGCGTCCGATATGCAGCCGGCTTGGCATGCACCGGTGCCGCTGCCGCCGCGGCGCGAGGCGCGCTCGGGTCGTCCGGCAGTTTAGCAACACGACTTTCGGCTACCGCCGCGGACGATCGGGCCGGAGATTTTTTTGGCCAACCTTGTCCGCCGCCTATATATTGCCGGCATGATCGGCATTGACGAAATCGTCGACAATTTCACGCTGCTCGAGGAGTGGGACGACCGCTATCGTTATGTCATCGAGCTCGGCCGTACGCTGCCGCCGTTACCGAAAAGCGCCTATAGCGACGTCAACAAGGTGCACGGCTGCGCGAGCCAAGTATGGCTGCTCACGCATGTGAACCCGGATGGCGCCGGCGGTCCTATCCTCACCTTCGATGGCGATAGCGATGCCTATATTGTACGCGGCCTGATTGCCATTCTGCTCGCGCTTTATTCCGGTAAGCATGCGCGCGAGATCTTACAAACCGACGCGCTCGCACTATTCGACCGTATTGGCCTGCGCGAGAATCTGACCCCGCAGCGCTCGAACGGCCTGCGCTCGATGGTCGAGCGCATCAAGGCCGATGCCAAGGCGGCACTGGCGCCGGCCGCCTGAGCTATTCCACAGTGAACCGCCTTTGGCGAGCCGGTGCAGATCGGCACATGGTCGCGCTCGCGCGATTCGGCTGCCAAGCCATAATGGCGCGCGGTCGAGCCCAAGCTGCAAGACGATTTTGGCCGAGCGTGCCGGCCAGCCGCGCTCGCACTCGATATCCTCGAGGCCTTAGGCCTTTGAGGAAACAGCAGACGTCGAGCAGCAAGCCACCGAATTCCGGCCCCAGTGTAGGCCCCTGATGCACACGCTGGCGCGCGGTAATCATCGTCTCGGTGAAGTTCGCAGCGCGCTCCCCGTCCAGACGAGATCGGACTTGCCCAATTCGACGTCGCATGCGGCATCAGGTGCGCGCAGGTGAAATCGGCGCGCGGCCATTCGCCGGAGAGAATGCAGCTCGATCAAGGCGCGCCCGTTGCGGCCGCGCCGGCGCGCGAGCCAAGCGAGCGGCCTTTCCGCCGCGTCGATGGTGACGTTCGTGCGCCCGAGTTCGGTGGCGATCTGCCGCTCGGCCACTTGCAGATGCTGGCCGCGGAAAGCGTCGATCGTCGGCATTTGCGGTTCGCCCACGCGTGCCGCCGATTTCGTCGCGTCGCCGCTCATGGCCGCACCTGCTGCCGCGAAAGAATGCCGCGCGCCAGATCGCCGTACAGTTCCTCGAGCGTCTGCAACAGGCGGTCGATCGCCGGATCGTCGCGCCGGTCGTCCACCAATTGGCAGGCGTGCGCGGCGGTCGTGCGGTCGCGGCAGAACAGGCGACCGATCTCGCTATAGCGCAGGCCGAGCGCGACATGGGCGAGATACATGGCGCTTTGTCGGGCGAAGGCTGCGTCCGGCGCGCGCCGCGACGGCACGCATAATTCGTTAACCGGCACGGCGAGGGCGGCGGCGGTCGCTTCCTCCATGAGCCAACAGATGCGCGCCATATCGCCCTGCGGTGGCGCGCGCCGGCGGCGGCGCGGATGCCAGGCTTCGGCAAAAGTTATTCATGAACCTCCTCGACTAGGATTATTTTCCAAACAATCGCCGAAATTTTGACGACGGGGATAAGTTCGAGGGGATTCTAATTATCTAGCTGATATTCCGCGCCTATTTCGTAAATTGGCGCTCCCTGGGCGAAAAACTGTCCACATAAATAGGATTTTTATCCGAAGCCACCAAGGCAAATCTTGCGCGAGGCAATGGGAAAATGAATGGCCGCGTCGGGTTGACGCAATGGAGGCCGGCATCCCACATTTCGTCTGTAAAGTCAGCAGAGGTGTGCGCATGTGGACCATCACAAGAGCCGAAGCGATTGAAATGTATGCACGATTTTGGACCGCCCGCTACGGGAACACGGCCAGCGGGTCGGCGCGAAGGATGGCAAGTACGCTCGCATTGAAGGGCGACCAGGAAGGCAACGAAGCGTGGACACAGGTGGCCAATACGATCGATCGCCGCCAACAGGAAAAGCGGCAGGCGTGCCGCGAGGAAACAGTCACATCGCCGTCACGGCTCACGTCTTAAGTAAGCGGCCCCGGGATCGCCATTTCCCGGAACCCTAGCCATCCTGCCCCGGCCGTAGTGCCGGGGCTTTTTGTTGGGCGGCGGAAACGTCGCGCGACCGCTTTACTTGGCGCGGCGGCGGCGCTGCTGACCGAGGCCCATTTGCTTGGCCAATTGCGAGCGGGCGGCGGCATAGTTAGGTGCGACCATCGGATAATCAGGGCCGAGCGCCCATTTCTCCCGGTATTGCTCGGGCGTCATGTTGTATTGCGTGCGTAAATGCCGCTTGAGCGATTTGAATTTTTTGCCGTCCTCCAGACAGACAATGTATTCTGGAGTGATCGACTTCTTCACCGACACTGCCGGCCGCAGCGGCTCGGCCGGCGCTTCACCCGGCTTTCCCGATACGCGCGTGAGCGCGGCATGCACCTGATTGATCAGGCCCGGGATATCGGCCGCGGCGACCGTGTTGTTGCTGACATAGGCCGACACGATTTGCGCCGTCAGCTCAATATAATTTGCGGCCGTTGCATCGCTCATCGATATTGCCTCGCTCTGCGAGTCGGGGCCGAGCGGCCCTCACGTGAAAGAAAACATGACCTCGGATTCGAGGTGTTAGAACTGACGAATATGAACGCACACTTCATATTGTTTCGATAATACTGTCGAAATCAGGTTTCGACAAGAAAAAGATCGTCTAATGCCCGATTAGACTTGGGTGTTCTTTCCGAAATTGTCGAATTAGCTAAAATAGCCAGCACGAGTATCCGCCGCGCCGTACGCACCTCACAGTCTCTAAGTGCGATCCGTGAGATCTACGAGCTTTTGGCCAGATGATCGCGTAGTTCGTGGATAGAGGCAAAACGCAGCGTGCCGTTCGGCAGTTCGGCCTCGATCGAGCCGTCGACATAGAGCGTATAGGCCATGCCGTCGACTACGCCGGATTTCAGGATCGCCACCGGTTCGCTCGGCAGCGCCGGCGCGGCCGGCGGCTCTGGCGCAGGCTCTTCGATAGGCAGACGCTTCTCTGCACGGGGTTCAGGCGGCCACATGCTATCGAAATAATTCGGCTGCGACGGCCGCTCCGTGTGCGGCGGCGGCATGGAAGGCCAGAACTCTTCCTCGGTGACCGGTGGCAGCTCCGCCGGCCGCTCGGGGGATGGAGCCGCCGCAAAACCCTCCAGTGGCGGCTCGATCGGCGCGGCCTGCCGCGGCGACAGCAAGACTTCCGCGTGCTGCTGAACCTCGAACTGCTCGACGGTCGGGGTTGCTGCCTCCGGATTGCGCAGCGTTGGCGCAGCCGCGGCCACCGGATGCTCTTCAGGGGCGGCCGGCGGCGGTTCCTGTGTCGCCGTCTCTGCTTTCGGCCGGCTCGGAAACGGAATTCGCGTCAGCGGTGCGGTGGGCGCAGCGGCCGCTTCGAACGACTCGATAGGCTGGCCCGGCAATGGATGCGCCGCCAGCATGTCGGCGATGTGCCGCAATTGCCTGATCATCGCACCGATCGCCAGCAAGACGAGGCCGCCGATGGTGCCGATCGTTCCCGCGATGATGAGCGTATTGCCGAAGCTGAATTCCTTGACCGGGATGCCGTATGCGACCGCCCCGAGGCCCAACACGGCGATAATGACGCCGACGACAATCAACAGCAGTGGCATACGCGCGATGACCTCGTGTGAACGACCGTGAGTCGTTATAGAAATTTCCGGTAAGCGTTTCCAGTAGCGGCGAATTTTGGCTGCCCACCGCAGCCACTGCAACTCATAATATCAATTCGGCCGCTTATTCCCCCGGTTCATATGCTGCAGTGCGCGCTTGATCGCGGCCGGCGGCCATTTTGCGGCATTTCCAGCACCTTAGCCTGCAGCCGCCATCAAATGCTGGACTCCTGCACCGTCAAGCCGTTGCCCCCGCCCGCGCTTGCGCCTAATTAGCTTAATCCAGGAGCTCGCCCCGGGACGTCCCGGTTTCCTCATGAAACCGGCTTATTTCCCAATCATCGTTTGTGATCGAGGAGGACCCGATGTCGTTCACGCTGCCCGACCTGCCCTACGGCTACGATGCGCTCGCGCCCTATATGTCGCGCGAAACGCTGGAATACCACCACGACAAGCACCACAAGGCCTATGTCGACAACGGCAACAAACTGCTGCAAGGCAGCGGCTTGGAAGGCAAATCGCTCGAGGACCTGGTGAAGGGCTCGTTCGGCAAGAACGTCGGCCTCTTCAACAATGCCGGGCAGCACTACAACCACATCCATTTCTGGAAGTGGATGAAGGCGGGCGGTGGCGGCGACAAAATCCCCGGCAAGCTCAAGGCAAAAATCGACTCCGATCTCGGCGGTGTCGCCAAGATGAAAGAAGACTTCGCGCAGGCCGGCGTCACCCAGTTCGGCTCCGGTTGGTCCTGGATCGCCGTGAAGGACGGCAAGCTCACCATCACCAAGACGCCGAACGGCGAGAACCCCTTGGTACACGGGGCAGTCCCGATCCTCGGCTGCGACGTGTGGGAGCATGCTTACTACATCGACTATCGTAACCGGCGGCCCGACTATCTCAAGGCATTCCTCGATCACCTGGTGAACTGGGACTACGTGGAAGAGTTGTTCACGGCGGCTACCAAGTGATCGCGGCCCGCAAGAACGAGCCGAAGAGTGGCGTCTTTTGCAGCGCCTTCTTCGGCAAGTTCTAGCTGTTCTAAGCAATGATGAGCGGCATGCAATCGGTGTCTTCTGCAGCCGACCGCATTGCCGTGATCGGCACAGGATCGGTCTCGCTTGCGGCCGACCGCATTGGTGTCGTCGTGCTCGTGGTGGTCGCTATCGTCGCGGCGATCACCTTTCGCGACTATGGGCTCGGCTGGGACGACTACACCCATTCGCAGTACGGCGACCTGTTGCTCAAGCTCTACGGCTCGGGCTTCTCCGACACACGCGCGCTCACCTTCGTCAACCTGTACAAATATGGCGGCGGCTTCGACATGGCGGCGGCCCTCGTCGCCAAAGTCCTGCCGTTGGGGCTGTTTGAGACGCGGCGGCTGGTCGGCGCCGCGGTTGGCATTCTCGGGCTCATCGTGACGTGGCGCATCGGCCGCCGCATCGGCGGGCCGATTGCCGGACTGATTGCGCTAGTGTTGCTGGCCACCTGCCCGCTCTATTACGGCCATATGTTCATGAACGCGAAGGACGCACCCTTCGCCAGCGCCATGGCGGTGCTGCTGCTCGGCCTGGTGCGCGCCTTCGAAGAATACCCGCGGCCGAGCGCGTACACGGTTGCGCTCGCCGGCATCGGCCTTGGACTTGCCTTCGGCTCGCGCGTGCTGGCCGGCGTCGATGCACCGGTCGGCATTTTCCTGCTCCTGTTCATTATCGTCGTCGAAAGCCGCGGCATCGGCTGGGCAAAGGCCGCGCAACGCGCCGGCCAATTCCTCGTGACGCTGCTGCCGGCATTCGTGCTTGGCTATCTGATCATGGGCCTGTTGTGGCCGTGGTCGGTGCTTTCACTGCTCAATCCGCTGCGTGCGGTGGAATATTTCGACACGTTTTTCGAAAAGCCCTGGGAGGAAATGTATGAGGGCCAGCTGATCCCCGTCCCCAACATGCCGCCGAGCTACCTGCCGCATCTCTTCATGCTCAAGCTGCCGGAGATCATGCTGGCGCTCGGGCTCGCCGGCCTTGTGGGCACCTTCATCGCCGCCGCGCGCGGCGGTGTGAGCGTCAACCGGCGCGCTAGCCTGCTCATGGTGGCGCTCACCGCGATCTTCCCGGTCGTCTTGGCGATTGTGACGCGGCCGGCGCTTTATAACGGCTTGCGCCATTTCGTCTTCTTGGTGCCGCCGTTCGCCGCACTTGGTGGACTAGCCGCGGCCTGGCTCGTCGAGCGCATGCGCGCCTATGGTGGCGTGGCGCTGGGCGCGCTTAGCGCCGTGTTCATCGCCGCCGTTGCCGTGCCGGTGAGCGGCATGGCGCGCCTGCATCCCTACCAATACACCTACTTCAACCGGATCGCCGGCGGCGTTCGGGCCGCGCAGCACGACTACATGCTTGACTATTGGGGGCTCGCCTTCAAACAGGCAGCAGAGGAATTGCGCGCGCGGCTGACCGCTGCGGCCGAGCAACCGCCGCAAGGACGGCGCTGGGTGGTAGCGATCTGCGGTCCACAAGCCTCGGCGCAGGAAGAGCTCGGGCCGCAGTTCGAGACTACCTTCGACCGCAAGACCGCCGACTTCGTCATGTCGCTCGGCACCTTCTATTGCCGACACCTGCAGGCGCCGATTCTGGCTACCGTCGAGCGTGACGGCGTTGTCTATGCCCGCGTCTATGACTTGCGCGGCAGCCAGCCGGAGAAGCTGCTCACCGTGCCGCCGCCGTGAGCGGGCCCGTTGGCTCTCGGATTGCCGGTTTAGACAATGGCCGGGACTACTGATCCCGATCGCGCGGCGGCACGCTGATCGGAGCGCAATTGCGCCGGCCCGACTCGAAGCACTCCTCGCTCTTGCGCGCGTCGACCAGTGCATTGACTAGCCAGATGCCGCCGACCACGATCACAACTGCGGCGCCGAGCAGAAACAGATTGGTCGCGCGGCGCTCGCTTTCACTCTCTTCGTCGTCGTCAGGCTTGCGCGGCTCGGCCATGACGATCACGAATGCGCATAGGCCCAGTAGAGCTCGCGCGCCTTGCGGTAGAGCGGCCCGGGCTGCAGCGCACGCTCGCCGATGCGAGTGATGGGCAGCACGTTGGATGCGTTGCCGGTCGAAAAGATCTCATCGGCATTTTCGAAGTCCGCGTAGCGTAGCACTTTCTCGATCACAGTGATGCCCGCGTCGCATAATAGGCCGATCACGCGCATGCGGGTGATGCCGGCGAGGAAAGTGCCATTCGGGATCGGCGTAAATACGATGCCGTCCTTGCCCATGAACACGTTGGAATTGGCGAGCTCGGCGACATTGCCGGCAACATCGCGGACGATGGCGTTGTCGAAGCCGCGCGATTTCGGCTCGAACAGCGCGCGCGCATTGTTGGGATAGAGGCAGCCGGCCTTGGCGTCGACCGGCGCGGTTTCCCAGGTCGGCCGGCGGAATGGCGAGAGCGTGATGGAGAAGCCGTCGGGCTTGCGCATCGGCGCGTCCCACAGCGTGAGCGCAAAGCGCGTGGAATCGGGGTCGGGCGCGAGCGCCATCGGGCCCGGGCGCTCGGCCCAGTACATCGGCCGCACATAGAGCGTGACGTCCGTGGCGAATTTCGTCATGCCCTCGCGCGTGAGAGCAACCATCTCGTCGACCGACACATTGGGCTTCGGATACATGGTCTTCGCCGAAGCGTTGACGCGCGCGCAGTGCAGGTCGAGGTCGGGCGCCACGCCTTCGAACACGCGCGCCCCGTCGAACACGGACGAGCCGAGCCAGATCGCGTGCGTGCGCGCGCCCCACAAGAGCACGTTGCCCTCATGCCAGCCGCCGTCGACATAGGTCCAGGTGGTGGACCAGCCTGCTGCCATAGATGCTTCCTCCCAACGCTCGCGCGCGGCCTTGACCCGCGCCGCCATGCTACGTCAGCCTCGCCGCGAATTCCTATGACAATTGTCGAAGGGAGGAACAATGGCCATTTTCGGATTCGACGCCTATGGCACGCTGTTTGACGTGCACGCGGCGATCGCGCGCCTGCGCGCGCAGACCGGACCCGACGCGGATCGCCTGTCGGAGCTGTGGCGTTTGAAACAGCTGGAATACTCTTGGACGCTGACACTTGCCGGCCACTACGCCGATTTCTGGACGCTGACCGAGCGCGCGCTCGATTATGCGCTGGCGCGCGTGCCGTCGGTGCCGGCGGCGCTCAAGCCGCAATTGCTCGAGGCCTATTTCAAGCTCGACGCCTTTCCCGACGCGCGCACCACATTGCGCGCCTTGAAATCGAAAGGCCACAAGACTGCCATTCTGTCGAATGGCTCGCCCAACATGCTTAAAGGCGCAGTCGATGCGGCCAGCCTTGCCAGCGATCTTGACGCGGTGCTGTCGGTCGATACGCTGAAGATGTTCAAGCCGCGGCCAGAGGTCTATTCGCTGGTTACCGATCGCTTCCAATGCACGCCAGCGGAGACGACCTTCGTGTCGTCCAACCGCTGGGACGTGATGGCGGGGACATCGGTCGGCTTCCGCACGTTCTGGATCAACCGCGGCAATGTGCCGGACGAATACAGCGATTTTCCGCCGCGCCAGGTCCTGAACGATCTCACCGCGCTGGTCGCGCTGGCCTAAATTCTTGGGGCTGGCGCGACCGCACATATCGAACTATATGCGGCGCGCCCCTCGGAATCGTTGACCGACTCATTCATGCAGCCGATCATTTCCATCACCAACCTGTCGAAGACCTACGCGACCGGATTCCGGGCGCTGAAAGAGATCAATCTCGACATCAGGCGCGGCGAGATCTTCGCCCTGCTCGGCCCCAACGGCGCGGGCAAGACCACACTGATCGGCATCGTCTGCGGCATCCTGGTGCCGAGCGCCGGCAAGGTCAGCGTCGGCGGCTACGACATCCTCGCTGATTATCGCGCCACACGCTCGCTGGTCGGCCTGGTGCCGCAGGAATTGCACACTGACGCATTCGAAACCGTGTGGAACGCAGTGAGCTTCAGCCGCGGCCTGTTCAACAAGCCGCGCAACCCGGCGCATATCGAGAAGGTGCTGCGCGCGCTCTCGTTGTGGGAGAAGAAGGATTCGCGCATCGTCACGCTTTCCGGCGGCATGAAGCGGCGCGTGTTGATCGCCAAGGCGCTCGCGCACGAGCCGCAGGTTCTCTTCCTCGACGAGCCGACCGCCGGCGTCGACGTCGAGCTGCGCAAGGACATGTGGCAGGTGGTACGCGATCTGCGCGCCTCCGGCGTCACAATCATCCTGACCACCCATTATATCGAGGAAGCCGAGGAGATGGCCGATCGCGTCGGCGTAATCAACAAGGGCGAGATCATCCTGGTCGAGGACAAGGCGGAGCTGATGCGCAAGCTGGGCAAGAAGCAGCTCATCTTGCATCTGCAGAAGAGACTCGACGCCATGCCGGCCAAGCTCGCCACGCACGCGCTGACGCTATCGGACGGCGGCTACGAGCTCGTCTATACCTACGACACGCAAGTCGAGCGCACCGGCATCACTGCGCTGCTTGCCGAGCTCAACAGCGCCGGCATCCGCTTTCGCGATCTGGAGACGCGGCAAAGCTCGCTGGAAGATATTTTCGTCGGCCTGGTGAGTAACTGCTCATGAACCTGCGCGCCATCCAAGCTATCTACCGCTTCGAAATGGCGCGTACCGGGCGCACCATTTGGCAGAGCATCGTCTCGCCGGTACTCTCCACCTCGCTCTATTTCGTGGTGTTCGGCGCCGCCATCGGCACGCGCATCACGCAGATCGAAGGCGTCGCCTATGGGGCCTTCATCGTGCCGGGGCTGATCATGCTCACCCTGTTGACGCAAAGCACGATGAATGCCTCCTTCGGCATCTATTTCCCGCGCTTCATCGGCACCATCTACGAAATCCTCTCGGCGCCGGTGTCACCGATCGAGATCGTGGTCGGCTATGTCGGCGCGGCGGCGACCAAGTCGATAATCCTCGGGCTGACCATCCTCGTCACCTCGTTCCTGTTCGTGCCGCTTCATATCGCGCATCCGCTGTGGATGCTGTTGTTCTTGATATTGACCGCGGCGACCTTCAGCCTGCTCGGCTTCATCATCGGCATCTGGGCCGGCAATTTCGAGCAGCTGCAGATCGTGCCGCTGCTCGTGATCACGCCGCTCACCTTCCTCGGCGGTACCTTCTATTCGGTAAGCGTGTTGCCGCCGTTGTGGCAGAAGATCGCGCTGTTCAATCCGGTGGTCTATCTCATCAGCGGCTTCCGCTGGAGCTTCTTCGAGATCGCCGACGTAAGCCCGGGCATCAGCATCGCCATGACGCTGGTGTTCCTCGGCGTCTGCCTCGCCGTGGTCTGGTGGATCTTCAAGACCGGTTACCGGCTGAAGAACTGAACCTTAAGAAGCCGCGAGCGCATGCAAGATGCGCGCCCAGCTCCTGATCCCCTTATGATAGCACTTCAGGTCGAACTTCTCGTTCGGCGAATGCACCCGGTCGTCGTCGAGCGCGAAGCCGACCAGAAGCGAATCCATGCCGAGCACGCTCTTGAAGTCGGCGACGATCGGGATCGAGCCGCCGGCGCCGACCGTCACCGCCTTGTGACCCCATTCCTCGGCGAGCACGGCGCGCGCCTTGGCGAGCGCCGGGTTATCGAAGGAGAGCTGCAAGGACGGCGCCAGGCCGAAATTGCCGAACTCGACCTGACAGTCGGCCGGCAGGCGCGCGCGCACGAAGGCGCGGAAGCCGTCGCGGATTTTCTCGGGGTCCTGTTCGCCGACCAGGCGGAACGAGACTTTTGCCGAAGCCTGTCCGGGGATGACGGTCTTGGCGCCCTCGCCCGTGTAGCCGCCGATGATACCGTTGATCTCGGCGGTCGGCCGTGTGGTGATCTGCTCGATCAGCATGCGGTCCTTCTCGCCGGCGGACGCTTTCAGCCCGATCGGGCCGAGGAACTTCTCCGGCGTCAGATCAAGCGCGGCCAGATCGGCCTTGATGTCGGCCGGCAGATCTTTCACCCCGTCGTAAAAGCCGGGGATGGTGACGCGGCCGTTGTCGTCCCACATGGCGCCGAGGATCTTGGCGAGCAGCCGCAACGGGTTCTGCGCCGCCCCGCCGAACACGCCGGAATGCAGATCGCGGTCGGCGCAGGTAATCTTGACGTCCTCATAGACCAGGCCGCGCAGCGAGGTGGTCACCGCCGGCGTCTGCTGGTCCCACATGGCGGTATCGCAGACCAGCGCCAGGTCGAGCTTGAACTCGGCGGCATTGTCGCGCACGAACTTGAACAGGTTGCGCGAGCCGCACTCTTCCTCGCCCTCAATCATGGTGGTGATGGGCAGCGGCAGCTTGCCGGTGACCGCCTTGAAGGCCCGGCAGGCCTCGATGAAGGTCATCGCCTGCCCTTTGTCGTCGCAGGCCCCGCGCGCGACGATGATCTTGCGGCCGTCCGGCAGCGTCTCGATGCGCGGCTCGAACGGCGGCGTCTTCCAT
>Ga0187771_10001423_pt1 | contig 15977 bp, 14 predicted proteins | sample 0116_SJ02_MP15_1_FD_133139 | JGI IMG/M metagenome (GOLD analysis project Ga0187771, IMG submission 133139) | Tropical peat soil microbial communities from peatlands in Department of Meta, Colombia - 0116_SJ02_MP15_10_MG | ecosystem: Environmental > Terrestrial > Soil > Wetlands > Peat | place...
ACTTGGGGGTGTCCCTGGGCCTGATAAGCCACCGTCTTCTCCGATCTCGGTAGACCAGTATGAAGGAGACTTCACCTATGGCGTCCATGGTGGGCGCCACCTTGAGGACTTCTATATCCTTGTGGCCTGCAGTACTAGGCGCGCCACCAGTCGTACCTGAGGAAATCGATTGACTTGCTCTCCTTATCGGAGATGGCTATTATGAACTGCTTCCTGACCGTGGTGGCAAGCCTCCCTGACCTCACCATCGAGGTGGCTGTCATCCTTGAATCGGGGGAGACCACCTGGACGATGTACGGGGCATGGTCGATGCCCGGGCCGTGCTCGTAGACGGCGAAGTCAGACCCGAACTTGATTCCAGGGGTCACAACGAACCCGTCCTCCCTGAGCTTCTTGTACACTAGGAACTTCTCTTGAAAGTCAGGATATGAGGCCTCACAAATCTCGTGGAGCTGCTTTGGAGTGAGCTCCTTTCCGCCCTGATCCTCTACCTCCAGGACCTTCTTGGTGGCCAAGTAGTATCCCTCCATTAGGTCGAGGATCAGTGGGGCGTCGAACTCGAAGTCTTTGGGCTTCGGTATTCCAAGCGGCTTGCCGTAGTACCCCTCTTTGAACAACCGTCTCGAAGAGTCGATGTCCCAGACGACTATCCTGTTCTCGAAGAGTCTCCCCTTCGCCTTCTGTTTCGGCATTATCACATGCCCAAGGCCAGGATGGTGCTGGCGTCGGAGGCATCCAGCATCGCGTCCGCGCAATCCTCTATGGCCTCCACGACTTCCTTCACGGTTATCAGTTCCTTCACGTTTGTGGCAGTCTTCATGACGGTTGCCACAAGCTCCCTGTAGTCGTTGTCGACAGACCTTTCAATCTGCTGCACCTGTGTGGCCATCTGGATGGACTGGTCTGGATTGAGCGACAGCGCCCGAATGCTCTCGTTCAACTTCGATATCCCGTCTATGAGGAGACCAAGTAGCGCGGTGATTGAGTCTTTGTACTTCTTGTTTTTGACAGATGACTTCTGGAGCTGAGACATCTTGAAGGCCACGCCGTTGATGTACCCGAAAATGTCCTCCACCGCGAACGCGGCCCTTAGGAGGTCCTCCCGGTTGACGAGCAGCGTCCCGACCTGCGAGAGCTCTCGGATGAGCGCCGTCCTCAGAGTCATGACATCTTCCTCCGCCCTGCGAACCTTTTCGATGGCTGCAGATACTTGGTTCTTGTCTCCCTTTACGAGCCCGTTGAACTCTTCGAGGAGTACCCTACTGGCGTCTAGCACACGCCTCATCTCGTCCTGGAGAACTACAACAGTCCGTCGTCTTGCTTGGGTTTCCCCTTCTTGACCCGACACTGGAGCCGCTCGCTCCATCCCTTGAAATCATTTGGATTTAAAACCGAGGTGATTATGACTACACTTCTTGGGAATTTCTCGTTTTCTTTGGAGAGATTCGCCATTTCTTCTCGTTTTTCCCCCGTCCTGCCGCTCTCTTCCGCGTCAGCGGCAGGCGCTGTCTACGTGCCCTTTTCTTCCGTCGATTGCTGCGCTTGCCTGATCTGGTCCCTCATGGTAGACGCGAAAATTGAGGTAAATTCCATTGGGAAGATGTACTTGGTGGAGGGGGAGGCACCTAGCGCTTTCAGAGTATCGAGGTACTGGAGAGTCATCGTCTTCGAGTCGATCGTCTTTGCGGCCTGGAAGATCTGGTTGAGAGCTCCCGCGTAGCCTTCGGCCCTCAGGATGGCGGCCTGCCTGTCACCCTCGGCCCGGAGGATGTTTGACTTCTTCTCCCCTTCCGCGACCAGGATCGAGGCCTCCCTCTTTCCGTCGGCCTCGGTGACAGTTGCCCTCCTGGTCCTCTCGGCAGACATCTGCCGGACCATTGCCTCCTGGACGTCCTGCGGTGGCCTGATCTCCCTGATCTCGACGTTGGTGACTTTGATGCCCCACCTCTCCGTGACTTCGTCGAGCTTCGTCCTGAGGACCTGGTTGATCTGCTCCCTCTTCGCCAGCAATTCGTCCAGCGGGATGTCGCCCACCACCGCCCTGAGGGTGGTGGTTGCGATGCCTATTGAAGCACCCTCGAAGTTCTGTACCTGGACTATGCTCTGGGTGGCTTCTATGACCTTGTAATAGATCAGGAAGTCTATGTCCGTGGGAGCGTTATCCTTCGTGATGCAGGTCTGGTGAGGCACCTCGAGGAAGCGCTCTCTGAGGTCCACCTTGTTGACCCTGTTGATTAACGGGATAATGAAAACGACACCGGGTCCTCTCGCCCCTATGAGTCTCCCGAGCCTGAAGACAACCAATCTCTCGTACTCCCGAATGATCTTGATGGTCGCAGCGATGAGCCCGATTACGATTATCGCGACTATCGCATAGATGACGTAGTTGATGATGTCCCCTGTCGTCTGGAGGGCAACGGGGCCGAGGAGGCTCAATTCTCCACCCTTTCTACCGTCAGGGTCTGACCCGTCACTCCTTTTACCCTTATCGAATCACCCCGCTGAAGGTCCTCCGTGGAGGTTACGCTCCACTCCTCGGATGCAACCATTGCAACTCCCCTCCCTCCTGCCTTGAGGTCCGACTCCATCTTCCCCTCCTTTCCAATAAGGACTGAAGGCTCGTTCACCCTGGGCCTCTTCCTCAGGGCATCCCGTATGGAACGAAGGTAGATACTGGCCAGTACTATGGCAGCACCCAGCGCAACGATGAGGCCGTAGGTTATGTCCGTTGCACCTGTGAAGCTCGCCGGCTGCTGTTGAATCTGGGAAGGAGCGGAGCTCGCGGCGGACGGGAACTGGAACACAAGGAGGAACCCGACTATGAACATAACAACCCCAACGGTGGCGCTTATCCCGTGGGCTGTCTTCACTTCGAGGAAGATGAAAGCCGCCCCGATTATCATTAGAATGACCGCGAGTGGGGACGCGCCGAAGACGCCGAGTCCGAAGAGCGCGGCCGCAATTATCGCGACCCCGACGACGGAGAGGATTATTGTCGGATGGTAAATGTCAGCGAGGACCGCGAAGACCCCAAGCAGGAACAGCAGGCCGGATACGTTGGGGTTGCTGAGGACGGAGATGAGCGACGATCTGACTCCGGGCGAGTTGATCGGCGTATTCGCAGGTACTCCAAGGTAGGAAAGGGCGCCCTGGACGGTGGTCGAGTTGATTATGCCGTTGATCACGTCCTCCCTAAGGGCCAGATTGTCCGGGTAGGACACCCCGTGGGTAACCATCAATTCTGTGGCGGTCATGTTCCTCCCGTTAGACTGGGTGAGCGTCCCCATGTAGGACGCGAAAGCGTCGATATCCTTTGTCATCGTCGAGTTTTCCTCCCCTGTTGGAATCCCCGAAACGATGGGCGTGGCGGATCCAATGGTGGTGCCGGGCTCCATGTAAATGCCGTTGGAAGCCTCGGCGATATAGGAGCCAGCAGAGAAGGCATAGGACCCCTGTGGTGCCACGACAGTGGAGAAGTTGCCCCCCCACTGCTGATAGCTTGCAATCGAGGAAATCATCGACTCCATGCTGGCGCCGTCTCCCCCGTTCGTGACAAGCACGAAGACGATATGACCTGCGCAGGTTGATTCGGCGCTGCTGACCGTCGAGCTCATGAAGTCCGCCGTGCCGGGATCGATGTCCGCGTTCAGAGAGGCAACATAGTACGTGTTCTTGTTTGCACAGCTCTGGGTCTGGGCGTGAGCCGGAGCAAATTGAAGAGCGAAGGCTGCGAGGAGTGCCACCGCAAAGAGCAGCATGAGCTTCTTCAAGCCTTGGTCATCGTCGAACGGCTCTCTCATAAAGAGTATCCCTTAGGTTGAAAGGCCGCGGCTATGACATACTTACATAGTGTCCATGCGGACCCGTGAATGGTCGGGATGGTTAAACTAAAGGTCACCGTCATGGACCACCCGATGGTCATTGAGCAGCTTTCCCTCGTCCGCGACAAGCGAACATCTCAGATCGCATTTAGGAAAGCAATCTACAGGCTCGGCAGGTTCATGGCCTACGAGTTCTTGAAAACTATGGAGGTTCAGGAGTTCACAGTAGAAACTCCTCTCGGGCCGGCAAAAGGAGGGCAAATCAAGGGGAGAGACAGGATCGTGATCATACTTGTCCTGAGGGCGGCGATACCCTTCGTGGAAGGAATGTACAAGAATTTCCCGATGGCGAGGACAGGTGTCGTGAGCGCATGGAGGGGAAAGCCCCCCGACTTCCCCATCGAGGTCAGCTATGCTAAGATCCCCGAAGTGGGGAAGAACGATGTCGTCGTAATAGCCGACCCGATGCTTGCCACGGGGCACACACTCAAGGAGGTGGCCAAGAGGGTGATGAAACAGGGGCGGCCGAAGAGGCTGGTCTTCTTCTCTGTTATCGCCACGAAACAGGGGATAGATTATGTGGCGAAGGACTTCCCTCGGGCCGAATTCTACACCTGCGCCATTGACCCATCGCTAAACGACCATGGTTACATCGTGCCCGGTCTCGGGGATGCGGGGGACAGGTCCTTCGGGGCACCCCACTAGAACACCACGATCTCACACAGTCGCCAGCTTGGTATCGGCCACCTCCAGACTCAATGGGGAGCTCCCGCCATCGGCGCCCGGATGAGGGGTGGCGAAAGTGATCGCGACCCACCAGGGCGATGGCTCGATTTGCGCCGTTGCGAAATAGGTGGTCGGCAAACCAACCCAGTTCTTTGATGAACTGTCGGTGACATTTCGGGCACACGGTGTCGAGCAGTGAGGGCTCGTGCAATGACTCCTACCGAGAGACCAATCCATTCTGACCATCATCATCTCTTATAGACGCCGAGTTTCCGACCTGATTTGCGCTCCAAGAGCATGCAGATTGTCTCAGACTTTGACGGGACGATTGTGAATTCAGACCTGGTCGAGTACCTGCTGTCGCGATATGCGACCGGAGACTGGCGGAGATACGACGACCTCTACGAAAAAGGAGAGATTTCTTTGGAAGAGTGCCTGCGTATTCAGTACGAGATGATTATAGGATCAAAGCGGGAGCTGCTCGACGCAGTCGACAACGTCGTCTCCTTCAGGACAGGGTTCGACGAACTGCTCGCCTTCGCTACCAATGAAGGAAACTCTTTCACCATCGTCAGCGCGGGGCTGGACTTCGTCATAAGACACGCGCTGCGTCGCAAGGACGTGAAGAACCGGATTGGTATTGTGGCCCCCCGGTCCAAGCCAACGCAACGGGGCATCATTCTGGATTTTTCGGGGCTACCAAAGGGTAACTCGTCGAACTTCAAGAGCAATGTGGTCCAGTCCATCAAGGCCAAGGGACAAAGTGTCGCGTATATCGGGGATGGATTCTCCGACTTCGACGCCATCAAGGAAGCGGATGTCAGGTTCGCAATCAAGGGGTCGAGGCTCAACGAGCAGTGTAGAAAGGGCCACGTCGTGTGTCGTGAAATCGCAGGCTTGGAAGAGGCAACACGTTACCTGGCCCGTTCAAAAGAGCACCTTCGCAAGAAAGGCGAAGCCAAGGCCGCCTGACTCGCTCGAGAAGCGGCCCTTGCCCCCGAACGGACGCGAGATTAGCCGTTCCGAAGAGGATGGCCCGTGCGGTCGAAGAGAGCCTTTTGATTCTCTGCCGAGTCAGAGAATTGCGAACAGCCAATAAAGGAACGACAGCAGTCCGAGAGCTAGAATCGCATAGAAAACCATGAGGAGCTTCTGGTTGCGTCTCATCTTATGAGGGGGCCAGACGACGCGCCCAAACTTCCACCAGGGATAGGCCACGGGTGGTTCGACCTCGGGCGCGTATGGAGTAGCGCCCATGACCCCCCCGGAGGTGGAGACGAGGGGTGCCGGGCCTTGCTTGTGGTGTACTCCGCATCGCCTCAGATGCCGTTCCCAGTGCTGTTCGCTGATGAATTCGCCGCACTTCGGACAGACGGGCAAATGGAATTATGAAGGGAATTCTGAGTATAAACGTTCGCGACGGGCTCTGAATTGAGCATCATCCTTGCATGAAGTGGCCGGGGCTCATCCTACAAGGCTTCGAGCGCGCCAGGTGCAACTCCGCGCAACTGAGCGAAGGGCCCACTGAATCATTCTATCCGCTTGACCTGCTTCCGATACATGCTTACGATCTCATCCACAGTGGTGGCATCTTCAGGTCCCTTGTCATCTCTTATCCTCCCCGTGAACTTTGGGAAGCGCAGTGATATGCCGGCGCCCGGACGTATGCGCCCCATTGCCGCGGTGTGAATCGGAGAGAGGGTAAGCTCCGCGGCAATCGTCTCTATGACCATGTGGGGTCTGAACCACATGTCGGGTTCGAGGTTTGATTCAACGTCTGCGGGCCTGACGTGGCTCTCGTAGGGCTTGAGGAGATTTGGAATTCGCTCAAGGTCTGCATCAGAGAAGCCGGTGCCTATCTTGGCCACGCTGGTGTACAAGGCTCGCTTCTCATCGTACGCTCCCAACAGATAGGTCCCGTAGGTCCCGGCCCTGCGCCCGCGGCCGTGGAACGCCCCGATGATGACAAGGTCGATGGTGTCGGTCAATTCACTCCTGTATTCGCGCTTCAGTTTGATCCAGGCGAACTCCCTTGCCCCTGCCCTGTAACCGGAAGCAAGGTCCTTGATAACAAGACCTTCGCACCCGTTCTCGATGGCTTCCTCCATGAAGGTCTCGATTCTCAACGGGTCTGGGCTTCTTATCGCCGGAACAAGCCTGGTTCTTTCAGTCTGCTCGACCGTGCCTTCCAGTTTCTTCCGCCTGAAGGTATACGGCTTGCCCGTGATGTCGGCGCCAGAGTAGAGGATGTCGAAGAAGTTCAAAGCGACCGGATAGTCCCGGATCGCCTGCTCCACCCCGTGCTTGCGCCTCCTGTGCATGAGCTCCTGAAACGGCAGGTACTCCCCCGTGTCTTCGTTGATCGCGACCACTTCGGCTTCCAGAATCGCTTTTCCGGCCTTGACGTGCTCTCTTACGAGTTCGACGGCGTCCGGATAGTTGCCTGTGATCGATTCGAGCCTCCGAGAGAAGAGCCTGACCACTCTCCCGTCCTTGTGAATCTGGAGCCTTTCCCCGTCGAGCTTGTACTCCGCTGCCACTTCCTTGTTCCCCATCTTCTTGACGATGGCCGCAGCCGAGCCCAGCCTCTCCGCTAGCATGGGCCTGATGGGTACCCCCACTTTGACTTCGATTGCTTGAATCCCCTTGAGCCCCTTCGCCGCGACGGTCGCGACTACGAACCCCAGGTCCGGGTGGACGTTGTACGCTCTTTCAACCACTCCTCTCTCCCCCTTGCCTCCGAGGAAAGCGGTCGCGGCCGCGTCCAGCACCGTATAGTCAGCCACCCCGAGCCTGAGCTCCCCTGTTACAGTTCTCATGATGAACTTCGCCTCTCTGGGGGTCGCGTCGTTGAGAAGTGAGCCGAGCTCCCTCAGCTTGAGCTCGATGGAACCCGAACCGCTTTGCTTTGCGACTCTGAGGAGTGTGTCGTAGACCCTCCTGAGAGTGAGTCGCTCGCTGAATAGAGTCCCCTGACCCTTGGTCTCGAGGAGCTCCTCCGCTGCGGTCCCAATATCTCCGTACTTGACGTAGGTCGGGTATACCTTTTCGGGCGACAGTCCCGCGGCCGAAGCGACCGCCCGGAGGGCGAGCTTCTCTGCCAGTCCGAGCTCAACCCCTTCGTAATCAGGGCGCAGCTTCCCCTGGGTGAGGTAGACCAGGAGGGGAAGTTCGTCCCTCGGGGTCAGCATGAGCAGCTCCGCGAGGACCCGCGTCATCTCGTTCCTGCCGGAGATGCCCTCGAGCTCCTCGTACTTCTCGGCGACCTTGGAGTAATCCAAGCGCAATAATGGTTTGTGGCTCTTTAATCTCCTTTTCCGGGGAGGCGCAAGGTTGCCACAATATTACGTCCCAACCTTTGCGGGCATCGAGTTCCTGAGATAGTGCGAGGTGGCGTCCCCTTTCGTCCTGCCATAATCTCACCCTACATGGGATATTGAGAGAACAGCCCTTTGCGGCTTCCCACGGGAGACCAGGATTCCCCAGAGCGCTTTTATCCAATTGCCAAAGGCATCGATTTTCGTGGCAGAGGCAAGTGGACCCGGTCGTCCCAAGTACTCGGTCTGCATCACAACCAGGAATGATTTCCCGACGGTCAGGGCATCATTGGACGCTCTAATCGCGAACACGAGCAGAGCCGACACCGAGATAGTAGTGGTCGACGCGGAAAGCACCGACGGCCAGCTCCCTATCTTGCAGGATTACGCGTCCTCGGGGCGAATCAAGTTAATCGTGAAGAAGTGTAACAGGGGTGAGGGAAGGCAGATTGCCTTTACCGAGTCGACCGGGGATTACGTGATCTCGGGTATCGACACGGACGATGTGGTGGGCCCTGGGCTACAGAACCTCCTTGCCCTCTACCACGCGGAGCACGAAGGGTTCGTCCTGCAGGCGGTCGGCGTCACAATCGCGCCTAGAAAGGTTGTAGAGTCTCTGGGGGGCTGGATGCCCCTCGCTAATGCAGAGGACTTCGACTTCTGGAAACGGGCGGAGGACCGGGGGCTTCTCCGCCGAGTCCCGTTCAACCCCTTCGCTGCAAGAGTCAGGAGACACCATGGCGTCACGCACACGGTTCGTCAGCTCTGGATGTACGCCGAGCAGGGACGGACACCCGTTCTCTCGTGGAAGTGGGAACCCGCCTGGGCGGTGATACGATTCGCCCACTACCTCAGGAGGCTCGGCAGAGGGGGTGCTGCTCGGAGTGCTCCAGGAAACCCTTAATTGCAGACTCCAAAACGCGTTTTTCGAAAGCTTTGGGAGGAGTAAAGAAGAAATCTCTGGCTTCAATGGAGAAGTCGCAGGAGTCAACGGAATCGGGGCAGGAGGAGGGTGCGGCAAAGGGAAAGAAGACAAAGGAGCAGAAGGCTGCACCGCAGCAGAAAAGGCAGCTGGCCTTCCTTCCTCCTAGGATGAGCGACGCCGAGATGATGAAGAGTCTCGCTCCCCTGAAAGCCATCACAGTCTACAGCACGTCGAGAGCACTGGGTGTAAACGCCTCGGTTGCCTCCACCCTCCTTAGGGAACTCGAAGCGAGGTCGATGATTACGAGGGTGGGCGGTTTCAGCGGACACGGCGTCTGGCATATCAGACAATCCTGACTCTGGCCTATCTTCTGCAGGGTATCCCCTGGAAGACGGCAGGGAGAAAGCCAATCTCCCGCGACAGGGCCACACCCTCTTGGCCGGCAGCTCCTTAACATCCCCCTTAACCATACCCCCAAGAGATTTGGACCCGTCCCCTGTCCGCTAGGACCTTGGCGTTGCCTGCTTCCCAGCCACGGTTGAAGCCGGGGAATCGATGTGGGACCGAAGTCAGTATAAACACTAGGCAAACTTCACGGACACATTGACGCTGCGGACGGGGAAGGATGAGACCATTGTGGGGGTGGACGTGGGCGGGACCTTCACGGACATAGTCGTCGGTGGCCCAGAGGGCCTGTCCGTCCAGAAGCTCCCCACGACCCTGTCCCCCGACGCCGCAATAGTGTCGGGATTGGGCAAGCTCGGCGTGAGGGCTCGCGAAGCCGGCCTGATATCTCACGCCACGACCCTGGCGACCAACGCACTTCTCACGCACACGGGGCTGGCACGCTCTGCCCTTATCACCAACGAGGGGTTCCGCGATGTCCTCGAGATCGGTAGGCAGCGGCGTCCCGAGGTCTACGATCTGAATACCAGGCGGCCGGCCCCCCTCATCGAGAGGCGGCATCGCTTCTCCATTTCCTGCAGGATCAGAGGAGATGGCACCGAGTCAGCCCCCCTTGGCTCCGCGGCTGCGAGGTCTCTGGCGAGGCAGGTGGTCCGCGAAGGGTACCAGTCCGTCGCTATCTCCTTCCTCAATTCGTACCTCGACGCCACCCACGAGCTTGAGATGAAAAACGCCCTCAGGCGTGAGGGCTTCGGGGGCGACATCAGCCTCTCGAGTGAGGTGGACCCCGAGTACCGAGAATTTGAGAGGACGAGCACCACGGTCGTGAACGCGGTGCTCTCCCCCCTCGTGGCGGGTTACCTGTCGTCCCTGGCGGCGTCTCTACATCGGAAGGGAATCGGGGCGCCGGTCTACCTGATGAACTCTGATGGGGGCGCCAGCACCCTGGCCTTTGCGGCGTCCATGCCCGTGGTCATTATCGAGTCGGGGCCCGCCGCCGGCGTGGTCGCATCCCAACAGATCGCCAGGAAGCTGTCCCTTGAAAGGGTCCTTACGTTCGATATGGGAGGGACCACTGCCAAGGCAGGGACGGTCGTCGACGGAGAGCCAGACATAACAAGCGAATTCGAAGCCGCAGGGAAGACTCACAGCGGCAGGTCCATTCGGGGCAGCGGCTACCCCGTCCGCGGCCAGTTCATCGACCTCGCCGAGGTCAGCGCGGGAGGCGGGACAGTCGCATGGGTCGACGAGGGTGGAGAACTGGAGGTGGGGCCGCAAAGCGCAGGCTCAGTGCCTGGGCCCGCGTGCTATGGAAAGGGGGGGACAGAACCGACGGTAACCGACGCCAATGTGACCCTTGGGCGTCTCAACCCGCACCACCTGCTCGGCGGCGCCATGAGAATCCGAAATGACCTTGCCATCAGTTCGCTCAGGAAGCTTGGCAACGAGCTCGGCCAGGGCGAATTCGACGTGGCCTCGGACATAATCACGCTCGTGAACGACAGCATGTCAAGAGCAATCTCGATGGTCACGGTCGAGCGGGGGAGGGATCCAAGAGACTTCGTGATGGTCGCGTTCGGTGGCGCGGGACCGGTCCACGCCTGCGACCTTGCCGAAGAAATGGACGTTGATGACATTATCGTCCCGGTGCATGCAGGGCTGTTCTCTGCCTACGGCCTCCTCGCCGCGGAAATGACCAGGGCATTTGTCTCCCCGGTTATGAAAGTAGAGCCTCCACTGAAGAAGCGCTTCGAGGAGCTCGAGCTCAAGGCCTCCAGGGAGATGCGCTCCGAGGGGTTCGAGGCCTTCGAGCTGGGCAGGTACTTCGAAGCCAGGTACCTCGGGCAGTCACACGAACTGCTCCTCCCTTTCGTGTCCGACGCCAGGAAGAGAAGCTCCTTTGACGAGAGGCACCGGGCACTGTACGGGTACTCTCTCCCTGACAAACTGGAAGTGGTGAACATCAAGGTCAGGGCCACGGTCCACAGAGGCACCGTGTTGCCCGTGGAAGGCCCCAGCCGCCCAGTCCAGGTTGCGAAGTCGCATCGTCAGGCGTGGATTGGAGGCCGCCTCCGGCAGGTGGAAGTGCTATCCCGCGAGTCGCTGGAGCTCGGCCAGAAGGGCCGGGGGCCCGCCATAATCGAAGAGTACGACTCCACCCTTGTCATCAACGAATCGTGGAAGTGGACTGTCGAACAGTATGGGGCAAGGCTTTCGCGATGAAGCAGGACCGAGTAACCCTGCGGATAATTAGCAACTCGCTCTTGTACGCCAGCGAGGAGATGGGCCTAGCCCTGCGCAACTCCGCCTACTCCCCGAACATCAAGGAGAGGATGGACCACTCCGCTGCAGTCTTCGACGCTGAGGGGAGGCTTCTGGCTCAGGCCGAACACATCCCCGTCCACCTCGGCTCGCTCCCCTGGGGGCTGAAGAACCTGCTGGAGTACTGCGCGAGGGAGGGGGTGGGCTTCGAGAGAGATTCGATGGTGGTGTCCAACGATCCTTACATCACTGGGACCCACCTCAACGACGTCACTCTGGCGGCGCCCATCTACCACAGGGGGAGCCTCGTCGCCTTCGTGGTCAACAAGGCTCACCACGCCGACGTGGGGGGCGTGGTCCCCGGCAGCATCTCCATGAAAGCGAGGACCCTCCAAGAGGAGGGCCACGTTCTGGAGCCGTCGATACTCTGGAGGGCCAGAAGATTCGACGAAAACGTAGTGGAAAGTTTCGCATCGGCCTCCCGAACCCCGGCCGAGAGGCGAGGTGACCTCAAGGCCCAGGTTGCTGCCAACGTTGCGGGAACGAGGCGCGTGATGGGGGTCATAGACAAGTACGGTCTCTCTGCCTTCGAGCGGGCAGCCGTCCACTCCTTCGGCCGTTCAGAGTTGCTCGTCCGGCAACGCCTCGCGAAGTTCGAGCGGGGTACCTTCAGGGCCGACGACTTCCTCGAAGGACCCAGCGGCGAGGACCTCATCCTCAGGGTCAGGGTGAGGGTGAGGCGCTCCGGGGTCGAAATCAACTACGGAGGCACCTCTCCTCAGGTCGACTACCCGCTAAACGCAGTACTCGGCGTGACAATCTCAGGCGCTCACTTTGTCCTCCGCTGCCTCCTCGGAGACGACATCGAAGCAAACCATGGGGCTTTCTCCGCTGTCAGAGTCGAGGCCCCGACCGGAACCATCGTCAACCCGACCTATCCTCACCCGGTAGGTGGAGGCAACGTGGAGACGAGCCAGAGGAACGCAGACGTGATTTTCAGGGCGCTCGCCCCTGCCGCCAGAGGGATTGTCCCTGCAGCAGCCGGCGGATCCATGAACAATGTGATGATGGGGGGAGGGAGAGGGGGAGGCTCCTGGGCCTTCTACGAGACGCTCGGGGTAGGCCTCGGTGGGGGCTATACTAGGGACGGCATCGACGGAATTCAGGCCAACATGACCAACACCATGAACACGCCCGTGGAGGAGATGGAACGCTCCCTTCCGATCATGGTCACGAAGTACGAGTTCAGACCAGACAGTTCGGGCGCAGGGAGGCACAGGGGCGGGTCAGGGCTGGTCAGGGCATACAAGGCCCTTTCAGGAAACACGACATTCACGATAGTCGCGGAGAGGGCCAGGCACCCGCCCTGGGGGCTTGAGGGAGGGCGGCCAGGGAGGAGGACAAGGGTCTTGGTGACAAGGAGGGGGAGAACAGCGGCAGTCGGGACCAAGTCCACGATCGTGCTCAACGCCGGAGATGTGGTCGAGGTCAGGACAGCCGGTGGAGGCGGGTTCGGAAGACCGGGGGAGCGAAGCGGGAAGGCGATCGAAGAAGACCTGAAGAACGGCCTGGTCACCCCCGATTTCGTGAAGGAGGAGTACGGGAGAAAGCGCTGGAGATAAGGTCCGTCCCGCGCGTCACTTGCACGCAAGGAACAGAAACTAGTTCGCACTGTCTGGTCCGGTCGAGACGAGACAGTCTGGGTTTTCAGCCCGTTGGTGTTCCAATCTGGGCAAGGTGGACCACGTCTCCTCGAGCTATCGAGTCGAATACCTCCATCCCTGATTCCACCTTCCCGACGGGGTTCAGCGGTCTGTCGCTCCTCGCAACTCCGAGAAACACGCAGATCAGACCCCCTGAAGGCAGGTAGGCGACGTCCCCCCTTGAGAATTGCGTCCGCGGCTTCTCGACTCCGACTCTGAGGTCAGTGAACAGGCAGACCATTGAAGGCTGGAGGTTGATTCTGCTATCACTGGGGAGGCTCCTCAAGATCGCGTTGACCGTTACGGGCGCGAGATGGCGGTAGAAGGCCAGAGTCCCCTTCCCCTTCCCTCCGACAGTGGCCACGCACTCGACCTTGGAAACCGAACCCGCGGCGGGGGGCGTATGAGTGGACATCTGGTCGCCCTTGCGCGCGACCCTTAATCTGTTTTTACGGGATGGGGGAAAAAGAACTCCTAGCAGGAAATCGCCCTCCGTGAGGTTCACCCAGGAGAGCAGGGCACAGATGTAACCGTTAGGGGGGATCCGATGACTCCGGTAACCCTCCGAGCAGAAGCCCGGAAGGGGTTTCGTGGGTCGGTCGCCAACCGAAGACGACCCGGACGGATACCAAAAAGACTACGCCCCCCTAGATAGGCCGCTCTTGCGGGATAGGATGAGCAGTTCGGCGAAACTCGAGTGGTTCCGGGCAGAGCTGGGAACATCGAAGGTGGTCGAAAAATGGATGCAGAGATACGGGAACCTTTTGTAAGCGCACCTCCTACGCAAGCTACTTCTGCCTCTACCATAGGTGGTTGAAGACAAAGGGGATTCATTTGACCCCGGATGAAATGATTGAGGACAATCTGTGCCGCGTCTATGCATCGGGTCGTGTTACTAGGAGACTTCGAGCAAGACTGCTTCCCTGAACCTCTGCATGACTTCGTCCCTCGTCAGAAGTTCGTAGTTGTGTTCTCGGGCGGGGTGGCGTCGTGCCGGATTGTCACAGGCACCCAGGAGACAAGAAAGCGATCGAGCACCTGAATCGAAATCCACGAACTCGGGGATCGCCCAAGGCTGGTGAGAAGGAAGGCCGTAGTTGTGCTCCTCGTTGCACAGGTAAGGGGTGCCCGACGGAAGGAAGTAAATCCGTCTGCAATTCGGGCAGTAGTATGACTTGCTGTTCAAACAGATTCAGACTCTCTGATTCTCTGCGTCGAACTGATATAAACCCGAGATTCGACACTCTGGACATAAATGAAGCCCACTGCGCAATCTCAAGACGAACGTCCGATGGCGGACCGTCATCCACGGGGGAGTCCTCTCGACCAACTGGACATGCGGGTACTGGCCCGCCTGCAGGTCGAGGGCAGGATCTCATTCAGACAAATGGCCCAAGAGTTCGGGACATCGACATCGACCGTTTCCACGAGGGTCTCGAGGCTGGAGGAGACGGGGGTGATCACGGGCTACAATGTGGCTATCGACTTTGAATCACTTGGTTATGACCTTACTGCCCTGACGGAGGTCACCGTATCTAGGGGGAAGCTGCCTTTAACGGAAAAGGAAATCGCGAATCTCCCGGGAGTATGCGCCGTCTACGACGTGACTGGAGACTACGATGCAATGATTGTTGCGAAGTTCAGGAGTCGAAAGGACCTGAGCAGTTTCGCCAAGGGCCTACTCGCAATGCCCTTCGTAGAGCGGGCGAGCACACACGTGGTCCTCACCACGGTTAAGGAGGACTTCCGATTGCCCCTGTAAGCCTCCCTGCAATCCCTAGCTGGTTGGTTCCCTATCGTAGCCTGTAGTTATGCCGCCCATCGCACGCGCAATCACCTCGAGTGCGATGAAGGTCAACATGAATACCGCGGCAAGGACAACCACTACGGCCAAAGCCTCGAGCCCAAGCTGGCCGAGCGCGGCAAAGCCTCCTCCGAACAGGAGGCCGGACGGAAGGTTCGAGTTTCCCGACGCTGTGGCGAACGCGCTCTGCGTAAAAACGGCTATCATCATCAGGCCGAAGACTCCTCCCACAAGATGGGCCGGAAACAGCGATACTGGGTCGGAGAACCACTTGCGCTTGGAGAACCATCTTTCCGCGGCTAGGTACAGGGGCCCTGCGATGATACCAAGGATGATGGCGCTCGCCGGGCTGACGAATCCGGCCAGAGGAGTGACGACAATCAGCCCCATCAAGATGCCATTGCTCGCATAGAGCAGGTCGGGACTTTCCTTCAGGACCGCACGCCTGAAGAAGGCCACTGAAAGTAGACATGCCGCAGCTGACAGGAAAGTAGTCAAGACCACGGTCGTCGCCGAACTGTTCATTGCAAGGACGCTACCTGGATTGTACCCGAACCACCCTATCCATAGAAGCAGCATGGCAAGGGCCAGCCATGTCGGGTTCACATCTACCGGGACGATTGCGCTCGCCTTCAACCCCCTCTTTTTCTCTTCCCTCCATATTCGGTAGACGATTGCGAGACCGGCTGCGCCTGCGGCGGCGTGAACCAACAATCCGCCGGCGAAGTCCCTGACCCCCAATTGGTACAACCACCCCGTGGGATTCCATATCCACGCTGCAGGCAATGTCCACACCACGATGAAGTACACCACCGAGTAAGCAAGAAACGCTTCGAGCTTCATCTTCCTGAGGACCACCACTCCTACAAGGGCGAGAGTTACTGCGGCAGATGCTGCCTCGAAGAGGAAGTATGTGCCAGTTGTCAGATCCGTCGAGAAGTACGAGGGGCCCGTCGACCACCACACTCCGTTCAGCATGCCCGTCGCGTTTGAAGAGAAGCCCCCGAGAAAGAG
>Ga0187771_10001424_pt1 | contig 15973 bp, 15 predicted proteins | sample 0116_SJ02_MP15_1_FD_133139 | JGI IMG/M metagenome (GOLD analysis project Ga0187771, IMG submission 133139) | Tropical peat soil microbial communities from peatlands in Department of Meta, Colombia - 0116_SJ02_MP15_10_MG | ecosystem: Environmental > Terrestrial > Soil > Wetlands > Peat | place...
AGGCTATCGTAGAGGCTGTCGAGTTGTTTTTCAATTTCTTGTATTCTTTTGTTGTTTTCTCCCATATTCTTCCATAACTGCGTAGTCTCATTCGCCAAGGAACCATGCTCAGCCTGTTTGGCTTCAAACTCTTTCATTAAACGGTCTTTTTGGCGTTTCAACGATTCGATTTGCTTGCGATTTTCGACGAGTTCTTTCTTGATGTTTTCTGCTTGTTGACTGTGGTTTTCTTCGACTTTTTCTAGTCCTTCAAGGCTGGTTTTGCCCGTGCCGATTCTTGTCATAAGCTCTGTAAGTTTGGATTTCAAGTCGCCGATTTTTATTTGTACTTCCAGAACCTTTGAGCTGCCTTCTTCCACCATTTCCGAGCTTAGTTTTCGCCACTGCGATTCGATCTCGTGTCGTTCTCCACGGTGTTGCTCCCTTACTTGTCGGAGTTGCTCTACCTTGGTGCCTACTTCTTCGAGTTTGGCTGTGGTTTCGCTGATTTTTTCTTTGATGTTCGTAATTTCGTAGCTGAATTTCATGGCTTCGAAGCGTCTTATCTCTTTCTGCACGTAGTTGAAGCGCAGGAGGTCGTTGCGTTCTCTTTCTAAGTCGTCTACTCTTCGTTGCACTTCGTCTATTCTTCCCATGGCTGTGCGTATAGAGATTTCCGCTGCTCTGAGTTTTTGTTCGGCCTCGGCCTTTTCCGTATCATACTGCGCGATGCCCATAAGGTCTTCGATTATTTTTCTTCGTTCGTCAGACGATATTTCTGTTAGCCGCGTAATCGTGCCCTGAACAATTACGTTATGCCCGGTCGAGCTCAAGCCAGCCATGGAAAACATGTCCAAAACCCGTGTTCTCGGAAAGCTTCTGCCATTGACGCGATAGACGCTTTGGCCGTTTCTGAACACTTCACGAGAAACAGTGACGGTACTGGTCTCTATTGGGATGCGTCCATCGCTGTTGTCGAACTGGATGACAACTTTAGCTGATTTGACTTTCTCTTCTCCACCTTCAGCAGTGCCGTGAAAGATGAGTCGCGAAAAATTCTCCGCCCGCAAACGCCTTGAACTGAGTTCACCCAGAACAAACAGCACGGCGTCTACGATGTTTGTTTTGCCGCTACCGTTCGGACCTGTGACCACAGTGAAGCCTTTGTCTAAACCAACGGTGACCGTCTGTGGGCCAAAGGACTTGAAGCCTTTAAGCTCTATCTTCTTGATGTAGGGCATGTCTCATTTGCCGCCCAGCGCATAATCGTCTCTTCATTGAGATTATTCTGTAATATACATGTGACTGTTTTAACAATTATGTTGGCGTTCATGTTTAAGATTTTCTCGCGCCGCGAAACTTTTTGGTCATTTTCTTCATGAAAAAGCTCACTTTTTCTTTGTCACCATAGACTAGTAAATATCCGTTTTCTTCATAACCAGTTTGAAGTCCAAGCTCCTTTGCGAGTGCTTCTACGATTTCTCCTCTGATATCTTTTGAAATCTTCACTCTCACCCACGGAGTGCCGTGTGGCATGCCTGGCAGAAACGTGGAAACTGATGAACCAGTAGCCCTTTCAGTAACTTCTTTTCTTGCTTTTTCAAGTTTTTTCATCCATTCTTCGGCAAATTCTTGCCCAAACTTTTCTTGCGCTTTCGGTATAAGGTAGAATTCGATGTTGTTCAAGTAAACCTCTATCTGCGCGAAATCTTCTGAAAGCGACGGTTTTGCACGTGAAAGTTGTATTAATGATTTTGCCGCGCGAAGGTCTTCCATGACTTCTGAGGGTACAGTTTCGTCTCGTTTTCGGAATTCCTTGATTAAGACCTCTAGTGTTTGCCAGACAGCTTCGTAAGGCAACGAGTCACCCTTGGTTATTGCATTCATTCTTCTCTTTAATAATTATTGCATTGCCACCCGAAACCATCTCTTCTCCATGGATTGTCGATACGAAAAGGTTTTTAGTTGCATCACTACATTTTGAACAAGCAAAAGCGTATAATCATCTGAAAGAGGTGTTAAGTATTGTCCATATTCGCTGCGCCCGGGGCGTATGACCGAGCTATTACGGTCTTCTCGCCTGACGGACGCCTGTTTCAAGTAGAATACGCATTAGAAACAGTAAACAAGGGAGCAACTATAGTTGGAATTTCCTGCGCTGAGGGAATAGTGTTAGGCGCAGAAGAAAGGATTGAATCTAAACTTCAAGACCCAGAGTTCACATGGAAAATTTTCGAAGTAGACTCGCACCTTGGTTCAGCCGTTGTAGGATTAGGCTCAGACGCCAGAATATTAATAGACCAAGCACGCATCTTTGCTCAAAGCAATCGCTTAATGTACGATGAACCCATCGACGTGGAAATAATAACCAAACGAATCAGCGACATAAAACAGCTCTACACTCAGCATGCAGGCGTGAGGCCATTCGGCGTCTCAATCATTTTTGGCGGAGTAGACAAAACAGGAAATCGAATATTCTCCACCGACCCCAGCGGCTCCTACAGAGCATACAAAGCAATCGCTATCGGCATCGGAAGAGAAACGGTTGAAAATATCTTGAAAGAAGAATACAAAGAAGACATGTCCGTAGAAGACGCCACAAAACTGTGCGTAAAATGCCTAGTGAAATCCCTCGAAGCCCGAAGCGAAACGCCGCGCGTCAAAATTGCAGTCATCCCGACCTCAACAAAGAAGTATAGAATGCTCTCTGACGAAGAAATTGGAAAATACATGAAATAGAACCTAGGCAGTGCCTTGGATGAGTGACCGTTACACCGTTGCGCGCATAACTCGGGATGAGGAACACTTCGAAATTCTCGTGAAGCCCCAGCAGGCGCTGGATTACAGAATGGGCAAAAAGACCTCAATGTCTGAATTGCTTGCCATCGACACTATATTCACGGACGCTAACAAGGGAACCAAAGCCTCAGAAGAAAAACTCAAGAAAGCCTTCGGAACCCTCGACCCGCTTGTAATCGCCGAAACAATAATAACAAAAGGCCAACTTCAACTGACAACCGATCAACGGCGACAGTTAACTGAAGCCAAAAGAAAACAAATAATCGCCTTCATCGTACGCAATGCAGTAGACCCAAAAACCAACATGCCACACCCGCCGATGCGCATTGAGCAAGCCATGGAGAAAATCCATTATTCAATCGACCCATTCGCGGAAGCAGAAGAACAAGCCAAAGATATACTCAAACTATTAAGACCGATTCTGCCCATAAAAATGGAAAACGTCAATGTCGAAATACGCATACCCACAGAACACGCCGCTAGAGCATACGGCGCAGTCAAAGGATACGGCACGATAAGAAAGGACGAGTGGCGTGCCGACGGTTCATGGCATGGTGTTATAGAAATGCCCGCTGGCTCTTACGCGCCTTTACTCGAGAAACTCGGGGAAATCACGCGAGGCACTGCGGAAGCAAAAATAATATAAGATTTTAAGGATGGTGAAAGACTGCCAGTTTTCTTTGAGAAAAGAGAAATAGTTACGCCAGGCGATTTAATCGCTGAAGGAGACTATCTTGCTGGAGATAATACTTACAGGGAAGGCGAAAGGTTGTATGCCACAAGAGTTGGCCTCGTGGACCTTGTTGACAAAACGGTTATGGTTGTCGCGCTGCATTCATTCTACGTGCCAAGAGTAGGCGACATGATAATAGGCAAAGTCGTAGAACTCACTATCGCGGGGTGGTTAGTCGATATCAACGCTCCACAACCAGCTATGCTAAGGGCTTCAGACGTTTTCGAACGTTCTTTCAAACCACAAAGAGACGATTTGCCCTCAGTCTTCGACATAGGCGACTTGATCATAACAAAAATAATCTCCTACGACCGAACGCGCGACCCACAATTAACCGTTCGCGAACCTGGATTGGGCAAGATTACGAGGGGACAGATAATGGAGATTACGCCGACGAAGATTCCTCGCGTCATTGGCAAGAAGGGTTCGATGATTGGCATGATTAAGGATTATACCGGTTGCCACATCGTGCTCGGACAGAATGGTGTTATCTTGATAAGTGGTAAGACTCCTGAAAACGAGCAACTCGCCATGGTGGCTATTCGTAAAATAGATGAAGAGTCCCATATTAGCGGTTTAACCGACCGCGTAACTGAAATGTTAAAGAAAATCAAAGGAAGTGAGAAAGATGCCGGGGAAGGCACAAGAGAAACAGAAACTAATTGATAAAGAGGAAAAAAGAATAGACGGAAGACAACTAGACGAGCTAAGACCCATAAAACTAGAAGTCGGTCTCCTAAGCAGCGCAGACGGTTCTGCGTATATCGAACAAGGAAAATGCAGAATATTAGCCGCAGTTTACGGACCACGAGAAGCACATCCTAAGCATTTGGCATTACCTGACCGTGCACTGCTTCAGTGCCGTTACCACATGGCGCCGTTTTCCGTTGAAGAGCGTAAATCACCCGCGCCGTCACGGCGAGAAATAGAACTCTCAAAGGTGATTAGAGAAGCCTTAGAACCAGCCATTTTCTTAGAGTACTACCCGCGGTCTTCGATTGACTTGTTCATTGAAGTATTGCAGGCAGACGGCGGTACGAGGTGCGCTGGCATCACAGTTGCTGCTTTAGCACTCGCTGATGCTGGAATTCCCATGAAAGACTTGATTGTCGCATGTGCTGCTGGGAAGGTGGAAGGCAAATTGGTATTGGACCTGTCGGACGCTGAGGATAAATTAGGCGAGGCCGACGTACCTGTTGCTTTGATGCCCACGCAAGAGGATGCGATTACACTGTTGCAAATGGACGGAATACTATCTTTAGAGGAGTTTGAACAGGCCGTGAACATGACTTTGAATGGTTGCAAGCAGATATACAAGCTTCAGAAGGAGGCGCTAAAGGCGAAATATGTGTCCCTGAAGGAGGAGACGGAAGAATAATGTCCGAAATAATAGCTAAAGTCAAACAAAAACAAATTGCACAACTGATTGCGCACGGAAAGAGACTAGACAACCGTGGAGTGACCGATTACAGAGACCTTCAGATCGAGGTAGGCTTAATCGAAAAGGCAGAAGGTTCGGCACACGTTAAACTGGGCAAGACCGAAGTCCTCGTTGGCATAAAAGTCGAAGTAGGCGAACCCTTTCCAGACACGCCTGAAGAAGGCGTCCTCACAGTAAATGCAGAGCTTTTGCCATTAGCCTCTCCAAGTTTCGAGCCTGGTCCGCCAGACGAGAACTCCATTGAACTCGCTCGCGTCGTGGACAGAGGGATAAGAGAGTCGAAAGCCATCACGGTTGAAGAGCTGGTCTTGGAAACCGGGAAAAAAGTCGTGGTTGTTTTTGTTGACGTTTACGTTCTCAACCATGACGGAAACCTCATAGACGCTTCTGTTGTAGCTGCTCTGGCTGCGCTCTTGAACGCTAAAATACCCAACTATGTGGTCGAAGAAGGTGAGGTCAAGAAAAAAACGGGCTACAGGCAGTTGCCCATCAGTAACTATCCGGTATCCATCACATTCGCAAAAATTAACGGCAAATTGGTCGTTGATCCATTGCTTGAGGAAGAACAGGTGATGAGTGCTAGACTAACTATGACTTTCGACAAAGATGGAAACATTTGCGCCATTCAAAAGGGTGGGGGAAACGGTTCTTTCACCATTCAACAAATCTTGGAAGCCGCAAAAACAGGTCAACAAATAGCTGCTGAGCGAAGGAAACTCGTGGTGAAGGAGTAATGCCTAAAACGAAGAAGATAGGACCAACTGGAGGACTAGGTCCGCGTTACGGTGCCACTGTGCGGAAGCGTTACATCGAAGTTGTTACAAAGATGAAAGCCGCCCAAAAATGTCCTCAATGCAGTTCCAAAGCAGTGAAGCGCCAGAGTGTTGGGGTTTGGAAGTGCAGGAAGTGTGGTTTCACCTTCTCAGGCGGTGCCTACGTTTCTTCAACCAAACTGGGCACAATGGCCAGACGCGCAGCAAAGGGGATTCCGTTAGAAGAAGGAGCGAAGAGCTAGAAAACAAAAAGCAACATACACGACGTCTAAGAAATGAAAGCGCAAGCGATTATTCGTTTAAGGTTTGCGACTCAAAAAAACCTGAGCGCTGTATTGAAAGCTTTAGCACCTGAGACGTTGAAGCCTGCGACAAGTCGTTCGTTGGTTAAGATCGAGAGCGAAAGTAATTTTCTTATCTTGCGTTTTAAGGCGACGGACACCTCAGCGTTGAGAGCGGTGATTAACTCTTATCTCCATTGGGCACTGCTTGCAACGGATACTCTTTCGAAACTTGAATCCCTAAAGAAAACCTGATGATCCACATCGGAAAGGTATTTTTTCAGCCAATCGTTCCAGCCAGAAAAGCCATAAGCCCAAAAACAAACCAGACAAGAACCAGATTCTTAATACGCCTCGCATTCTTACGAGAAAAATCACGCAGAAGCCAAACAGAAGAAACAATCAGGCCAACATCGGTGACTAAAACAAAAGGCACAAACCACACAGAAACCAAACCAAACCAAAAAGGCAAGACGCTTAAAATAACAGCAGAAACATAAAACATCGCAGCAACAACAGCCGCAACATGCACGCCAAAATGCACAGCCACAGTTTTAACGCCCTTATGCTTGTCTCCCTCAACATCAACCACACCTTTTGTAACTTCTCTGCCAGTGTTGGAGAGAAACGCAATCACCACAAAAATAGCAGAAGACCCGGCAAAACCTCTGCCAACTGCAAACCCACCATAGACAAACGGTACAATAACACAAACACTCACGAGCAAATTCCCAAAAAATCCACTTCGCTTACCCCACAAAGAATAAGCGGCGAACACTAACCAAGAAAAAACTGCAATAATCAAACACAGCCAACTAGTAGCTCGGGCGCTAATCCAGGCAAAAGCAAATCCTGCAAAAGCAAGAACACCTGCAAAAATCTGCGCTTGTCTCACAGAAACAGCACCACTCGGAATTGGGCGAGCTGGCTCATTAACCGTATCAAGATCTCTATCAACAATATCGTTCACCACCATCGAACCAGCTGTCAAAAAGAATCCCGTCAAAAAACCATACAAAAACAACAACCATGAAGTCACAGAAAAGTTCACACCAGCCAAAGCAGCGCCGACAATAACCGCGAAACCAATCATCACGCAATTCACAGGACGCATGATCCGTACAAAAGCGCCAGGCTTAGGCATATGCGTAAACCGAAAAAAGAATCTACCTCTAGAAGCCTTTAAAACTTACCTTAAGAAACCAAAAATTATGTTCGCCTATAAACCTTATACTCTAAGGGCTCCATCTCAAACCTTGGGCAAACAACGACTTCAATGCTATCGTCAACGTGACGCTCATCAACAAACCTTTTCAGCCAGCTACAAAAAACCTTCAAACCACAAATCGCCTGCCTACAATCAACACAGCTCTTACTGTTACATTTAACATGTTGCTTCTTCTTCCCACGCTTAGCTGTAGCAGCCAAGCAAGGCTTTAATAGTATATCGTAACAGTATATCGCACGATTCCATATGAACTCTTCGCGGCTGCGAGACCAACACACATAAAAATTCGCAAACACATATACGCAGCACGGAAAACACTAGGGAAAAACCACCTTATGAACTACAACACGGACGAACTAAGAGTAATAATCCCCGTCGGCGGCATAGCGAAACGCCTATTACCCCTCACGGCAGAGGTATCAAAAGCCTGCATACGTCTACTAAACCGTCCACTCATCGAAATAAGCCTCCTCTGTCTTGCACGGCAAGGCATAAAGAACTTCATCTTCGGCGTCAAAGGCTACACCAACTACCGTAGCCTCCATGATTACTTCGAATCGGGAATAGGATTCTCAGCAAGATACAACATTACACCCCGTATACACATCAAATATCAACCAAACGTAGATGATTGCGGTAGCGCCGACTCCGCAAGAATCAATATGGAATACTACGATGTCCAAAACCCGGTATTCGCCGTACAGGGCGACAACATATTCGACATGAACATCAAACATATCATCGAATTCCACCAAAAAAAAGACGCCATGATGACAATAGGACTCCGCCAAGTAGCAAATGTGGAAGGCTACGGCATAGCAGACATAGACAAAAGCATGCGAATCTCACGATTTATAGAAAAACCTACAAAAGAAGAGGCGCCATCAAATCTCGCTAACACAGGCTTATACTTAGTCACGCCGGAAATCCGCCAAATCTTCAGAGAAAAAGGCATAAAAGAACTGATACAAAAAAACCATCGCCTCGACTTCGGCTACGACTTCATCCCATATCTTATCAAGACAGGCAGAGCTGTGTACGGCTACGAATTAAGAGGAAGTTGGTTCGACATAGGCACACCAGAGCGATATCTCGAAGCAATGATTAACATATTACGCGGCAATCTGTCTTCATTGACAGACTTCGGCGGAAAAATAGCCGAAGATCAAAACGTGTGGGTGCAAGGCGAGAGCAAAGAATCAATAGTCCGAAGAGCAAAAATTATAAGAAAAATAAAAGACGGCAAAATTCAGCTTGAAGGTTCCGTGCTTATCGGTCGACACTGCCAAATCAGCGACGGCGTAAAAATAATCGATTCGTGCATCGATAACTATTCAAAAATCGGAAAAAACGTAGAAATCGAAAACGCCGCTATAATGGACAGGGCAATAATTGGCGATAACGCAGAAATTAGAGAAAGTATCGTTGGAAGGCACACAACAATAGAGTCCAACAAAACCGAGTCCACAAAAATTAATTCAATCTCCGTAATTGCAGATGATGTAACCATCGCTGCCGGCTCAAACCTTTCACACACGAAAATCTATCCGCACGTGCACATCTCAAAGGGAAACTACCGCGGGATGGTTCTCTCAACTTGAACTGGAGAGTTTTTCACGATACCATGGACCATTGAAACATCAACGTGGCAAAACCATCATTGTCTAAAAAAACTTTTTATATCTACTATACGCTCTTATCCTAAAGCAAAAAATACGATGGACAACTGAGAAACTGAGGAGAAACGTATGCCCGTTCTAGAAGTGCAAGATCTCAGAACCTATTTCACTACGCTAAGAGGACCAGTGAAAGCTGTTGACGGAGTCAGTTTTCAGGTAGAAAGAGGAGAAGCCGTAGGATTAGCGGGCGAATCAGGATGTGGCAAAACAACGACAGCCTTGTCTGTTCTAAAAATTCTGCCTTCCAATGGAAAAGTTGTCGGAGGCAAAATCCTCTTCAAAGGAGTAGATGTCGTCAAGCTTTCAGAAGATGAAATGCGAAAAAAAATCCGCTGGAAAGGAGTCTCCATAGTTTTCCAAGGCGCAATGAACGCATTAAATCCGGTTTATCGTGTAGGCGATCAAATCACGGAAGCGATTCTGACGCACGAAAAGGTGTCCAAAGACGAAGCGATGGAACGGGTAAGAAAACTTTTCGAAACCGTAGGTCTTGATCCTGACCGAGCCTCTAATTATCCTCACGAATTCAGCGGCGGTATGCGGCAACGCGCTTTGATAGCCATGGCTTTAGCATGTAATCCGGAACTTCTAATTGCCGACGAGCCGGGAACTGCCTTGGATGTCATCGTGGCAGCCCAAGTTTTGAAACTAATGCGAGAATTGAAGAGTAAACTTAACCTCGGAATGATAATGATTACCCATGACCTTTCAATCATAGCTGAAACATGCGAGAGATGTGTAATAATGTATGGCGGGAAAGTTGCCGAATACGCCGACGTAGTCACAATCTTCAAGGATCCTGAACATCCGTACACGCAAGGCTTGATTAATGCATTTCCAAGCATAAGAGCAGCTAGAACTGAGTTGGTTTCAATTCCTGGATCGCCACCAGACCTGCTTAACCCTCCGCCTGCCTGCAGATTTCATCCTAGATGCCCGTATGCGATGGAGATTTGCAGAAGAGAAGAACCGATGCCCATTGATATCGGGGAACGCCACTACGTAGCATGTCATTTGGTCACGAAGAAATAGGCAGTGAACGCTATGGATGAGATAGTCAAAGTTGAAAACTTGAAGAAATGGTTTCCCGTTAGAATGGGATTCTGGGAGACCTTGGTATCTCGAAGACAGCTTTTTGTCCGTGCTGTTGACGGCGTCTCCTTTGAATTGCGAAAAGCTGAGATTTTTGGTTTGGCAGGTGAGAGTGGAAGCGGAAAAACAACTACTGGAAGACTCGTGTTGAGATTGATCGAGCCGACCAGTGGAAGAATTTTCTTTGAAGGAAAGGATTTGGCAACGCTCTCAGAGAAGGAAATGAAGCCTCTCAGACGCAGGATGCAGATAGTTTTTCAAGACCCTTACGAATCGCTCAATCCGAGAATGACGATTGCGGATATAATGGCTGAGCCCTTAAGGATACAGCACGCAGGAAATGAGGGAGAGATAGAAAAGCGAGTTCACGATGCCTTAGAAAATGTTCAGCTCGTTCCGCCTGAGGAATTTCTTTTCAGATTTCCGCATGAGCTAAGTGGTGGTCAGCGGCAAAGAGTTGCAACTGGTAGAGCGTTGGTACTTCAGCCATCATTCATTGTTGCGGATGAGCCGGTTTCGATGCTTGACGTTTCTATCAGAGCTGAAGTATTGAATTTAATGGTCGAATTAGTGAAGAAGTTTGGGGTCTCGTTCCTCTACATTACTCATGATTTGGCGTTAGCGCGACACATCTGTGACAGGATTGCCGTAATGTACTTGGGAAAAATCATGGAGATGGGAACCGCCGAACAGGTTATTTTGGAACCTTCGCATCCCTACACCAAAGCGCTAATCGCTGCTGTACCAGTGCCTGACCCAGAATCAGCACGCGCAGAAGTTGTTATCAAAGGCGAGATTCCAAGTCCAATCAACCCGCCATCTGGCTGCCGTTTTCACACGAGGTGCCAAAATGTGAAAGGCGAAATTTGTCGCACAGCTGAACCTGCTCTTGTTGATATAGGCAACGGACACTTGGTCGCCTGCCACTGGATTGGCAGCGAACGCGTTGGCGATGAAAAAGCAAAGTGAGTTTTTATTCTGCCACCTTTTTGAGTTGGCTGCGGTACATCTCTATTATTTCTTTTTCTGTCGTGGCGTCTTCTGGAGACTTGTCCAACCTAAAGTTTCCAGTAAACCGTGGGAATCTAATGGCCAAGCCGCTACCTTTGCGTATGACATCCATTGCACACACGTGAACTGGGCTTAGCGTGATTTCTGCGCCTATTATTTCCAAGACCATTTTGGGTTCAAACCACACGTCTGCTTTCATTAGCGATTTCACTCTGGAGTGCTCGTGGATTATTTGATGTTTTTTCAGAATTTTTGGGAGTTTTTCGAGGTCTTCGTCGGTGAAACCTGAACCGCATTTGCACACGGTTTTGAAAATGTCGTCTTCTGACTCATAAGCTGCGAGGAGCAACGCGCCGTAGGTGCCTGCTCTTTTGCCTCTTCCGTGAAAGGCGCCTACTACGACAAGGTCCACAGTGTCGGTCATTTCGCTTTTGTAGTCGCGTTTGTATTTTATCCAGAGCCAACCTCTTGCTCCTGCTTGGTAAACGGAGTCGGGTGCGATTGATTTGCACACGAGGCCTTCGCAGCCGTTTTCTATGGCTTTTTCAAAGAATTTTTCGAGTTCTTCGGCGTTGTCTGTTGTGATGTATTCGGCTATTGTTGTGCGGTCGCTTTCTGTGATGATTTTTTCGAGTTCTTTGCGGCGTGTGGGATATGGTTTTAGTGTGAAGTCTTTTCCCTCGGCGTAGAGTACGTCGAACATGAATAGCGCTATGGGGTATTCTTGCATTGCTTCTTTTACTCCGTATTTGCGTCTTCTATGCATGAGTTCTTGGAAGGGTCGCATTTCGCCCGTATCTTGGTCTACGGCGACACATTCTGCTTCGAGTATGGCTGTTTCAGCTTTCACACACCCTCTGAACAGAGCTACAACATCTGGGTATTGACTTGTGATGTTTTCGACTCGGCGTGAGAACAACGTGATTTTGTTACCGTCTTTGTGAGCTTGGACTCTTTCGCCGTCGTATTTGAATTCGGCGATGCATTTTCCCCCGAGTTTCTCAAGAATCTCTTGAGGTGAGGCGAGACGCTCTGCGAGCATGGGGCGTATGGGCTCGTCGATGGATACTTCGAATTTCTTGATTCCTTCTATGCCTTTTTCTACTATAATCGTGGCTACTCTTCCCAAGTCCGAGCTTATGTTATATGCGCGTTCGAGGCGTTCACGAGTTTCTTTTCCGCCACCGTATGCCACTGCGAGTGCATCTAGTACTGTCATGTCGGCGATTCCGAGGCGTAGGTTGCCTGTTACTGTCCGAATGAGGTATTTGGCTTCTTTTGGTGTGGCATTAGTTAGTAAACCCGCAAGTAGGTTCATTTTTATATCTATAGAGCCTGCACCGGTGGTTCTCGCCATTTTTTCCAATGTTTCGTACACTTTTGAAACCGTTAGTGCCTGTTGAGTGAAGGTGGCTTGGACACGTTTTTCGAGGAACTTCCGTGCTGTTTCGCCGAGGTCGCCTGTGTGTTTTAGGTCTTCTTCTATTTTTTCCTCGCTGATGCCTGTAGCTCTTGCAAGGGCTTTTATGGCGAGTTTTTCTGCTATGCCTATTTCTAGGCCCACAAAATCTGGGTAGACTTTTCCTTGCGTGAGGTATACTACTTTGTCAATGAGTTCTTTGGGTGTTTTTTTGAGAAGTTCCACAAGGTAATCCGTCATTTCGAGCCTTTTTGTTGTGGCTTCAATTTTTTCGTAAGAATCTGCGATGAGTGCGTATTCCAAGCCTTTAGCCTCTTATTTTCGGTTTATCTTAAGTTCTTTAGTTCTTTTAAGATTAGTCTTCTGCTGTTCTCGTACGTTAGAGTGCGCGTGAGAGGGAAGAAACTTCAAAAACTAGATGATTCTCAAATACAGATTATAAAATCGCAAGCATTAATCCTAAAATCGCCTCTTTTAATCTCTCTGGTGAGAAGGATGAGCGACGTATTGCTTAATGCCTGTAAAGAATTAGTTGACGACGCCAAAATGAGCTGCGTAGATTTAGTTTTCAAAGAAATCTGTCTCGAAATTTTGGCGAGAGCAAAGAACGTGCTAACAAACACGGAGTATGAAACTCTGGAAGAATACGCGTCAGAACGCATACAAGAAAAAACTCAAACAACGCTCAGTACGCGAATAGAAGAAACACAAACCATCCCATAGCTGGCAAAGGTGCCATTTTCCATTCTATCTAAATCTAAGCTGCTGCTTGCGCGCCTTCTCATCTTCTTTTCTGTAGAAAAACATGCAATGCCGACGTGCACTCCATCTTTACTCGTCATTGCGCACAAACAAGGCTAATTCTACTAACTAGAGTGTACACCAAAAAACGTTCAGCACCCTAACTCAGGAAAAATCTCACTGTTTTGGACAACTTCGTAGCAAAAAGTTTTTTAAACTCATCATAAAATTTAATGCCTTTGGGAGGAATGGACAGCCAACGGACATTCTAACCCTTTGTCAAAGGTTGCCAACCCCAAAAGGCTACGTAACTCCTTTCCCATACTTCTCGTAGTCTTCTTCCTCCCCCTGCTGATACGCAAAACCGTGCGTGCAGCATCCCTTAGGTTGGCGCTCTTGACATGGGCTGTCCTCCTTCCTCTTCTTCATTAACGCTCAATTGCAATTGAATGAGGTATTCTTTAGCCATCCATCACTTCCGCAAGGGCTCTGCCATTTTGATGTATCGTCACTATTTAGCTGATGTATTTTTGATTTGATCTTTCGAAGTCTTTCACAATCTCCATGACTCTTTTTGGTGCTTGAACGACGCTTAGAGGTACGTCGCGCAGGAGTTCCCATGGTCCTTTTTCAGCCAGTTTGGTGACCAGTCTGTCTTTGCCAAAAGATTTCTTAGCTACCTCGTACACTAATGGTCTCACGTCTTCCTCTGCAACGTAACCCAACGCGTGAAGATACTCGTGCAGCAACAAAACATAAACGAAACAGTTCACAAGCTTCAGCGAGTTTGTCGCTGCTTCAACAACTTGGACGAGTGTCCTATTCAGAACTAGATTATTTGTGCCCAGAGGATGATACGCACCTATGTTAAGCGGAAGGTCGTCCAGAAAAAGCATCATACCGATCCGTTGCTTTCCCAAGGAGTATTTCGTTGTGTCTTTGACAACTTCCCAGACATCACCATAATTCTTGGCTTGTTCGAGGCGAGACTCATAGTCCTGCTTTTCGTTATTCATTATTCTCATCAACCTAGAAATACAATGCTTGAAAACCCTAAATAACTCATAGGGTTATGGGAGGAAAAAGAGGAGGGAGTTAGAGGCTGAAGAGAAGGAGTTCGAACGCGCAAAACTGTATTCTTCGGGACGCTCTAACTACCTACCCTCCCGTCCTATGTTATATTGCTTAATGGTTTAAAAGTCTTTTGTTTTATTCAGCGAGTTTGATTTTTGTTCTGACAAAAACAAAACATAATCTTTCAATCTAGCGCTTTCTTTAAGCCTCTCAGGTTTTCTTGATGGTTGTAAGTCCACTTATTTTTTTCAAGGAATTCGTAGGACACTGTTTGTCGCTTGTATGATGGAACGTCCAGAACCACGTGGAAGAAGCGTTTCACAACGTGCCTTTCTATGAGTTGATCTAGAGAGTCAATGAGCCGTGAAAACTCAATTTTGGGTGTAAAGAAATGTGCGATTAACTTGTTTGTTCCTGTTGCTTTTGTGTAGTTTAGGACAAAGGGTTTGTTCGTTAGGGAATTCGCGAATCTACCTAGCGCAGCCTGATCTTTGAAGTCGATTGCAAAACTTGCTAGATCCGAGGACTGGTATGGATATGGAAATATGGAGATTTCGTAATCAGCGATTAGCCCTCGTTTTAGGATGTGATTTTGGAATCTGTAGCGGATGGCTTCAGGTGTCATGCCAACGGTTTTTGCCAGTTCCCTAAATTCGGTTGAACCGTTTTTTTCGAGTTCTTTCAGAATCAGCAAGTCAATGTTGTCGGCGAGAATCGGATATGTTTCGGGGTCGAGGAGTCTCTTTGGAAGAGTTTCTGCAGAATGTTCTATTTCTTTCAGCCACTGTTGCCATTGAAAGTCCCAACAGCGCTTTTCGAAGTCAAACCAGTGAAAACTCGGGGGCATTTCGGAGATGTCTGTGACCCAAAAGACAGCATAATTCTCAATAGTGTTCAGTTCAGATGCCTCTTTGAAATAGTCTTCGAACTCTTTGCTGGCTTCTGCGGGAAAACTGAAGAGAGCATAAACGCCGTTAAACTTTCCAAAACATCTAGTTATGTAGGTCCAGTATGGCAGGCTTTCGATAATATTTCTCAGCCTCTTTTCTTGGCCTGGCTTTGCTTCGGTGAAGATAACAGCTCTCCGTAGTCCAAGTTTTTGAAAGTTTGGTATCACTCTTAATTGGAGACCACTTTTATTGACAAGTTTTGAGATTCGAAATGCCACAGTCGTTGGAGACATTCGAAGTTCTTTAGCTAGCGAGGATATGTTTCTCGGTCCATGAGCGCCTAGTCCTTCCAGTATCTTCGCGTTTGTTTCATCTAGCGCGTCCAAGTATCGTATCATCCACTGGAAGTCTTTTATTCCGCTCGTGGAACACGCCTCACAGACTTTTTTCTAAAGTGGAATCGGACCTCACACTATTGAGGTCTAGGGTCCTCTATTGGATCTCCGTACGGTCCTATAATGACTGCACTAGATAGATTGCTATGGCTACATGCTGTTCCTACAGACTGCTTATTGTTTTGTACCTCATGGAAAGTACTGACCGCCGCGTGGACACCGGACAGACTGCACAGGGTTATGCACAAAGCGAGGAAGCATAGGAGGAGAATGATTTTTCTCAAATTTTAGGCTCTCCCCTTTAATATGTATATATAATGCATCGTGGCTTTTTTGTTTTTCTCTGAAAAATATATAATCCGCTGCTAAAAAACCAACCAGCATAGTTCGTCTGCTGGAAAAATAATGCTGGAATCATGCCTTGAACCATTTAAAAA